>Ga0182747_1000760_pt1 | contig 27698 bp, 30 predicted proteins | sample eDN3rd30CBELigBY_FD_128526 | JGI IMG/M metagenome (GOLD analysis project Ga0182747, IMG submission 128526) | Enriched backyard soil microbial communities from Emeryville, California, USA - eDNA 3rd pass 30_C BE-Lig BY (version 2) (version 2) | ecosystem: Environmental > Terrestrial > Soil >... | reverse complement strand
TATGTACCAGCTAGTAGAGTTACTTGAGAAAAAGTTAATAAAAAGTGAGTAATTCAGCAATAAAAAATCCTTGAATGGCGAACCATTCAAGGATTTTTTACTGTAGTGAATTGGACAAGTTATAGATAGTCCTCAGCGCTTTTTGGAGAATCTCGATAGAATTTAAATCTTCCAGTTGAAAGTCGTTCTTCTGTTTTAAACGAAATACGATCATAGCAAGGAGAACACATGTAAGTGTGGATTGGTCGATTTCGCAATTTTTTAGATAATGGTAATTCATCATCTAAGATGTTTATAGCATCACAAATGACACATTTAACGCGCATCATATTCCTCCTACTCTACACGAATTGCACGAATGTTTGTAATGGGATTGTCTACATTTGAGCCATCAGCAAACAATAAATGGACAGGGCCACCTTCAGTTATTGGCTTACCATCTTGGCTAAATTTAAAGATGATTGTATTTGCTTCATCAATTGAAAAGTCATGTTCTGTACCATCTTCGCATTGGAATATGACACGACTTGCACCATCTTGGATATCAGCATTTTTAAGGAAGTATTTTATTTCCATACCGAATGTACCAGTTTTCATCCCTTGACGATCAAACTTTCTTTCGGTTTTTAAAGTTGGCGGAAAAGTAGCGCCCTCCATAATTTCACGAGACCAATGTTTACCCATAGATAATAAGTATTTCATGTCTTCAGAATCTTCGTCAGGTCTTTCTGTAAAATACGTATTTAAGTCTAGACGACGGTCATCAAAAATCCAAACTGTCGGATCTAGAGTTAATTTATATGTAACAGCACCAGTAATGGGAATGATATTTTCCATCTGAGTGTCAGTCCCCCTTATTATTTTCTCATATAATAGTATACCGCTTCATATACAAAATAATAAAGAAATATCATTTGAAGGTAGTTAATTCATGTGAATTCACTTGCTTTTTTATCTTGATAAAGATAAACTTTATAAAGATAGAATAGAAGAAATATCAAATAAATGGGGGCGTCCTCGTGGATACGAAATCACCAGCTTCCTTTAGCGAGAAAGCGTTAGAATTATTGCTAGCTGATGCAGATAAAATTGCTAAGTTAATAAAAGTTCAGATGGACCATCTAACGATGCCATCATGTCCATTATATGAAGAAGTTCTTGATACACAAATGTTTGGCTTATCACGTGAGATTGATTTTGCTGTTAAGCTAGGTTTAGTAACACGTGAGCGAGGAAAGGAAATACTAGATACACTAGAAAAAGAACTTTCTTTGTTACATGAAGCATATACAAACAAATAATAGAATCTACTCAAAACGCAATCTGCGATTTGAGTTTTTTTTCTAAAAAGAGGTTTTTTTGAATGAGAAAATACATTGCTTATTATGCTAAAAATTTTGACTATCCATTGTTCTTTACATATCTTTTTTTATGTTTATTTGGACTAGTTATGATATACAGTTCGAGTATGATGGTTGCCATTGTTTATGAAGATGCGGATCCGGATTATTTCTATAAAAAACAATTAGTCAATCTACTTGTTTCGTCCATTCCATTTCTAGTTGGAGCTTTCCTACCGTATAAACATTTTAGTAACAAAAAATTAATGGTTACGATGACCTTTGGTATGATTTTTTTACTAATTTGGTTATGGATATTTGGTGTAGGATTTGAACAAACGGGTTCAAAAAGTTGGATTGATACAGGTGTAATGAATATCCAACCGTCAGAAGTTGCGAAGCTATTTATAATTCTTTATTTTGCAGGTGCATTTTACAGAAAAAGTTTAAATAATCCTTTAGAAAATTTACAGCCAAATAATATTGTGTATCCAATCATCTTATGGATATTTGTTATCTTTTGTGTTGCGATTGAACCTGATATTGGGGCAGTATTAATTTTATCAGGTATTGCTTTCGCTGTGATTGCAGCTAGTGGAATGAGCTTTAAATCGTACTTAAAGTTTTTCTCTGTATTTGCAATATTAGGTGTGCTTTTACTAATTTTTATCATATTAGTTAAAGGCGACGATATCTTTACTGATAACCGATTAGGTCGAATAAAAGCATTTCTTAATCCATTTGAGTATGAAGCTGGTTCAGGACATCAAATTATTAACGGATATATTGCGATTGGTGCAGGGGGTCTAGAAGGTGTTGGATTAGGACAATCCGTACAAAAGTTAGGTTATTTACCAGAGCCACATAATGACTTTATTATGGCAATAATTGCCGAAGAGCTTGGTGTGTTAGGGGTAATACTTGTTTTAGCTGGTCTGGGTTTCATTGTCTTTAGAGGATTGTCAATTGCTATGAAAACACATGACCCACTTGCCAGAATGATTGCGGCTGGTATATCTAGTTGGATTGCTATTCAAACATTTATTAATATAGGTGGTTTATCAGGATTGATTCCATTAACAGGTGTAACATTACCATTTATCAGTTATGGTGGTTCATCTATAATAATGCTTTCCTTAGCAATGGGAATATTGTTAAATGTATCTATGTATGTAAAACTAGAATCAAAGAAAAATAGAAGGGGTGGTAATCTTGAAAAAAATTAAGAAAATATTAGTTGCAAATAGAGGGGAAATTGCAATTCGTATATTTCGAGCTTGTAACGAATTAAATATTAAAACAGTTGCGATCTACTCTAGAGAAGATAGTGGATCGCATCACAGATACAAATCAGATGAATCTTACCTAGTTGGTGCAGGAAAAAAACCAATCGATGCCTATTTAGATATTGAAGGAATTATCAAGATTGCTAAACATTCTGGCGTTGACGCTATTCATCCTGGATATGGATTCTTATCTGAGAATGTTCATTTTGCTAGACGTTGTGAAGAAGAAGGAATTATTTTCATAGGACCATCATCACGACATTTAGATATGTTCGGTGACAAGGTAAAAGCAAGACAACAAGCAATAAAAGCGAATATTCCGGTTATACCAGGTAGTGATGGACCTGTGCAATCGCTTGAAGAAGTAGCAGCATTTGGAGATAACTACGGCTACCCACTCATGATTAAAGCAGCTCTTGGTGGTGGTGGACGAGGAATGCGTCTTGTTCATACGAAAGAAGAATTAGCCTCAAGTTATGAGCGAGCTAAATCTGAAGCAAAGGCTGCATTTGGATCAGACGAAGTGTATGTAGAAAAGGCAATAATTAAACCGAAGCATATCGAAGTTCAAATACTAGGTGATACAAAAGGTAATATTATTCATCTATATGAACGTGATTGTTCTATTCAACGTAGACATCAAAAGGTTGTTGAAATCGCACCTTCCAATGCATTAAATGATGCGTTACGAAACCGTATTTGTGATGCTGCGGTACAATTAATGCGTAACGTAGATTATGTAAATGCGGGAACAGTAGAGTTTTTAGTTTCTGGAGACGAATTTTATTTCATTGAAGTGAATCCTCGAATCCAAGTAGAACATACAATTACTGAAATGATTACAGGAATTGATATTGTCCATGCACAAATTAAAATTTCAGAAGGTTCTGAACTTTACTCTGAATATATGAATATTCCAAAACAAAATGAGATACCTTTATTTGGGTATGCGATTCAATCGCGTGTAACAACAGAAGATCCAGCAAATGGCTTTATGCCAGATACAGGTAAAATTATGGTATACCGCTCAAGTGGTGGATTTGGTGTTCGTTTAGATGCAGGTAATGGCTTCCAAGGAGCTGTTGTTACGCCTTATTACGATTCCTTATTAGTGAAAATTTCAACTTGGGGAAGAACATTTAGCGAAGCTGCCTCTAAAATGGACAGAAACTTGCGAGAATTCCGAATTAGAGGTGTTAAGACAAATATTCCGTTTTTAGAAAACGTCGTATTACATGAAAAATTTATAACTGGAAATTTTGATACTAGTTTTATAGATTCGACACCAGAATTATTTGAATTCCCAATTAGAAAAGACCGTGGTACAAAACTATTAAATTACATTGGAAATATTACATTAAATGGATTCCCAGGTATAGAAAAACGGAAAAAACCTATATTAGTTCAACCTACAAAGCCAAAATTTGATTTAAGTTCTGAAATTCCTGCAGGTACTAAACAAATTCTAGATAGCAGAGGACCAGAGGGATTAGTTCAATGGATTAAAGAACAAAATGATGTTTTATTAACAGATACTACGTTCCGCGACGCTCATCAATCTTTACTTGCAACAAGAGTTCGTTCGCAAGATATGTATCAAATCGCAGATTACAATGCGCAGATGATGCATCAATTCTTCTCATTTGAACTATGGGGAGGGGCAACGTTTGATGTAGCATATCGTTTCTTAAAAGAAGACCCTTGGGCACGTTTAGAAAAGCTACGTAAACAAATGCCAAACGTCTTATTCCAAATGTTATTAAGAGGTGCTAATGCAGTAGGATATAAAAACTATCCTGATAATTTAATTCGAGAGTTTATTAAAGAATCTGCAAATAGCGGTATAGATGTATTTAGAATTTTTGATAGTTTGAATTGGATTAAAGGTATGGAAGTAGCAATAGATGAAGTGCGCCAAGTGGGAAAAATAGCAGAAGCTGCAATCTGCTACACTGGAGATATATTAGATGATACAAGAGCAAAATATTCAGTTCAATATTATAAAGAAATGGCAAAAGAGCTAGAAGCTCAAGGTGCCCATATATTAGCAATTAAAGATATGGCTGGATTACTAAAACCTGAAGCTGCATATCGCTTAATATGCGAATTAAAAGATACGACAGATTTACCAATCCATCTTCATACACATGATACGAGTGGAAATGGTGTTTATACGTATGCAAAGGCAATAGAAGCTGGTGTCGATATTATTGATACTGCATTAGGTTCTATGTCAGGTTTAACCTCTCAGCCAAGTATTAACTCCCTATATTACGCAATGAAGGGTAGTAATCGAGAAATAAAAGTAGATATTGATTCACTAGAAAAATTGTCTTACTACTGGGAGGATGTACGGAGCTTCTATAGAGACTTTGAGAGTGGAATGAGAAGCCCGCACTCAGAAATCTATGTACATGAAATGCCTGGCGGACAATATAGTAATCTTCAACAACAAGCAAAAGCAGTAGGTTTAGGTGACCGTTGGGACGAAGTGAAAAAAATGTATTCTCGTGTCAACCTTATGTTTGGAGATATTGTCAAAGTGACACCTTCTTCAAAAGTAGTAGGGGATATGGCATTATTCATGGTTCAAAACGATCTAAACGAAGAAAATATTTATACAAGAGGACTGTCGATTGATTTCCCAGATTCAGTTGTAGAATTATTCCAAGGCTATTTAGGTCAGGTTCATGGTGGATTCCCACAAGAACTGCAAAAGGTTATCTTAAAAGACAAAGATGCTATTACAGTTCGTCCTGGAGAACTACTGGAACCCGTAGATTTTGAACAAATCGAAACTCAATTGGCTACAAAATATAATCGAACGATTACAAAACAAGATGTTCTGGCGTATGCCCTCTATCCTAAAGTGTTTGAAGAATATTTAGCAGCTACTGATATGTTTGGTGACATATCAGTATTAGATACACCGACATTCTTATACGGTCTAAAACTGGGAGAAGAGATTGAAGTTGAAATTGAAAAAGGTAAAACGTTAATCATAAAGCTAATCGAAATCGGAGAGCCACAACATGATGGAACCCGTATAATTTACTTTGAGTTAAATGGGCAATCCCGTGAATTAGTCATCCAAGATTTAACCGTAGAGGTAGATGGTAAAATTACTTTAAAAGCAGATCCAAGTAACCCAAATCAAATTGGAGCAACGATGCCAGGAACGGTATTAAAAGTGGTTGTTTCTAAAGGAAGTTCGGTGAAACGTGGCGATCACTTAATGATTACGGAAGCTATGAAGATGGAAACAACAGTTCAAGCACCAAAAGATGGTATTGTAAAAGAAGTTTATGCTCAAGCTGGGGATGCCATTTCGACAGGTGATTTATTAATAGAAGTAGAATAAAAGAAAAAGTAAAGTGGAAACAAGGCTAAGAAAGCTTTGTTTCCACTTTACTATTTATGAAGTTCTTTTCACCAGATAAATAAATGTTGTAATACATAATTGAAAATGAAAAAAATGGGGAACCCTAAATTTTAGAATTCCACATTTTATACCTAATTATTATTTTTTTGATTTTGGTTACTACGTGCGATAAGTAAAATCATGTAACAGAATAAACCAAATAATAATGTAATGAACAATGAATGCAATAACGATACAACTAATGATAACTTTGTTAATACTACTAGCATTCCTGCAAGTATTTGTAATATTACAAGGGTAAAGGCGACAATCCAACCCCAATAGATTACACGTTGTTCCTTATAATGTTTTACTGCATGCCAAGTAATATAGGCTATCCATATAAATATCGTCAGAACAGCTACTCGATGTCCCATCTGAACCCATTGATACATTCCACTAGGTAATAAGAATGGTTGACTGTTATCACAAAATGGCCAGTCAGCACAGCTCAAGCTAGATCCAGTATGTCGGACTAGTGCACCTGTATAAATGACAAAATATGAGAATAGTGTAACACCAATTGTATTCCATTTTAGCTTATTACCAATATGTACTTTATCTGCATCAAATTTTGTATCTACTTCAAACACAATCATAGCTAGTAACAAGATAGACGCAAATGAGATTAGAGATATCCCAAAATGCAAGGCTAAAATGAAGTCACCTTGGCCCCATAATACTTGTGCTGCACCAATTAATGCTTGAGCAACAAGGAAGAAGATTGCAAGAACTCCTAGAAATTTCACTTCACGGATATGTCCTAATGCTTTCCAAGTCCAAATAAATAAAACTAGCACAAGGATTGAAACTGAACCTGTTGTTAAACGATGTGAGAATTCAATTAATACTTCTGGTGTGATTTCCGATGGAATTAACTCGCCATTACAACCTGGCCAGTGGCGTCCACAACCTAATCCACTATCTGTTTTTGTTACGAGTGCTCCACCTAATAGAATAAGCAACATTCCAAAAGTAGTTAGAACAGCAACCCATTTTAATATTTTACTTTGTTTATATTGCATGTAATGTGCCACCTACTTTATCTATGAACACTAAGAAAAGTGCCTCTGCATTTAGATGATATCGAATTAAATGACAAATGACAACTTCAAACGAAGGATACTTAATTAGAAGGTTCCCTATTTCACAAATTGTTCACAAACAATTAAGGAAGGATTCACAAAATTTACTGCAAAATGGTTTATTATAGACTTATTGTGTTTATATTACACACTAACATTCTATTTCGACCTAATCTCTGAAATTTCACTTTAATATCTAGAAATCATCAAAGAATTTCGATATAGTTATTGTTAGCGGAATATGCTTACAAAAATGAAAGGAGGGATTAAATGTCTAACGGCCAGATTGTCAGTACTGCTAGAAAAACTGGTCCTGAAACTGAATCTTTCATTAGAGATTTTCTTGCACTTATTAAGATTGGAATAGTAAATTCTAATTTGATTACTACATTTACTGGAATGTGGTTAGCGTTTCAGTTTACAGGCGGTCACTTTTTACAGCACCTCGATTTAATCGCTTACACAATCATTGGTGCAGCGTTAATTATTGGTGGATCTGCGGCAATGAACAATTACATAGACAAAGATATCGACCCAATAATGAAGCGAACAAGTAAAAGACCTACAGTCACAGGTAGATTTTCACCAAGTGTCGTTATGACAATTTCCCTCTCATTCTTAATTGTAGGTGAAATTTTGTTATTTACGGCATCTTTTGCTGCCGGCATGTGGGGACTTATTGGTATAGTAGCTTATGTATTGCTTTACACTATTTGGGCAAAGAGAAAATATGTCAGCAATACGGTTATTGGAAGTATTTCTGGTGCAATTCCACCTGTTATAGGTTGGGCTGCGGTAGAACCTTCTTTAAGTTTTGGGGCATTCGCACTGTTCTTAATAATGTTTGCATGGCAACCTCCGCATTTTTATGCGTTAGCTATGAGACGAAAAAATGAATATAGTGCCGCTAATATTCCAATGCTACCTGTTGTGAAGGGTTTTAAACGAACAAAAGTATCTATGCTTGTTTGGATTCTATTGTTACTACCATTACCATTCTTGTTAAAGGAATTAGGTTTAATATTTATAACCTTAGCAACATTGTTGAATTTAGGATGGCTAGTCCTTGCTATTAGTGGTTTTAAAACAAAAGATGATCTTAAATGGGCATCCAAAATGTTCATTTATTCTTTAAATTATTTAACAATCATCTTTGTATTCATGATTATTTTTGCAATCTTTATTTGAGTCATAGTACAAATCATCTAAAGTTGTGAATGAAATTGTGGTAAGTTTTAAAAGCTTATATTATTTGAGGAATAATAATTTTTAGGAATTCTTCTTTAAATAGAATTCACATATATGCAAATACCAATGTCCTAGTTACACATGAAAAATACAACAAAGAAAGAGGGGTTTAATTAAGCTATGATGAAAGGGCTTAAAAAATGGCGTCTGTTTTCGCTATTAGCAGTTATGACAGTTTTCCTTTCTGCTTGTGGTGAAGAGTACATTTCTACACTTCAACCAGCTGGTGCAGTAGGGAAAGAACAATTTAACTTATTGCTGTTCTCTATTACGATTATGGCGCTAGTTACAATTGTGGTTTCAGTACTTTATATATACGCTTTCTTAAAGTTCCGCCGTTCTAAACAAGGTGAGGACTTCATGCCAAAGCAAGTTGAAGGTAGTCACGTACTAGAAACTATTTGGACAGTAATTCCAATCGTATTATTATTAATCTTAGCTGTTCCAACGCTTATCACTACATACAAATTTGGAGATGTAGCTGCAATGGAACAAGTTGATGAAAATGGAAATAAAACGGCATTAACTATTGATGTTACTGCTAAATTATACTGGTGGGAGTTCAATTATCCTGATTTAGGAATTGTAACTTCACAAGAACTTGTTGTACCTACTGGTGAAAAAGTATACTTCAACTTAAAAGCTGCTGATGTTAAGCACTCATTCTGGATTCCATCAGTTGGTGGGAAAATGGATACTAACGTAGATAACATTAATAAGTTCTATTTAGTATTCGATGAAGAATCAGAAGGTCTAAAAGACGGAGTATTCTATGGTAAATGTGCTGAACTTTGTGGTCCATCACATGCTTTAATGGATTTCAAAGTTAAAACACTAGCTCCTGAAGCGTTTGATTCTTGGGTTGCTTCAATGCAAGCTACTGAAGGACAAACTGCATCTCAAGATTCAGCTGATTTAGGTGAAGCAACATTTGCTGCAAACTGTTTAGGATGTCACGCAGTTTCTTCAGTAACTGGAATGCCTTCTGGTGCTGCTATGGGGCCAAACTTAACTTCATTCGGTGATCGTAGTCACTTAGCTGGTTTTATGAAACATGACAAAGAGAATTTAATGAAATGGATTAACAATCCTGAAGAATTTAAACCAGGTAACATAATGGCGACTGCTTACGAGCCAGGAAAATTCTCTGATGAAGAACTTAGCGCTCTTGCTGATTATTTATTAGGCTTATCTGTAGAAAAATAATTCTTTAAACGGTTCTCAACACATCTAAGTGTGATGAGATGTTATGATATGAATTGTATTAACTATTATTTCAAGTTAACTAAATCAAACAAAATAATGATTAGAACTTGATTGATCGAAACATAGAGGAGGTTAAAGTTGTGAGCTCTGTTGCAATTGGTAATAAAAAGGGCTTTGGAGCAACTCTTTGGGACTATTTAACAACTGTTGACCATAAAAAACTAGGAAATATGTATTTCTTTGCAGGATTATTATTCTTTGCAATTGCTGGTTTTGAAGCGTTATTAATGCGTATTCAGTTAATGGTACCAAACAATGATTTTGTTTCCGCAGGTCTTTTTAATGAATTACTTACAATGCATGGTACAACAATGCTATTCTTAGCAGCGACACCATTGCTATTCGGGTTTATGAACGCAGTAGTACCTTTACAAATTGGTGCACGTGACGTTGCATTTCCATTCTTAAACTCACTAGGATTCTGGTTATTCTTCCTAGGAGCAGTATTTTTACATTTGTCTTTCTTTATGGGTGGAGCTCCTGATGCTGGATGGACATCTTATGCATCTTTATCTTTATATTCACCTGGACATGGTATTGACTTTTATGTATTAGGTTTACAAATTTCTGGTGCTGGTACATTAATTTCTGGTATTAACTTTATTGTTACTATCATTACAATGCGCGCACCTGGTATGACGTTTATGCGTATGCCATTATTTACTTGGACATCTTTACTTTCAAGTGCATTAATTTTATTCGCATTCCCTCCACTAACAGTTGGATTATTCTTCATGTTAGTTGACCGTATGTTTGGAGCTAACTTCTTCGATCATACTATGGGTGGTAACACAATTATTTGGGAACACTTATTCTGGATCTTCGGACACCCAGAAGTTTATATCTTAGTATTACCTGCATTCGGTTTATTCTCTGAAATCATTCCGGTATTTGCTCGTAAACGTTTATTCGGATACTCTTCAATGGTATTCGCAACAATCTTAATTGGTTTCTTAGGATTCATGGTTTGGGCTCACCACATGTTTACTACAGGTCTTGGGCCAACAGCTAACGCTATTTTCGCTGTTGCTACTATGGCGATTGGTGTACCAACTGGTATGAAGGTATTTAACTGGATTCTTACAATTTGGGGCGGTTCGGTTAAAGTAACAGTTCCAATGATTTATGCATTAGGATTTATTCCATCATTCGTAGCTGGTGGTGTAACAGGTGTAATGCAGGCGACTGCTCCACTTGACTACCAATTACATGATTCATATTTCATCGTTGCTCACTTCCACTACGTAATCGTTGGTGGTATCGTAACAGCAATCTTTGGTGCAACTCATTTCTATTGGCCAATTATGTTCAACCGTGCTTTAAACGAAAAATTAGGTTTCGTAGTATTCTGGATCTTCTTCATTGGATTCCACTTAACATTCTTTATCCAACATTTCCTTGGTTTAATGGGTATGCCTCGTCGTGTATTCACTTACCAAGCAGATCAAGGTTGGGATCTATTTAACTTCATCTCATCAATTGGTGCTATCATGATGGGTATTGGGGTATTACTATTAGTAATTAACATGTTATTATCTATTAAGTCTAAACCACTTAATACACGCGACTACTGGAAAGATGGTCGTTCACTTGAATGGGCTATTCAAACACCAGTACCGTTCTACAACTTTAAACAAACTCCACTTGTACGTGGATATGATCCATATTGGATTGAAAAGCAAGAAGGAAATAAAGAAGGTATGACATATGCTGAACCACTTGGTGATATCCATATGCCAAACGGATCTATCTTACCTTTAATTATGTCAATTGGTATGTTTATTGCAGCATTCGGTGCATTACATCATCCAGATGACGTTTCATGGTCAGTTCCTGTAATCATCATTGGTTTAGGTATTACAGTAGCTTGTATGCTTACACGCTCATTTAAAGATGATTTAGGTTTCCATGTTCACAAAGAAGAAGTTATCGCAATGGAAGAATCATTATATGGAAAAGGGGGTAACAAATAATGGATCTTAATACTAAATTTACCCCACAATCTTGGCCAGATCATGCTGAACAAGCAACGATGGAAGGAAAAAATAAATTCGTAGGAATTTGGATTTTCATTTGTAGTGATATCGTATTATTTGCCAGCGTATTTGCTACTTACCTTTCTTTAAAAGATAAAGGTCCAGCTGGAATGGATATTACAGCTGCTGAATTACTAGGATTACCTTTAGCATTCGTTATGACAATGTTATTATTAACATCATCACTAACATCTGTATATGCTATGTACCATATGAAAAACTATAATGCCAAAGGTGTTATTATTTGGATGGCTATTACAGTACTATTAGGTCTTGGATTCTTAGGTCTTGAAATTTCCGAGTTCTATGAGTATACAGTACATGAAGGCTTTGGATTTACTCATTCAGCTTTCTCGTCATCATTCTATGTTTTAGTGGGTACACACGGATTACACGTAGTCATTGGTTTAGTTTGGATTACTGGTTTAATTATCCGTAATATTAAACGTGGATTAAACTTATATACTGCGCCTAAATTCTTCGCAGCGTCAATTTATTGGCACTTTATCGATGTTGTTTGGGTATTCATCTTCACTGTAGTTTACTTAATGGGGGTGCTAGGATAATATGGGACACGATACACATGTTCAAGAAAAGTCTGTTGCACAATACGAATATGATCGCCGTAAAAATGCGGTAGAAATGCGTAAACAAGTTGTAAACTTTGCGATTATGATTTTATTCACATTTATTGCTTTTGCAGTAGTAATTGCAGATTTTTCACCATACTTTATTAAGCCAATCATTTTACTACTAGCTGGAGTTCAAGTAGTTTTACAATTATATTCATTCATGCATATGGGTGAGAAAAAAGCTGCACATATCGGTATTATTAACACATTCGTATGGATGGGTGCAGTAATTGCATTTACATTCTTCCTTGCTTTCTTAACAATTATTTGGTGGTAAGAAAATAAGCGTGAATAAGTGTAGGTAGGTTGTTACACAACTTATCTACACTTATTTTTTTGCCTTTTAGCATGATTTTTACAAAGAATTGTAAGGATTTGCTCAATATTTTTTAAGTATAAGTGTGTTAATTGTCATAGTTCGTTCATTGATGTTAAGATGTAAGCGTTCTATAATATAACTAATTGAAATTTAAAGGAGAGCTCAAAATGCCGTTAAGTATATTCGGTTTTCAAGCATTATGGAGTCCGTATCTAATTGGAGTCATCGTATTTTTAACGGTTGTCTACTTCTTGGTAACAGTAAAGTGGAGAAAAGACTTTAAGGTTAGTGAACCTTTAAAGAAGAGTGAAGCTACTTACTTTCTATTAGCGATGCTATCCCTCTATATTGTAATTGGATCACCAGTTGATTTATTATCACATATTTTATTTACTATGCATATGACGCAAATGGCGCTACTATTATTACTTGTGCCGATCTTGGTAATAAAGGGAGTTCCTTGGTGGATATGGAGAGTGGTTGTCAACGCACCTGTTGTACGAAAAATCTTTAAAGTATTTACTCAACCTGTGGTAGCAGTGTTTATATTTGCTTTAATGTTTTCTCTTTATCATTTACCGAGCATTTTTGACACAATCAAGTTAGATGAAACCTTCCATGGAATTTTTACTTTCATATTGTTTTTATCAGCGTTTTTTATGACTTGGCCATTAATGAATCCAGTAAAAGAATTACCGAAAATGAAAAGTCTATATAAAATTGGTTATATACTTGCAAATGCTGTTTTAATAACACCAGCATGTGCATTGATTATTTTTGCTGGACAACCATTATACGCAACATATTATGACGGTGCAACTTGGTTAAAAGCGATGGAATTATGTGTACCTGTTGGAACATTATCAAGTTTAGGCTTATCTGGACCACAATTATTCTTCCCAGGATCAATGTCATTACTTGCGGATCAACAGTCTGGTGGAGTTTTAATGAAAATAATTCAAGAAATTATTTTTGGAGTTATTTTATGGAAAGTGTTCCGAGAATGGTGGAAAGAGGAACATAGTGATAATGAGGATGAAATAACACAAAAAGCTTTAAAAGAATACCAAGCATTAAAACAAAGTCAGCAACATTAATAAAGAGAATGAAACAAATGTTAGGAGAATGTTTGAATGTCACTTTCCTTTATACTACCAACAATTAGTACCTCTTTTATCGTAATCAGTGCTGTGTTAGTTGCTATTGGGTGGGTATTAATTACAAGAAAAAATATTGAAGCTCATAAAAAAGTCATGTTTGCTGCAGGTGTATCAGCATTGTTATTCTTTTTAATTTACGCTTCAAGAACTGTGTTCTTTGGAAACACAGCTTTTGGTGGACCTCTAGAATTAAAAGGCTATTACACCTTCTTTTTAGTATTCCATATCATTTTAGCTACATCAGGGGCTGTATTTGGAATTGTTAGCTTATTAACTGGATTTAAAAATAAATTGAAAATTCACCGTCGCATCGGTCCGATTACAAGTATCATTTGGTTTTTCGTGGCAATTACAGGTGTCATGGTATACTTTCTTCTTTATATACTATTTGAACCAGGTGAAACGACTTCAGTTATTAAAGCAATATTTGGATTTTAAAGAATATGGGGATGTCTTAGAACACTTTCTAGACATCCCTTTTTCATTACGATTAGTTGTTACAAATTACATTTATATCTATGCAGATGCTTCATATAAGTATCATTTACAAACAAAGATGTGCCTTGAGATTTAAGACACATCTTTTTATGCAAAAAAATGAAGAATGAGTCATTTTAGACAAATTCTCCATTTATTTTAATATATTACTAGAATTAAGCTTGTACTCCATGTGCAGCCAATAAGTTTTTAATATTAGATAAAATTTCTTCACATTCTTTAACTAAATGTACAGGGAATACTTCTTCATTTTCGTCATATTCTACACCGTGTGGATAGTAGTATTTACCAAGAGCAGGTTTTTGAATTTTTAAGATGGCAGTATTGTTTCCTACATCACCTGATACAGCTGCGCAAAATACACGTAGGTAGTAACGGCCTTCTTTTAAATCAAAGCGTTTGTCAAAAGCCATACGATCAAAATCCCACCCGCCATGACATTCTAATCCATGCTTTTCCATAACAGTTACAAGTAGTTCTTGTTCAACAGTTATATTCTCAAGAGTTTTGTTTTCAAAATACATTATAAATCCTCCTTTAGCAAATCGTACATAGTATACGCTCATTATTATAATAGAGCAAAATTTTCTTCCATGCAATGACAACATTGTGTCAAGCTCTCGGTAAACCTATATTTATTTACACCTATATGATTGAATTGTGTAACTTTACGATAACCGAATGGGCGTCATTTTATGTTGAAAGTTGTCAATATATTCTTTCCTCTTATTCAAATAATTGTGTCATGATTTCAAGCTAGGCATACTATAAGGAAAAGAAGGAGTGACACATTGCAACTTGCAGAGCTTTTAAAAGACTGGCCGTGTACAGTTAAAGGTGGTTCCATTCGAATAGAAGTTCTTGGTATAGAGGATTATGCACAAGATGTAAAAGAAGGCGATTTATTCGTAGTTCGAAAAGGCACGAATTATGACGGGATGAAATATGTTGAAATAGCTATACAAAATGGTGCAATTGGTGTTGTCATTGAAGATGAAAAATTATTAGACAAATTAAGTATTCCAGTACCAATTATTTGGGTACCAAATTGTTTGAAATTTATGTCTTACAGTGCTGCAAAATTGAATCGATTTCCTGCTGAGGCTTTGCAGGTTATTGCCATCACGGGTACAAATGGTAAAACAACAGTTAGTCATTTCATCGGTCAAATTCTAAAATCGCTACATAAAAAAGTAATGGTGATTGGTACAAATGGCGTATTTATTAATGGCAAAGAAATCGATTTAAAGTTCGAACGATTAACAACTCTTCAACCGAAGCACCTTCATAAAATTTTCCAATACGGTGTCTCTCAAGGTGTTCAGTACGCGGTGTTAGAAGCATCTTCAATGGGACTTGCAAAACACCGGCTAGATGATTGTGCCATTAATATAGGTGTATTTTTAAATTTAGCTGAAGATCACATTGAAGATCATGGATCTTATGAAAAATATAAAGCAGCAAAACAATTATTAGCAACTCTTTCGGAACGTCTTGTACTAAATGGTGATGATTCATTTTGTCGCACGGTTGGGTTACAGGCAAAGAAACCGAAAGTATACTTTGGTTTAGGAAATCGTGTTGATTATCAATTGCAATTACTTGCAGATGGAAACAATTCTTCAACATGCTGCTTACAGAGTAAAAAGGGTCAAAAGGTGTTTACTTTACCATTTGTAGGTGACCATCATTTACAAAACTCAATTGCAGCGATAACAACAGTTAGTGAACTTGGTTTTGATATTGAAGAGGTCTGTCATGCCGCAGAAGGCTTAAGTTTACCAATTGGAAGACTTCAATATATTAACAATAACCTGAATTTAGACATCTATATAGATTATGCCCATACTGAAGCCGCTTTAAGAGCTGTTTTGCAAACTTTAAAGAAAACAACAAAACGTGACTTAATCGTCGTATTTAGTTGCGGCGGAGACCGCGATAAGCATAAGCGCATAAAAATGGGTGCCGTTGCATCAAAATATGCAGACATGATTTATTTAACCACTGATAATCCACGAAGTGAAGATCCAGAAGTGATCAATTCCCAAATTGCTGCAGGTTTTTTATCAACCCAAAAATACGAAAGTATTCTAAATCGTGGAGATGCTATTACAAAAGCGATCCTTTCTGCAAAAAAAGGTGACACCATTCTAATTGCTGGTAAGGGTCATGAAAATACACAAACGATTGGAAAAACACAAATACACTTTTCTGATATTGAATGTGTTCAATCTGTACTTGAATCTAAATTAAATATGGGATAAATTCTCTCTATTCAACTATATGTACTAGAAAGATTTTGAACTACCATGCAATCTAAAAATCTGCTATCATATAGATGAATGGAGGAGTAAAGATGTTAATAACTTCTGAATGGGTAACAGTACTTGATGAAACTGATCGACTAAGTTCCATGATACTTTCCTCTGAACAAGCACAAAATTTACGTGAAGCGTATTCTAAAGTATATAGTGACCAATTACTCGTGCAAAAAATCGCTACTTTCACAAAAATGAAAGAGCAATATGAAGACGTACAACGATTTGGTAAATATCATCCCGACTATAGTACAATTATGAAAGAAATACGTAAAATTAAGCGCGAATTAGATTTAGATGAGCGCATTGCGAAATTTAAGCTCGCAGAAAATGATTATCAAGACTTATTAGACGAAATTAGTTTAATTATTGGTAAATCGGTATCTGAAGCGGTAAAAGTACCTGTAAGTAATCCATTTTTTGCAACAGGTTCATCTTGTGGAAGTGGTTGTGGTTCTGGCGGTAGTTGTTCTTGCTCAGCTTAATCATGATAAATATATAAAGGGTTGTCTAGAAAGTAATTTTCTAGACAACCCTTTCTTTTTTATTATCAAAATTGACTAAAACCCAATTGGTGCTTCAATTGTCAACGAAACATTTTGAAATCAATGCAACATACTTAGTGACATGACTTTATTCAATTTATGCTTGATCGTTATTTGAATCCGATTCTTCTAGTAACTTCTGTAGTAAAGGAACAGCAATATCAGGGCGATCTGTTACTATTCCTTTCGCACCACGTTTAATAAGACGTTCCATCAAATCAGGATCATTAATCGTCCAATAATGTACTGGAATATTTAAATTCCCTAAATAGGAGATAAACTTCGGCATATCGAGTGAAACAACTCCAAGTTTAGGTGGAATTTGAAATACATCTACTTTCGGATGATATAAATGACCAAATTGACTAGTAAATGCTGCGAAAGCTTTTCGTACGTCCGTTTCACCAGCACCTAGAGCAACCCTATTTTGAGCATATAAATTAAAACGGTCTACTTGTTCACTATAGAAACTTGTTACAACAACACGATCCTGTACTTGCAATTCCTCGATCAATCGCCATAATTTTGAAGGCATTAAACTTCCTTCATAAGTATCAGGTGAATCTTTAATATCGATATTAATATATACATTCGGAAAATCTTCTAATAATTCACGTAATGTGACTACGCGCAATTTCTCTTCTTGATAAGGAGAGTTTCCCTCTAAATCTATAAATTTATAGCCATGGTTTAATTGGTTTAATTCTTCTAATGTAAAATCCTTTACAAAACCTGTACCATCTGTCGTACGATCAACTGTATCATCATGGAAAACAACAATTTCCTCATCTTTTGTTAAACGTATATCTACCTCAAAACCTTCAACACCAAGTTCGTATGCCTTTTCAAATGCAGGTCTCGTATGTTCAGGAGCTAAATGGGAGCCTCCTCTATGTGCAAGTACAATTGGACGATCAAATTGTAATACATCTTTACCTTCTCGTTTCTGCGGTTTTAACACAGCTTTACTTCCTGCCCACGCTGCTGCACTGGCTGCAGCTATTGCAAGAGCTAACTTAGTTTTTTTTCCCATAAAAGGCCTCCTTAACTAATTACGAATTTAGCGATGTCTAACTTGAAACCCATTTTAAGTTTTCCACTTACCATGTTTTATAATATATTATATATAATCGTATAAAGATGATTATAACGGAAAATCTATTATCCTGTCAGCTAAACTCTGTTGCTATAAAAAATAACTATATGGTATCTTTAAATTAAGAAATGAGGGAATCAAATTGAAGGAAAGACAAGGCCTGATTGTATATGTAAACCAGCTTAAACATGCAAAGACTTTGAGAAAGTATGGTAATGTCCACTATATTTCTCGAAAGTTAAAATATGTTGTACTTTATTGTAATCGAGAAGAAATTGAAATGGCAATAAGTAAAATACAACGCCTTCCTTTTGTGAAAGACGTTGCTCCGTCCTATCGACCATTTTTAAAGACAGAATTTGAAAATGCAAAACCAGATAAAGCAAAAGAATACGATTATAAAATTGGTCTATAATCGACGAGCTATTGCATCGGTGGAATAAAGTGATTCATTCGTAATATTCCAATTAAGTGATTATAAAATAATGCTGTTTCAGAATAGTTGGAAGAATGTTTTACATCCATTGGAATTGCCTTTTTACCTATTTGTTCTAATGCTTGTTGAAATATTTCGATTCGTTTTGAAGGCTTTTCTGTATCATAGGGAATGCCTTCACGACAAATGTAAATGGGCATAAACTTACTTTCACCAACAGGCTTAAATGCCACTGCAAGTGATGCTAATTTTTGTTCACCTTTATTTGAAATAATTAAAAATGCATTATGGAATCTTTTTTCATTTGTTTGGATTAATTCGCAAAGTTCGTATATATCTCCATAACCTTGTCCTAATTCAATAAATTGTTGAATCATACAATACACATCCTTTCACGTACCAATAGTACCATGAAGGAGGAGGTTTGAGCACATGAAATATGCAGTTAGCTTTTTTATTGTTTTGTTTTTAATTGTTAGTGGGTTATTGTTTTTCCAATATCAAGTCTACTCGGATAAACTCGAGACTGGCCAAGGTGAATTTACATACTCTCAAGAAATCGAAATTCAATACCGAGATCATAGCTTAGATATTAGACAGCATTTTAAAAATCTACCAAATCAAAAAATCGACATTAAGTGGCCACTACTTGCCGTGAACCCAGAGTGTTTTCTAGAAAGTGAACAAACTTGCGATCGATTAAGTGAGGATAAAACAAAGTTTGAAATGGGAGAATCGAGATCTCAGTCTCTTTCCTATGTGATTCCTTTAGATGGTGGATTGCAATCTAAACAATTATTGAAAGATATATTTGTTTCTTTAAATAATGGTTCCGTTTCTTATTCAACTATACATATTTCAACTGATAGTCAAATTTCAGGTCAATGGATTACTGGTTTACCACTAATTGGTCAACAATCTCTCTCATTAGTAAATTATGCTATGTTCAGTGGGAAGGGAGATGTTAAAGAGCTGTATTTTCAATCTGATGATATGAAAGAACAACTTTCAACTGATACTATTTCCATCTATTCAACAAAAGAAATTCCTGAACAACTTACAGAACAGTTAAAAGCGATACAGTTTTTAAATGATGATCATGTATCAATTGTACATGGAGAAAATCTTTTAAAAGAACAAGGTGAACGAATTTTATTTATTAACGATCTGACAATTGAAGGAATAAATCAAAGTGTGATATTCAATCAAATCGATTCGTTATATGATTTTAAAGATAGTCCAGCTTGGTTGAAAGAAGTTGTGGCAGCCTTTATTACAGGTTCAGTATCAGGAGAAACTAAGTCATCAAAAGTAGTCAATGAAATCATCGACAAAATGACAGATAAACATTTAGAAAAATGGGTTCAAAAGATTAAAGATTTAGAAGGTACAAAAATTACATCAGAAGTGTTAGATGATGCACTTTCAGAAGTACTGAAAATGCATACGGATTTCTTTACTTTAAATCTTTCTGAAGAGGATTTATATCCTTTATTATTTTCAGATGAGCGTGAGTTAATTGTTGATGGAATTAATGCTAATGATGTGAAACTTGTTTATCAAAACGGTTTACTTTACTATTCTTCAGGTGAAATGTTGGCTCGTTTAGGATACGAGGTTTCAGAGGGTCCAAATGGTTATTATGTAAATAGTGACCTTAGAAAATTCCGTTTTCCAGAAGGCCACAATTTTTATGTATTTAACCAAAGAAGATATGACACGATCTCAAATCCTTTTATAGAAATAATGGGAAAAAGATATATTGAAGAATCATGGCTACAACGATTATTTTTAGTAGAAATAGAAAAAACTAATAATGAAATTTTGATTTCACCTATTACAACACTACAATAAATGAAAAGTGGTGATTTAAATGAGGGTTGTTGCTGGTGAAAGAAAAGGGATGCCTTTAAAGGCAGTTGCGGGATCAACAACTAGACCTACAACTGATAAAGTAAAAGAGTCCATTTTTAATATTATAGGTCCATTTTTTGATGGTGGCATAGCACTTGATTTATTTGCTGGAAGTGGCGGTTTAGGCATTGAAGCATTAAGTAGGGGTGCAGAAAAAGGAATTTTTGTTGAGAAAGACGGAAAAGCTTTTCAAATGCTACAGGAAAATATAAAAAAATGTCGTTATGAGGACCATACTGAGTTGTTCCGTACCGACGCTACACGTGCTGTTAAGGGGTTATTAAAACGTGATATCCAAATTGACTATCTATTTGTTGACCCTCCATATAGAAAAGTGGAATTATATAATTTAGTTGAAACTTTAATAAATGGAGATAAGCTTACAGATCGGGCAATCATTGTATGTGAGCATGCAGTGGAAGTAGAATTGCCGAACTCTTATGGTTCTTTTACATTACATAGAAGAGAAACATACGGAAGCTCGATTGTGTCAATTTACTCGAAATAGTAATTATGGGGAAGAGGGAGAAAATATTGTCTGATAAAATCGCAGTAGTACCCGGAAGTTTTGATCCAATTACCAATGGACATCTTGATATTATTAAACGGGCTGCTGATGTGTTTGATATCGTTTATGTAGCAGTTTTAAACAATTCTTCAAAGAGTCCTTTATTTACATTAGAAGAGAGAATGGCTTTAATACAAGAAGTAACTCGTACTATACCAAATGTTCGAATCGACTCTTCATCTGGGTTATTAATAGATTATGCTAGATCTAAAAATGCGATTGCAATCGTGCGGGGTTTACGAGCTGTATCGGATTTTGAATATGAAATGCAAATAACATCGATGAACCGTTATTTAGATGAATCGATTGAAACATTTTTCATCATGACAAAAAACAAGTATTCTTTCTTAAGTTCTAGTATTGTAAAAGAAGTTGCAAAATATGGCGGTAAAGTTGAAGGATTAGTACCGCCCCTTGTTGAAAAGGCATTAGTAGAAAAATTTCAAAATAGATTATTATAATAGAGTTGGGGTTGCCATGAAAGTGATACTTTCAAGACAACCCCTTCTTTTATTATTCATTATGCATTAAAAGTCTTTGCAGCCGCAGTAAACTAGGCGCGAAGGGTTGTCTCAATTTGATTTCCGACGACTTCTTTTTTGCATTTTATCATTACATTAAAAAGAATACATAATACAGAGCAGGAATAAGAATTGCTAAAATCACTCTTAGGGCAACGTAAGGACGTAACGAAATTCTTTCTGTTTTTGCAAGTACGGCTACCTGCATGTGGATGCTTAAACTTTGAGTTGTTAAAAATGCTGCTAACAGTAAATAGAGGATCGTTGATTCACTAGAGAAAAGCTGTGATGCAATTTTTAGGCCGTTTGTCATTTCTAGAGATGCTGCAGTTAAAAGCATTAAACTATTATGTATATTAGGAATAAATGTTGATAGTGTATGCATGACAACAGTAAAAATTGTTGTAAAAAAGATTAATGTAGAGCCAACAACTAAAACGGTTGGCACGCTGTCTTTAATACTGCTAATAAATGGATTTTGTATTGATTTAGGTTTTACTTCGGCTGTATTGAGACTCATTGGTAATGGTTCATGTTTAGATTTATTATAAAAGAGAAATAAAATGACCAATGAAACAAGATGATATAAAATTAAAAAGCGCCAACTAAACATGGTATCATTTAATAAGTCATACCCTACGAACCCAATAACGAATAATGGGCTTGGACTATGACAAATACTTAGCAGTCCGTTTGCTTCTTTCGGGGAAATTTGCTTGCTTTTTTTTAAGAAGGCAATAGTAGCTGCGCCTGTGGGAAAACCCCCTAAAGCACTGATCCCATAAGTTTTTAAGTATAACTGTAATCTTGAAGTAGTACTTTGCTTATTTGGAGTTAATCGTATGAACCATTGTGTCAAGATTAAGTACGGCAACAAATAAGGAAATAAAGCATCCATAAATAAATTGACGCCTAAGTCTGTCCCTTGATGAGCGACACCAGGGAATAATAATAGTAAAATAATTAAACCGATACAAATGAATAAATATACTAGAGGAATATACACCAGCTCTTTTCATGTTTTGTCCAAATAATATACGTTTTTATAACGTATAAATTGCCTAGATTTATAGAGTTATGTTTTCGACATGCTGACTAGTAATCTTTGGCGGATTTTCACTAGATTTACCTTGAAGACTTGTACTGAATGTTGTTAAAAGAAGTGATAAACTAATATATGCAATTGCAAAAATTTTTAGTCTAGCATCAGAAAATGGAGGTGCCCATCAATGAAAAAAATCATTAGTTTTATAGTGTTGATTATTTTTATCTTTATTTTTTGTTTTTATCGTTTAGATTACTATGTCATGAAACCAGGAAGCGCCTATGATGTTAGCAAATTTGTCAATGTCCTAGATGGAGATACAGATGATCAAGGGACATTTAGTTTAATGACAGTAGCAATGTTCCAAGCAACACCACTTACATATATACTCTCTTATTTTAATGATTATCAAGATATTCTAGAGATGGATGATGTACGTCAGCAAGAAGAAGATGAGGAAGAATATAATATTCGCCAATTAAAGCTTATGACAGATTCACAATTTAACGCACTTTATGTCGCATTTCAAAAAGCAGAACGACCTTTTGAAGTGACCTATAATGGGATTACCGTACTAAATGTTCTGTCGGAAGGTGCAGCAGATGGTAAAGTTAAGCCTGGTGATGAGATTGTTGAAATAGACGGTCAACTGATCCATAAAGCTGAAGAATTGACTGCAATTTTAAGCGCCAAAAAGGAAAATGAGCAAGTACATTTAGTTCTTAACCGGAAAGATAAATTAATAGACGAAACGTTAACATTAAAAGAAATCCCAAATAGTGAATCAAAAAGAATTGGTATTGGTATTACCTATTCACAAAGCAAATCCATCAAAACGGAACCTAACGTGAATGTTGATGCTGAAGAAATTGGAGGTCCATCTGCGGGTCTTATGTTTACTCTAGAAATATTAAATCAATTATTAGAAGAAGATTTAACAAAAGGCTACTTAGTAGCAGGGACTGGGGAAATGAATGAAGATGGCACAGTAGGAAGAATTGGTGGCATTGATAAGAAAGTAGTAGCCGCACATGAAGATGGAATGGAAATATTCTTTGCTCCTGATGATGAAATTACTGATGCTATGCGAGAGTTTAACCCGGATATCAAGTCAAATTACGAAGTAGCTGTTGAGACGGCAAAAAAAATAGGTACGAATATGAAAATCGTACCGGTGAAAACAGTTGATGATGCTCTAGCATATTTAGAACAGTTACCTGAAAAATAAAATAATTTTTATATTCTGATAGGCGGAGTTTGAAAATCTCCGTCTATTTTGTTGCTTGAAAATAATTGAATACCTTGTGTATAGATTTCAGTAGCACGAATATCCATTTGCAATAATAAATCTTTTGTTTGGGCTACACGGCTTATTAGTGGTAGATGGAAATCCTTTTTTCCTTCAGATAAGTATTGTTGACCTTTCCCTGTCATCCCTAGCAATCGGATGTAAGATGGGGAATGAAATTGATGTAATTGTTCTTTTGTGATTCCCGTAAAGATATGTGTTAACATTCGTTGAAGACGAGTCCATGTATACCGCTTTGATTTAATATGATTCATAAAATCGGTAAAAGTATCGCTTATTTTTGCATACTTAACTAATGCATATTCTATTCCTTCTGAAACATCTGCAAATTGGGTTAAGTCCTTTGGGACATACCTAGTAATAGTAAAACGTAATAATGGCCAAAACGCTTCCCAGTTGACGAATTGGTGGTAGGTACTTTGCCATTGTACTAATTGGTCATAAGTTGTTTTTGGAACATATTGAGTGATCTCATTCAATGAACTGCTTTCAAATAAAGCTTTACGAATACCTGTTGCACTTGCAATGGAAGAATCTAATTTTATGTCATCGTGATAGCCTGCTTGAACTCTTTGAATGGTGACAGGTTTAATGGAACTTTTTAATGTATGAACTGCTTCAATATAGTGATAGCCTAATATATTATTTGGTTGTGATAAATCAATGTATAATTGAGGCTTTTTTTGTTTAAGTTGTTCATATGCTTCAAATAAACTTTTCGGGTAGCTATTCCCACTCGACATAAACTGTTTAATCAGTTCGTTATACTCTGTACGAAATTCTTGAAGTAATAAAAATGTATTTTGAAAAGGTTCAATATTTCCATCCTCGCTTCCGAAAGCGAATGTCTCACAGTTCATCGCGGATAGTAACTGAATAGCACCATTAGCAAATGTCTCAGCTTTGCTCGTAGCAAACACGTAGGGTAATTCAATTACAATGTCAACTCCGCTTAAAAGGGCCATTTTTGCGCGGTGCCATTTATCAACAAGTGCAGGTTCTCCTCTTTGGAGAAAATGTCCGCTCATTACTGCAATAACAACATCAGCACCTGTTTTATTTTTAGATTGTTTGATATGATAGTAATGACCATTGTGAAATGGATTATATTCAACGACAACGCCAACTGCTTTCATCAGTAGTTTGCACTCCCAATCTTTTGGATTATCCAAATTATAGTATAGGTTTTATAGTGGTGACAAGAAAATAACTTGACATCTATATTTTCACATTATATAATCAACATTGTTGTCTCGAGGTGATGAATGAATGAAATGGTCTATTCATGAATTATCAAAGTATCGCCAAAATGGGATGCCTATTGATACAGAAGTACAGTTAGATGAAATAAAAAAGCGAAACAATGAAATTCGCCATATTTCACCTGTACATGTAAAAGGGCACTGTACATTCGGTGCATCGCAAATGACTTGTCAATTTACCCTGACTGCAACTTTAACATTACCATGTGCTAGAACATGGGAAGATGTTGAATATCCTGTTAACGTTGATACCGTTGAAATCTTTAGTTGGATTGATCCGGAACTTCGAGGCAGTGATGAAGAAGATATCCATTATATTGATGGAGAAGTCATCGACATGAAACCAGTTTTAGAGGAGTTAATACTTCTTGAAATTCCAATGCAAGTGTTCAAAGAAGGTTCTGAAGGACAAGTGCAAGGTGGCAAAAACTGGAGTTATTCAACAGATGAAGATGTTGCTCGTCAAAAGGAAATTGGCGAACAAAAAGTAGATCCGAGACTAGCTGAATTAGCTAAGTATTTTGATCAAACAGATGAATAATGGATCTGTAAGGAGGTGCCAATAATGGCTGTACCATTTAGAAGAACTTCTAAAACTGCTAAAAGAAAGCGTCGTACGCATTTCAAATTATCTGTACCTGGTATGGTAGCTTGCCCAAACTGTGGTGAAGCAACTTTATCTCACCACGTTTGCAAATCTTGCGGACACTACAAAGGTAAAGAAGTAGTTAGCAAATAATATTGAGCTTGTTCGAAAAAGCTCTAAACTAAAAAGGCTAATAGAGAGGCCATGGCTCTCTATTAGCCTTTTTTTCTTTCAATTTATTTATAAACTTGTCAAAACATTATGACTGTTTTACTATGAAAAAATGACAGGAATAATAGGGTGAGAGGGGATGGAGAATTTGACGTATGTAATTGATCACACCGATGGAATATTAACTTTTACGATTAATCGAGAAGACAAACGTAATGCAGTAAATGATGAGGTAATGGATGGATTTAAAGAAGTAGTAAACTATATTCATACTCATCAAGATGTTCGTTTTTTAGTTATTACAGGTGCGGGTGAGAAAGCGTTTTGTTCCGGTGGTGATTTATCGGAATTTCATAAACTACATACTGAGCAAGAAGCTTTTGGAATGTTAAGTAAAATGGGAAGAATTTTGTATGATATTGCTACTTTGCCTGTTCCAACAATTGCTTTAATTAATGGTGCTGCAGTAGGTGGTGGATGTGAGATTGCAACAGCTTGTGATTTTCGATTAGTAGCAAAAAGTGCGAAATGTGGATTTATACAAGGGACATTGGGTATTACAAGTGGCTGGGGTGGCGGTACATACTTAATGGAAAGTGGTTTAAAACAAGATTTTGCCTTAAAAATGTTAGTAGATTCTTGTACCTACGAAGCGGAATGATTAAATGAAATTGGTTGGGCAACAAGAGTATTTGAACAACCAAAAGAACAAGCTCTAGAAGAATTTATTATTCATATGAGAAAAATACATCCTTCTGTCCATCATGCTTACAAAGAAATGAAACTTCGAAGTTGGAAAGAGAAAAATATGTTTGAGCGAGTCATGGAAGAAATAAAACTTTGTGCAAAGCTATGGGAAAGCGATGCCCATTTAGAAGCTGTAAACAGATTTTTAGATAAATCCAATTCTAATAAGTAACTTAGTAGGACAACTTCCATATTTTTATATGTAGTGTTACATAAAATCAACATTAACATCAACTCAAGCCATGAAAATAGGTCGGGTTGATGTTTTTTTATGCGAATATCTAAAAGACTAAACTTTATTTTCCGTAAAAAATGTTACTACCTATTTTTTATAAGTACTTCTATTCTATTTATTCTAATTATGTGCATATAGTAGTAAAAAATGTGAGGTGATAGAAAGTGGAAGGGAAAAGAAGAAAAGATCAATGGACTGCAGATGATGATGAAAAATTAGCAGAAATCGTTATTCAAGCTGTCCAAAACGGTAAAACTCAATTAGAGGCCTTTGCAGAGGCTGCGAGTGTTTTAAATAGAACGAAACAGGCATGTGGTTTCCGTTGGAACAAAACATTGCGTACTCAATATGGCCAAATGTTAAACAGTGTTAGAAAAAGACCGAAACAACTAATGCGAAGCCATTTAAAACTAGCACTGAATAGTTTCGATGAACTAACTGAAGCATATAACGAATTAGAAATTAAATATAGAGAACTACAAACGGAGCATGACAAATTAATTAAATGGTTACATCAAGGTGTAAATTTCCTTGAACATCAAAAGTAAGAAAAAATCGGGCTATCCAACACATTTTAATGTATTTATTATTTATGCCTCCATGTAAGTAAAGGGAGAATTGGAGACGGATGAACAATAAAATACCATGTTAAAC
>Ga0182747_1000758_pt1 | contig 27760 bp, 24 predicted proteins | sample eDN3rd30CBELigBY_FD_128526 | JGI IMG/M metagenome (GOLD analysis project Ga0182747, IMG submission 128526) | Enriched backyard soil microbial communities from Emeryville, California, USA - eDNA 3rd pass 30_C BE-Lig BY (version 2) (version 2) | ecosystem: Environmental > Terrestrial > Soil >... | reverse complement strand
GGCCTCGTCAACGCGCGGCTCGACTGGAAAAATATCCTCGGTGGTCCCGTCGATGCGAGCCTCTGGGTGAAGAATCTCTTCGACAAGGAATATCTGCGTGGCGGCATCGGCATTCAGCAGCTGATCGGCATCACGCAGGCGACGCCCGGCGAGCCGCGGACATACGGACTGCAGCTTCGCTACAATTTCTGATCCCTGCGCGGCGGCTGCTGGCCGGTCGCCGCGCCATCTGTGCAACGAGACCTGTTCATGCTGGAAGAGCTCAAGGCCCGCGCCATTCTCTGGCCCAAGGGCCGGTTGTTCGACGATTTTCATGTCGGGCAGATATTCGATCATCATTGGGGCCGAACGATCACCGAAAGCGACGCGATCAATTTCGCGGCGCTTACGCTTGCCTATAATCCCCTCTATTTCAATCGCGCCTACGCGATCGAACATGGCCATCCCGATCTCGTCATATGTCCGCAGCTCCTTTTCAACGTCGTGCTCGGCCTGAGCGTCGAGGACTGCAGCGAAATCGGCGGCCCGTTCCTCGGCGTCTACGATCTCGAGTATAGGCGCGCCGTCTATCCTGGAACGACGGTTGTTGCCCGCAGCGAGACGATCGAGGCGCGCCTCTCGGACAGCAATCCGGAGAATGGCATCGTGACCTGGCGCACCGAAGGCCTCGCCGCGGACGGTGAAATTCTCGTCTCGTTCCGCCGATCCAACCTTGTTGCGCGAACAAAAAGTCCGGTGAAAAAATGACCCATCCCATGCAGAAGCTCACGGCCAGCAATAATTATTTCGAGGATTTCCAGCCCGGAATGGCGATACGTCATGCGCGCGGGAAGACGATCACGGGGCTCGATAATGTCCTCATTACCAACCTCGTGATGAATACGGCCGAGGGCCATTTCAACGAAGACCTGATGAGCCGCCACCCGTTCGGCAAGATTGTCTCCTACGGCGGCGTCAATTTTTCCATGGTGCTCGGTCTCGCGACCCAGGACTGCTGCGAGAATGCGCTCGAGGAACTGGGTCTCGACAATATCCGCCTCAGCAAGCCCGTAACCCACGGTGACACACTTTACGCGATCAGCGAGGTACTCGCTGCCGAGGATATAGGACGCGCGGACGCAGGCAGGGTCATATTTCGCCATCATGGCTATAATCAGCGCGACGAACTCGTCGCCACGATTGAACGGTCCGCACTCATAAAAAAGCGGACCTATTGGGACCTGCGCGCAAGCTGAGCAGGCAACAACGGGCGGCGATCGCCGCCCGTTTCTGTTTTTGTATCAGGCTGCGGCTTCGATCGCCTGCTGGACCGCGAGAAGGCGCTGCGCTTCGACGAGATGCAGCCGTTCGGTCATCTTTCCGCCGACTCGCAGTACGCCCTTGCCCTCATTTTCCGGTGCTGCGAAACCTGCTACCACATCTAAAGCGCGCGCGAGCTGATCTGCGGTCGGCGCGAAGGTGCGATTGGCAGTCTCGATCTGCGAGGGATGGATCAATGTCTTGCCGTCGAAGCCCAGCATTTCACCTTGGCGGCACTGGACGGCAAAGCCTTCGGCATCGTCGATATCGTTGAATACGCCATCAAGAACCGCAAGACCGTTGGCGCGGGCTGCGGCGACCGTCAGGACGAGAAAGGGGAGCACCGCGCTGCGCTGTTCGTCGAGGCTGCACCGTATCTCGAGGGCGAGGTCATTCGTACCGATCACGAAGCCCGCGACGCTGTATGTGCGCGCGGCGGACGCGATCGCTGCTATGTCGAGCACCGCAGCGCATGTCTCGATCATCGCCCAGAGAGGGATTTCGTGTCCGGCGAGCGCGCGAGCCGTGGCAAAATCCGCCGGACTCGACACCTTGGGAAGCAGGAGGCCGTCGATCGGGGCTCCTTTCACCTCCTCGACATCAGCTCCGCCCCAACTGGTGTCCAGAGCATTGACGCGGACAAGGAGCTCCCGGGAGCCAAAGCCTCCTTCATCCGCTGCGCCGCGCGCATTTTTCCGCGCGCCCGGTTTGTCTTCCGGGCTGACGGCATCTTCAAGGTCGAGGATCACTATGTCACAAGGAAGCGTCCGGGCCTTGGTGATGGCGCTCTCGCGGCTTGCAGGCAGGTAAAGCGCGCTACGGCGCGGTCGCATGGTCATGGCATTTCCTCTTGGATTTACACGGTTAAGCTTGTCGGACTGGTCGTGCGCGCGAGATGCGCCTTCAGTTCGAGCATGGCGCTCAGAATAAGATCATGCTTTTGCTCGAGATGGTCGTTCGTGGCACCGACGCTGACCGCCATCGGAATATTGCTCATCGGGCTCGAAATCGCGATCGCGATTGCGCCATAACCTGGCGTCATATCGCCCCGCGTCTCGGCGAAGCCCGAGGCGCGGATGCCGTGAATGAGTTCGAGAAATGTTGGCGGATGGACGCGCAGCCGGTCCTCGCTGACTTCCGCGTTGCAGCGGCGCACGATCATCTCGATCTCGGCGTCGCTCTTGTTGCTGAGCAGGACACGCCCAACTGCGGTGCAGGTGATCGGACGCAGAAGGCCCGACTGGACTTCCATCCGCGCGGGCTTTTCCGGCATCTGTGCGCTCACATATTGCGACCAGATGCCGTTCTGGATGGCGAGGATGACCGTCTCGCCGATCTTCGCCAGCAAGCGGTCGAGCATTTCCTCAAGGTGAAGATTTTCGTTGAACCTCCGGTGCACCCAACTCCCGAGTAGCATGATACGAATATTGGGCACGAAGGTGCGTGCCTGCCGATCGTGATCGAGATAGCCAAGCTTGACGAGGTTGCGCAGCAACATGCTGATACTGGGTTGCGGAACCTCGAGCATCCGAGAAATCTCGCCCACGGTCAGGGGCCGTTCCTGGAGTGAAAACAACTCGAAAAGCGCGAGCGTTCGCTCGGCTGACTTGATCGAACGAGACGATGTGTCGACATCGGCGACGTCCCACGGACCGACGTCGGCCATTCGCGCACTCTCGAGCACACCCGGTTTCTTCATGTCTCCCATCTCTCCTCAGAATACGCACGATCCTGCCATCGCCAAGTTGCCACGGCAGATGCGATGCCTGCTATCACATATGTAATGGGATAAAAGAGCCGCACTGCGCGGCAAGACGGGCGACTTGGCGGCATGATAGGGACGGGCAACGAACCATAATGGAAGAGGAACCGGATGACGATTGTCCGCCAGCATTTCATCGACGGCGAAGATGCCGCGCCATGTGAAGAGACCTACAGCTCCTCATTTGATCCTCGTACGGGCGCTGCCGTCGCCAATGTTGCCGCCGGCGATGCCGGCGACGTCGATCGGGCCGTTCGCTCGGCTCACGAGGCGTTCATGGCATGGCGGACGATGCGGCCTCTCGATCGTGGGCGCATCCTGATAGATATAGGGCGGCGAATTCGTGCCATGTCCGCCGAATTTTCGGAGCTCGAACGGAGCGAGTCCGGCAAACCGGCATGGCAGGCGCCGATGGAAGTCGAGGTCGCTGCCCAATATTTCGAATTTTACGGCGGTCTGACCAACCTCTTCCATGGCGAAACGATCAATCTTGGCGGCGGCTATCACAGCTATACGAAGCGCGAGCCCTTTGGCGTCGTCGGCGTGATTACGCCCTGGAACGCGCCGCTCAATCAGGCCGCCCGCGGTATTGCCCCCGCGCTTGCGGCGGGCAATTGCGTCGTTGCGAAGCCGTCGGAATATACGTCGGGAACGACGCTGCTGCTGGCGCGCGTGGCGGTGGAATGCGGGCTGCCCCGCGGCGTTCTCAACGTCGTTCTTGGTGACGGGGCGACTGCGGGCAGCGCGATCGTCGAGCACCCGCTGGTGCGGAAAGTTGCCTTTACGGGCAGCGTCCGCGCGGGCCGGGAGGTCGGGCGGATCGCGGCCGAACGCGTCATTCCGCTCACGCTCGAACTTGGCGGAAAGTCGCCAAACATCGTTTTCGAGGACGCCGATCTGACTGCTGCGATCCCCGGCGCTATCCGGGCATTCGCCGGAAACGCCGGTCAGGTGTGCCTCGCCGGTACACGTCTCCTCGTCCAGCGCTCGATCCTCGAACAGGTCAAGTCGGGCCTTGCGGCGGGGGTTGCAGCGTTGGCGGTCGGAAGCGACGACGCGTCGCTCATCGGACCTCTCGCAACGAAAGCGCAATATGAGCGCGTTCGCGCCATTCTCGGTAGCGCTGCCGAGAATGGGCATGAAGCGCTGGTCGGAGGCACGCTCGAGCCCCGCGAGGGGTGGGGCGAGGGCTGGTTCGTGCCTCCGACCGTTTATGCCGATGTCACTAACGACATCTCCCTCGCGCGAGAGGAAATCTTCGGGCCTGTTCTCGTCGTCATCGCTTTCGATGACGAGGCGGACGCGGTCCGGATCGCCAACGATAGCGATTATGGTCTGGCTGCGGGGATTTGGACCCGCGACGTCGGCCGCGCGCACCGTGTAGCCGATGCGCTCGAGGCCGGTCAGATCTACGTGAACGAATATATGGCTGGCGGGGTGGAGACCCCGCTCGGAGGGTATAAGCTCAGCGGATACGGGCGCGAGAAGGGTATCGAGGCTCTCCACCATTATACGCAGCTCAAATGCGTCACGATCAAGCTCTGAAGGAAAATTCCATGCTCGACATATCGTCGTCGCGGCCCGAGCCGGCTGCGGAAACCAGTCGATTCCTTGCCCGAAATCATCGCATCTGGATCGATGGGGAATGGCGAGAGGCGCTCTCTGGCAAACGGTTCGACGTCCAAAATCCCGCTACCGGCGAGACGATCGCATCGGTCCCGGATGGCGGCGCAGAAGATGTCGATCTCGCGGTTCGTGCCGCACGAGGGGCGTTCGAGCGCCGGGCATGGCATGGCCTGTCGATCGACGAGCGCGCGCGCATCCTCTGGCGTTTCGGGGACCTTGTGGAGGCCCATGCTGCCGAACTGGCGGAGATCGATATCGTCAACAACGGGATGAACCGGGCGCTCGGCGACGGCATGGTCGCCGCGGCGGCGTCCTGGCTTCGCTCGTTCGCCGGCGAAACGCAGAGGATTTTCGGCCGCAATGCCTCGGGCGCCATGTCGTCCAATGATGCGCAGTTTCATTCCTATTCGCTGCGTGAGCCCGTCGGCGTCGCCGGACTGATTTGCGCCTGGAACGGGCCGCTCGGCGCCTTCATAGTGAAGGTGGGAACGGCGCTCGCCGCCGGCTGCACCGTCGTTGTAAAGCCCGCGGAGAATACGCCGCTTTCGGCGCTCCGTCTCGCCGAACTGGCGCATGAGGCCGGGGTGCCGGCCGGCGTCATCAACGTGGTCACCGGATTTGGGGCGACGGGCGAGGCGCTTGTCGCCCATCCGGGTGTCGACAAGATATCCTTCACCGGCTCCACTGCCGTCGGCAAGCGGATCGTCACCGTCGCGGCGCCGTCGCTGAAGCGCGTCACCCTCGAACTGGGAGGCAAGTCGCCGAGCGCGATCTTTGACGATGCGGATATCGAGCAAGCTATTCCTGCCGCCGCAATGGGTATTTATCTTAACGCTGGGCAAATCTGTTCAGCGGGCTCGCGTCTCTATGTTCAGCGCAAGGTCTATGACAGGGTTGTTGCCGGCATCGCCGACTTCGCGAGATCGATCAGGCTCGGCAATGGGCTCGATCCGGCCAGCGGCATGGGCCCGCTTATCTCCGCCAGACAGCATGAGCGGGTGATGTCTTATATCGACGCCGGCCGCGAGGCGGGGGCCGAGGTCCTTGTTGGAGGTGATGTACCCGATGGCGCCGGGCATTTCGTGCGTCCCACGGTCTTTGCCAATGTGGACGCCGATATGCGCATCGTGCGCGAGGAAATTTTTGGACCCGTTCTTGTCGTCACGCCGTTCGACGACACCGAGGAATTCATCGCGCAGGCCAATGACACGCGATATGGTCTGGCATCTGGCATTTTTTCAAAGTCTATCGACCGAGTGCACCAGATCGCAGCGCGCCTGCAGGCGGGGACAGTCTGGGCCAATTGCTACAGCGTCAATCATCCGGCGCTGCCATTCGGCGGCTACAAGGAGTCGGGTTGGGGGCATGAGCTCGGAGAGGAGGGTCTCGGCGCCTATCTCTCGACCAAGTCGGTCTTCATCAAACTGGGTAACAGCCTCTGAAAAAGCTGGCGTCGGAGCTGCCTGAACAGCTCCGGCGCCAGGAGGGGAGAGGCTCTACATTCCGATCAGCTTCGCCTTGGCGAGCGTGTTATTGACGAGGCGCAGCACGGCAACGTCGATCATGACGCCGTCGACCTGCACGGCGCCGAGACCCTGTGCCTCGGCTTCGCGATAAGCTTTTTCGATCTTGCGGGCTTGGTCGACCTCCTCCCGGCTCGGTGAAAAGACATCGAGCGCCGGTTCGATCTGGGCCGGGTGGATCGCCCATTTTCCGACCATGCCGAGCGAGCGAGCGCGAATGGCCTCCGTCCGATAACCTTCTTCGTTGCGGAAGTTGGCGTAAGGACCGTCGACCGCGTCAAGGCCTGCTGCCCGGGCCGCCATGGTGATCCGGAACCGGGCGTAGTGGAAGATATCGCCGGGATAGAAGCCCGCTTCGCCGATATTGGCCGTGTCGATCCCCTGCGAACCCGAATAATCCCCCATGCCGAAGATCAGGCATTCGAGGCGATCCGATGCTGCGGCGATCGCCTCGACATTTTGCAGCGCCTGGACTTCCTCGATCAGCACTTCGATGCCGATACGGCGTGTCAGTCCGAGGCCTTTTTCGAGCTGGGTCAACAGGTGGTCGAGAAATACCACGTCGTGTGCGTTCATCGCCTTGGTCAGCATGATGGTGTCCACATTTTCGCCGGCCTTCTCGACGACGCGGATGACGTCGCCGTGGCACCATTCGGTCGTGCAGTCGTTGATCCGCACGCAGCGCGTTTTCTTGCCCCAGTCGAGATTGTTGAGGGCATCGGCAATGCTGTCCCGCGCCCCGACCTTCGCGCTCGGCGCTACGGCATCCTCGAGGTCGCAGAAGACATGATCGGCCTTAGATGCGGCGGCTTTTTCGAGCATCTTTTCGCTGCTGCCGGGAACCGAAAGCTGCGAACGGCGCGGCCGCAAGGGGCGGGTAGAGGTCATCAATCGATCTTTCTGCTGGGTGGAGATGCCGGTGCGGCGGCCATGGCTCCAGCGATTTCCTCGTCGCTGAGCCCTGCCTGCCGCAGATAATATTCGGTATGTTCGCCGAGGAACGGGCTCCGGCGTACGACGCCGCCGGGTGTGCCGGTGAGCTTGATAGGCACCCCGGCGATGCGGACCTCTTTCGCGCTTCCGGGCTGCTCGACCGCAACGATCATCTCGCGCGCGGCAAAATGCGGATCGGCCTCGATTTCGGCGATGTTGAGAACGGGAGCGAAGGGTATGCGGCCGCCGAGCTTCTCCATCAGTTCCGCCTTCGTGAACTGGCGGGTCAGTGCGCCGATCTCCGGGATAAGTGCTCGGCGGTTCTCGGCGCGGTCTTCATAACAACCGAAACGGCTGTCGGTAGTCAGCTGCGCACCCCCAAGGGTTTCGCAAAGTGTCGTGAAGAAACTGTCCTGCTGTGCCGCGATCGTCACGAAGCCATCTGACGCCGGGAACATGCCGAACGGGCAGAGAAAAGGATGATGGTTGCCCTCCGGCCCTGGCGTCTCGCCCTTGACCGAATGCTGCCATACTGTCCGTTCGCACACCGCGAGCATCGCATCGACCATCGAGACGTCGACAAATTGGCCCAGTCCAGTCTGCCGGGCATTGTGAATGGCGGCAAGCACGCCGAACGCGAGCATTATGCCGGGCACGATGTCGCCGACGCCGGGGCCGACCTTCGTCGGCGTTTTGGGATCGGGTCCGGTAATGGCCATGATCCCGCCCATCGCCTGCGCCACGACGTCGAACGCCGGCCAGTCGACATAGGGCGATTTGCCCGTGCGCGGATCGCCGAACCCGCGCAGAGTCCCATAGACGAGCCGCGGATTGGTCTCGCGCAACGCTTCGTAGCCGAGGCCGAGCCTGTCCATGACACCGGCGCGGAAATTCTCGACGATGGCGTCGGCGTCGGCGATGAGTGCGAGCAGGGCCCGGCGCCCCGCCTCGGTCTTGAGATCGAGGCATATACTGTGCTTGTTCCGGTCGACGCTCTGGAAATATCCTCCAAGCAGACGCTGCTCGTCATCGTCATGGAACGGACCGGTCGCCCGTGTCATGTCGCCATCGGGGGATTCGACCTTGATCACGGTGGCGCCATGGTCGGCGAGCATCATCGTGCCATAAGGTCCTGCCAACATCTGCGTCAGGTCGATGATCTTGATTCCGGCCAGTGCGCCAAAGGGGGCTGTTATCGTCATGTGCGAATTTATGTCCCTGATTCCATCGCTTCACGGGAAGCGCGGCAGACCTTTCGGCCTTTCTCCCGCGGCATTGGTTAGGGGCAAGCGCTGCGCTGCGGCAATCTCCCGATCGATGAGACGGGCGACCTATTACATACGCAATACCCGCGCCGCGGACTGTTGCGGCCGCCCGCCGCGTGCAATCATTCGCCATCGCGCCGGCACGAGCGCGGCAGGGACTTGAGAGGATGGATAGAATGGCAGAATCCGGAGGAGCTGGCGGCGCCGAGAAGTTTTTCGCGCGGCCCGGCGTGGCCTTGGCCATCCTCTTCACGGTCGCTCTTTTCAGCTATGTTGACCGCTCTCTCGTGTCGATTCTCCAGGTTCCCATTCAGGAAGAACTGGGCCTCTCGGACACGCAGCTTGGCGCGCTCACGGGGCTGTCCTTCGCGATCCTTTACGCCACCGCAGCCATTCCTCTGGCCCGGCTCGTCGATCGCGGCAACCGAACCCGCTTGATGGCGCTTGCGCTGTTCGTGTGGACAGCGATGACCGCCCTCAGCGGATTTGCGGGGAGCTTTGCCATGCTCGTGGTGCTGCGCATGGGTGTCGCCATCGGCGAGGCCGGTAGCCTTCCGGCCACGCATTCGCTTCTGTCGGACTATTTCCCCCTCGCACGCCGCGGCAAGGCCTTCGCTGTCTGGGCGCTTGCTTCGCCGGCGGGGGTCATGCTCGGCATATTGTTCGGAGGCTGGATAGGAAGCGAGCTGGGATGGCGGCACAGCTTTCTCTATATCGGTATCGCGGGCTTTCTCGCAGTGCCCATGGTGCTGCTTCTCATCGAACCGCGGCGGGGACGTTATGACGTGGTAGCGTCGCAGGTTGCGACCCTGACCCTTCGCGATGCGTTGCTCGCGCTCTGGCGCATCAGGCCGCTGCGCACATTGGTGGCCGCCGCTGCTCTTTACTCCTTCACCTACATGGCCCTGCTGAACTGGGTTCCACCATTTCTTGCGCGTGCGCACAGGCTCCCGATCGACGAGGTGGCAACGATCGCCGCGATTCTGATCGGCGTCGGCGGCGGTATCGGCGCGCTGTTCGGCGGGGTGATTGTGGATCTGCTGATCAAGCGCGATATTCGCTGGTATGCGTGGGCCCCTGCGATCACGGCATTCTCGTTGGTCCCGGCGACAATAGGCTTTCTGTTTGTTCCGAATCTTGCCCTCGCGACCTGCTTCGGGTTCCTCGCGATCATGTTTGCGACATTCCTGATCGCGCCGACCAATTCGCTGGCCCAATCGATGGTTATGAGCGATCTTCGAGGTGTGACCTCGGCGTTGCTCGTCGTAGTTCCGACGATCGCAGGGCTCGGGCTGGGCCCGCTCCTCACGGGGGCTATCAGCGACGCTGTTACGGCCATGACGGGAAGCGCCGCCGACGGGATCCGCTACGCGCTCACTTGTTCGCTTGTCGCCGTGACGGCCGGCGGTTTCCTCTATCTGCGCCTTTCGACCCAGCTCGAAGAGTCGCCGGTTCCACTACGCGCGCCCAACAAAAACGAAGGGACCTAACGATGCGCGCAATCCGACTTCGCCATCCGGCCGGCATCGGCAATCTAGAACTCGCCGACATCCCTGAGCCCGGTGAACCCGGCCCGGGTGAGTTGCTGGTCCGCATAAGGGCCTGTTCGATCAACTATCACGACTATTCGGTGGTGCAGGGTGTGCTCCCTTCGCGCGATGCGATCATTCCGTTGTCTGATGGCGCGGGCGAGGTTCTGGCTGTCGGTCATGGTGTGGACGGCTTTCTTCCAGGCGATGAGGTCGTGTCGACATTTATGTGGGATTGGGCGGACGGCCGCGAGCTTCAGTATCGACCGCATGAAGTCCCCGGAGATACCATCGATGGCTTTGCTTGTGAGATGGTCAGGGCGCCGCTTCGCGCCTTCACGCACGTGCCCGCGGGCTATAGCGCTGCCGAAGCCGCGACTTTGCCCTGCGCGGCCGTCACGGCATGGCGCGCGTTGGTGCCGATCGGTTCTGTCAAGGCCGGGGACTGGGTTCTCGTCCAAGGAACAGGGGGCGTTTCGGTTTTCGCGCTCCAGTTCGCCAAGGCGATGGGCGCGCGGGTGATTGCCACCTCATCTTCGGACGCGAAGCTGGAGCGGATGAAAAGCCTCGGCGCGGATGCGCTCATCAACTATCGGCGCACGCCCGAGTGGGGGTCAGCGGCACGGTCGATCGCGGGCGAGGGGATCGACATTGTGGTTGAGGTCGGGGGCGCCGGTACCCTGGCCCAATCCATCGCAGCCGTTCGGCACGGCGGGACGATCGCGCTGATCGGGGTGCTGGCAGGCCGGGAAGGGGCGGTTCCGACTGCGCAATTATTCTCCAAACAGGCGCGATTGATCGGGCTCACGGTCGGAAGTCGGCAGCATCAGCTCGACATGATCCGGGCGATCGATGCAATCGCGTTGCGCCCGGTCATTGGCGAGACATTTGAGCTTTCCGAACTTGGCGACGCCTTCCGTTACCAGGAAGCAGGCCTCCACTTCGGAAAAATCGGGATCGCGATCTAGGCGGCCGGCCGTCCACGGATTATGTCGGCCGCCTTCTCGGCGATCATGATTGTGGGCACGTTCGTATTGCCGCCCGGCAAGGTCGGCATCACCGATGCGTCAACGACCCGCAATCCTTCTATGCCCCGTACGCGCAAGGCGGGGTCAACCACCGCCGCTTCATCGCTTCCCATGCGGCACGTGGAAACGGGATGATGCCCGAGTTGCACATTGGCGCGAATATAGGCGGCCAGTTCGTCGTCGGTAGCGATTGCGGCCCCCGGGCTGCTTTCACGGGTCCTGCGCGAGGCGAACGGCTCTTGAGCATAAATATCCCGTGTGATCCGAAAGCCGTCTATCATGCATTGCATGTCGTCAGGATGATCAAAGAGGTTAAGCCGGACTTTGGGCGCTTCGAACGGGTTAGCCGACGCAAGCGTGACCTCGCCCCGGCTTTTCGGTCGCAGGGCGGTTACGTAAGCTCCTACAATATTGCGAGGCGGCCGGGAGAAGGGGGCCCACAGCGCGGAGCCCAGCGACAATGCCATGCACATTAGTTGAAGGTCGGGGCGATCCAGTCCTTTGCGCGAGCGGGCAAAAACATTGGCGCTGCAACCGTTCGTGGCGAACGGGCCGCTTCCGCGGAGAAACCACCGGAGTGTCGCCGCCGCGGCGCGATCGATGCGAAGATGGCCGGTGAAGCCCTCGAGATCCGTCGTGAAGTCGATAAGGGTGAGAATATGCTCGGTGAGATTTGCCCCCACAGCCGGTAGGTCGTGCACCGGTGTGACGCCTGCACGCACCAGAGCGCTTGCATCGCCGATGCCCGAGAGCATGAGGAGGTGAGGACTGTTGTACGCTCCTGCCGAGAGAACGACTTCGCGCGTCGCCAGCAGGGTTTCATTGGCGGCCCCTCGCCGGATCACAACGCCCGAGGCTCGCCCTTCCTTCAGCAGGACGCGTTCGACCTGGGTATCGGTCATGACCTTGAGGTTCGGCCTTCTTTCGACCGGGTCGAGGTAGGCGTGCGCCGTGCTCGCGCGCCGGCCTCGCCGGGTCGTCAACTCCTGCCGCGCGATGCCTTCCGACGCGGCTCCGTGATAATCGTCCGTGGCGGACAGGCCGGCGGCAACCACCGCCTCCTTGAGTTCCTCGAATAACAATCTGTCGCATATGGCTGGCTCGACGCCGACCGGCCCTTCGGCGCCATGAAATTCGGCGTCCTTGATCCAGCTGCTCTCGAGCTTTCGGAAGTATGGGAGAACATCTTTATAGCTCCAGCCCGTCGCACCTGACTTCTCCCAATCGTCATAGTCGAGACGGTGACCGCGGGCGTAAGTCATTCCGTTGGTCATCGAACATCCGCCCAGCACTTTGCCGCGCGGCAACCCGATACGCCTGCCGTCTGCACCGGCTTCGGGCTCGCTTTCATAATTCCAGTTGATACCGGGTTTGGCGAAGAAGAAGGGAATTGCGATCGGCATGCGCGCCAGCGGGTGGGCGGACCGCCCGCCGGCCTCGATCAGCAAGACTGAAGAGTGCGGATCTTCCGACAGACGATTGGCGAGCACGCAGCCCGCCGACCCTGCGCCCACGATGATAAAGTCGCACCCGCTGCCTTCCATTTTACCTCCGCCTCTGATGTCGCCTTGCCGCTGATCGGACCCTAACCTTGCCGTTGTCTCCATAAAGAGCGGTCGGGCAACGTCGGCAACTCACTACATATGCAATCAATGGCGACCGCTTGTTCGACAGGCGTTGCCGCCGAGCCTCCCATCGCAACAGAGGGGCAGCAAAGGAGACTCCGCATGGCAGCAGATTTCGAGCAAAAAGGGCCGGACCTTTCCGGCCATGTAGCATTTGTAACCGGTGCATCGTCAGGGCTCGGCCTCCGTTTCGCCAAGGTACTGGCAGGTGCGGGCGCGAAGGTCGCCTTGGCTGCGCGGCGGCTCGACCGCCTTGAAAGGCTTGTCAAAGAGATTGAGGACACCGGCGGTGTGGCGGTGGCCTTTGAGCTCGATGTCACCAACGCCGACCAGATGATCGACGTCCTGGAGCGGGCGGAAAAGCGGCTCGGGCTTGTTGATATTCTTGTCAACAACGCTGGCGTGCCTGACGCACAACGTGCCCACAAGATGTCGATCGACCTGATCGACCGGGTTATAGATATCAACCTGCGCGCGCCATACATCCTGTCGTGTCAGGTGGCGCGGCGCCTAATCCTTGAGAAGAAACCGGGCAGAATTATCAATATCGCGTCGACTGCGGCCTTTTATTACGACGGCATGGGAGCGGCGCTTTATGCGGTAACCAAGGCGGGGGTGGTCCGAATGTCCGAGGCGCTGGCTATGGAGTGGTCAGCGGCCCGCATCAATGTGAACACTATTGCGCCTGGTGCTTTCGCGTCGGAAATGATGGACGGGATGCTGGAACGCGTCGGCGACATTACGCAGACGTTTCCGCGCAAGCGGCTTGGAGATCCGGTGCAGCTCGATTCAACTTTGCTATTTCTGGCTTCTGACGAGGCGGACGCTGTGACGGGGACCTGCGTTCGAGTTGATGATGGTCAAGGTCCGCGATGATCGACTAGGTCCGCTTTTCAACCGTTTTAAGTTTGAAGCGGACCGGCCGCAATCGGCCAAGAACGATTGGCTATTTGCTATTCGGGGAGAGGGTAGCAATCTGCCACAATTCATGGCTGCGCGCTGACGCGATCGTCAACGACGTGCATAAACCGTGCTGCACTGCGGCATCGCCTTTGGCTTTTCATAGTGACGAAGGATATTACCTCGCAATCCGCGTGCGCACTTCTTCTGCCTGCGCCATGATATTCCGGACGAGGTCGGCGCAGGTCGGAATGTCGTGGATCAGCGCCTGGCTCTGGCCGCTGGTCCAGATGCCGCCGTCGACATCGCCGTCACGCAGGACATTCTCGCGCCCGCGCACGCCCGCCATCAGATGCCGGACGTCGTCGAAGGTCTTGGTAGGATCGCGCTGGATCTCGGCGACCTCGTCCGACACCGCATTTTTCGCGACGCGCGCGGTGTTGCGCAGCGTGCGCCCGACGAGCACGGTGTCGAGCTCGGTCGCGTCGACGATGCGCTGCTTCACATTCTGGTGAATCACCGCCTCGACCGTCGCACAGAAGCGCGTGCCCATATTGACCGCATCGGCGCCGAGCGCGAGCGCCGCGACGACGCTGCGGCCGTCGGCCATGCCGCCCGACGCAATAATCGGCGTATCGGGAAGCGCATCGACCGTCGCGGGCAGCAGCACGACCAGCCCGACATCGTCCTCGCCGGGGTGGCCCGCGCATTCGAAGCCGTCGATGCTGATCATGTCGACGCCCTTCTTCACCGCCGACACCGAGTGGCGCACCGAAGTGCATTTGTGGATGACGGTGACGCCTTCTTCCTTGAAGCGCGGCAGGTGGTCGGTGGGCGCGCGGCCCGCGGTCTCGACGATCTTGATCCCGCTCGCGATGATCGCCTCGCGATATTCGTCATAGGGGATCGGGTTGATCGACGGCAGCAGCGTGAGGTTCACGCCGAAGGGCTTGTCGGTGAGCTTGCGCGTCGTCTCGATCTCGTCGAACAGCGCCTGGCCGGTCGGATACATATGCGCGGTGATGAAGCCGAGCGCGCCGGCATTGGCGACCGCGGCGACGAGCGGGCCGTAACCCACGCCGGTCATGCCGCCCATGATAATCGGAGTCTCGATACCGAACTTCTCGGTAATGCGCGTCTTTATGGCCATGCCGTTTTTTCCCTTTTCATTCTGTCCTGCGCGACGACTATCCGGCCTTGGTCGATCCACCACCCATGAGCGATAACAGATATGCGCCACCGATGCGTCCATTGCGCGGTGGAAGCATGTCGAACTGTCGCATCATTTCGGCGATTTCATACTGAGCCATATATTCGGACAACAGTCCGTCGCGGAATCCCAGGAAGATATCGCAGCCGTAGGTGGTCGCTCTGGTTCTCTTGTCCGATGCGGGCGGGGCGGAGGCCGTCTGTTCGAACAGATAGAGTGCACGGCCCGCATCGGGTGCATTGAACAGCTGCACCTCGCGGAAATGCACGTCGGGCATCACCGCCCAAATCTTGTCGACATAGGCGCGCATCGCATCGTGTCCGTTGACAATTTCAGGCCAGAATATGGTGTCGTTCCAGCGGATGTCGGGATGGATCAACGCCATGACCTGATCGGTGTCGTGCGAATTCCAAGCGGCCTCCCAGCGGTCCCCGAAATCGCGAATGAACTCGGCCGTGACTTTGTCTGCGACGGGCAAACCGACATAGCTTCGGCCGATGGGGTGAACGGTGTCGGGAAGGACGTCGTTGGAAGCCATGTTTCTTTCTCCGTGCGATTACGCGGCGCGGGGCACCGGACGTGGTTGCTTGAACAAGGCGGTGGCTCGGGCGATTGGCCCTGGCGATCCGACGACCGTCCCGGTCACGAACATCAGGCTGCGCGTTGTGTGCTCAAGCGTGACGTGGCTCTCGATCCAGTCGCCCAGCGGGGCCCCTTGCAGGAAATCGACGCTGAGATTGATCGTGGGACCGCCCCAGTCATGGCCGCAGATTTCGATTGCGCAGACACCCAGCGCGATGTCGAGAAAGGTCGACAGCAGGCCGCCATGGCAAAAGCCGAGGCGGTTGCACTGGTGCGCCTGCACCTCCAGCCCGAAGCGGACGGGTTCGGCGGGGTTGTCTGTATAAAGCATCTGCATGCCACCGACATGCGCGCAAAAGGGGTCGTCGAAGTTCAGAGGCCCCCAGGCGCCGGGCGTGCGCGACATCGTCATGCGGCGAGGCCCATTAGTCGCGCGGCGACGGGGTCGGACTGTATATGCGCTCCCATCCGCTCGCGCAGCTTCAGCATCGCAGCGGGTGGACGCGCGAAGATTTCGATCAGGGCAATCTTCCCCTCGCGGTCAAGGCACACGATGTCGACGCCCGAGAAACGCCTGCCGTCGATTTCACCTTCGAAGCGGAGGGCAAAGCGGTCACCGTTGCACCAGCCGTCAGTATAGAAGAGCCCGCCGAACTCCTCCGACGCATAGCTGAGTAGACGGCTGACGAGAACTTTCCCCGCCCACGTCTTGCCATAGGTCGGCGGACGGAGTTCGACGTCGTCGCGAAGCCAGATGTCGATGTCGCCTGGCGGGCGCTCGAACAGTGCCTGGAATGCCGCGACGGAGGGCGGACGTTGCCAAAGCATCAGCGGGACTCAACCAGCTTGCGCGCCGCTTGCCCGAAAAGCATCACGCCAGCGTCGGGATTTTCGGAATAGAGGCGCTCGACGTCGGCGGCGCGCCGCTCGCGAACGACGCGCTGCGCGACATTGCCCTTCACCGTCACCTCGCCGGTTTCGAACGACGGCGGTTCGTCGAGGATCAGTGCTGCGCCGATCCGGCGCGCAGCGCCGCTCTGCACGGCATTGAAGGCTGTGATCGCCCGTTCGATCGGCGCGCGCAGTTCGCTGGCCCTGTCTGGCGTGCGGAGCCAGAGCAACGCCGACGGATAGGGGCGGTTGAGGCCGCAGATCACGGCCTCCGAAACATGGTCGCCGCATGCCGCCAGCAGCGCCACCCGCAGCGCCTCGACCGTGACGTAGGTGCCGGAATCGAGCTTGAAATCTTCTGACAGGCGACCCGCGAAGACGAGCCCGGCGCGTGGGTCGTCGGGATCGGCGAAGCGGACGGCGTCGCCGGTACGGAAATATCCTTCGTCGTCGAACAGCGACGCCGAGGCTTCGGGCGCGCCGATATAGCCGTTTTGCGGCATCATCGTCGGTCCCTTGACCCGCATCTCGTATCGCCCGTCGAACGGAACGAGCTTGAGGTCGGTGGCGGGGAGGGGGAGGCCGATCACGTCGGTCCCGCCCTCGGTCCAGTATTTGAGCGTGCCGAACAGATATTCGGTCGCGCCATAGAAGGAGAAGATTGGGACCGCCTTGCCGCGCGCAACGATCGATAGCGCGGTCAGCCGGTCGCGGACATCCTCGGCGAGTACCGCCCCGCCGAAACCGAGGAATTTGAGGCGCGAGAAGAAATGGCGGCTGAGGTCTGCATCGGCTTCGAGTGCCTGACACAGCATCGTGTAGCCCAGCGGCACGGTGATGAAATAGGATGGCGCAACGTCGCGCAGATTTTCGAGTGTCTTGGCAAACAGGTCGGGTGTCGGCTTGCCGTCATCGATCCATATCGTGCCGCCGGCGGCGATCGTGTTGTTGAAGTTGAAATTGCCGGCCATGATATGGCTGAACGGCATCGCCTCGAGGATCTGCGGCGGATCGCCCGCGAATTCGAGCAGGCCGAGCGCGCGGTTCTGCGCGATGGTAATGTTGAGATTGGCGTGCGGCTGCGGCGTCGCCTTCGGCGAGCCGGTCGATCCCGACGTATAGATAATGCGTGCGATATGCTCGGGGCGGATCGCCTCCATGCGCTCGGTCACGTCGTGGCGTGGCATGGTCGCGATCACCTCCGCCCATGGGACGATATCGAGGCCCTCGATGCTGCCCGAGGCGGCGACGATCGTCACGCCAAGCGGTGCCAGCGCTTTCAGCGCGGCGGCGTAGCGTGCGGCGTCGTCCACGATGACGACCTTCGCGCCAACCACCGAGACACATTGGCGGAGCTGCGCATGGTCATTCGACATCAGCGAATAGGCGACGCTGACCGGCGCGATTGCGGCTCCGCTCCGCTGGACGCCGATCGCGGCGATCCCGTGTTCGATCGATGGTTCGGACAGAAAGGAGACGACATCGCCGAGGCCGATCCCGCGGTCGACGAGCCATTGGGCAAGGCCGTCGGCCGCTCGGCGCGCCTCGGCATAGGATATGGCGCGCCATTGGCCGCTTGCCCCGCGCTGGCGCATGAAGATGGCATCGGGCGTGCGTTCGGCCTGCTCGTCGAAGACATGCGCGAGCGATTTGGGGACGCGGCCGAGCGGTAACCCGGAGCGCAGGATGATGCTGCCGTCGTCGCGGCGGTCGAGCATCACGCTGGGGGAAGGGGGACTCGCAAACTCCATTCACGCCATCCTGTACATTGTCCGGGGATCGCCAAGCGCGGCACCGAGAGAATCGGCCGTCGTTTTCGGCAGATCGAATTCAGGACCGAACTCTGCCGCCGTTTCGCGGTCGCCCGCCGATCGCTGCCAGCGCATCTGCGCTCCCCAGCCGCCGCCGCATTCGACGATCTCGCCGGTCCGCGTCGACCGGGGGTCGAGCAGCGCGAGTAGGAATGGCGAAATCTGTTCGGGAAGCAAGCCATGCTTCATGCGGTCCGAAAAGACCCCGTCGGTCATTTCGGTGAGCGCCATCGGCGCGATGGCGTTGGCCCGGATGCCGAGCCGCTCACCCTCGATCGCCAGCGTCTTCATCAGGCCGATGATACCGCCCTTGGCCGCCGAATAGTTCGCCTGCCCGAAGGCGCCGTGCATCCCCGCGCCCGAGGTGGTGAATATGATCGAACCGCGTCCTTGCGCTGTCATCGGGCCCCATACGGCGCTGGCACAGGCGAAGCTGCCGCCCAGATGGACGTCGATCACCTCCGACCATTCGTCTGCCGTCATCTTCGCGAAACTGCGGTCGCGGACGATGCCCGCGTTGATCACCAGCCCGTCGATCGCGCCATATTCGGCGAGCGCAGCGTCGACGAAAGGCATAGGGTCGCGGATGTCGCACCGGACCGCAATGGCGCTTCCGCCTTCCTGCCGGATTGTCGCAGCGACGGCATCGACCTCGGCGCCTCGCCCCGTGAGGACAAGTCGGGCGCCGGCGCGCGCGAGGTCGGCGGCATATTGCCGTCCGAGCCCGCGGCTCGCGCCGATGACTACGATGACCGATCCGGCAAGGCCGGTGTCTGAGAGGGGAGGAGAGCCTGTCATCGTTCCCGTATCAGCGCGTTCCCGAGCCGACCTTGGCGCGGGCGGCCAGCATGCGGTCCGAAATCTCCGGATTCCAGTGGACGTCGCGATACTGGACATGGCCGTATACATAGGCGGCCATCGGATCCATCGACCAGCTGCGGCGCAACATTTCGGTGGTGCGGACGACGGTTGGCACGGTCGTCGAGGCGATCTCGCCCGCCATCGCCTGCGCCGTCGCGAGCAGTTTGCCTTCGGGTGCGATCTCGTCGATCAGGCCGATGCGCAGCGCCTCCTGCGCGTCGATGCGGCGCCCGGTCAGAACGAGCAGTTTCGCCTGGCTCTGCCCGACGATGCGCTGCAGCGGATCGACGAAGGGGGTCAGGCCGAAGCGGATCTGCGGAAAGCCGAATTTGGCGTTGGGGCTGGAAATGCGGATGTCGCAGAAAACCGCGATGTCGCAGCCGCCGCCGAAGGTCGGTCCCGCGACCGCGGCAATCGTCGGCTTGGGATATTCGAGCAGTTCGAGATAGCCATAGTAGGTGGCGTCATACCAGCGCAGCCGCTCTTCCTCGCTCTTCCAGTTCATCGTGTCGAGGTCGAGCCCGGCCGAGAAATAGTCCTCGGTCCCGGTGATCACGACCGCCGCGACGCTGTCGTCGCGCCGCCATTGCTGGAGCGTTTCGACCAGATCCTCGAACAATTCGGTGCTGAGCGCATTTTTCTTGTCGGGGCGGTCGAGGAAGATGGTGGCGACCCCGCCCTTGACCTCGCTGCGCATCGTGCCGTGTTTTGCCATATCATTCACTCCTGGGTTTCGGGATTTCGGATCAGAGATTTCGGGCGATGAGCAATTTCATCACTTCGCTCGCGCCGCCGTAGATGCGGTGGATGCGGCTATCGCGGAACATGCGCGCGATCGGATATTCGAGCATATAGCCATAGCCGCCAAAGAGCTGGAGGCAGCCATCGACGATCTTCGTCAGCTCCTCCGATGCCCAATATTTGGCCATCGAGGCGAGTTCGGCGGTAAGTTCGCCGCGTACGAGCAGGTCGGTGCAATGGTCGACGAAGACGCGGCAGACGACCGCCTGCGTCTTGTATTCGGCGAGCTTGAACTGGGTGTTCTGGAAGTCGGCGAGCGTCTGACCGAACATCGGTCGCTCGCGCGTGTAGCGGATAGTCTCGTCCAGCGCCCGCTCGATCATCGCCATTGCCTGCCAGGCGATGATCAGCCGCTCCTGCGGCAGTTTTTCCATGAGCTGCGGCAGCCCGCGCCCCTCGGTGCCGCCTAGCAGCGCGTCGTCGGGCACGAACAGATCGTCGAAGAAGAGCTCGGACGTGTCCTGCCCCTCCTGACCGACCTTGTCGAGGTTGCGTCCGCGCCGGAAGCCGGGCGGGTCACCGCGCACATCGACGATGAACAGCGAGATCGACCGGCTGCCGCCGTCTGGATCGGTCTTCGCTGCGACGAGGATGACGTCGGCGATCTGTCCGTTCGAAATGAAAGTCTTTTGCCCGTTGAGGCGCCAGCCGCCATCGCATTTGCGCGCGGTCATCTTCATGCCCTGCAGGTCCGATCCCGCGGCAGGTTCGGTCATTGCAATCGCGGTGAGGCACTCGCCCGAACAGAATTTCGGCAGCCAGTGGTGTTTCTGCACCTCGGTACCGAAGCTCGAAACATAGGGCAGGATCACCGCATTATGCAGGCTGATCGTCAATGCGTCGGCGCCGCGATGCCCGATCGCCTTGGTGATGATCGCCTCGAACCGGAAATCGGCGCTCGCGCCGCCATAGGCTTCGTCGACCGAAATGCCGAGCAGGCCGGCTTCGGCCGCGGCGGTCCATGTCGCGCGGTCGACGCATTTGGCATCCCGCCAGCGGTCGATCGCCTCGGGGGTGGCGTGCGCGGCGAGGAAGCCATCGACCGAGCGCGCGAACTGCTCGCACTCCTCGGCCGCGAAGATTTCTGAGGCAACGACGTCAAGGGTCATGGCTTGCCGGCGCGTTCGATTGCAACCGGGTCGCCGGCCTTCAGCCGGTTGAAGCCGCGTGAAATGCGCTCGCGGAAGATGCCGCGCTGGAGCAGGTCGTGGGTGACGGTGAGCTCATACTGAAGTGCCCCGAGATGATCCATGTTCGAGGCCCGCAGCGCGACGCCCTTGAAGATTTTGGCGAGTTCGGGGCCCATCTCGGCAATCTGCTTCGCCAGCGTCAGCGCCCGCGACCGAAGCTCACCGACGGGGGTGACTTCGCTGACGAGGCCGATCCGCAGCGCTTCCTGCGCGTCGATCGGATCGCCGGTATAATAAAGGCGGCGGGCATGCTGCTTGCCGACGCGCGACATAATGCCGTGGTAGAAGCCGTTCATCGCATATTTGACCTGCGTCGATCCGAAGAGCGCATTTTCGGACGCGACGGTGATGTCGCACATATTGGCGACGTCCATACCATAGCCCGGGGCGACGCCCGCGACCGCGGCTACCGACGGTTTACCGAAGTCATAGATCGCCTTCATCAGCGCGAGCGCGAGGTCGTTGAAGCGCCGCCGCTCGTCGTCGCTCACCGAATTCAGGACGTCGACACGCCAGCCGGCGCAGAAATACTCCTCATTGCCGATGAACAGGACGCACGACACCGCGTCATCGTCTTCCCAGGCGCGCAGCGCGGCGATGATGTCCTCGTGCAATTCCCAGCCGAGTGCGTTGCGAACTTCGGGGTGATTGAGCTGCAGGATGCCGACGCCGTCCTCGACGCTGGTGTTCAGATAACGGAAGTCGGTCATCACATTTCCTCTTATTACCTACTGGTCGGTAACATCGTCATATGCGCGCCGAAAGAGGCTGTCAACTCGCAGCCTGAACGGCCGCAAGGCGTGCGGGAATGCAGTGTTTTGGATCAGATCAGGGCTTGCCGATGCCGTCGAGAATCAGGGCGACGAACTGATCGGATACCGCGCCGGGTTCGATCTGCAGCGCGGCCGACTGCCAGTGCGTCATCCAGTTGACCATGCCGAAGATGCCGAAGGAAATGATGCGCGCGTCGTCGAAGGCGAGCGATCCGTCCTTGCGCCCGACCTCGAGCCGGTCGAGCAGGTCGCGGTTGAGCATCCGCTTGTAGTTGCGCGACTTGGCCTTGCCCGCATCGCTCATCACGCGCTCGTCGGCGACGATCATCGACAGGACATTGTCCTGCAGCAGGTCGACATAGCATTCGACGAAAATGCGGACGCGTTCGCGACCGGGCAGGCGGACATCGTCGCGATCGGCTATTTTCTGCTGGAACAGGATGTAGCCGCGCGCGATGCATTCGAGCAGGATCTCCTCCTTGCTCGCGAAATGATAATAGAGGCTGGGCTTGGTGATCGACAGGCCCGCAGCGATGTCGTCGAGGCTGGTCCGGTCGTAGCCGCGTTCGCGAAACATCGTCGAGGCGATCCCCATGATCACCTCCTTGTTCACGCTCCCGCGCTTGCGTCCCGGTTTGGCCGATGCGGCCGGACCCGGTCGTGTCTGGGCGGGTGCTGCCGCCGCTCGTGTCTTTCTCGATGCTTCCGCCATTGCTTCCACCATGCGCCGGATATCCGCTCCCCGCGGCTGTTCCGGCTACCCCTGAGCGCGAGGCATAGGTCCGTCGCGACCCACTGGTCAATAGTTGCTGCTGTCATTGCCGATTTGACAATAGCCAAACACAATATTACCGACCGGACGGTAACAAAAGATTTGAACGCTCTTTCCGGATCGGAACCGGGCGTTACAGATGGTCATCGGGAGGGAAAATATGGCGCTTTCAAAGATGCGTAGCTCGTCGTCGGTCACGGCCCTGTTGCTCGCGCTGCTTGCGAATCAGGCCGCGGCGCAAGAGGCCGCGCCTGCCGGAGATGAAGAGGCGGTCGGTACGAACGAGATCATCGTCACTGCGCAAAAGCGCAGCGAGAGCATCAACAGCGTACCGCTGTCGATTACGGCGGTGTCGGGCGGCGATCTGCAGGCGCAGGGCGTGACAGACGTCGCCGGTCTTGCGAAAGTGACGCCCGGCTTCAACGCGATCAACAGTGGCTTCGGAACGCCGGTCTATTTCCTGCGCGGCATCGGTTTCTTTGACAGCAGCCTCGCGGCCAAGCCCACGGTCACCGTTTATACCGATGAGGTTCCCATTCCCTATTCGGTGATGACTGCGGGCGCCTCCTTCGATCTGGAACGCGTCGAGGTGCTGAAGGGGCCGCAGGGCACTCTTTTCGGATCGAACGCTACCGGCGGAGCGATCAATTATATTTCCGCAAAGCCGACCTGGTCGCCGGAGGCCGGCCTCGCGCTGTCCTATGGCCGCTTCAATCGCTTCAGCGCCGAAGGCTATGCCAGCGGCTCCTTGTCAGACACGCTGGCAGCGCGCATTTCGTTGCGTCACGAAGGGGGCGGAGACTGGCAGAAAAGTTACACACGCAGCGCCAGCCTCGGCCAGCGATCCTTCACGCAGGGCCGCGTCCAGCTCGCTTTCCGGCCCGTCGACACGGTGCGCCTGAACCTGATGGTCAACGCCTATCAGGATCATGGCGACACGCAGGCGCCGCAGTTTATCGCGCCCTTCCAGCAATCGGCGGGTTTCTTCGATCCGCGCCTGCCGACCTATCCGGTCGCTCCAGAGGATAATCGCGCGGCGGATTGGGGCACCAGCTTCCCGCTCAAGAAGGACAATTGGCAGGTACAGGCCGCGCTGCGCGGCGAGGTCGATCTCAGCGACGACATCACGCTGACCTCGATCTCGGCCTATACGCGCTTCAAGGAGGCCTATGGCCAGGAATCGGATGGCACGACGCTGCGGCTGACCGACGTCTTCCTTGAGGGCGATATCAAGTCCTTCAGTCAGGAACTGCGGCTTGCCGGTTCGCTGATGGGCGACGGGTCGTGGATCGTCGGCGGCAATTATGAATGGGGCAAGACGCACGAACTGCTGACCCAGCGGCTCAACGATCAGTCGTCGGCGCATGTGTTCGACCGCTTCGGTTTCCCCTCGATCGAGCTGGTGCCGCAACTCGGCGACACGAAGTATCGCAGCATAGCGGCCTTTGCCGATGTCAGCGTACCGATCGCCGATACGCTGACGCTGATCGGCGGTATTCGCTACACCGACACCAAGGTCGATTTTTCGGGCTGCACGCTCAACGCCGGCAATGGGACCTACGCGCGCGGCTTCGAGCTGATCTTCGGGTTGCCGTCGGGCACGATCCCGCTCGGCGGCTGTGTCACCTTCAACGACGCGGGACAGCCAGCGCTTTTCGAGGGCAGCCTGCCCGAAGACAATGTCTCGTGGCGCGGGGTCTTGCAGTGGAAGCCGGCGAATGGCCAGCTTTTCTACGCCAGCGTTAGCCGGGGCTACAAGAGCGGCTCGTTTGCGACGCTCGCGGGCAACCGTTTCTTGCAGTATAAGCCGGTCCGGCAGGAGCAGGTTACCGCCTATGAAATCGGCTTCAAGTCGGCGCTGCTCGACCGCGCCGTCCAGCTGAACGGCGCGCTTTTCTATTACGATTATCTCGACAAGCAATTGAAGGGGCGCACGATCGTACCCGTCTTCGGCCCGCTCGAGGCGCTGGTCAATGTACCCAAGTCGCGGATCAAGGGCGCCGAGCTTCAGCTTGTGGTTACGCCCGTCGACGGGCTGCGTGCCAATCTCGGCGCGACCTATATTGACAGCAAGGTGACCCGCTCCTTCTCCAATTATACGGCGTTCGGGGCGGTGACCGACTTCAATGGCTTCCGTTTTCCCTATACCCCCAAGTGGCAGGTAAACGCCGACCTAGAATATCGCTGGGAAATCGGTGGATCGAAAGAGGCGTTCCTGGGCGCCAACTATTCGTATCGCAGCTCGACCTATGGCGATTTCAAGCCCGACGCGCGTCTGTTCATCGACGATTATGGCCTGCTCGACCTTCGCGCAGGCGTCGGGCATATCGATGGCAAATGGACCGCAAGCCTTTATGCGCAGAATGTCACCGACGAATATTATTGGAACACCGCCGCCCGCCGCGGTGACGCGGTTATTCGTTTCACGGGTATGCCGGTGACCTATGGCGTCAATGTGAGCTTCAAGTTCAAATAGGCGCTGTCGTCCGAGATCGTCAGCTTTAGCTTCGACTTGGCCGAAAGCGGTAATTCCGCTTTCGGCCAGGATGATGCTATGTCCGGCCAATGATTGGTCGCGGAGATGTCAGCGGCCGATATCTCCGATCAGCGAAAAGGGCGCCCAGGCGCTGGGGTGCGACCAGCTTTTGAGGTAGAGGTCGTCACGCGTATCGTTGCGGATTTCGCGCCCGACCTGCTGCAGGGCTTCGGCGCGTGATAGGGTTGGATTTTCGCGCAAGATCTCGAACAGACGCACAGTGAGAACGGCCGCGACATCGTCGCGGACCGGCCAGTGCGAGGCGAGCAGGCTTTCCGATCCGGCGAAGAAGAAGGCGCGTGCGAGGCCGGAAAGGCCTGGTGCTCCGGCACGACCGTCGCCGGCTGCCGTGTTGCAGGCGGAGAGAATGACCCACCCCGCGCCGATGCGGAGTGCTGCCACCTCGCTCGCGGTCAGCAAACCATCGTCCGTGGGGCTGGCAGCCGCCGGTGGCGTGAAGACGAGGCCCGGCTCGCCAATGTCGCTGACCTCGCCGGCGACAAGTCCGTGCGTCGCGAGAAACAATACCGACGAGGTTGCGAGGTCGGCCGCCTTCAGCTTTGCCTCCGTCGCTTCGCCTGCCAGGAAAAGCTTCGTGTTCCCCGAGCCGACGAGCGCCTCCATGGCTTTCAGTTCCTTCGCGGTTCCGGGAAGCCGGGCAAGCCGGCGGAGCGCTGCGGGATCGGCGAGCTGGATCTCGCTGCTTGCCGCCCGCCAGATGTTGCTGGCGAGCGGCGTGCCGCTGCCGCGTGCCGTCCGGTTCCGACCTTCGACGCCGCGCGTCGCGGCATTGCCCTCGAGCAAGGGGTCTCCGAAGCCGATCATGCTGCTTCCTGTCGGGGCGTTTCGGCCCGCGACCGCGCGGAGCAGCTGAAGCGACTGGAGCGAAGGAAGCTGGACGATCGCCGCCTTGTCACCGAACCAAGACGTGGCACGTAGCGCTGCGGGGTCGCCGTCGGTGCCTGTCGGCTTCTCGGTCACGAGGATGCCGAGGGGCAGCGAGGAGATCGATCCCGTCGCGGAGGTGAACAGGTGCCGCTTGCCCGCAAGCGCTTGGCTGACAGGCGCGACCAACTCCTCGTAGAGACGAAAAGCGGTGCCGCGATCGAACGGAAAGTCGCCTTCGCCTTCGGCGGACCAGCGCTCGTCTTCTTCGGGCGTCACCTCGATATTTGCGCCAACGTCCCAGAGCAGGCGGCGGACATGACCTGCTAGTTCTGCTTCGATCATGGCGGACCGGTGCCATTCGATGCCTTCGCGCGTCACGACAAGACTGTGCGTGCCTCGCGGCGTGGGCACGATCATCAAAAAGGCCTCGTCGGCGGCCAGCAGCATCTTGGCCGATGGCTCGCCCAAGAGCGCCGGCTTCACCAGTTCGAAATAACCCGGCGTCGCGGCGGTCAGCCGGGCGTCGATCGCCTCGAGTTCGGCATTGGCGATACCGATTTGCTGCCACAGCGCCCGATCTGCGTCGCTGCCGGCTTTTGTGCTTTCGCTCCTCGCGAAGAGTGCGCCAAGTTCGGCGGCCTTTACGTCACGCTCTGCAGCCAGTCCGGCTGCTCCCGATGCGGCAGCGGCGCGCGTCGCGGCCGAACGCGCCAAGGCACGGGAGGTCCGGCCCGCCATGATATCCTGGAGAATGAGGAGGGCGTCGGACTTGGCCGACGGGCTCTTCTCGCCCGCCTCCCAAAGCACGTCGGCGTAGAGACGCGACCAATCCGCAAACATCTCTTCACCGGTATGGGTAGACGGATCCCTTTCGGCCAGTTCGACCATTTGCTCGTCGAGCACGCCGACTCCAAAGCCGCGCCGATAGGCAAGGGAAGACGCCGCGGCGATCCGCGCCGACGCCAGGGCGGATACCGCGTCCCCACTATCGAGCGCGAGTTTTGCATGTGCGGCAGCCGCCATTCCGAGCGCCTTGCCTTCGACGGTGCGGCCGCGCGGCACCGTGTGCTCGGCTACGTCGCTCAGGGTGGCACCGCCTTGCCAGGCACCAAGTACCTCGGCCAGTATCTTTGCGGCCTCTGAACTTCGGCCGTCTTCCGCGAGCGAGTGGGCGAGCGCGCGCACGGCATAGAGCGTGTCGCTCGATCGATCGCCCTGCAGCTTCCTGCGAATAGCGAGGGCACGCGCACGAAGTGCCACGTCTTCTGTCCAGCGCTTCTCCGAATAATATTCGAAAGCCAGTAGCTGGAGAGCGTCGGCGTGGGGGACACTGTCCTCGCCCTGATATTCGGCAACGAGCTTGGCGCGTTCGGTGAGCAGGGCGATGCGCGCGGCCTTTTCGCTGTACGGAATTGCGCTCTGGCGTCGTTTGATGTCCGCCATGCGCTTGTCGAAATCGGCTTTGCGGTCTTCATCCTGTGCTTGAGGCGCCTGCGCTTGGGCGGGAGGTACAAGACTGAACGCGCAGGCAATCGTCGCAAGCTGTCCGAACAATCTACGCATCGCTATCCGCCCCCGCCGGTCTGCAATCAGCTAGCCGCTGATCGCATGGCGGGCAATGCGGCGCCGGCCGAATTGGCGTTTCCATCCAATCGCGTACCGGAAGTTCGCCCTAACAGCGCCGCGCGACCCAGAAGAGCTCGACTTGGCAACAGGGCGAATTCTTCATCTGGCGCCCGCCCGATTCCTGTCGAGCGGGCGCCCTCTTTTCGGTAAGAACCCGGTGGCAAATCGCGCCCGCGGACTGAGGGCGGACCGCCGCATTTGGCTCCCCGGCCACGCGCCATCTGTTTGCGGATATCATTGCAGTTCCAAAGATAGCAGCCGAGCATCTCCGGCCTGCGTTCTTTTGAATGGCGGTGGCCGGTTCGCAATGTCGGCGCCTGCGCTTTTTC
>Ga0182747_1000757_pt1 | contig 27819 bp, 39 predicted proteins | sample eDN3rd30CBELigBY_FD_128526 | JGI IMG/M metagenome (GOLD analysis project Ga0182747, IMG submission 128526) | Enriched backyard soil microbial communities from Emeryville, California, USA - eDNA 3rd pass 30_C BE-Lig BY (version 2) (version 2) | ecosystem: Environmental > Terrestrial > Soil >... | reverse complement strand
TGACTCCATCACCCCATCGGTCGACGCGACCGCTCATGATCGCGTGAAATGCTTGCTCACGATCCCACGAAATGAGCGCTCACCATCGCGTGAAACGGCTGCTCACGATCAGCGAAATCCGCATGCCACCTCCGGGAATACCCAGCAAGCGGGGATAACGGGGCGGTGCGGGACCGGTTCGACATCGTCCCCCGGCTGAGTTGAACGTCACGGGCGGCTTGCCTGTTTGGCGGCGAGGTCTGCCCGCAGGGCCGCGATCTCGGCCCGCAGGTCGGCCAGATCGCTGCTGCTCGCGGTGTCCGTCTCCGGGGACGCGGCATCCCGCTCGACGAAGAACGAGGCGAAGCTCGCGGTGATGTAGCCGAAGACCGCAAAGCCATACAGCGACAGCAGGAAGCACAGGATGCGGCCCTCCAGGCTCCGGGGCCAGAACTCGCTGCCCATGGTGGTCAGCAGCATGCCGGTCCACCACAGCGCGTCCGCGTAGCAGGCGAACCCGCCCTCCACCTCCGCGGCGGGCTCAAAGGCCAGCATGCCACCCGCCCCAAGCAGCACAATCAGCACGGTCAGGCCAACGACATAGCCGAGCCCGCGCCGACTGAGACTGGCCCGCAGGGCGTTCATGCCGCGGTTGGCCGTGCCAACGATGCGCACCAGCCGGAAGCCCCGTGCCGCCCGGGCGACCTTGAGGACGCGAAGGCCCCGCAGCAGGCGGAACGCGGGTACGATCAGTGCAATCACCGTCAGCCAGTTGCGCTGCAGAAACGAGCCTTTGCGGGGAGCGAGTGCAAACCGGAGGGTGAACTCGCCGATGAAGATGATCCAGATCGCGGTGCCGAAGACCTCCAGCATGCGGGTGGTGCCCCAGACCAGCTCGACAATCACGAGAACAAGCCAGGCAAAGCTGAGCAGCATCATGGGCGTTTGCAGCCACTCCTCAAGGTCATGGAGCACGCCCCAGCGTTCCTCCATCTCGACTGCGGTCGCATGCGGCCTGTTGCTCATGGTCCGGGCACTCCTGTTCACGCTCAGATCATGAGGTGAACTTCAGCGTCGCCGTGCGGATCCTCTGGAAGGCGGTGCGTCTCGCCTGGACCTCCACCCACATTCCGGTTGGCGCGATCCTCGTCGGCGCTCTGTAATTGACCAGTATCCGCTCGGCCGACTCGGAGGTTTGGGGCAATGGTCCGTAAGCATGCCTCTCGGGACCGACGGTCCCCAGCCGCCGCCACGGCTTTCGCTCGGAATGAGTGGCATCGCAGCACAGATATCGCCGTCGAGCATCACGGCCGCACGGCGACCATCTGATATCATGGCCTCTTGACCATGCGGCTGTTGCTGAGGACCTCCGTGGACCTCGCGCCCTGACCTCCAATCGGAAGACGCATCGACTGTTCCAGCTTCACCCTTCGGCAGGATGCCTGTTCGCACAGCACTTGGCGCCGGAACCGATGCTGCGGCCGGCAATTGACGACGGAGGCAGCCTCCGGCCCCATCTCGGGCAAGCAGTTCCGGATCCATGCGGCATCCGTCTGCCCGAAGGCGAGACACGGATCGTCACTCTCCTGCGAGAGGGGCGACCCTTTTGACCATGAGGTATCCGATGCCGATGCGTGTTCAGGAAGTCCATCCTGCGATTGCCCACTTCCCGGTGGCGCTGCTGCCCACCGCCGTGGCGGCAGACCTCATCGGCGCCCTCACCGACAACCAGTCGCTGATGGAAATGGGGCGCCAGCTGATGCCGGTCGCGGCTGCCAGCGTTGCCGCAACGGGCATTGCCGGCTTCGCCGCGCAGGAGGCGGTCAGGACCCGCGACGTCTCGCATGATCTTCTCGTCACCCACCGCACCCTCAACATCGGCCTGTTGGCCCTCTCGGTTGGTTTAGCAGCGGTCCGGGCCCGGAGCCGGCGGCCCAGCGCCGGCTATCTGCTGGCCGGTTTGGCGGGAGCCGCCCTTGTGACGTACTCGGGCTACCTGGGCGGCCGGATGGTCTACGCGCACGGCGTCGGTGTGGATCCTGCCGATGGGGTTGAGCACGAACGAGCGCCCGAGATGCCCCATGACGGGTTTGGGAGGGCCGCACGAACCGCGGCAGGCAACGTTGGCCGAGCAATCCGACACACCGCTCAAGACACGGCGGAAGGGCAGATCGCCCCGAGATTTCAGGAACGCGCATCCAACCGCTAGACAACCAGCTGCACGCCAAGGTTCAATGCCGTGTGGCAACCAGGCGACCGGATCCGGGAGCGAATTTCCGCCGGTGGCATGATCATGTCCCAAGGTCCGATGTGACCATGGGCAGAACCAGGGGGGCCGAATGGATCTGACCGGACTTGCGGCCGACGCCATTCTCTCGGCCGCCGCGGATGCGGTCGTTGCGACGGACCGTGACGGCATCATCCGCGTATGGAACCCTGGTACCGAGCGGATTTTCGGCCATCGTGCCGACGAGGCCCTCGGTCAATCACTGGACCTCATCATCCCGGAGCGCCTCCGTGCTCGCCACTGGGAGGGGTTCCGCCATGTCATGGCGACGGGCGAGAGCCACTATCGCGAAGGCGACCTCCTCTCGGTGCCGGGCCTGCGCAAGGATGGTCAGCGGATCTCGCTGGAGTTCACCATCGTGCCGCTCAAGGACGAGCAGGGACAAATGCTTGGCCTCGCCGCCGTCATGCGCGACGTGACGGCACGCTTCGAGGAGATCAGAGGCCTGAAGAAGAAGTTGGCGGAGGCAACCGTACCGCCAAGCCCGCATTGACCCGGCAATGGCAAACCCGTTCTACACCATCGGGCACTCCACCCGCACCATTCCGGAATTCGCGGACATCCTCCGTGAGGCGAAAGTCGGCCTCGTGGTGGATGTCCGGACCGTTCCGCGCTCCCGGACGAACCCGCAGTTCAACCGCGACGCCCTGCCCGAGAGCCTTTCGGAGTACCAGATCGGGTACGAGCACATCGCCGAACTCGGCGGCCTGCGTGGCAGGCAGCGCCAGGCCGAGCCGTCCCCCAACACATATTGGGAGAACACGAGCTTCCGGAACTACGCCGACTACGCCTTGACGGACCGGTTCCGGGAGGGGCTTGGCCGCCTGACCGTCCTCGGCAGCGAGAACATCACGGCGATCATGTGCGCCGAGGCGGTGTGGTGGCGCTGCCACCGCCGGATCATCGCCGACTACCTGCTCGCCTCCGGCCATATGGTGTTCCACATCCTTGGACCTGCCAACATCGGGCCCGCATCGATGACGCCCGCAGCCCGTTTGACCGCTGACGGGATTGTCTACGCGGACCTGCCGGCGCCGGACCCGTCGAGCGAGACCGAGGCGGCGTCGCGCCACAGCTCGTAGAGATCCCCGTCCTCGCGACGAACGGGCACATGGGCGATCTTGAGCGACTGCTCCGCCAGCGGCTTTGCCAGTTCCGCATAAATGGCCGCCGTCGACAGGCCGTAAGGCTCCCCATCTTCATTGGAGTATGCGTAGGTCACTTCGCGAATGCCCGTGAGATGCATGGCCGACAGGCACATCGGACAGGGATGACCGCTCGCGTAGACCACGCAGCCATCGAGGCGCGGGCTTCCTAGCGCCCGGCTCGCCGCGCGGATCGCCTGGAGTTCGGCATGGGTGGTCGGATCTTGGGTTGTGTGGATCTCGTTGACGCCCGTGGCGATGACAGCGCCGTCCTTGACGAGGACCGCACCGAAGGGGCGGCCGCCCTTGCGCACGTTCTCGCGTGCCAGATCAATGGCTTCACAGAGGAAGCGCTCGGCTGGGGACATGTCGTTTCCCTCCTCTTGGTTCAGCGTGCGCCAGCCGCGGTCAGGAGTTGTTCGATCTCATGGTAGCCACGTCGGCGCGCATGCTGGAGCGGCGTGACCCCGTCACGGTCGGCGAGGTTGGCGTTCGCTCCCGCGTCGAGCAGCAGGCGAACAATTTCAGCATGCCTGGGGCCGCCATCTCCGAGGATGATCGCCTCCAGCAACGCGGTCCAGCCCAGCTTGTTCACGTGATCGACATCCACACCAGCTTCAATCAGGGTACGTACCGTCTCCACGTGCCCGCGCTCGGCAGCGGGAATGAGCGCCGTGCCGCCATAGCGGTTCGTGCTCCTGAGATCGGCACCATGGGCGAGGGTCAGGCGGAGGATCTCAAGGTAGCCCCTGGCGCCGGCGAGCAGGTACGGGGAGTCGTTGATCTCGTCCTTCGCGTTCACATCGGCGCCTGCCTCAATCAGGGCTCTCGCGGTTGCAACGTGGTTGTTCTGGACCGCTGCCATGAGGGCCGTGCGCTGGCGGCTGTCACGGGCGTCCATGCTCGCCCCTTCACCCATGGCGCGCCTGACGCCGTCTGAATCGCCCCGCTCCGCGGCCGCTATGAGCTGGTGGTTGAGCGGCGAAGGGGACCCGGTCGAACCAAGACCCGAAAGTGTGCTCATCAGCAAGGCTCCCAACACCATGACGGGGAACAACAGTCTCATCGTCGTGCCATCCACAACACCGTTCCGGCCCTTCCCGGTCCGGGATATTGGCCCACTATGTAACTTGGGAAGAGCACGCACGATGCGAAGGGCGATTGATCGCGGCATTCCTTACCGAGCTCCAAAATGGCCGGGCTGGCGCGAGGCGGTCTGGACCGGCACATCCAGCATCGCCTTCTCGGCGGGTGTGAGGTGCCGGACCGCTCCCCTGGGCAGATCGCCCAGCCGCACGCCGCCCACATCGATCCGCACGAGGCGGAGCACGTCCGCCCCGACAGCGTCGAGCAGTCGCCGAATCTGGCGGTTCCTGCCCTCGCTGAGGACAATTTCGAGCCATGCGTTGCGTGCTCCGGCACGGAGCAGGCTGGCCGATTTCGCGACGAGGCGCTCGCTGTCGAGCACCATGCCCGCCTGAAGCCGATCCAGCATCCCCTCATCCGGCATTTTGTCGATCTGGACGTGATAGACCTTATCGACATTCGATGCGGGATCCAACACGCGCTGCGCCCAGCGGGTGTCGTTGGTCATGAGCAGCAGGCCCTCGCTCGCCTTGTCGAGGCGTCCCACGGGCGCGACGAACGGGAGTTCGATGCCTTCCAGGCAGTCGTAGACCGTCGCCCGCTCCTGCGGATCGTCGCGGGTCGTGACCAGGCCACGCGGCTTGTTGAGCATCAGATAGACCTTGCGCTCGGCCAGGACTGGTCGACCGTCAACGCTGATGCGCGCGCGTCCGGGATCGACACGGGCCGTCGCATTGCGGACGACCCGGCCATCGACACGCACGCGTCCCTCCATGATCAGGGCTTCGGCTTGTGTGCGTGAGCAGAACCCGAGCTTTGACAGGGCGCGCGGCAGGCTGACCACGGCGCCGTTCGGACGCCGCGGCCCACCCGCGCCCCGCAATCGGAGCGGTGGTTTCATGATCTTAGTCGGCCCTCAGACGGCAGGGGATAGGATCAGACGACGGAGACCGGCATTGCCGAGCAGCCAACACGCCCCGCTCGGCTCAAGCAAGTGTTTGATTGGATCGAGGACCTCCGTGTCGGGATGAAAGTGCCTTGCTGGTTTATCGAGATCCGTCAAAGCCTGGTCCGGCATGGAGGCTGGGTGCAATCTATCTCGCTCCTGTGTGTCTCTGGTGGCGATGCGTTCTTGCAGGCTTCGGGCTCGCAATGCAACGTGCATCCGACATGCCGACCTCCTATCCGGCCGCTGGCAGCGGCTCCGTTTCCCCGATCCCGTTCGCCGGCCTTACGGGTGACAGCCACGGCTTGCATTCGCAGGCAAGAGGGCTATCTTAAGAGTGTCATGATCAAGCTTGTGAAATCTCTTCGGTTTTTAGCGCACGCGGGCCGCCTCCAAGCAGGCATGTAAGCCCCAGCAGCCGGCTTGACCCGCTGGGGTCGCTGGCGCTCCGGGGCATCCAATCTCTCTCACACATTCATTAGGCAGTCGCATGGGCCTTCCAGGCGCCTGTTGGCTTGCCACGTCCGTCTGCCCTGCGGGAACGCACGTCTGCGCGTCCGTCAGTTGACCGTCTTGAGGAGGCTTTATGAACCCGCAACACACGCTCCCCCCGATCACCCTCGCGGCCAACGACTACAACCGACTGCTGTTCACGGCGATGTTCCGGCAGAAGCCGGGGCGCCGGAAGGCCAATTTCCTGCTTGAGGAATTGCGCCGCGCCAAGGTCTGCCATCCGGCGGCCCTGCCGGAGGATGTCGTCTCGACGAACTGCCGCGCGATCTACCGCATCGACGACGAGGCGAAGTCGCGTGCGCACCTGCTCGTCCATCCCGAAGACCTGATCTGGCCTGGCGCGGAGATTTCGGTGACCACGCCCCTGGGAGCAGCGCTCCTGGGCCTGCGCGTCGGCGACCGCATGCCGTTCGTGGAGACGGACGGCCAAGTCCATGAGGTGCTCGTGGAGGGCATCGGCCTCCGCTTCCTGGACGACGGCTCGACGGTCATGCGCACTCCTGGCGCCATCATGTGGGCCTGAGGCACGTGGAGGACACGATGATCAAGCAGGAGATCCTTCCACCGGTGACAATCTCGACAGGTGACTATGACCGTCTCGCCTTTCTCGCAACGTTCGGCTTGAACTTTCAGCAGGACCGCCCGGCGGCCGCGATGCTGGCCAACGAGTTGATCCGGGCGACGGTCGTGACGCCGCGCACCATTCCGCCCACCGTGGCCACGATGCACTCCCGGCTGGAGTTCCGGGATGACGTCACCTGGGACGTTCGATGCGCCACGCTGGTCTACCCCGACGAGAACGAAGGCGGGGCGGATCGCGTCTCCGTGCTGTCGCCGGAAGGCGCGGCGCTGATCGGCCTCGACGAGGGCCAGTCGATCACCTGGCGGACGCCCAAGGGCTGGCGCAGCCTGACGCTGTTGCGCGTCCTCTACCAGCCGCATGGACGCTTCGTCGAGCCATGGAGGGAACTGTCATGATGAACCAGGAGCTTATCTCCATCGCGCTCATCCTGGCCTGCTACCTGGTCTACCGGGTGGCCATTCACTCAGGAACCCGACGTCCCCCTGATCAACGCAAGGTTCGGAATTGAATGTTCGATGGTCCGCCCGGAGCCGCGTCGCCATCGGCGGCAGGAGGATGGCTGGAGCCCAGCGGGAGCCTGTGTGCTGCCGCCATCATCCCCCGGAGCCGGCGATGGAGCGTGTGATGCGCTGGGTCGCCTTCGCGCTCATGGTGCTCGGCACAGCCACCGGACTCTGGGAGCACTGGCCGGCTTGATGGGCTGCAAAGCCGCGGCGCAGTTGCGCCGTGGAGGCCGGCCATCATTGGTGCCTGCTGGCTCCAATGGCGCGTCAGGCGTCATCCGTCGTCAGGCGCAGAATGGCCTCGACGACGCCGTCCAGGCTCGGGGCGGCGGCGACCACCACCCGGCGAAAGCCGGCCGGCTTGAGCACCTCCGCCACTTGGCTACTGATCGCAAAGGCCGTCATGCGGGCGCTGGCGTCCGTCAGACCCGAGGCGATGACCAGGCTGCAGAAGACCGCCGCCGTCCGGGCGGACAGGAACACGGCCCCGTCGATGCGGCTCCAGGACATCTCGTGCAGGGTCCGTGCGCTCAGCCGCTCCATCGGACAGGCGCGGTAGACGATCACCCGGTCCACCTCAAACCCGGCCGGGGCTAAGCCGGACGCCAGGTCGAGTGAGATGTCGCGGCCGCTGAGGTAGAGCAACCGCCCCGCGCGCGGATCGACCTTTTGGCGGACATGGGCAATCAGGTTCACCGCGGTACCGCCCGCGGCCTGCACGTTCGAGAACCCGGCGGTCTGCAGCGGCGCCGCCGTGGCCGGACCGACGGCGAAGACAGGCAGGTCACGGCGCGCGCCCGGGATCTTAAGCAGTTCGCGCGAGGCGTTGGCGGAGGTGAGCAGAACCGCCTGCGGCCCGGCCAGCACGGCCGGATCCCACGGCACCGGCATGATCCTCAGCAAGGGCTCGCCGAGCCACTCGATGGCACGTGCCTTGAGCACGGCCCCGAGTTCCTCCGATTGCGCCTGCGGGCGCGTGAGCAGAACCCGCATCAACGCCTCCCCTCATTTAGGAGACCTGGCCACGGCGTCCCCAGCTGCACGAAGGCGCCGGTCACCCGCGGACCAACAGCCCGGACCTCGACGCATGCATCCGCCGACCCGTCGGCTCCAAGCAGCGGCATGCGGTCCCCGGCACGCGCGCCCAGGAGGGACAACCCAGCCGGGGTCAGGACCGACAGCTCGGCGGGCGGCCACATCCGGTCGTCCGGGTGGATCAGCATGCGCTTTTCCGGTGTGTCCTCGTCACCGAGGCGATAGCTCACGAACGTATCCAGGGCGACGACGTCGTCCGGGAGCTCGTCCGGTGCGCACAGCCTGGCTCGGCGCAATTCGTGCAACAGGTGGGCCGCAAGCGGGTGTGCCTGTTCGGCAAGGCGTTCCGCCGTGTGCAGCAACCGACGATGGTCGCGCACCGTGACGGTGATGGCGGGCAGATCGACGATCATGGCGTTCCTCCTCGTCCCAGGCAACTCGGCAGCCTACCGGTTCAGAGGACTGTCCACGGGCGAGGACGGGCACCCGACCGGAAGGATCGCCGTGGCCGCAATCTCCACGATGGCGGCCGGTTCGACGAGTGCGGAGACATCGACCAGCACCATTGCGGGATAGTGGCTGCCCATGATCTCGCGGTAGACCGCGCCGAGCTCCCTGAGCAGGGCCCGGTAGTGCTCGATGTCGAGCACGTACCAGGTCATCTGCGCGATGTGCTCGGGCGTGCCGCCCGCCTCGGCGAGGATTGTGCGCACGTTCCGCAGCGCTTGGCGCGCCTGGGCCACCAGGCCGACGGAGGTGATCCTCCCTGCGTTGTCGGTGGCGATCTGCCCGCCCACGAACACGAACGTGCCGGTGCCGGCCATAGCATGCCAATAGCCGCGTGGGCTCGGCCATTTGGGCGGATTGATCTCGCGCAGCGGGGTCGAGAGAGGCGGCGGAACGATGGTCATGGTGTCCTCCTGCTCGGCTCCACGACAGGGGCAGAGCCGCGATGATCCGAATTGCAGCCAAGAGGTGTCCCCCGGGACGGCGGTCTATCGGCCGCCGCCGCGGGGTTCAGGATCCTGTTTTCAGGAACACCATCGCGGCCGGATCGTCGCTCCTGGAGGCGGGAGCGAAGGTCGGAGGCAGCGTGAACGCGGCCCGATGCACCTCGGGCGTGTAGTAGAGGGTCCGGCTCTCCAGCACGCTGAAGCGCCTCCGCAGAACGTCGGTCTTGGGGCGCAGCGCATCGCGGGAATCGCCTGCTGCCACGAGCGCAAGCATGCCGCCTGCGTAGGTCGGCACCGGCGCAAGGTAGGTCCGCACGCCGCCGAAGGATCCGGACAGGCGCCGGCACACCATCTCCAGCTCGTCCGGCTGGAAGAAGGGCGCCCCACTCTGCACGACGATCATCCCGCCGGGACGAAGGCGACGCCGGCACGCCCTGTAGAAGGCTGGCGTGAAGAGCGGCTCCCCCGGACCCATCGGGTCGGTCGAGTCGATGATGATGACGTCAAACATGGCCTCGGTCTCGGCGACGTAGCGCGTCCCGTCCATGACGAGCACGTTCGCCCGTGGATCGTCGAAGGCTCCGTCCGACACTTCGGGGAGGAAGCGGCGCGACAGGTCAATCACCTCGCCATCCAGTTCGACCAGCGTTGCGCTCTCGACCGGATGCTTGAGCACCTCCTTGAGCGTTCCGCCGTCGCCGCCGCCGATGATGAGCACGTCCCGCGCTGAACCATGCGCCATCAGCGGCACGTGCGCGATCATCTCGTGATAGATGTGGTTGTCGCGTTCCGTCAGCTGCACGATGCCGTCGAGCACGAGAACCTTGCCGAAGGTGGCGTTCTCGAAGATCAAAACATCCTGGAACTCGGTCCGCCAGTGATAGAGGACGCTTTCCATCGAGAGCATCTGCTTGTGGTGCTCGTAAAGCCTCTCCTGGAACCAGTTCATAGGATCACCCCACGCTTGTGCTCGGCGAGCGTGACGTGCCCCGGCAGGAACGCACCCTTGAGGACCTCGATGGCCTTGTGCGGCTGCGCGGCGCCGCACATGAAAATGTCGACGGCCGCATAGGAGATCTCGGGCCAGGTGTGGATGGAGATATGGCTCTCGGCGAGGACCGCGACGCCGGAGATGCCGCCATTCGGCGAGAAATGGTGGAGGTCGATGTTGAGCAGCGTCGCGCCCGCACGGGCGGCCGCGTCCCGCAGCGCCTGTTCGACCAATTGCAGGTCGTCCAGGTTCGACGCATGCCAGAGATCGACGATCAGATGCGTTCCCGCGAACAGCATGCCGTCGCGTTGGATGAAATGGTCAAGGCGGCCGTCGTTGGCCGGCGCAGGAATTGATGGAAGGATGGCAAGAGGTGTTGTCTGGTCAGCATGACGCGGGCGTCCCTCAAATCCGTGGGCGGGCGGGCGCGGGTCGGGGGTGGCTATCACGCTGAGACGGTTGGTTTCGGGCATTCAGTTCTCCGTTGGCAGATTTCTGCCGGTTGCAGGACAAAGGTGGGCCACACGACCAGGAGCGGTCGCGTGGCGGATTGTTCGCATGGTGCGCGCGGGACATGCGCGCTTATGCGGGCTGGGGTTCCACGACAGCAGGTTCGCGCACCTGCAGCACCGTCAGCCGCCTCGTCTCTCCGGTGCGCGTGGTCCAATCAATCGACTTGCCGACGGGCAGCCCGATCAGCGCCGTGCCGATGGGCGTGAGCACGGAGATGCGGCCCTTCGAGATGTCGGCCTCGTTCGGGTAGACGAGGGTCACCGTTTGCACGCGTCCGGTCATGTCGTCGCGGAATTCGACCGTGCAGCCCATGCACACGGTGTCGGCGGCACGGCGTCCTGCGGCCAGAACATGCGCGCGGTCGAGTTCCTCGCCGAGTGTGGCCGCGACCTCGGGCATGGTATGCGCGGCCGCGTTGGCGAGCACCGACAGTTTCTCATGGTCGGCTGCGGTCAGGGTGATGCGCGGCTTGGCGCCGCCGGCCTTCTTCGTCATCTCAGGTCTCCAATTCTGGTGTGGACGTCGGCGACCGTCATGCGGCGCTTGGTCCGGGATCGTCGTCATCGCCGTGGGGCGGATCAGGGAGCCGCTCCGGCGCCGGTCGGCTCCGCGGCGTCAACCGGACCACCTTTCTGTCCGGCTCCTCCGTCCCGTACGGATCGGGCTTGGATGGCGGTTCGTTCAGGGACTGATGCATGGCACGGCCTCCTTTGCGCCGGATGGAGATGGGAGCGGATGCGGGTTGGGCGTCTGCGCCGGGAGCTCGGGAGCAATCGGCTTCGGGCACGCCTCTCCCGACGGCAGACCGGGCTCTGCGCCCGCCGCGGGGAATGGGTTGCGTCCAGTCACGCTGAGCACGAGCTTGAAGAAGTGTTGAAGCATACCGCCGCACCGGATGCCTCGGCAGCCGGCCTCACAAGATGTCCGAAGGTTTGGGAATCCTGCACTGCCCCGAACTCGGGGCGCGGATGCGCGTCGAGCTCGGGGCTACTTGCCCGCGATGAGGTTGCCTGCACGCAGCAGGCCGCGACAATGATGTGCGAAGCTCAACATGATGCTTCTAGGCTGGTGCATATTGCCCCGTTTGTCAAATCGTCGACAGGCATTGTGGCGTAATGCCCTGGGTCAGGCTCATCGTCGGGCTCGCGCCAGGCATCGCTCGTGAGCACGACATGGATCGCTTCCGCATGCTTGGCGGATCTCAGGCGCGCCGCGACCTCGCGGTCGCGCAGCCGCCGCGCCACGCAGGCCAGGGCGCGCAGATGCGTGGGATCGTCTCCATCCGGGCTCAGCAGCAGGAACACGAGATCGGCTGGGATGTTGTCGGTCGCACCGAAGTCCTGCGCCGGCTTGAGACGCGCGAAGGCGCCGATGGGCCGGTCGAGGCCGGGGATCGCAGCGTGGGGGATCGCGACCCCGCGCCCGAAGCCGAAGGTCGACGCCGCGCCGCGCTCCAGAACCGCGCGGCTGACAACATCGCAATCCAAGCCGGCTTCCGCCGTCGCGAGGCGAACGAGTTCGCCAACAACCTGCCGGACGTCACGGGCACGCAGGAGCGGAACCACGCGTGCCGGAGAAATCAAGGATGCCATCATGGTGGGTGCCATCGTCACCGTCGGCCGGATCCTGGGCCGCCTCATGTTTTCAGGAACAGGACAGGGTCGCTCGCCCCGGGCGGCATGCCGCCGCCGCGGGCCTAACGGCCCGTTTGCAGAAGTCCTTTCCGGAACAGCATGCGCTGCATGAGAAAGCGTGTGTTCATGGCATTATGGCAACGCTTATCGGCAACGTAAGTTCAAGCTCGCGCCGGAGGCTATCCCTAAGGGCCATTGCACCCCGCGTCCGCCGGCATGGGCTCCACGGCTTGAACAGCCGCCTATTGCGTTTATCTTGGGGATATCATGCCGACACCCGCCACAACACTTTGCATTGCCGCGCAGGCCACCCGCCACGCCTCAAGCGCCTGAGCCGGGGCAAGACGCCCGTCTTGCGCCCGGGAGCTTTCACCAAGCAGCAAGCACGAACCGGCCGACGATCAGCGACCGTGTCCTGTTCGCGGCTGCCCGCAACATGCGCTCAGGCATCCGGTCCGCCTGGCTGATGATATTCTTTTCAGGAGTATGAGGTGTCCGCGTCTCTCGTTGTCCCGACTGTTTCCGCACTTGATCATGAACGGCTTCGGAGGATCGCCTCGGCCGGCATGCGGATCCGCAGGGCGCCACCATCGGCGCAGTTCCTCGCGTCCGAGCTCGGACGGGCCCGGGTGGTCGACCCTGCCAGCCTTCCTCAGAATGTGGTGTCCATGCATTCGGTCGTCGATTTCCGCGACGGGATCACCGAGCAGATCCGCCGCGGGATGCTGGTTTATCCAGGAGAGGAGGATGCAGGCGCGGAGCGTATTTCGGTACTGTCGCCATTGGGCGCTGCTTTGATCGGCCTGGCGGAGGGGCAATCGTTCCAATGGCGCAGCGCCACGGGTGTACGGCGGACGCTGCAGGTCATCCGTGTCGTGCATCAGCCTGAACGCGCGAGCGCGGACGAGAAGCGCCATGCGAGAGCGGCCCATGCGCCGACGCAGAGCGAACGGATGCGGACCACACGCTAGCATCGCGCCGGGCCGGAGAGGTGTTCTCCGGCCCGGCGATGTCCTCAAACATGCGCCGGGGCCGGCGCCTGAACCCGCTTGCTGTCGGCCACCCGTTGCTTCCTCCGGAGCAGTTGCCGGCCGATCTTGGCGAGCGCTTGGTCAAAGGCCTTATGGCAGTCCGTGGCCGAGGCTTCGGCGACGATCACCTTCAGATTGCCGACCTGCACGTTGATGGTGCAGCAGTACCAATGCCCGTCGCGCGTGAACCCCACAGTCGCATGGTTCAGGTGCCCGAAGTAGGATTCGGCAACATGCAGGAGCTCGTCCTGGACCTTGCGCGGCAGCGCCTCGCCAAGATCGATGTTGGAGCCGTTGATCCTGATCGGAGCGGGTGTGGCGTTCTGCTTCATAAGTGCCTCCTTCATAGGCTTGCTGGATGGGAGCTCCTGATGGCGTGCATCTCATCAGGGGACTCGGGAGCGTGTGGTGTGCCGGGTTTGGCCGGTTCATCGTTTCCGTAGGAACACCAAGGGCACCGGGCCGCGGCCCTTGGCAGATTGCGCTTGCAGATCCTGCAGACGTCCCGTCGGGCGCGCCTCGGCATCATCGTTCTCCTTTCGCGGGCTTCGGCCCGGCAAAGCCGTTGTCGTGGTTGGTGTGCGGGAGGGTGGTCAGGACGGCCGCAGCCGTGTCATCGGCCTCGTCCGCCAAAGAATGTTTGGGTTGCCGCAACGCGGGCCATCACGATCAGCGTAAGGGACGCGAACAGTCCCAGGAGGCTAACCGACGCCGCATAGCCGAATGCTTCGCCCAGGCGCTCCCAGAAGATGAGTTGCGCAAGCGTCAGCGCGAAGAAGATTGCAAGGATGACGATGGACATGAACTCACCATGCGGCGGTCTCGGCGAGACGGCCGCTCATCGTGATTGGATTGTGATTGCAGAAACCCGTGTGCGCCGGATCAATCCACGCGGTGCATGGCGATGGTATTATGGGTGGTCGGGTTCTGCCGTGTACCGATCATCCCCGGACTGAAAGTGTCCGGGGCTCAGGCTCCCGTCTTCAGACGGCCTGCGCGGAAAGCGGAGATGGTACGGGTCGTGGGCATGACGTCATCAATGTCGGTTGCACCGGGATCATTGTCAAGGTTATCGCCCGCGTCAGAAGGCGCGGTTTGACAAAGCGCCCAGGCAGCCTAAGCTTGCTGTGTCATGGTGCCGTTTCTCAGACATCATCGCGGCCGCTGCCGCGCCGGAACCCTGGTCGCAGGACGCTAGCCCCGCGTCCGCCGTGCGGGCACGCGGACACGGGGTAAGGAATACCGTCAAAACATCAAGTCGGATTGGGATGCGGGCGCACGCACGTTCCGGCGCGGTCGCGTGGTGGCATTGCACTCGCGGAGTCGTCGCCCACCGAAGGGTGCCACCGCGAGCCGGGGTGTGCGTTTCGGCAGGGTATCATGAGCAAAGAATCGAAGAAGAGATCCTTGAGTTATCGGGTAACGACACCTGAGGAGCGCGCCCGGCGCGAGACCGAGACCGAGCGGCGGTCCGCGCACATCATAGCGCTAAAGGCGCGAGGCCTGAACTATGCCACCATCGCGATCCGCTTGGGCCTGAGCGCCAGCACCGTAAGCCGCCTTGCGCGGGAATACGTCGAGCGAGCGCACGATTAGATTCAGGCCAGGCTCAACCGACGCCGCATGTGTAAGAGGAGAGCAAAATGTCCAGTCATGCCCAACGCTCCACGAGCCTGCGCAACGAGGCATCCCCGCTGAACAACATTGAAGCCTTGGCCCGTGAGCTGTTCGAGCGCGCCTGCCGCGACGACAGCTTCGATGACCTCAAGCGGCGCGCCGCGTTCAACTGCCAGGACGCCGGTCGCCTCAGGCACTGGATCAGGGCCGCACAGGCGGCGGCCGGGGCTCCCCGTCGCTCCTGACGGCCTCGGCTTGAATTCGTGGATCTTCTACTTACCTTAAGGGTATCATGAATACGCTGCGTCACTTCTCCCATCATTGCGCGGGGCGACTCCTCCCAGGCTGCTGAACCCCGAAGGCCGGCCTGCCCATCGCGGCGGCCCGCTCTTCGGGGTCATGACGACTCCTGAACAATCCTCGGACCCGTCGCGCCCTTTCAGGGGCCGGCGCGGCATGCGCCCCATCAGGATCGTCCTTCAGCCTTTGGCATGCTGCGCCGCGTGGGAGGAGACAACATGACTGCACGCCATCACCGCTTGACCGAACCGTTGACGCCGCACCGGCTGCTTTCCCTGGCCCTTGGCCAATCGCCCGTGCCGGACGATGGCGGCCGCATCGCGCTCATGCCGTGGCGCCTGCGGCGGGAAGCCCTAGGCCGCTCGACGCCGAACCGCCCTCAAGATCAGGACCGCAGGCCGCAGCACCCACCCGCGGGCGCGGTGCCATCCCCGCTCACCGTCGCGGACGTGATGACGCGTGACGTGGTCTCCGTCTCGACGGCCACCCCGGTGAGCGAGGTCGCCAATGTGCTGGCGGGCAAGAGGATCAGCGCTGTGCCGGTGGTCGGCGCCGACGGAAGTCTGCTTGGCATCGTCAGCGAGAGCGGCCTGATCCGGCGGGCCGAGATCGGAACAGAGCGCCGGCGCTCCTGGTGGCGCAAGGTCTTTGTCGACATCAGTGCAGAGGCATCCGACTACGTCCGGGCCCATGGTCGCAAGGCGCATCACGTCATGACACCGCAGGTCGTCACGACCACCGAGGACATGACACTCGCGGACGTCGCCGCTGTCATGGAGAAGCGGCGGCTCAAGCGGCTGCCCGTCGTGCGCGGAAAGCGTCTCGTTGGCATCGTCAGCCGCAGCGATCTCGTCAGGGCGGTCGCGCGCCACCGCGCCCCAATGTTTGCGGATCCTCCCACGGATGATGCCATCCTGCGGGACCTGATGGCCCAGGTAGAGGTTGTGACGCCCTCCTACCGGCTCATCAACGTCTCGGTGCATCGCGGCAACGTGGACATCGCCGGGCTCGTGGACTCGGCGTCCGAACGCGCGGCGATTCTCGTCGCGGCCGAGAACACGCCAGGCGTCGGCTCGATCCAGGACCGCCTGATCCTGCGGCCCCGCTCCGTTTCCTGAACCAGGGAGAACAGTGCGATGACGCGACCCCGTGCCATCCTGAATGCCGCCGTCCTGTTCGTCGGCGTCTGCCTGATGCTCGGAGTTCCTGGAGCGATGATGATCGATTCCGGCGAGGTCCTCGCGATCTATGCCGCCGCGGTCCTCGGCTTCGCCACGTGGGTGTCCCGGGAGACCTACCAGGGCTCCCGCGCAGCGCCGACTCCCTCCAGGGCTCGCTGAACATAGGGATGGGGCTCGTGAGCCTTTGCCCGTCGACCTCGTTCGCGCCGGATCAGCCGTTGCCGGCGTCAAGCCACGGAACGGGTCCGGCCGCCGTGGTGGTGCGGGAGGTCGCAGCGAAGGCATGGGTCCCGAGCGGGAGGGGGAACCCGAAGCCGGACGGCGGGTTCCCCCTCAAGGCCAAGCTTCCTCTGCCTGCGGTGTGAGCTTGGCCGACGGACGAGGTGACTGTGACCAGTGAACGTTACGCCATCGGACTCGCCCGCGCCTTTGGCGGCGCGATCATCTTCGGCCTCCCGCTGCTGATGACCATGGAGATGTGGTCGCTCGGCTTTTCGATGGGACGTGGCCGGCTGCTGCTGCTCGTAGGCTTCACCCTCGCGGTCCTGGTGGGACTCTCCTACTTCTCCGGCTTCGAGAAGACCTTCAGCCTCAAAGAGGACGCCATGGACGCGTTCGCCGCCTTTGGTGTCGGCGTGATCACATCCACCCTGCTGCTCGTGGCGCTTGCGGTGATCACCTTCGACATGAGCTGGGGCGACATCATCGGACGGATTGCGTTGCAGAGCGTGCCGGCCAGCGTCGGCGCCATGCTCGGGCGCAAGCAGCTTGGCGCCGAGCAGGACATGCAGGCCGAGGAGGAGCGCAAGCAGGAGGCAGGGTACGCCGGCGAGCTCTTCCTGATGCTGGCCGGGGCGCTGTTCCTGGCCTTTAACATGGCCCCGACGGAGGAGATGATCCTGATCGCCTTTCAGATGACGCCGTGGCACGCCCTCGCGCTGGGTGTGCTTTCGATGCTTCTCCTGCACGTATTCGTCTACAGAATCGGGTTCTCCGGCCAGGAGAGCCGGCCCGAGGGCGGGACCTTCCTGTCGACCTTCCTGCATTTCACGCTGGCTGGCTACGGCATTGCCCTGCTGGTGAGCCTTTACGTGCTCTGGAGCTTCGGGCGTACGGATGGTGTGGCCGTGGCCGAGATTGCAAACATGCTGGTGGTGCTGGGCTTCCCCGCGTCGCTGGGCGCCGCGACTGCGCGGCTCGTGGTGTGAGGCAGCGATGAACCGGGAAGACAGAGCAAGCGACACCCATTCCGAGGCATCCCGGCCGCAGGTGCCTTGGCTGGAATGGGTCGCCTCCGGCATCGGCTTCCTTCTGGTGCTCGGTATATTCAGCGTGATCGGTTGGCAGGCATTCAATGGCGCAACGCAGCCGCCGGCAATCACCGTTGAATTGGAGAGCGTGGCGCCGGTCGAGAGTGGCTACCGGGTCCTGTTCCGGGCGCGCAACAGCGCTGGTGAGGCCGCCGCACAGGTGGAGATCGAGGGTAAGGCGTCCGGGGCTGGCACGGACCCTGAAACCAGCCGAGCTGTCCTTGACTACATTCCCGGGCACTCGCAGCGGCGAGGCGGCCTGTTCTTTGCCCGGGATCCCCGGAGCGGGACGTTGACAGTGCGCGCTACAGGGTTCGTGGAGCCCTAACAAGCGTGGGCGACAGGGCCCTTTCAAAGCCTCGCCGGCAGCCCAAATCGTTCGCGCCGGGGCGACATGTTGCATCGGCGGTTCTGCCCCGGACCATGTCTGGAAGGTCCGGTTGGCGGCCGGCGGAACGGAGCCCGTCACGGGCCGGACAGCCTTACCTCGCCAACTCTGTAGTCCAGGCTGTCGCGTACGACGCCCCCTATGACGCTGCGCTCCCGGGCGCACTGCGCCGCCTGCGCGTATTCCTCGGCCCGGCTCCCGTCGGCTTCGCGGATCTCGGGATGGACCGAGATGGTCGTGAACCGGGTTTCCCTCGGGAACCCGCTCACCGAGCCTTCCGCCGTGACCTGGATCCGCGAGAACGGCAGCCCCGCATTCTTGAGGATGCGCGACAGGGTGATGCTGTAGCAGGCCCCCACCGCCGACAGGAGCAGGGTTTCCGGATTGACGCCCTGGCCAGGCTCGTCCGTTTCGGCAGGACCCGAATAGCCAAAGCGCTTGGTCCCGATGATGCAGACGCCCTCCCCGTCCGCCGGTTGGCTGTGCCACCCCAGAGCCACACGAAACCACAGATCGGTCATGCCATCATCTCCTTGCCGGCCTGGTGCATCGGCCTGTGCGGTGTGGTCCAGCTTCCGACCTGACCGGCAAAGCGCGGGAGCGTGAGACCCTGGCCCATTGGCCGGAGGGCCGGGGCTCCCCGCACCAGGGCGTGAGCGAGGCTCCCAGCCACGACGGCCGTGCCCCGCAGCCGTCCGGGCGCTGATAGCAGGTCGCCCGACAGGTACTTTGTCTTGGCACAAAGAGTTGGCGGCTCTGTGGCGCGGCCAGCGGCGGTTCCGGTGCGACATCCCCCCGGTTCCGACGGGGACCAAGACGCCAGGGCTGAGCCGCCGCACGGGGAAGCGGGGCAACCCAGATGGAACCCCCGGAGCGCTGTTCCATTGTGCCCTTGCCCCTCGGATGACCTGCCTGGAGTGCCACATGCTGACTGCCGCCGACGTTATGACTGCCACCGTCGTCACCGTTCCGCCCGAGACCCCGGTCCCCGAGGTCGCCCGCCTGCTCCAGGAGCACCGCATCAGCGGCGTGCCGGTGGTCGATGGCAGCGGCACGGTGGTCGGCATCGTCAGCGAGGGCGACCTGATCGGACATGCCGGCGCCATCGGCGAGCAGCGTCGGTCCTGGTGGCTGCGCCTGATCACCGGCGAGGATGCGCTGGCCCGCGACTACGCCAAGACCCACGCCCGCACCGCGAGGGATGTCATGACAACCCGGGTGGTCACGGTGCCGGAGACCGCGTCCCTGGCGGACATTGCCCGGCAGATGGAGCGGCACGGGATCAAGCGCGTGCCGGTGGTGCGCGATGGGCGGCTGGCCGGCATCGTCTCGCGCAGCAACCTGCTCCAGGCCTTGGCCGCCACCGACGTGTCCAAGGATGCCAGCGTTGACGACCGGACGATCCGGGAGCGCCTCACCGCCGAGCTGAAGGCGCAGCCCTGGGCCCACATGATGACCAAGAACATCGTCGTGGAGAACGGCGTCGTCCACCTGTTCGGCTTCGTACGGGGCGAGGAGGAGCGCCGCGCCTTGCGGGTGGCCGCCGAGAACGTCCCTGGTGTGGTCCGGGTCGAGGACCAGTTGGTGCGCCGTGAGGCCTACCCCGCCGCGTGAGTCGGCCTCCCTCGCCCGGGGCCGCTGATGCGATAGCCTGATCATGCGGGCCACAGGGTCTGGGCGCCCCGGACGTCCATCGGCCTTGGCGTCACCGTGCGCAGGGGGAACAATGATCAAGTGGGACTACGACAGGCACGAGATCCTGGCGGACGGCGTTGTCCATGCCGTGGGGGTTGTGGGTGGACTCACCGCCGTGATGGTCTTGCTGATCCTCGCCGCACCAATGGTCGGCCCCTGGGAGCTGACGTCGGTGACGATCTATGGCGGTGGCCTGGTGGCCGTGCTCGTGATCTCCGCCCTCTACAACCTTTGGTCGGTGTCCCCGGTCAAATGGGTTCTGCGGCGGCTCGACCACTCGGCCATCTACCTCCTGATCGCCGGCACCTACACGCCGTTCATCATGCAGATGAGGAACGAGGTCACGTCCGTCGTCCTGCTGGTCGGCGTCTGGATAGGCTCACTGGCCGGGATGGTCCTGAAGCTGTGCCTGCCCGGCCGGTTTGATCGGCTGGCGATCCTGCTCTATCTGCTTCTTGGCTGGAGCGGCGTCACGGCGTACGAGGCCATGCTCAGGGCCCTGCCCGGCTCGACGCTTTGGCTCCTGGTCGCCGGCGGCATCTTCTACACGGTCGGCGTGGTCTTCCACATGTGGGAGAGCCTGCGCTTTCACAACGCGATCTGGCACGCCTTCGTCCTGATCGCGGCAGCCTGCCATTACGGGGCTGTGCTGGACTGCATGGTGCTGGCTCAGGGGTGATCCCCAGCGGCGCGCGGATCCCGTCAGCCTCCGCCACGTCGACAAGACGCTCCGTCGGGATCGCCGGGGTGGATGACGGAATTATGTTTCAGGCGGAACGCCTCGGTGAAAGGATTGTCCGCCACACGGGCGTGGGCGCGTTCCGCCCAGGCTCGGCTGCTCTGACCGGACACGGTGAAACGCCGGCTGGGGATCGTGCCTTCGGCCACCGCCAGCCTCCGCAGAGCTCAGATCGCAAATCCGTCCCGGAAGGGATGGAACATGACCGGCTCACCCTCCCGCACCGGTGCATGGAGCGCATCGATGCACACGAGTCCGTCGGCCGCCGCAAGCGGCTTCAGGCGTGCCGATCCCCCGCGTCCGAGGATTTCGGCCGCCAAGCCTCCGCTGGCCTGGACAAGCCGGGCCGGTGCGAACTCGGTGCGTCCGGGGCGCCGCTCGAACGTATGCGCCAAGGGAAGCCGCATGCCGGCCAAGGGCCGTGCTGGATGACCATTAAGGGCGGCCACGGCGGCTCCGCCGAGCAGCAGCCAGGAAACCAGGGCGGCGACCGGGTTGCCGGGCAGCCCCAGGTACGCGGCGTGGCCGATCCTGCCGATGGCCGCCGGCTTGCCGGGCTTGAGCGCTATCCTGAGGGACTCGCCCATGCCTCCGGCCTTGGCGAGGGCCGCCAGGGAATGATCCTCATCGCCCACGGAGACGCCGCCCGTGCTGACGATCAGGTCGCACCGGGTGGCGAGGTCCCGAAAGGCTTCCGCCATGAGCCGCGGATCGTCCGGAACGATCCCGCCATCGACCACCGCGGCTCCGGCCTGACGGGCCAGCGCGAGAACCATCAGTCGGTTGGAGTCGAACAGCGAGGTGTCGGCGAGCGTCTCCCCTTGGGACCGCAGCTCGTTGCCTGTCGAGAGCACCGCAACCCGGATCCTCCGGCGAACGCACACCGTGCCACGCCCCTGGGCTGCCAGGAGGGCCACATGCCGTGCATCGATCCGAGTTCCTTCGGCCAGAAGCGTTTCACCGGCTTGGACGTCCTCGCCGCGGCGCCGGATGTTGTCCCCGGGCCTCACCATGCGGGACAGGGCGATGCTGCCATCGGCACGGGTCACATTCTCCTGCATGACGACCGCATCGGCGCCCCGCGGGATCATCGCCCCTGTGAGGATGCGCAAGGCAGAACCCGGGGGAAGGGTACGGGCACCGTCGCCGGCCGCCACGCGTCCGAGCACCGTGAGGACCGAGCCGGCGGGTAGGCCATCTCCGGCAGCCAGGGCGTAGCCGTCCATGGCCGACTGATCGAAGGGCGGAAGCGGCAGGTCGGCAGCGACAGCCCGGGCCAGGATCCGGCCCGCTGCCTGATCCAGGATCACCTCCTCATGCTCCTCGACTGGAACCGCCCAAGCAGCCGCCCGGGTCCGGGCCTCCTCAAGCGAGACGAGGCCGTCCGACGCGTCGCAAGAGGCGCGCTCCACGGAAAGGATAGCCGGGCGGCTCAAGGCTTGACAGCCTCATACATCTTGCGGGCTTCGGCCTGTTGCCGCTCCAGGTCAGGGAGAACCTGGGAAGCGAAAGCCTTGACCTCTTGGTTAGGCCCCCGGTTGGCGGCTTGGTAGATGCCGATCTCCTGCTCCAGGGCCTGCATCTGCACCTCCGCGTACCGCCGGCTCAGGGCGAGATAATCGAGCGGCTCCAGGTTCTCGATGATCACCTGGTGCTCGAACTCCTTGACGGATGGAAGCGGCATGTTCCGCTCCCGCGCAAAGGCCTCGATCCGCCGCAGGAGGCTCGTGCGGAAATCGGCGGCGGCGGCGGCGTATCCTTTGACCTCCGGCCGTGTGTCCCGGCTGGCGGCGATCTTGGCGATCTGTCCCTGGAGCGTGGCCGAGCTGTAGGCCAAGCGGAGGAACTCGTCCGGCTCGATGGGACGGGGTTGGGCGGTGGTGCCGGATGCCCCCTGCCCCTGCGCCAAAACGGATGGGATGGCTCCGGAGAGCGCGGCTCCGAGCACAAAGGCCAGCATGAGAGGTCTGAAAACGTTCATGTGCTTACTGCCATCCCGGAACGCCCGACATGTCGGGCAGCTTGTGCGCGATGCCCTTGTGGCAGTCGATGCAGGTTCTCTCTCCTGAGAACAGGAAGCGCTCGTGCGCCGAGGCCGCGCGCGGGTTCTGCTTCGTCAGGTCCATCGACTCCGAGCTGTGGCAGTTGCGGCATTCGAGCGAGTCGTTCGCCTTCATCCGCTCCCACTCCCGCTCGGCCAGATGCTTGCGCATGGCCAGGAACTTGTCCCGCGTGTCTATGGAGCCGAAAATGTGCCCCCAGACCTCCTTCGAAGCCTGCATCTTGCGGGCGATCTTGTTCGTCCAGTTGTGCGGGACATGGCAGTCGGGGCACGTGGCCCGCACGCCGGAGCGGTTTGTGAAGTGGACGGTGCCCTTGAGCTCCTCGAACACATTGGCCTGCATCTCATGGCAGCCGGTGCAGAACTTCTCGGTGTTGGTGACCTCCAGCGCGGTGTTGAAGCCGCCCCAGAAAATGACGCCGGCGACGAAGCCGCCAAGCGTGAGGAAAGCTAGGCTGAGATAGCCCGGCGGGCTCAGGGCCGTCCTGACCCACGGGTTGCCACGGATCCAGCCCCATGCGCGTGAGATCCCCGCTGCCATCAGTGCCGCCCCCGTTCAGGCTGACGCTCCGGCTCGGCAAGGGCGTCCATGTCGGTGAAGACATTGTCCACCAGGGGCTTTGCGGTCGTCTGCGGCACGTGGCAGGAGACGCACACGTAGCGCCGCGGCGCCAGACCGCCGAGGGTGTTCCCCTCCCGGTCCTGGTAGTGCGTCACGCTGATCATCGGGGCCTGGCTCTGGTCCGTGAACTTGCGCGCGTGGCATGACATGCACTTGTTGGCATTCAGGTCCATCGCATAGCCTTCGATGGAGTGCGGGATCACCGGAGGCTGGTCGGGATAGTTGCGGCGCACGCGCACGTCGTCGGTCACCTGCCGCTGCATCGGCGGCGCCGGCGTTTCCCTCGTGAACGGCTGGGGGCCGCGCAGACGTGGCGCATCCTGCGCAAGGATCGTCCCGGCCGCCAGACAGGGCCCGAGACCCGCCAGGATCAGGAAAACGCTGCGCCTCATTGCACATCTCCCGCATCGGCGGTGGCGGCCGCGACGACCTTGACCGCGCATTTCTTGAAATCGGTCTGCTTCGAGATTGGGTCGGTCGCGTCGAGCGTGACCTTGTTGATCAGTTGGCTCGCGTCGAAGAACGGCACGAAGACGAGCCCGGGGGGCACCTTGTTGCGACCGCGGGTCTCGACCCGGCTGCGGATTTCGCCGCGCCGGGAGACGATCCGCACCTCCTGCCCACGCCGCAGGTGGCGCTTGGCGGCATCGTCCGGATGCATGAACAGCACCGCGCCCGAGAACGCCTTGTAGAGTTCGGGCACGCGCATGGTCATGGAACCGGAATGCCAATGCTCCAGCACGCGTCCCGTCACAAGCCAGAGATCGTACTCGGCATCCGGGGACTCGGCGGGCGGCTCATAGGGGGCCCCCATGATATTGGCCTTCTTGTCGGGGTTGCCATAGAACTGCACCCCGCTGCCCTTCTCGACATAGGGGTCGTAGCCCTCCCGGTAGCGCCAGCGCGTTTCCTGCCCGTTCACCACCGGCCAGCGCAGTCCACGGACCTGATGGTAGGTGTCGAATGGCGCCAGATCGTGCCCGTGGCCGCGGCCGAAGCTGGCGTATTCCTCGAACAGGCCCTTCTGGACGTAGAAGCCGAAGGCCTTCGCCTCGCGGTTCTCGTAGGCCGGATCGATCTCGGACAGAGGGAACTTGTTCACCTCGCCGTTGGCATAAAGCACACCGAAGAGGGTTTTGCCTTTGTACTCCGGATGGGCATCCAGGATCTGCGCCGGCCAGACCTCGTCTGTCGTAAAGCGCTTCGAGAACTCCATGAGCTGCCAGAGATCGGAGCGGGCGTCGCCGGGGGCGTTGACAAGCTGGTGCCAGAAATGGGTGCGCCGCTCCGCGTTGCCGTAGGCGCCCTCCTTCTCCACCCACATCGCCGCCGGCAGGATGAGGTCGGCCGCCATGGCGGTCACCGTCGGATAGGCATCCGAGACCACGACGAAGTTCGCCGGGTTGCGGTAGCCGGGATAGGTCTCGTTGTTGGTGTTGGGCGCCGTCTGGAGGTTGTTGTTGCACATGATCCAGTAGGCGTTGAGCTTGCCGTCCTTGAGCATGCGGTCCTGCTGCACCGCGTGATAGCCGACCTTCTCCGGCAATAGCCCATGCGGCAGCTTCCAGATCTCCTCGGCATGCTTGCGGTGCTCGGGATTGTTGACCTGCATATCGGCGGGCAGGCGATGGCTAAAGGTGCCGACCTCGCGCGCCGTGCCACAGGCGGATGGCTGCCCGGTGAGCGAGAAGGGCGAATTGCCGGGCTCGGAGATCTTTCCGGTGAGCAGGTGCAGGTTGTAGACCATGTGGTTGGCCCAGACGCCGCGAACGTGCTGGTTGAACCCCATGGTCCAGAGCGACATCACCTTGGTCTTCGGATCGGCATAGAGCTTGGCGAGGGCCTCCAGCCGTTCCTTGGGGACGCCCGAGAGCTCCGAGGCCTTCTCGACCGTGTACTGGCTCATCAGCTTCGCGTAGTCCTCGAAGCTTGAGGCGTTCGAGACCTGGGCATCATTGGCGTGCTGCGCGCGCTGCTCCAGAACGTTGTCGGGTCGCAGGCCGTAGCCGATGTCCGTGTTCGCCAGCCGGAAGTTGCAGTGCTTCTCGACGAACTCCCTGTTCACCGCCCCGGTCTGGATGATGTAGTTCGCGATGTAGTTCATGATCGCGAGGTCGGAGTTCGGCTTGAAGATCAAGGCCATGTCGGACAGGTCGGTGGTCCGGTGCTCGTAGGTCGAGAGCGTCATGATCCTGACATGCGTGTGGCTGAGCCGGCGGTCGGTGACGCGGGTCCACAGGATCGGGTGCATCTCGGCCATGTTCGAGCCCCAGAGCACGAAGGCATCGGCATGCTCGAAATCGTCGTAGCAGCCCATCGGCTCGTCCATGCCGAAGGTGCGGATGAAGGTGACGGCCGCCGAGGCCATGCAGTGGCGGGCGTTGGGATCGAGGTTGTTGGTGCGGAAGCCCGCCCGCATCAGCTTGGAGGCGACATAGCCCTCCCAGATGGTCCATTGGCCCGAGCCGAACATGCCCACGGCCTCGGGACCCTTCTCCTTCAGCACGCGCTTCCACTGCCGCGCCATCTCGTCGAAGGCTTGGTCCCAGGAGACAGGCTGGAACTCGCCGTCCTTGGCGAACTGGCCGTTCTTCATGCGCATGAGCGGCTGCGTGAGCCGGTCCGAGCCGTACATGATCTTGGATAGGAAGTAGCCCTTCACGCAGTTGAGGCCGCGGTTGACCTCGGCCTGCATGTCGCCGTGGGTGGCGACGACCTTGCCATCCTTGACCGCCACCATCACGCCGCAGCCGGTGCCGCAGAAGCGGCAGGGCGCCTTTGACCATTGCAGCTGGAGATCCTCGCCGGTCAGGATGTTCTGCGCGCTTGCCGGGAGCGTCACGTTCGCGGCGGCCGCCGCCGCCGCGGCGGCCTGGGTCTTGAGAAGGGTGCGGCGCGTGAGGTCCATGGGTTACTCCCGCTCTTGGACAGGCTCGAAGTGGTGGAAGACGAGGGTCGCGGCGAGAACGCCGTCGAGAAGTTGGATGGCGTTGATGCGCTCGACGACTTGGCTCTCGGTGTCAGTTTCGAGCGTAACAATCAGTTTGCCGGCCTCGGCGCCGCCGTGAACAACGGTGCCTTCGATCAGGCCGATGCGCTCCGAGATCGCCTGGACCCGGTCGGGGCGGCTGTGAACCACCAAGCTGGAGATGTGGCATTCACGGCTCATCTGGTCGCCTCCGCAGCAGGGAGGTGGATGGCATCGACGGGGCACGCCGGAACGCACTCGCGGCAGCCGGTGCAGGCATCCACCTCGATCCAGGGGCGCGCGCCACCGACGGCTAGCGCGAAGCGCACGGCGCCGGTCGGACAGGCATCCCGACAGCTCATGCAGGCGACGCCATGGAAGGCAAGACAGGTTGGAGCAATGACGGCGGTGGAAGGCTGGGTGGCAGGATCGGCGGCGGCAAACCGGCCGAGCAGGAAGTTGCGACGGGTGGGGATCGGGGCTTCCGACATCATCGCCCCTAAACCGGACCAGGCGGCCCGGTGAACAGGTAATACATCCAGACGATGAAGCCCCAGCCCGCGACGACGCCGACGGCGATGAAGGGCCAGATCAACACTGCAAGAATGAGGAAAGTGACCGCCTCACGCCTTTTCTTGCCGGCTTCAAATGTTCTTGTCTGCATTGTGCCCCATTCAGATCACTGTCAGCAGCCGTTGCTTAACAAGACATCGAGGCAAGAAGTTCCCGTGTGTCCCAATACTTCGCAAGACCACTCACAGCTTGAATTCTTGTTGGCGTTTCTTTCCCGACGCGAATCGTATCAGAACAATTGCACCCTGTCTTTGCGCTAGATCAACCACGGACCAGATTGCCTGCCTCCCTTCCACCACACCCTGCAGGCTGGGGCCATCCAAGCCAAAACATGGCGGTTCTCCCTTGGGGATGGATGTCCCCGTTGGAGTGCGAAGCACGCGCCGTCATGCGGCCCGTTCTAGCTCGAACGGCGTCCCGCTCGGCGGTGGCCACGACGGGGGCGGGGATCCGATGACGTCGATACCCCGGCATGCCGGAGCAATCCAGCCAGGTTCGTGATGACGATTCGGCACCGGCCGCGCCTGATCTGGCGCTGGCTCTCCCACTCTCCAAGCGTCCGGCTGACGGTGTGCAGCGTCGTGCCTGCCAAGTCGGCAAGATCCTGACGCCTGAGAGGGATCGAGATCTCGATGCCGTGTGGGCCGGGACGACCAAACTTGTCGGCCAGTGCCGCAAGCGCATGGGCGATGCGCTGCTCGACGCGGCCGCTGGAAAGGCCCAGCAGCCGTGCTTCCATTTCGCCGAGGCGCGCGTCGAGGCTGCGCATCGCATCGAGTGCCGCGCCGGGCTGCCTGAGGATGGTGTCCCTGATCAGGCTGGAAGGCCATTGCAGACCGATGCAGCTTGTCACGGCGACGGCGTCGGCACGGTAGGGTTCATCAAACACGGCGGACATTCCGAAGGCCTCGCCCGGTTTGACATAGCGGGTGATCACCCGCTCACCTCGGACAGTGGTCCGCACCATCTTGACGCAACCTGAAGTGAGCACGTGCACAACACGCCCCGATGAGCCAGCACCGAAGATCAGGGCGCCAGGAGAGGGGCCAGCGCAAGATCTGTTCCTGATTATACGCTAAGGTAGAACGAACAACGAACCTGCCCATCGGCTCTGTCGTTGGGCTATGCGGCGCGGGCCAAGGTCTTGGGCAGTCGCAAGGGACGA
>Ga0182747_1000756_pt1 | contig 27840 bp, 33 predicted proteins | sample eDN3rd30CBELigBY_FD_128526 | JGI IMG/M metagenome (GOLD analysis project Ga0182747, IMG submission 128526) | Enriched backyard soil microbial communities from Emeryville, California, USA - eDNA 3rd pass 30_C BE-Lig BY (version 2) (version 2) | ecosystem: Environmental > Terrestrial > Soil >... | reverse complement strand
CCTGTTGTACGGAAAATGACTGCAGAACAGACCCACGGTCTGCCGCAGCCGGTCCAACCCAACCAACCCACAACCATGACGGAACCCCCCCCGGTCGTCGGTGAGCAGGCCGGATGCGCCAGGTTCGAACCACCGCTCGCACGGGCAACGAGGTGTTCGGCCTCCGCCGATCGCGCAGCCGGCCCCCGGCGCCGTCCGAGACGCACGATCGCGTCATCAGGAGCGGGCGCGGTGCGTTGATCTTCCCGGGACCCACGACGGGCTGTGTGTTCCCGACGACGCGACCTGACGGGATCCAACAACGATGTCCAAGCCAGCACTCGATCTGCGGGTCGGCTTCGAGCCGATCGTGCGACTCCGCGACGAGGTCGCCGTCGCCCACGAGCTCCTCCTGCGGCCGGTGACCGGCGGCCGTCTCTGCGATCAGGCCGCGAAGGCCGGCGTCGACATGACCTGGGTGACCACCTTCGCGCTGCGCTCCGCGGGCGCCGTGCTCGAGCGGTCGAACGAGCGCCTCCACATCAACGTCACGCCCGAGGACCTCACACGCCCGACGTTCCTGCCGAGCCTGGAGGAGTCGATCGGGTTCGCGGCACTCCCGTTGCTGACGCTGGAGGTCACGGAGGAGACCGAGCTCGTGCGCGACCTCACGCTGCGCACCGCTTTGATCGAGCTGCGCCGACGGGGCATCCGCCTGGCGGTCGATGACCTCGGCGACGGCTGGGCATCGGTGGACAACGTCGAGTTCCTCGGTCCGGAGATCATCAAGATCCGGCTCGACCACCTCCGCGGCGACCAGGGGCGGTCCCGCGCAGCGGAGCTGCGTGCCCTCGCCGCCAAGCACCACGCGGATGTCGTCGTCGAGCAGATCGAGACCTCCGCCGACGTCGAGCTGGTCCGCGGGCTCGAGCTGAGCCACGGGCAAGGCTGGTACTGGGACGGCCGCTTCCCAGGTCCGGCATCGCCTCTCCCTCATGGAGCGACCGGCCGGTCAGCGGGATCGTCGGAGCTCGGCTGACCGGCCCGGGCCAACCAGCGGGCGCGCCTGCCCGGCCCGTCGGTTCGGGTGATCGAAGAGGCGATCGAGGACGAGCCCGCGCAGGGCTTCGCATCCCGAGAAACGGGACAGGACCGGCGCGGGCGCGATCCTCGGTACGCTCGCCGCGGTGAGGCGGGTGACGACGGCGGCAGTTCTCGATCCAGGTGAAAGGAATCGGATCCGTCAGGGTCTCCACTGAGTGATGTCATCTGCCAGCCAGCCGGATGAGGCCTCGGTCGCCCTTCGCGACTTCGACGTCTTCACGGCCACCGACGGCAAGCGGCTCCAGCGCGCCCTGGTCGCCGCCTACGGGCCTGAAGACGGTGCGGACATCTACGCCGACGCCATGTTGCGGGCCTGGTCGGACTGGGCATCGATCGGCACGATGGTCAATCCCGCCGGCTACCTCTGGCGGGTCGCCCAGAGCAGCCACCGCCGCTACCGCCGCTGGACTCGCAAGCCGCAGTTCCCCTCGCGCATGGTCCTCGAGCGCAACGACCTGACCGACCGGGATCTCTTCCTCAGCCTCGGCGGCCTCAGCGATTCCGAGCGCGTCGCCGTGGTCATGGTGCACGCCCACCGCGCCACGTACCAGGAGGTCGCCGACCTTCTCGAGGTCCCCGTCACGACGGTCAACAACCTCGTGCACCGCGGGCTGCACCGCCTTCGGGCCGATCTGAAGGAGGCCTAGATGGTCGACTCCCCCCCACCTCCTGAGAGCGACCGCCTCATCGAGCGGCTCGCCGCGCTCGGCCCGGTGCTCGACGACCTCTACGACGAAGCGGCGGCAAGCGGGGATGCTCCCGCTCCGGCACCGGACGGCCACGGGCTTCGCCAGCCCCCGCGTGGCCGTCGCACCGCGAAGCCTCGCCGACGGGCCCTGGCCGCAGCCGCGATCCTGCTCGTCGCCGCCGCCGGCATCGCCATCGTGGCCAACAGCCGCTCCGCCGAGACGATCACCTCGGACCAGACCACCACCTCGACGGTGGTCGCACCCGACGACGAGCTCGCCGCCCTCGTCGCGACCCGCGTCGACGGCATGGAGATCTGCGGGCCCGCTCCCGCCGAAGCCGACTGGCCCCGGCCCTGGCCGCAGGGCTGGAAGCTCGTCAACGCTCCGAACTGCGATCTCGGGTGGGTTCGAGCGGGGGGCGAGGCCGTGCAGCCGCTCCCCGTCTACACCGATGCCGGAGTGGGCGACCCGATCGCCTACTGGAGCCCGTCCACCGGGTGGATCACGCTCCAGGAGTACGACGACCCCGGCTTCGACATCGGGCGGTACCGCGCCGCCTACCAGGCCGAGGTGGAGTCCCGCAGCAAGACGCACGGGAACTGACAACCCCGGCGGGTGCGGAGGCCGCATTGGCCTCCGCACCCGCCGGGTCGCCGTTACCGCCGCCTGGGGATCATTCGCCCGCCTGGTCAAGGAGCAGGCGATCGACGGTTGCTCGGGCGTCGGGCGTGAGCGCCTCGAGCTCCGAGAGCTCTTTGAAGTTGTGGGTCCAGTACCCGACCGTCGCGCCCGTGTCGTCGACGACGGGGACCGGGTCGAGGATGCGCAGGGCCTCGTAGAGCTCGTCGTACTCCTCGTCGACCGACCCATGGCGCTCGCGGAAGCCCTGCACCATCTGCTCGGTCACCCGTTCGTCGCGAGCGGTGAGGGCGGAGTCGCGGACGTAGCCCCGCACGTCGCCGCTCACGTCCTGGACCGGGATCGGGGCATCGGAGCGGACCGCCTCGATCGCCTCGAGCTGCGCCGCGGTCAGGTCCTCGGCGCTCGGAGCGGCCGCGACGTCGCCCTCGTGACGGTCTTCCTGCGCCGAGGCGGCGAGGGCACCGCCGGCGGCAATGCCCACGATCACGACTCCGGCGGCGATGTTGGTGCGTCGTCTGCTCATGCGCGCTCCCCCTACTGGGAGGTGACCTCGGGAGTCACGGATGTCGCCCGGCGGATGGTGCTGCTGCCGTTTCGGGAGGCGCCGTGGTAGCCCGCCACCCAGATCTGGTTCGATCCACCCGAAGCGCACACCTCACGGGTCTGCACGGAGACCGAGCGGCTCGACGACGTCCATGCCACGGGGGACGTGTCGCAGAGGACGTTGCCGTTGTACTTCCGCCCGTACACCTCGAGCCGGCTCCACCAGAGGGCCCCGGTGTCCTGGTTGACGCAGTAGTAGTCCCTCCATGCCTCCGTGACGGCCCCGTACTGGGCCGGATCGTCGTCCGACGACTCGTTCACGTACGACTGGCCCATCGCACACTTGATCCAGCTGCTGCCGTCGACCGAGTCGACCACGACCTTCTGGCTGGACTTGCACCCGGTGAGCAAGACGACGAGCAGCCCGGCGGCAAGGGGCAGCGATGTACGGCGCATGGTCGACATGGACATCGCTCCCCTCCCCTCCTGCGGCGATGTGCCGCTCGGAAGGTGAAGAGCGCGGACCCGACCGGTTCCTTTCAAGCAATCAGGAAACTTCTGCTGCTTCGATCGCGACGATGCGTCAGATCCGCGGCGCTCTGGGGTTCTTCAAGAGGGGAGAAGCCAGCGGGCTCAAGAGAGGTTGTTTCATGCAGAAGGTCGTGAGATCGGCGGTCGCCGCCTCGATCATCGTGGTCGGGCTGGCCCTGTCGGCTGCCCCTAGCTGGGCTCACGCGGCCCAGCCAGGGCAGTACAAGCCGCCGCCCTACGCCACCACCACCACCGGCGTCCTCGTGATGCCCACCGGCCAGGGCGTCGACGGCAACAAGGGCTCGGTCGATGGCAGCAAGGACTCGGACGGCTGGTTGGCCACCACGGGCGCCGACTCCGCCGACCTGGCGCTCAAGGGAGGCGCGTTGGTGATCGCCGGCATGTTCTTCGTCCTGCTCCGGCGCCGCAACCAGCACCGCACCGTCGCCGCGCCCCGGGCCTGACCCATCGTCCGGCCCGGTCTGGGCCCAGGCCCGACCGGGCCCGTCGACGTGACGGTTGTCGCTCGGCGTCACGGAAGAGACCCCACCGCACTTCAGTGGAGTGGTCGTCGTGCCCCCGCCCCCCGGGGCCACGGCGATGTCCCTGGTCCGGCCGGCCGGCCTGTCCCCGCAACGGGCCGGCCGGCCGGGCCGGATGCCCCGACAGGGCGCAGATCGCCCCAGGGGAAGGCGGGCGGCTCCGGGCCGGCGAGGAGCTCGAGCATGGCGGCGGTCTGCTCGTTCCCCGGGCTGGAGAGCTCGGGGCTGTCGATCGCGGAGAACGCGAACGTCCCGTCGTCCAGCTTGGCGACGGCCTTGACGTTGCCGGCGAACTGCATGGTCAGGCGGGGTTGATGCGAGAGCGGATGTCACCGATCCAGGCATCGGCCGAGCGGGCGGCGTCGGACTGCGCCTCGCGGACCGCCGGCCCATGGGCCCCAGCGGCCGGATAGCTGCCCAGGAACTTCACCTCGTGGCCCTTGGCCCGCAGCACCTTGAGGCAGTCGGCCACCACGTCATCGGCGACGTGGCCTTCGAGGTCGATCAGGAAGCAGTAGTCGCCGAGGCCCTTCTTGGTGGGACGGGACTGGAGGTTCGTGAGGTTGATCGAGCGGGCCGCGAACTGCTGGAGGATGGCGAGCAGGCTGCCCGGTGCGTCCTCGTGCTGGAACACGACGATCGACGTCTTGTCGTGGCCGGTCGGCGCCGGGACACCGCCCGAGGCGACGGCCACGAAGCGGGTCTCGTTCTCGGGGTGGTCCTCGATCTCCCGGGCGATGATCTCCAGCCCGTAGATCGACGCCGCCAGCTCGTTGCCGATGGCGGCGAGGTTCCGCTGGTCGCTCTGGCCCACGGCCTCGGCCGCCTCGGCGGTGGAGTTGTAGGCCCGGGTGGCGGCCTTCGGCAGGTGCTGGTGCAGGAAGTCCCAGCACTGGGCGGTGGCCACGAGGATTGAGGCGACCACCTCGACGTCGGCCAGCGAGACCCCCGGCGGCGCCATGAGGTGCTGCTGGATCGGGATGACGATCTCCCGCTGGATCAGCAGGTCGACGTCGAAGGCGAGCGTGTCCGAGGTGACGTTGACCGTGCCCTCGATGGAGTTCTCGATGGCGACGAAGCCCAGCTCGACCTCGCCGTCCTCGGTGGCCCGGAGGACGTCAGCCATGGTGGCGTAGCGGACCCGCTCGTGATCGGCGAGGTCCGGCTGGGTCAGCAGGGCCTGCTCCGCAAACGTGCCGCGGGGCCCCAACAGGCCGACCCGCGGCGGGCGGGCAGCGTCGGACGGGGGCTTCGGCTGCGCCAGGTCGTTCACGACGGGCCAGGATAGAGGCGTGGACGAGGCCGCAATCCGACGATTGCTCGAGCAGGTCCGTGCGGGCGAGACCTCCCCGGACGATGCCGTCGACGCGCTCCGCCGCCTGCCGTACGCCGACCTCGGGTTCGCGACCGTCGACCACCACCGCCAGGTGCGCCAGGGCATGGCCGAGGCGATCTACGGCCCGGGCAAGACACCGGACCAGGTGGCCCGCATCGCCGCCGAGCTCCTGGCCCGCTCCGACGAGGCCGCCGTCGTGCTCACCCGGGCCGACCTCGCCCAGGTCCAGGCCGCCGTCGAGGCCAATCCGGGCGGCGACGTGTGCGGCTCCACGGTGGTGTGGCGAGCGGTGGCCGAGCGACCCGAGCGCGTGGTGCTGCTCACCGCCGGCACGGCTGACCTGCCCGTGGCCGACGAGTGCGCCGCCACCCTCACCGCCCACGGCCTGCGTCCGGTCCGCATCACCGACGTCGGCGTGGCCGGCATCCACCGGCTCCTGGCCCGGACCGACGAGCTGATCGACGCCGATGCCGTCATCGTGGTCGCCGGCATGGAAGGCGCCCTCGCCAGCGTCGTGGGCGGCCTGACCGGGGCGCCGGTCATCGCCGTGCCCACCAGCGTCGGGTACGGCGCCGGGCTCGACGGCGTCACCGCGCTGCTCGGGATGCTGGCTTCGTGCGCCAACGGCATCACCGTGGTCGGCATCGACAACGGGTACGGCGCCGCCTGCGCCGTCGCCCGCCTGTTCGTCTCGCCCCAGGCCCAGCGCCGGGTCGCCGCTCCGTCATCGACCTCGTCGCGGGCAGCGCTGTGACCACGGCCTGGTTCCACTGCTTCTCGGGCATCGCCGGGGACATGGCGCTCGGCTCGCTGATCGATGCCGGGGCCGACCTCGACGAGGTGAAGGAGCTGCTCGGCCGCCTGCCGATCAGCGACTGGAAGCTCGAGGCCGAGCCCGTGCTGCGGGGCGGCATCGCCGGCACCAAGGTCCACGTGCACGCCACCGACTCCACCGTCGTGCGCACGGCATCGCACATCCAGGGCCTGGTGGCCGAGGCCCGCCTCCCGGAGCGGGTGCAGCAGCGGGCCGCCGCCGTGTTCGAGGCCCTCGCCCAGGCCGAAGGCCGGCTCCACCGCCGTCCACCGGACCAGGTCCACTTCCACGAGGTGGGCGGCATCGACGCCATCGTCGACGTCGTCGGCACGTGCGCCGCCCTCGAGGTGCTCGAGGTGGACACCATCGCCTGCTCCCCCGTCGCCGTCGGCCTCGGCATGGTCCGCGCCGCCCACGGGATCATCCCGAACCCGGCGCCCGCGGTGGTCGAGCTGCTCGCCGGCATCCCGACCCGGGGCGTCGACTTGTCCGTGGAGCTCACCACCCCCACCGGAGCGGCCCTCGCCTCGGCCCTCGCCAGCGCGTACGGGCCGATGCCCGCGATGACCATCACGGCCACCGGGTTCGGCGCCGGCACCAAGGAGCTGGACCACCGGCCCAACCTCACCCAGGTCGTCTTGGGCGTGGTCGCCGACGCGCCCGCCGCCGACGGCCAGCCCGTGATGCTGCTCGAGGCCAACGTCGACGACGTGACCGGCGAGGTGCTGGGCCACGCCATCGGCGCCGTGCTCGCCGCCGGTGCGCACGACGCCTGGGTGACCCCCATCGTGATGAAGAAGGGCCGGCCGGCGCACACGATCCACGCCCTGGTCGACCCCGCCCTCCTCCCCCAGGTGATGGGCGTGCTCGCCGCCGAGACCGGCACCCTCGGGGTCCGCGGCCACCGGCTCGAGCGCTGGCCGCTCCCGCGGCGCCACGAGCGGGTGGTGGTCGACGACCTGTCGGTGCGGGTGAAGGTCAGCCCGGGTCGGGCCAAGGCCGAGTTCGACGACGCCGCCCAGGTGGCCGAGCGGACCGGGCGTCCTGTGCGCGACGTGATCGCCGAGGCCGAGCGCCGGTGGAGCGAGCACGAGCTGGCCACCGGCTCCCCGCTCCACGCCGTCGAAGAGATCGACGGGCCCGCCGAGGTACCGCCGCACGACCACGCACACGACCGCCACGACCACCACCACGGGCACCCGTCGCACGACCTCGGCGAGTCCCTGCTGCACGAGGTCCCCCGTCCGCCCGACGACGATGACGATGACGACCCGGCCTGAGCGATGACCCGGGAGATGGAGCGCACCGAGCTGATCGCCCGGGAGGGCATCCGCGACCTGCTCGGGCGCTACACCTGGGCCGGCGACACCGGCCGCACCGCGGAGGTTGCGGACTGCTTCACCGCCAGCGGCGTGCTCGACCTCGGCGACCACGGCGGCGTGATCGAGGGGCGCGCCGCGATCACGGCCGAGCTCGATGCGGTGGTGGCCCGGACGGCGCAGGCCGCCGAGGCGCCCAGGCCGGTGAACCACCACGTGACGAGCATCTCCATCACGATGACCGACCCCACCTCGGCCACGGTCCGCTCGTACTTCGCGGTCCACACCGACGCGGGCCTGGACCACTGGGGCCGGTACCGCGACGACGTGGTGATGGATCGCATCGACGGGCACTGGCGCTTCGCCCGCCGCACCGTCCGCGTCACCGGCTTCGCGCCCGGTTCGCGCTTCGCCCCGCCATCCTGAGGGCCTTGATCCTCGTCGACCAGGCGATCTGGCCCGCCCACGGCCGCCGCTTCGCCCACCTCATCAGCGACACGTCGTTCGAAGAGCTGCACCAGTTCGCCGCCCGCCTCGGCCTTCCCCACCGGGCGTTCCACCGCGACCACTACGACATCCCCGATGCCTGGGTCGACCGAGCCATCGAGGCAGGGGCGACGCCGGTCGACGCCAGGGAACTGGTCCGACGCCTGAAGGCCAGCGGCCTCCGCCGGCCCAAGGCCCGCCTGCACCCACCGACTGAACCGGCGACCTGACCAGAACCCGAGCCGACACCGATGCGTCGAGGTCGGGCCCTTCGCCCCGAGGCTGCGATGCTGAACGGCGCGGAGACTCCATCGACCTCGACGGAGCGTTCCAGGACCAGCCCCGGGCCACGACGGACCCGCGATCACCGACCGGACAGCCACATGCAGGAGACCCAGCCATGACCTCGCTCCGCGACATCGAGTTCAACCACCAAGACGGATCCACCGGGACCCTGGCCGACTACGCCGGCAACGTGATCCTGGTCGTGAACGTGGCCTCGAAGTGCGGCCTGACCCCGCAGTACGAGGGTCTCCAGGCCTTGCACGAGGCACGACACGACGCTGGGCTGACGGTCATCGGCTTCCCGGCGAACGACTTCGCCGGCCAGGAGCCCGGTACCGACGCCGAGATCGCCGACTTCTGCTCGACGTCCTACGGCGTCACGTTCCCGGTGGCGTCGAAGATCAGCGTCGTCGGCGCCGACCGCCACCCGCTCTACGCAGCGCTGACCGACGCGGTGCCCACCGCCGACGGCAAAGCCGAGTTCCGGAGCACCCTCGCGGGGCACGGCCTCACCCCCACCGAGGATCCAGACGTGCTGTGGAACTTCGAGAAGTTCCTGATCGGGCGCGACGGCGCGGTGATCGCCCGGTTCGCACCGCCGACCGCCGCGGACGACACCACCCTCATCGAAGCCATCGACGCCGCCCTCGCCCGATGATGGCGGCTCGTCGACGATCCTGATCGCCCTGACCCACCGAGTCACCGGCTCGCACCTGGCTGCGATCTGAGCCGGATGGGTCGCAGGTGTTGACCCTGGGCGGCACCTCGCCGTAGGAATGGTGGCCCGCACCGCAGCTCCCTCGTTGCGGTGGTCTCCACCCCCTCGTCGGCTTGCCCGACCGATGTGCTCCAACGATCACGGGGTGGCGACACCATGGACAACGACCATCGAACGGACCGGGCGCTTCGCGCCCGAGCGCCTCGGCTCCTCGCCGTCGGCGCCATCAGCCTCATCGCACTGCTGGGGGTGACCGGCTGCGACGGCTCGGTCACCTGGCGGCTCGGCAAGACCCACGGGGCCATCATCGAGCCCACCGCCCGGCGGGCCAGCCTCGGCATCTACCGGACACCTCGGCACGCGCTCTACCAGGTGTACCGAGCCGGCGGCACGAAGGCTGCCCAAGACGTGTTGTGGGCGTTCGGCGCACCGCCGGTCGCCTCCATCAGCGTCAAGGGCGTGAGCATCAGCTCGGTGGCGTTGAACCGGAAGATGCACGGCTACATCTACGGCGATGCCGCCGACTTCCGCGGCGCACTGATCGACGCCGAGACGGCCCACGACTGCCTCGCGCTGACGCTCGTATCGCAGGGGCTGTACATCAAGAACTGGACGCACAAGAGCGTCGGATGCCGGACGGGATCGCTGTGAACCCGCGGTCGGCACGGGTCGCCACCGGAGCCCTGGCGGTAGGACTGGTGCTCGGCGTCGTCGCCTGTGGCGGGGACGGGCCGCACGACGACGCACCCTCGGTGGACCACCGCATCGACACCCGGGTGTGTGCCATCACCGAGGTCGCCCGCAAGCACACGGTCGGTGGCCGCTCCTTCGCCGAGCTCATCGAGCTTCCGCCGACCGAACCCGATCTGAGCGGGACCGCGGCGGCGGTCTTCCTCCTGCGCGATCGCCACCACGGGACCCTCGGGCCCTACGCGCCGGTCATCGACCACCTCGCTGCCCTCGGCAAGGTCGACGCCGAGGAGCACAGATCGGTGCCCGGCGTCAGCGCCGGCGTGCGCACCAGCGCTCGACGGCTCGACCGGGCGCTGGCTGACGGCCTGTGCGACTAGGCACGGTCAGCCCTCGACGGGAGCGCCGGAGCACCGGTCGCCCAGGGCTGCGCCGGTCACCAGGAGCCGTGGCTGCCACCGCCACCGCCTCCGCCGACGCTGCCGGAGAAGCCGCCGCTGGAGAAGCCGCTCGACCCGCCGCCGCTGCTGGACTGCGTGGGCTGCACGTGGGAGGTGGCGAAGGCCCCCGCCATCGAGTGGACCATCAGCGGGCTGCTGGTGTGGATCTCCTCCTGCGGGACGCCGGCGCGCTCCATGGCGGCCTGCCAGGCGTCGGCGGCGTCGAGGGCCACGGCCCAGGCCGAGTACTGCCGGAGGAGGCCGTTCTTCCACGCCCACTCGACGTACTGGCCCTCGCTCTCCACCAGGAACCTCCGGAACGAGGCCACCTGCAGCGCGTAGGCCGAGCCGTTGGCCGTGCGGCCCGGGCGAAGCGGGGCGTAGGCGACGCGGGCGACGATGTACGGCAGGCCGAGGCCCACCAGGACGCCGGTGACGATCCCGCCGATGACGCCCAGGAACCCGAGGAGGAACGCCGCGCCGACCCCGGCGACGATGGCGAAGAACACGAGCGTGAACAAGGTGGCACACCCGCCGGGCTTGCCCCGCCCGCGCTTGGGGACGCCGACCGACCACCAGCCGCAGTCCTCGACCCACCGGTCCTGGAGCTCCTCGACCTTCGACCAGGCCTTGGAGAACGGCGCGTCGAAGCCATCGAGGTCGACGACCTCCCGGTTGCCGAACAGCTTGTCGAGGACCGTCGCGCTCACCGGGTCGATCTCGGCCGCCTTCGGACCGCGGCTCAGGCGCGGCTTGCCGTCGTGTTGCTCGATGGCCAGGTGCTCAGCGGCGATGGCGCCGGAGAACCAGGCCGTGACCGACGACTGGTCCAGCACCTCGGTGTAGGCGACGGCGCCCTGCCACGGCTCGATGCCCCGCGGCGGGGCGAACTCGATGGTGGTCATCTCGGCCAGCTCGGCGTCGGTCACCTTCCGTGTGGTTCCGGGACCGGGGCCGGCGACGCCGTGGGCCGCCTCGGCGGCACTGGTTCCCACCACCTCGTTCGAACCCCGTCGCACCGACCAGACGTAGACGGCACCGGCGGCGATGATGCCGAGCGCCATCGTCCACAGCGCGGTGGCACCTCGGTCGTCGTCGCGCTGGGCGGGCAGCGGCGGGGGCGCGATCCCGCCCTCGCCCGCGGCCCACTCGGTGACCTCACCGGAGACGGTGATGCCCTGGTGCGGATCGAGCCGGTCGTAGGCGAGCCGGAGCGGGGCGCCCTTCGCGAGCGCGCAGGGGTCGTTCGACCCGACACCGCCCGCGGTGCACTCGGCGTCCTCGAGCGAGATCCCGTCGAAGACGACCGTGATGTCCTCGATCGGAATGGCGGAGTCGGCACCCACCACGTCGAGCGAGAAGTCCGGCGCCGCGAACCGCGCCGCCGGCAGCACGTAGGAGATCGTGTACCGGTGCTGGCCGGTGACGGTCTCGTCCGGGTCACCGACGCGGATCTGCGTGGCCGACTGGCCGTTCAGATAGGTGTCGTCGAGGTACACGTCGTGCGGCGCTCGGTCGGAGTCGGCGGTGACGTCCTGCACCTGGCCCAGGTCGTTCGGGACCACCAGCTGCGGACCGTGCTTGCTCGCCGTCCCGAAGTCCTGATCGATCGTCTCGGTGATGCGGACACCGCTGTCGCCCTCGCCGGAGACCACCACCTGGAGCTGCTCGATCTTCGCGTCGCGGCTGTTCTCGCCGATCGTGCCGGTGAGGGCGAGCAGACCGACCACCACGACCGACATGACGACGACGAGGTGAGACCAGATCTTCACGGGGCGCGACACGCCACCAGTGTTGCCGCCCCGGAGGCGACGGCGCGGCTACGCGGAGGCGCAGGCCTTCCAGAACTGCCAGTAGCTCGGGTACACGTACGCCTCGGTGACCCAGCCGCTGTCCACCAGCTCCTGGTGGTAGGCGGGCAGGTTGCGCCACGGCACGCCCATGTCGGTGTGGTGGGCGAGGTGCCAGCCGGTGCGGTACGGCACGATCCAGAACCGGGCGGCCCAGCTCTGGCGGATGTGGTGCGTGGTGCGGCGGCGGTCCTTGCTGCGCTCCATGCCGCCGTGCTCGGCGATGGCCCGAAGCCGGTTGAGCACCCGCCACACGGTGAGCCACGGGCCCAGCCAGCAGAGCGGGTAGAGCCACCCGTGGCCGGTGCCGATCCAGATCACGGCCCAGAGCACGAGCTGCGTCGCCCAGATGCGGGCGACGACGGGCCGCGCCGGCTTCGACTTCCACGACGTGAAGAGCGGCTTGAGGTTCTTCCACCCCGAGCTGCCGGTGGCGTCGCGCAGGAGCTTGCGCCGCCACGACGCCGCCGGGACCGGGTAGCCGGCGTAGAGCGGGATGTCGGGCTCGTTCGGCCCGAACTCGTCCTTGTGGTGGGCGAAGTGCACCCGGCGGTACACGTCGAAGGGGACGAAGGCCGGGTAGTCGAGGAGCCACCGCCCCACGAGGTCGTTCGCCTTCTTGTTGCGGAACAGCAGCCGGTGGGCCGCCTCGTGGCCGAGGATGGCGAGCCGGGCGAACATCGGGCCCATCAGCACGAACAGCGAGGCGTACCCGAGTGGATGGTCGAGCCAGGAGGCCACGCCGAACAGGGCGGCGATCGTCACCCACAGCGCGGCGACGGTGAGCACGTTGCGCCAGCTGGCGATGCGGCGCAGCGGCTCGCGCACGGCGGGCCGCGCCATGCCGGTGGCCGACAGGCGGTCGGTGGGCAGCACGTCGGGCAGCGCCCAGGCGGACGGGACCATGCCGCCCGTGCGGAACCGAGGTGCCGGCGCGGGGTCCTCGACGTCGCTGGTGGGTGCGGCCATACCCACATGTTACGTTCAACGATCAGATGGCGTCCAGACGTAACACCCCGGACCGACGTGACCGGTCGGACCGGTCGGACCGGCGAGCCCGCCCCGACCGGCCGAGGCTCACCGCCCGGTCCGTCATCGCGTCGACGCTGCTCGGCGTCGATCCGCCCGAGCTGCCGACCCGGTCGCTCGTGGCCAGCGCCGAGCTCCTCGGCGTCACCGCCGGAACCGCTCGCGTCGGCATGTCCCGGATGGTGGCGGCCGGCGAGCTCGAGGCCACCGGCGACGGCTACCGGCTCGCCGGGCACCTCCTCGCCCGCCAGGCCCGCCAGGCCCAGTCGCGCACCGGCACCCCCGACGGCTGGGACGGCGCCTGGCGGACGGCGCTGGTCCCCGGCGAGGCCCGCGCGGCGACCGACCGAGCCGACCTGCGCCGGGCCATGAGCGCCCTGCGCTACGGCGAGCTGCGCGATGGCGTCTGGCTCCGGCCCGACAACCTCCCGGCCGGCGCGCTCGCCTCGGCTCAGGCGGTCGCTGCCGCCCAGACCATCGCGCTCGTCGGCCCGCTGGACCCGGGAACGGATCCCGTCGTGTTGGCCCGGTCGCTGTGGGACCTCGATGGCTGGGCGGAGACGGCGGCGGCGCTGGTCGACGAGTTGGCGCCGCTCCAGGAGCGCCTCGATCACGACGACGCCACCGCGCTCGCCGAGGGGTTCGTCGTCTCGGCGGCGGTGCTCCGCCACCTCCAGGCCGACCCGCTGCTGCCCGCCGCGCTCCTCCCCGACCACTGGCCGGGCACGCGGCTGCGTTCGCGGGAGGACCGCTTCGACCACACCTTCAAGGCGGTGCTGCGGACCTGGCTCCTGGCCCGCGCCTGACGTCTTCCTCACCTCAGGACATGCGGATCGGTAGTGTCCCGGCCACATGGCACACCGACGGCCGCCTGGCGCTCCCCGACTCCCCGCGCTGTTCGGGCTGCTCGCGGTCGTCCTGCTGGGCACGTGGTGGGCGGCGCCGCCCGCCGGAGCGCAGTCCGAGGCCGATGCCGCCAGATGCGCGTTCACCAAGCCCGAGGCCATCGAGGCCAACGGGGGTCCGCTCGGCAACGCCATCTGGGGTCGCCTCTGCCAGGTGCAAGACGGCAAGACGGCGTTCCCCGAAGGCGTGGAGATCACGGTGAGCCAGGGTGGCAAGCAGGTGGCCTCCGGCACCACCGGCGACGGCGGAACCTTCGTCATCGAGATCCCCGGCAACGGCACCTACCAGGTCAGCCTCGACACCGAGACCCTCCCGAAGGGCTTCGCCCTCACCGACGAGGACCGGGCCACGCTCGACCAGGTGAACGTCAACCTCGGCGACCAGCAGGTGGCGTTCCGCCTCGGCGAGGACACCCGCGGCACCCGCGACCTCGAGGACTACCTGACCACGGCGGCCAAGGGCCTCCGCTTGGGCCTGATCCTCGCCGTCGCCGCCGTCGGCCTGTCGCTGGTCTACGGCGTCACCGGTCTCATCAACTTCGCCCACGCCGAGCTGGTCACGTTCGGTGCCATCGTCGCGTTCGTCCTCAACGACGCCGGCATGCCGTTCTGGCTGTGCATCCCCTTCGCCATCGGCGCCGGCTGCGTCGCCGGCTACGCGAACGACCGCCTGCTCTGGCGGCCGCTGCGCAAGCGCAACATGGCGATGGTCTCGCAGATGGTCGTGTCGATCGGTCTCTCGATCGCGCTGCGCAACATCTTCCTGATCGCGTTCGGCCCGAACAGCAAGCGCTACTCCGCGGCATCGGGCCAGCGGGAGAAGGACTTCGGCCTGGTCCGGCTCACGCCCAACGACCTGATCATCATGGGGATCTGCGTGGTGGTGCTGATCCTCGTCACCTTGATGCTGCGCAAGACCCGCCTCGGCACCGCCATCCGGGCGACGGCCGACAACCCGGACCTGGCGGCATCGTCAGGCATCGGGGTCAACCGCATCATCGCCATCGTGTGGATCATCTGCGGCGGCATGGCCGCCCTCGGAGGGATCCTCTACGGCCTGTCGGTCACGGTCTCGTCAGACATGGGCTTCATCCTGCTGCTGTCGATGTTCGCCGCCGTCGTGCTCGGTGGCCTCGGCAACGCCTACGGCGCCCTGTTCGGCGCCGTCATCCTCGGCGTCATGCAGGAGACCTCGGGCCTCTTCGTCGACACGGCGTACAAGTTCGTCGTCGCCCTCGCCGTGCTCATCGTGGTGCTGCTGGTGCGCCCGCAAGGCCTCCTCGGGACGAAGGAGCGGTTCGGATGAGCTGGCTCGGCGTCTTCCTCCTCGCGCTGCAGACGGCCCTCGGCTTCCCCGCGGCGTCGTACGCGCTGGCCGCCACCGGCCTCAACCTGCAGTTCGGCTACACGGGCCTGTCCAACTTCGGCATGGTCGCCTTCTTGATGATGGGCGCCTACGGCATGGCCATCTCGGCGGACCGGGGCTGGAGCATCTGGGTCGGCTTCGCCCTCGGCATCGGCGCCGCCGTCGCCCTCGCGCTGCTGCTCGGCATCCCGACGCTGCGCCTCCGTGCCGACTACCTGTCGGTCGTCACCATCGCCACCGCCGAGATCCTCCGCCTCGTCATCGCGGCGCGCCCCAGCGCCGAGCTCACCGGAGCCGCTCGCGGCATCGGCGGCCTGAGCAGCAAGCTGGGCTTCTTCCGGCCGAGCTTCATCCCCGAGGGCTCCTACGGCTTCGGCGACGACTTCGTGTTCAACAGCCGGCAGCTCTGGTCGATGCTCGTGTGCTGGACCCTCGTGCTCCTCTCCACGCTGCTCGTCCGCACCTGGGTCCGCAGCCCGTGGGGCCGGGTGCTCCGGGCCATCCGAGAGGACGAGGACGCCGCCCGGGCCCTCGGCAAGAACGTCGTCGTCTACAAGCTCCAGTCGTTCGTGATCGGCGGCGTCATCGGGTCCCTCGCCGGGGCGATGATGGCGCTCGACTCCGGCTCGGTGGGTCCGGCCCGCTGGATCGCCCCGCTCACCTTCGCCCTCTACACCGTGGTCATCCTCGGTGGCGCCGGCACGGTCTGGGGTCCCATCGTCGGCGCCGTCGTCTACTGGTTCGTGCTCGACTTCGCCGACGGCGCCCTCAACAACCTCTGGTTCGACGTGAGCGACACCACGTCCGGCGCGTTCCGCCTGACCCTCATGGGCATCGGCCTGATGCTGCTCATGGTGTTCCGGCCGCAGGGCATCCTCGGCAACAAGAAGGAGGCGTTCGCCAGTGGACGCTGACGCCGCCACCACGGCCGACCCCTTCGCCGCCGTCGCCCCCACCCCGGGCGTCGCCAAGCCGGACCCGATCCTCGTGGCCGACGGCGTGCAGCGCCGCTACGGCGGGCTCACCGCCGTCGACGTCGACCACCTCGAGCTCCAGCGCGGCGTCATCACGTCGCTCATCGGCCCCAACGGGGCCGGCAAGACGACGTTCTTCAACCTGCTCACCGGCTTCGACAAGGCCAACGAGGGCACCTGGACCTTCGAGGGCGTGAAGGCCAACGGCGTCCGCCCCCACCACCTCGCCCGCCGGGGCATGGTCCGCACCTTCCAGCTCACCAAGGCGCTCGGCCGCATGACGGTCCTCGACAACATGCTGCTGGCCGGACCCGACCAGACCGGCGAGTCGGCGCTCAAGTCCCTGGTCAAGCCGCTGTGGCGGGACCAGGAGACGGCCAAAGTCGACAAGGCCCACGAGCTGCTCACCCGCTTCAAGCTCGACGCTCTGGCCGACGGGTACGCCGCTGGTCTCTCGGGTGGCCAGCGCAAGCTGCTGGAGATGGCCCGGGCCCTCATGACCGACCCGACGCTCGTCATGCTCGACGAGCCCATGGCCGGCGTGAACCCGGCGCTCACCCAGAGCCTCCTCGGCCACGTCACCGCGCTGCGCGACGAGGGCATGTCGGTCCTGTTCGTGGAGCACGACATGGACGTGATCATGACCATCAGCGACTGGGTCGTCTGCATGGCCGAGGGGTCGATCATCGCCGAGGGCCGTCCCGCCGACATCGCCGGCAACGACGCGGTCATCGAGGCCTACCTCGGCATCGACCACGGTGGCGCCACCACCGGGGAGATCCGATGACCGACCCGACCGAACCCACCGACCCGACGGGTCCGGTCGACCCGATCGGCGGCACCGGCGGTCCGGCCGTCGAGGACCCGACGGCAGCGGCACCGTTGCCCCCGGAGGCGGCGACCCACCTCGAGCACCCCGACACCGACCGGCCCGTGCTCATGACCGCCACCGACCTCGTGGCCGGCTACCTGCCGGGCGTCGACATCTTGAACGGCGCCTCGCTCGAGCTCCGCACGGGCGAGCTGGTCGGCATCATCGGGCCCAACGGCGCCGGCAAGTCGACGCTCATCAAGACCCTCTTCGGCCTGGTCCCGGTGCGCAGCGGCACCGTCGTGCTCGACGGCGAGGACATCACGTCCAAGCCGGCCCACGAACTGGTCGCCCAGGGCGTGGGCTACGTGCCCCAGACCAAGAACGTGTTCCCCTCGCTCACCATCGAGGAGAACCTGCGGATGGGGATCTTCCTCGATCCGTCCAAGTTCGACGTCCGCTTCGAGCGCGTCGTCTCCCTCTTCCCGCTCCTGGCCGACCGCCGCAAGGAGCGGGCCGGCCTGCTCTCGGGCGGCCAGCGCCAGATGGTGGCCATGGGCCGGGCGCTGATGACCGATCCGTCGGTGCTCCTGCTCGACGAGCCATCGGCCGGCCTGTCGCCCATCAACCAAGACGAGGTCTTCGCCCGCATCGACGAGGTGAAGCGCGCCGGCGTCTCCGTCGTGATGGTCGAGCAGAACGCCCGCAAGTGCCTCCAGATCGCGGACGTCGCCTTCGTCCTCGACCAAGGTCGCAACGCCTACACCGGCACCGGCCGAGAGCTTCTCGACGACCCCACGGTGATCGAGCTCTACCTCGGCACCCTCGCCCGCGACCTCTGAGCGTGCTCGGCCGTCGTACCGTCGTGCATCTTTGCATCAACCCTTGATGCTAAGATGCACCCATGCGGACCACGATCACGATCGACGAGCAGGTGTACCGCGAAGCGAAGGCGATGGCGGCCACGTCCTCCCGGACGGTGAGCGAGCTGATCGAAGATGCGGTCCGAACCGCGCTCCGAGCGGGCGAACGTCCATCGGGCGAGCTCGAGCCGCTGCCCACCTTCGGTCACGGCGGCGTCCATGCGGGCATCGACCTCGCCCACCGCTCGTCGCTGACCGACGCGATGGACGCCGGGGACGCGCTCGATGCGCTGCATTGACGTCAACGTCTTGGTGTACGCGCACCGGTCCGATGTGCCAGAGCATGAGGCCTACCGAACCTGGCTCGATCTGGCTCGTCGTGGCCCCGAACCGCTCGCGATCCCATCCGCCGTCGCCAGCGGGTTCCTCCGGATCGTCACCCACCCGCGCGTCTTCCAGGTGCCCACCCCGGTCGACGCCGCCCTCGACTTCCTCACCGTGGTCCATCGATCGCCGACGGTCGAGCGACTGACGCCCGGCGAGCGGCACTGGCCCATCTTCGTCGACCTCTGCCGCCGCATCGGGGCCCGAGGCAACCAAGTGCCCGACGCCTACCTCGCGGCCATGGCCATCGAGCAGGGCGCGACGTGGGTCAGCGCCGATCGGGGCTTCGCCGGCTATCCCGGCCTGCGCTGGACGCACCCGGTCGACCCGACCACCTGAGACGACCCGCCCACGGCGCGGCATCCACCAGCGAACGCTGGGCGAACGCGATGGGGCGGGGCCTCGCGGCCCCGCCCCATCAGTGATCTGCGATCAGATCCTCAGGCTCAGGAGCCGACGACGACCTGCTCGTCGACCTTGTACGTGCCGTCGGCGATGAACGTGTACACGTCGTACGAACCGGCGCTGGGCTCACCGAACTCCGAGAAGTCCAAGGCACCCGAGGCACCGTCGTAGTCGATGTCCTTGTCCTCCTTGAGAAGGGCGAGGCAGTCGGCGTAGGTGCTGCACTTCTCGGCATCGTCGGACTCGCCGTTGGAGACGTTGACCATCTCCTTGGCGATGTCGAAGGGGGCATCGGACTGCGACTTCTCCGCCGCCAGGGCGAAGAGGACCACGCAGTCGTAGGACTGAGCCGAGTAGATCGGCGACTCGACCTTGGGAGCGAAGGCCTTGAAGGCGTCGGGGAAGAACGACGCGCCGTCCTCGGGAGCCGCCGAAGCAGCGGTGCCGCGGATGCCTTCGGTCGAGGCCGGATCGGACTCGTCCACCAGCTTGTACAGCTCGTTGCTCTGGAGGCCGTCGGTGACGTACAGCGGGAGGTCGGACGGGCCGGCGCCCTGCTTGATCAGCTCGGCGATGACCTTGCCGCCGTCCTCCGGGTAGCCGACGAGGACCACGGCGTCGGGCTTGGCACCGACGATGGTCTCGACCTCGGAGTCGAACGACGTGCCGTCCGCCTCGTAGGTGACGTTCTCGACGACCTTCGCACCGTTGCTGGTGAGGGCCGGGTCGAGGAACTCGACGAAGCCGGTGCCGTAGTCGGTGTTCTGGGCGATGATCGCCACGTTGGTGTGGCCGTCATCGGACACGGCCTTGGCGAGGGCCTGCGCCTGGAGGTTGTCCGGCGGTGCCGTACGGAAGTACAGGCCGTCGTCATCCCAGGTGGTGAGGTCCGAGCCCGTGTTCGACGGCGAGCACTGCGTGGTGCCCGACGACACGATGCGGTCGATGACCGACTTCGTGGTGCCCGAGGCGGCGGCACCGAGGATGGCGTCGACCTTCTCGTTGTTGATCAGCTCGTCGGTGGAGGTGGCGGCAAGGTCGTCGTCACCGCCGCCGCCGTCGTCCTTGACGGTGAACGCCACGTCCTGGCCGAGGACGCCGCCAGCCTTGTTGATGTCGGCGATGGCCATCTTGGCGCCCTCGATCATGGGCGGGCCGAGGAAGTCGAGGTTGCCCGACTGCGGGAGGATCGCCCCGATCTGGAGGGTGCCGTCGCCCTCGGTGCGGCCGCCGTTCTTGTCGGCCGGCGTCGCCGTGACCGTGGTCTCGTCGGCCGCGGTCGTCGTGGTCTTCTCGTTGCCGGTGTCCTTGCTCGCTCCGTCCGAGCCGCTGTCGCTGCTGCCACAGGCGGCAAGGATCAGCGCAAGACCCGCCGCAACGGCACCGAGCCGCGCTGCCTTACTGGTCGTTCGCATTCCGTTTCCCCTTCGTTTTGCGAGTAGGTCGCCTGGGGAAACCTAGGGCGCTGCCGACGGCGGCGCTCGCGATCCGCCACCGGGGCCGAGTTCGCACGCACCGGGGCCTCCGGCAGCGGCGCCGCCGTACGATGCGGCCATGGCCGACACCTCCCGCGTCTACTTCCGCCAGATCCTCGCCGGGATGGACATCGCCGAGTCCGATCCCGTCGCCCAGCAGATGGTCAACTTCGTGTACCTCATCGGCGACCGCGAGACGGGCGACGCCGTCGTGGTCGACCCGGCCTACGACCCGCAGGCCATCCTCGACATCGTCGAGGCCGACGGCATGCAGCTCACCGGCGCCCTCGGGACCCACTTCCACGCCGACCACGTGGGCGGCAACCTGTTCGGCAACGCCATCACGGGCATCGCCGAGCTCCTCGACCTCGTCCAGGTCCCCATCCACCTCAACGCCAACGAGGTCGACTGGGTGGCGCGCACCACCGGGGTCACCGCGCCGCACCTCGTCGGCCACGACAGCGGCGACACGGTGATGGTGGGCGAGATCCCCATCACGCTCATCCACACGCCGGGCCACACCCCGGGCAGCCAGTGCTTCTTGGTGGACGGGAAGCTCGTAGCGGGCGACACCCTGTTCCTGAACGGCTGCGGCCGGACCGACCTCCCCGGCAGCGACCCGGAGCAGATGTACTACTCGCTCACCCAGCGTCTCGGGCAGGTCCCCGACGACGCCGTCCTCTACCCCGGCCACCTCTACTCCGAGAAGCCCTCGGCCACGATGGCCGAGACCCGCAGCCGCAACGTCGTCTTCCGCCCCGGCTCCCTCGAGCAGTGGCTGATGATGTTCACCTGACCCACTGGGCCGTCGGTAGCACGGCCGTCCTCGTAGCAGGCGTCCTGAGCATCGTCCGGGTTGCCCCCCCTTCGGATCGCTCGCTTCGAGCGTGGTTCCCACGGACCGTGGCCGGAATCGGACGTCGCGGGCCTTCCAGGCGATTTCAGGTCGCCTGTGCACCGCGACCGTGCACAGATGACCCGAAATCAGCTGATCGGTCGTCGTCATCGACGTGGAACGGCACGCTCGTGACCACCGTGTTCGGCCGGTTGCGCAGCCGGGTTCGGAGGACGAGCGCGCTCTGGTTGTGGAGGAGCTGCTGCCACCAGTGCTCGAGGGCGAACTCGGGGACGATCACCGTCACGAAGTCGTCGCCGTGGGCGGCATCGAGCTCGTCGATGAAGCTCATGATCGGGCGCGACAGCTCGCGGTAGGGCGAGTACAGCTCACGGAGCTCCACCGGGATCTGGTGCTCCTCCCACTGCCGGGTGATGCGCTCTTGCTCCTCGGGCGTGGACACCACGGTGACGGCCACGAGCCGGTCGGGGTTGAGCGACCGGGCGTAGGCGATGGCCGTGAGCGAGCCCTTGGTGACCTTGCCGACGAGGACCACGACGGTGTTGGTGCGGCGGCGCACCTTCTCGCCGGGCTTGGCCGCCATGCGCTTGTCGATCTTCACGTAGTGGCGGTGGATCCGCAGGAAGACCGCCACGATGATCGGGATCACCACCACCGGGATCCAGGCGCCGATCGTGAACTTCGAGATGACGACCACGGCGAGCACGACGGTGGTGGCGAGACAGCCGACGGCGTTGATGGCCAGCCCCCGCCGCCAGTGCTCCTCGCGCAGGGTGAGGTGGTGCTTGATCATGCCGAACTGGCTCAGCGAGAACCCGGTGAACACGCCCACCGCGTACAGCGGGATCAGCGCCGACACCTCGGCCTTGAAGACGACGATCAAGACCGCGGCCATGGCCGACAGGGCGAGGATGCCGTTCGAGAACACGAGCCGGTCGCCGCGGTTGGCGAGCTGCCGGGGCAGGTAGCCGTCGCGGGCGATCAGCGAGCTGAGCCGAGGGAAGTCGGCGTAGGCCGTGTTGGCGGCCATGACGAGGATGGCGAACGTGGCGAACTGGAGTCCGTAGAAGAAGAGGTTGTGGCCGCCGAAGACCCCCGCTGCCATCTGGGCGAGCACGGTCTGGCCGCCCTCGTCGACCACCGGCTTCATGTGGTGGGCGAGCGTCGAGATGCCCAAGAAGCCGACCGCCAAGATGCCGGCCATCATCGCCAGGGTCTGCGAGGCGTTCCGTGACTCGGGCTTCTTGAACGCCGGCACCCCGTTGGAGATGGCCTCGACGCCCGACAGCACGACCGCACCTGAGCTGAACGCCCGGAGCAGCACGAAGAGCGTCGCCCCGGCCACGAGGTCGTGGTTCTTGTCGAAGTGCTCGGCCAGCTCGGCGCTGCCCGCCAGCACGTGGAGGTTGCCGGTGACGAGCTTGAAGAAGCCGACGCCCAAGAAGATCGTCAGCATGCACACGTAGAAGTACGTGGGCACGGCGAACACCTTGCCGGACTCCTTCAGCCCCCGCAGGTTGCCCACGCACATCATGGCCACGAAGAAGAGCGCCAGGCCGATGCGGGCGGTGGCGTTGTCGTTGAAGTTGAACGCCGAGCCGATGGCGAGCACGCCCGAGGAGATCGACACGGCGACGGTCAGCGTGTAGTCGACGAGCAGCGAGCCGCCGGCCACCAACGACGCCGTGCGGCCGATGTTCTCCCGGCTCACCACGTACGCGCCACCGCCGTCGGGGTAGGCGTGGATCGTCTGGATGTAGCTGATGCCCACCACCACCAGCAGGATCACCGCGGCGATCGACAACGGGACCAGGTAGTCGAGGGCCTGCGGGAACATGACCGCCGTCAACAAGACGAGCATCATCTCCTCGGTCGCGTACGCGGTCGACGAGACGGCGTCAGAGGCGAACACGGCGAGGGCGACGGGCTTGCCGATGCGCTGGTGCGCTTCTTCGCTGGTGGCGATGGGCTTGCCGACGAGCAGGCGCTTGAAGGGCGAGGTCATGAGCTGACCCCTTTCCGGATCGGGCCGTGGCCCGGAGAGGATTCAGGTTGTGAGGTCGGCCGGAGCGGCGGGCCCCGCGTCGGCTCCCCCGGCGACCTTGCGGTCAGCGTGGAACGGCACGGAGGTGACGACCGTGTTCGGGCGGTTCCGCAGGCGGTTTCGCAGCACCAGCGCACTCTGGTTGTGCAGGAGCTGCTGCCACCACTTGTCGAGCGTGAACTCGGGGACGATCACCGTCAGGAAGTCGTCGTCATGGCGGTCGTCGAGCTCGTCGATGTAGGTCATGATCGGCCGTGACAGCTCCCGGTACGGCGAGTAGAGCGTCTGGAGCTCGACCGGGATCTGGTGGCGCTCCCAGGCCTCGGTGATGCGGTCCTGCTCCTCCGGGTTGGACACCACCGACACGGCCACGAGGCGGTCGGGGTGCAGCGACCGGGCGTAGGCCAGCGCGATGAGCGAGCCGCGGCTGACCCGGGCGACGAGGACGATGACGGTGTTCGTCTTGCGACGCACCTTCTCGTCGGGCTCGATGACGAGCAGCTCGTCCATCGAACGGTAGTGCCGGTTGATGCCCTGCAGCAGCACCACCACCGCCGGGATCACCAGCACCGGGATCCAGGCACCCTCGGTGAACTTCGAGATGATCACCACCATCAGCACGGTGAAGGTCATGGCGCAGCCCAGCGCGTTGACGGCCAGGCCGCCCTTCCACTTCGGCTCGCGCAAGCGGAGGTGGTGGCGGCACATGCCGAACTGCGACAGCGTGAACCCGACGAACACCCCCACGGCGTAGAGCGGGATCAGGGCACTGACCTGGGCCTGGAAGGCCACGATGAGCACACCGGCCATGCCCGAGAGGATGAGGACGCCGTTAGAGAACACCAGCCGGTCACCGCGGTTGGCGAGCTGCCGGGGCAGGTAGCCGTCGCGCGCGATGTTGGACGAGAGCTGGGGGAAGCCGTTGTACGCCGTGTTCGCCGCCAGGATGAGGATGGCGAAGGTGGCGAACTGGAGCGCGTAGTAGAGGACCGTCCCCGAGCCGAAGATGTGACCGCCGAGCTGCGAGAGCACCGTGTCGCCGTCCTCGACGAAGACCGGGTGGAGGTGACTGGCCACGTAGCTGACGCCGAGGGTGAGCGTGCCGAGGATGACCGCCATCATGACGAGCGTCTGCGCCGCGTTCTTCGACCGGGGCTTGCGGAACGACGGCACGCCGTTCGACATGGCCTCGACGCCGGCCAGCACGACGGCACCCGAGGAGAACGCCCGCAGCAGGAGGATCAGGCCGACCGAGCCGGTGAGCGTCTTCAGGTCCGCCCCGTGAGCCGTGGCGAAGTCGTGCGCCAGCTTCTCGTTGCCCGGAATCGTGCCCAGGTGCTGGAAGTGGATCTTGTACATGCCGTAGGCGATCAGGCCGCCGAGCAGCACGGTGTAGGCGTAGGTCGGGACGGCGAAGATCTTCCCGGCCTCCTTGAGGCCGCGCAGGTTGCCCACCGCGAGGAGGGCCACGAAGAAGAGGGCGAGCCCGACGCGCAGGGTGGCGTTGTCGTTGAAGTGGAACGCGGAGCCGATGGCGAGGGTGCCGGCCGAGACCGACACCGCCACGGTCAGCGTGTAGTCCACGAGCAGCGACGCGCCGGCCACCAGGCCCGCGGTCTGGCTGATGTTGTCGCGGCTCACGATGTAAGCGCCGCCGCCGTCGGGGTAGGCGTAGATCGTCTGGCGGTACGACGTGGACACGACCGCCAGCAGGATCACGGCGACGACCGCCATCGGCATCAGGTACGTGTGCGTCTGCGGGAAGCTCGCCGCCGCGAGCAGCACGAAGAGGATCTCCTCGGTGGCATAGGCCGTCGAGGAGATCGCATCTGACGCGAACACGGCAAGGGCGGTCGGCTTGCCCAGGGCCTGGTGGTCCTGCTCGCTGCTGGCGAGCGGCTTGCCCACCAGGATGCGCTTGAAGATGGATGCCATGGAGATCCTTCGAGCCGACCCGCCGGACCGGGAGATCGTATGGTCCCCGGACCCGCCCGGCGTAGTCCGTGAGCATCCTGACGCTCCCCCGCGCGAACGGCTCGCGAACCCTTTCTGACAGGTCTTCGTCAGGGTGCAGTTCCGTCTCCAACGGGTTTAGGCTCAGCCGCCGTGCCCTCCCGGGCATCAAGGTGAGGTGAGTGCAGTGCACGTCGTCGTAGTGGGTTGTGGTCGAGTCGGCTCCGGGCTGGCTCGCACCCTCGAGGAAAGCGGCCACACGGTGGCCGTCGTCGACCGCCGTCGCAAGGCGTTCGAGCGCCTGCCCGAGCACTTCGCCGGCAAGACCGTCCTCGGCGTCGGCTTCGACCGAGACCGCCTGAAGGCTGCCGGCATCGAAGAGGCCAGCGCCCTCGCCGCCGTCACCAACGGCGACAACTCGAACATCCTCGTGGCCCGCGTGGCCCGGGAGACCTTCGGCATCGAGAACGTCATCGCCCGCATCTACGACCCCCGCCGGGCGAAGATCTACGAGCGGCTCGGCGTGCCCACCATCGCCACCGTCGAATGGGCCACCGAGCGGGTGCTCCAGCGCATCCTCCCCGAGCGCCCCTCCGTCGAGTGGATCGACGCCAGCGCCAAGGTCTGCCTCATCGAGCGACCGGTGCCGACGCACTGGGCCGGCCACAAGGTCGGCGAGCTCGACGTCGCCGGCCACGCTCGCGTCGCCGTCGTCACCCGCCTCGGCCAGGGCGCCGTCGCCGGCCCCGAGACCGTCCTCCAGGAGGGCGATCTCGTCCACGTCAGCGTCGACGGCGGCTCCATCGAGTTCTTCGACAAGCACCTGAACGGTGCCCCCACGGGAGGTTCGCACTGATGCGGGTCGTGATCGCAGGCGGCGGCAACGTCGGGACGTTCATCGCCGAGGACCTGGTCAAGGCCGGCCACGAGGTCGTCATCGTCGAGGTCGACGCCGACCGCGTCGCGGAGGCGAAGGCCGCCGGCGAGCCCGCCGGTGTGCAGTGGATCGCCGCCGACGGCTGCGAGGTCTCCGAGTTCGCCCGCGCCGACGTGGACAAGGCCGACGTCGTGGCTGCCGTCACCGGCGACGACGAGGACAACCTCGTGATCTCCCTGCTCGCCAAGCAGGAGTTCGCCGTCCCCCGCGTGGTGGCCCGGGTCAACAACCCGAAGAACGAGTGGATGTTCAACGACATGTGGGGCGTCGATGTCTCGGTCTCGACCCCGCACCTGCTCACCGCGCTCGTCGAAGAGGCCGTGTCGGTGGGCAGCCTCGTCCGCCTGCTCTCGTTCGAGGGTGGCCGGGCCCGCCTGTCCGAGGCCACCCTCGCCCCCGGCTCGCCTGCCAACGGCAAGGACCTCGCCGAGCTGGGCCTCCCCCGAGACTCCACCGTGGTGGCCATCATCCGCGACGACCACGTGATCGTCCCCCGTGGCGACACCGTCCTGCGCGGCGGCGACGAGGTCCTGGTGCTCACCACCCCCGACGCCGAAGACGACGTCGTCTCGACCCTCCTGGGGTAGCCGACCGCCGACGCATCGCCCGCCCCGATGGGCAGCGGGCGAGCGACGGCTGGTCTTCTAGTCGTTCTGCTTGTCGATGTCGTCGAGGACGTCGGACGCCTTGTCGACCGCCTGGTCGATCTTGTCGGTGTACTTTCCGCCGGTCTTGTCGTCGATGACGTCGCCGGCCTTGTCGAGCGCCTTCGCCGCTTCGTCGCTCTTGCCCTGCAGCGCGTCCTTCGCCTTGTCCAAGAATCCCATGTCGTGCTCCTTGCGTGTGGGTCGTGGGGGTGGGACCACGGTAGGCGTCAAGACATGATCGCTGCGCCCGTTGCCAGTGCAGGCACCACCGTGCGACAGTGGGCGCCGTGCTGAAGAACCTCCGCGCCAAGCTCTCGCAGAGCATCGACGACATCGAGGGCGAGCGGCTCCAGGGGCGCCTCGCCGACCTCGGGATCCAGCCCATCGCGGACGCGCCCACTCGGACCCCCGTCCTGCTCGCCGGCGAGGTCCAGGGCCTCCAGGTGGTGCCCCGCGCCGGTTCCCCGTCGCTCGAGGTCACCTTCAGCGACGGCAGCGGGCGGGCGGTCGCCGTGTTCACCGGCCGCAAGCGCCTGGGCGGCGTCGACTGCGGCCGCCGCATCGTGGTCGACGGCGTCGGCCGCACCGAGCGGGGCCGCATGGTCGTGCTCAACCCCGCCTACACCATCGTCGAGTAGGCGCTTCGGCTCTCGGCCCCACTGACGCCATGGCGACGCCCATCGAACTGGTCGGGTACTGGGCCAGCGAGGACGACCTTGAGTGGCCTGACCCTGGTGACTTCGTCGATCCCTCCTGGGATGTGCACGAGCGCTCCCTCGTCGCTGGCTATCTGGAACGGGGGCGGACCTTCCGGGCGGCAGGTGGCTGGTCGACCTGCCGCCTGTGCGATCGGCGCAACGGAAGCTCCGAGAAGCAGGATGGGATGTACTACTGGCCCGAGGGCCTTGCTCACTACGTGACGGACCACGCGGTGCGCCTCCCTGACCGGTTCGTCCGACACGTGCTGGCGACCATGGCGTCGAGCCACCCGGATGAGCCGAGCAACGCCGAGACGATGGGGCCATCAGACATCGAGCTCGCCGAGGACTGGTGGCAGAGGCAGACGAGCTACTCGCCAGAGGCGGAGCCGACCTGACCCCTCCGCCGCCCTACCGGACGGACATCCAGATCGGTAGCGTTGACGCTCTATGGCCGCCCCTCCCCTCCGCTCGCGACGCTGGTTCATTGCGCTGGTGGCGCTGGTGGTCGCCGGGCTCGCGGTG
>Ga0182747_1000754_pt1 | contig 27861 bp, 32 predicted proteins | sample eDN3rd30CBELigBY_FD_128526 | JGI IMG/M metagenome (GOLD analysis project Ga0182747, IMG submission 128526) | Enriched backyard soil microbial communities from Emeryville, California, USA - eDNA 3rd pass 30_C BE-Lig BY (version 2) (version 2) | ecosystem: Environmental > Terrestrial > Soil >... | reverse complement strand
TCAGGCTTTGTGTTGCTTGGCTCATCGCAGCCCTGATGGGTTCATCAGCGCAATCGGATACTGCCCACGAACCCTGGAATCCAATCGCTGCCTGATCAAACGGCATTGTTCAGGGACGACTAATTCTTCGATGGTTCTCGAATCGAGGTGGCTGACCGTGTCGACCTAAAGGATAAGCGGTCCGAGTATCCGCACTAGGCCCGGGATTACCACCCACTGATAGGCCATTAGTGACGGGTAACGGTGATCGTTGGGCGGAGCGATTTTGTCCAGCGAGGGGTGGCGAAGCGGGATCTTCTCACGATCCGGCACTGACATGGCAGCTATTCCCCTTACTGGGTTCCTGGAGGCGGAACATAGGGCACGTCGTCAGGCTCAGGATCCCCGTGATCAGATGGGATGCCGTCCTCGGGAACGGGATCAAGCTCCGGAAGCTCGGGTAAAGGAGCCGGCTCCGGCAATATGGGATCGTCTGGCTTCGGATCCCGTGGATCTGGGCTGCCAACCATTTTGCGCTCCATAAAAGCTGTCTCAGAGGAAGCGTTCACTTACGGGACGGTTCCCTCGTGCCCATGGAAGAGAACAGCTCCTTGGAAAGACTGGCTGATCCGGAACTCTATTGGTCGGAGAGGAATTGATTTTGATCCCATCGTGGAGGCAGCGATGATCAACCTCAGAGTTCCCACCGCAGCACTGCTATCAGTTGGCCTCACGCTCTCTGTTGCCGCGGCAGAAAACGCCGCGCCGGAAGACATGAGTTCTGATACAGCTTGGCAGCACCACCTTTGGTCTGAAAAATTCGATATGGCTCCCGATCCCCAGACAACCGGCTCCATCGCCTCTCCAGCCATCTCAGGCACAGGCAAAAGCAGCCTCGAATGTGTCCCGACAGGGCTGGCCTTCAGCAACCCACCTTTCCTAGATTGGCATATCGGGTCTTGTTCATAAGCTCTGGACCGAGCCACAGACAGTAATGCAGCAGCACCCTATAATCTGTCTCTGATGGAAGGGGATACTGCATGCACATCTTTGGCGCCTTTGAACTCGACATTCAGCCTGGCACCCCGGACAACCCGGCGTCGGTCAGAGCGGCGCTCCTGCGCTACACCAGAGGCGAGGACGGCCGCCTGTTCATCACACCCGAGTGCACGTCCTATGAGGAAATCGAGGGACAGATAAACGCTCTCCAAGATGAGCTGGGCGAGATCCGCGAGCGTGCCTGCTGAGCGTTCCAAGTCGCTTGACGGAAGAGTCTAAACTGTCTGGATAAGGCGGGGCCGTCCACGGCGCGGAGCTTGTGGACGTATATTGCGGCTGCTGTAAGCAACGCAACTAGGCCGATGAAGTACTTGACGCCGCCGTCGAAGCTGTAACTGCTCCTGGTTACCTCTAGCCATAGGAACCCTCTCCAACCCAGACGCTCTCGAAGAGAGGGGAGACACGTGGCTATTTCGCACATCTCAGAGGAGGTGGTGACCTTCCCACTGACCGCGAATGCCCACATACTTCGTCTTGTCCGGCAACTCGCGCGGGAGCGGCAGTGTGATGATCGAGACGTTCAAACATATCGACGATCAGACGATGGGTTTGGTCCGGGAGTTCGCCCGTCAGTACGGGTGCTCCGATGAGGTCGCACTGAAATTCCTGTTGAAGGCCGGAAAGTACCCGCAGGGCACCGATGAAGACGACGAAACCTATGCGGCGCGGCTCGATCGGCTGCCCGATCCGGAATTTGTGGCCTATCGGGGCTTTGAGGCTGCGAATGACCGTGACGTGTGAGGATCAAAAGTTCGGCACCGGCGGGAATTTCTAGCGCATGGGGCGAAGGCCTCCGGTTCGCGGTCCCGAGTCTGCTGGGGGCAGATTCCACTGCGCCAGAGCCTGCCCGCGTCTTTCCTCATTTGACAGCTACACGCAGAAGCTACCTGCCGTAGGGGATAAATCTTGCACCGGCCGGCGACTGGACGCTTCGAGTATGATCGAGCTGAACTCTGGGCTGATGGAGTTGTCCATGGCCTTGGCATCGCCCTTGGGCTTGTTGCCGTTGCGGTGCTCGTGGCGGCGCTCCCACCCGACCCATCAGCTTCAGACCTCATCCCGATCCTGATCTATAGTGTTGCGGTGATAGCCGTGCTGGTGATCTCAGCCGCCTACAACATGTGGCCGATCACTCCTGTGAAATGGTGGCTGCGCCGCTTCGATCACGCGGCAATCTTTCTCCTGATTGCGGGCACGTACACGCCGTTCCTCGCACGAATGGGCAGCGCGCTCGCGCCGCAGATCCTGATGGTTGTCGTCTGGGCGGCATCGATCTTCGGAATCGTTCTCAAGATAGCGCTGCCTGGCCGCTTTGATCGGCTGTCGATCGGCCTGTACCTCCTGACCGGCTGGAGTGGGGTTGTCCTGTGGGACCATGTCCTTGGGCTGCCGACTGCAACCCTTTGGCTGCTCGGCACCGGCGCTGTGCTCTATACCGCCGGCGTGATCTTTCATGTGTGGGACAGCCTGAGATTTCAGAACGCGATTTGGCATGCCTTTGTATTGGTCGCGACGGGCTGTCACTATGGCGCGGTGTTCTGCTCCGTTGCCCTTACTGGAAGCGCATAAGGATGTGGCCTTCGCGCCAGTTCAGTATGTGTGTGTGGTACCTACAGAATGCATCACAGGCCGAGACGACACGAACTTTGGCCATGCAGCTTGGGGATTACGAGGGCATCTCAATTAACGGGTTGTAGCGATCGGAAATACAACCTTAGGTTCCATAACGAATGTTATGCGAATCCGTTTCTGAGAGCGATTCAGGCCTCGATGACGGCGCTGAGATCAGTTCCCGGCTCCACCAAGCCGGTGCTCGCCTCCTCCCCAATCGCAAGCTTGAGGCGAGCGATCACCGGATGATTCTGTGCGATCGCGCTCGTGTGGTGCATCAAGGTCTTCAAACTGTCGAAGGCTGGAAGATCGAGACTGAAACTCTCCTCGTCGTCGTCATGGGTGACATCAGCCGCCACAACACCCTCCGTCGCAGGTTCCATTGTCGCAGCAACAATGGGATCAGGCGCAGGCGCTGCGATAGCGGCCGCAGATGGCGCTGGCGTGATGTCAGGTTCCGCAGAGTTCGGCTGTGGCGCATCAGCCCTTCCCACAGCCTTTGCAGGCTCCAGAGCCTGGACCTGATACGGCTCAGGAGTATCGGAGATCGCCGTAACCTCGATCGTTGCCGCAGGAACCACGACTGCGGCCGCGGGTTCGGGTCTAGCACCTGTGTGGTTGCTGTCAGGGGCAGACGTGGAGGCGCTTGCTGTCGGTGTTTGGGGCAGCTCATCCCGAACTTGCTCCTTCTCATCGGCCCCGTTCTGGGCTGGCTTGGCGTCAAAGAGCGGATGCTCCTCCAGCGACTTCAAGCGCGGCACGGTGAGCGACTTGCGATGATGCCAGACGGCATTGCTCGCCGCGATATACTCCTCATCTTCATAGAAGTTGATCTTGTCGAGGACTGCACCGTTGTGGCCGCGCACAAGCACGATGGACTTGTTCATGTCGTATCGGAAAACTTCATCCGGCCCGATCAAGGGCTCGGCCTCGAAACGGCCTGAGCGCGAATTGCTCCGCAGCCCGATTCCGCCCTTTCCTGGCGAAGAACTCCACCCTTCCCGCAGGACGTAGTGGCGGCCGAGGCTGCGCGAGACATACTCCGATGTCGGCTCATCACCGGATGCGACAATGAGCTTGATGTCCATGTTTCCGAGCATCATGTCGCGCGTGGCCTTGCCATAAGTGACATCGAGCGCGGAGATGTTCTGTGAAATCACGGCGATTTTGAAACCATAGCCCGCGACCAGTGGTGTCTTATTGACGATTTCAGGAACGCGGCCGAACTGGTAGAACTCATCCAGCATCATAAGCAGCTTATACGGCTCATCCTGGCCCGGCAGGTGTTCCATCAGCACGCTGTGAACCTGTTGGACGAACAGGCGAATGATGGGGATGGCGAATTCGAGATCGCCCGACGGTGTTCCGATGAAGACCGTGAAGGGCTTGCGGCGCAGTTCCCGGATGTCGAAATCGCTGCGGCTCGTGACGGCTGCGACCAAATCGTTCGACCATGGCAGAAGCGCCGTCGAGATATGGCCCTCGAACGAAGGTCTTTGCTCATCATCCTTCGCGATATGGGTCCTGAACCTGTCCACGACAAAGCGGTTCAGGTCCGGTTCGTCCTCCAGAATCTTCTTCAGGATGCCGGCCAGGTCCTGACCGGTGCTGAACATCCGGGCGACTGAGCGCAGGGTCCGCCGACCCTCCATCCGCTTGCTGTCGAGGACGTAGCCAACCATCCCCGCGAAGAGACCTCTGGCTGTTTGCGTCCAGAAGGGTTCGCCGCGATCGGGAGACGGGATCATCGCGGCGGCAAGGTTATCCAGGTCGGTTGCGCGCCGCGGCCAGTCGGCGACGACATCCAAGGGATTCCAGCAATGCGACTCGAAAGAGCCAGGCGCGAACAGGTAGACTTTTTGCCCAAGTCCGACCCGAGAGGCGCCGGTGAGCTGGAGCAGCTCTTGCTTGATATCGGTCGCGATCAGTGATCCGCGCCACTCCATCGCATTCACAAACACGAACGACCAGCCTTTGCCGCTTCGGGATGGGCCGTTGACATAGATGTGGCTATCGCCGCTGTAGCGCACCTTTCGCCCCTGGTAGGAGCCAAGCAGGAGCGAACAGCCGGCGACGCCGTTGAGCAATCCCGCTTTCTTGAGATCGCCCAAGGTCGCCAGTCGGGCGGCCCCTTTCGGCGGCTTCACCTTCCACGGCTGGAAGTGGATCGCCGCGCCGACCGCGGCCAGGAGGCCGACTTCACACAGTAGGGCGACGCTCGACACTTGTACCAGCTTCGAGACCGTGGGATGGCCCCAATAGGCTACCGCTTGGTCGAAGGCGGCCAGCCAATTGCCGTCGGAGACCACGGCTTTCCACATCGCGGTCTGCCGGGTCAAGGCATAGGTTGCAACCGCATAGTTCCAGGTCCAGATCACAAAGGCGCCACTCAGAGCGAGGACGGCTGCCACGAGCCCAAGGCCGGGTTTCACAAAGGGCTGAATTTTCTTCATCACTGCCCTGTCCTCTTGAACTTGCTGAAATAGATTTCCGACACGCCGCGTGTCGGCTTGCGTTGCAACTGAACCAAAACCGGGACCGTGGCGCGGATGATGTCCGTCAGTTCCGCTTTGGTCAGACCGAGCCCGGCTTGCAGACAGGCCAGCGCCACGCGGATCACGGCATGTTGTGGCGAGTTGGCATGAACCGTGCTCAAAGACCCAGGATGGCCAGTATTGACCGCTTGCAGGAAGGTGAAGGCGTCCGCCCCGCGGATCTCGCCCAACAGGAGTCGGTCAGGGCGGAAGCGCAACGCGGCTTCCAGCAGATCGAGAACCGTCACCTTGGCAAGTCCCTGATTGCCCTTGGAGGCCAGCAGTGACAGCCAGTTGGGTTGCGGCGGCTTGAGTTCCTGCGTGTCCTCAAGAGTGACAATGCGCTCCAGAGCAGGAATCTCCTTGAGAAGACCATTCAGGAAGGTTGTCTTGCCCGACGACGTTCCACCCGAGACGAGAACCGTATATTTGTTCGCGACAGCGAACTTGAGCGCCTTCATTCGCCCTTCCGGGCTGGAATCGCCCAGAAGCTCAAGAAACGCCTCATCGGTTTCGTCGATGTCCTCAGGATCGACCTCACGAGGGCCTGAGACTTTGACGTTCTCGAAGGCTCCCATCTCAAGATAGGTCTCCAGCGAGTAATCGCGGATCACTTGCTTGCGGATCGAGAACGCTCCGCCATGAGGCGCGGCAGGCGACAAGACGCCCTGAAAGCGTTCGCCGAACGGCATGGCGGCCGAGAGCAGCGGCGTGACCTCATTCACGGATTGCTTGGTATGACCGGCAACCTGTTGCGTGATGCGTTGGATCTGGATACTTGATAACGCCGGCACCACATGGCGCTGCATATCGGCATGGCGAGTGGACTCGATCCAGACCTCGCCCGGCCGGTTGCACATGATCTCGATGACGTCGGGATCTTCGAGCCAAGGTCTGATCGGCTCGCAGGCCTGCCGGAGGAAGGTTGGGAGGGTGTTCCACACGCTCACCGCCTCACTTGTAAACGGCCTTTGGGCGACGCAGTTCATTCAATGCCTCTTTGACCGGATCCTGATAGAGACTGGAGAAATCAAGGTCTCTCCGCACGAAGACCATGACCCGCGTTCCTTGATCGACGTGGATGGTCGGCGGAATGTTGATCGCGTCCTTGAGCGCCTGGTTGGCGAGATCGGACATCGTTTGCGCGATCGTCTGCTGAGCCTGGCTTTGGGCCTGTTGCTGAATGTAGGAACCGCCTCCCGCCACCGCTGTCTGCCCCTCATTGTTCAGACCGGCAACGAAGGAGCTAACGCCACCGACGACGCTGAGCAGGATCGCAGAACCGAACCGCTCAGGATAATGATTGTCCACGTCGCCAGCGAGACCAGAGCGCCCGAGGCCATCCGTGCCGTAGGAGCCGAGAGCCACCGACACCCCGTCCGCGCGTAACATGCGGGTCCACGCCACCAGAACTCGCGTTTGGCCGCGCGAGAGACCGGAGCGGTATTCGCCGGTCAGCATGGTTCCCTTGGGGATCAGCACCCGCCGCCCGTCGAAGGAATAGACATCCTCGGAGGTGATGGCGCGGACCATGCCGGGCAGGTCCGATTGAATGGCGGTCTCGAGGGTGCCCCGGATCATGGTCCCTTGCGGGATCAGGGCGTCAATGCGGTTGTTCCTGGTCGCATGAGCAGTCTCTACGTCTTGCGCCGACGCTCGCGCCGTGAAGGCCCGGTTGGAGTCCGTCTCAGGACTATCCACGCGCAAGGCCCCTCCCCGCTCAGAGCCGCCAGCAAGGGGGCCCTCGCTTTGGCTTCCACTGTCGAAGATCAGCATACCAGAGCGAAGTGCCGCCTGCCGGCGAGCCTCTTCCTCCCGCCGCCGCTTTTCCTCTTCGGCCAGCCGCCTCGCCTCGCCATCGTCCATGACCGGCGCAGGCTGGACCACGGTCACAGGAGTCGGAGGAGGAGCAACCACCACTGAGGGCGGTTCGATTACCATCCGGTTATCCCTCTTTGGCGGCGGCTCATGAAAGTCGAAGCTGACATTCCGGGCTTGCGCCGTATTGAAGGTTTCCGGCTTTTCCTCATTCACAGAATTGGCGCTGTTCTGGCTGGAGCTCCAACTCCATACGAGAGCGCCAAGGGTTGCCGCCAAGAGTGCGAACAGAGCGAGGTTGTTGGCCCTCCCGGCTTGCTTTGCGGGGAGGCCGGACCCGGCCTCTTCCGGTTCAAAATCAACACGCGACATCGAGGATCAGCCCTTTGCCTTGATCGCAGGAGCCTCAATCGGAGCCGGCTCACCCACCATTTGGATTTCGGGTTGGATCGGGGTCATGATTGATTTAGGGGCTTCAGCCGGTTGAGCTCGGAGATTGAACACGCAAGTTGCTTCATTATTGGCCCGCAGGGTCCATTGCGCGGCCACCTTATCGACCACGATCACCTCCCCTTCCCGCCTGTGGTTGATCAGGCTTTCCGTTCCGTCCGGATTGACGAGGAAGATCCCCGGCACGTCGCCGGCAAACTTGAAATAGGTCTTCACGCTGTCATCAAAGATATTCTGCGGCGCGTTCAGGCTCGAGCCCTTGAACCCATAGTCCAGGTTGGCGTTCGCGGCGTTCTGCTTGAGTTGCTGGAAATTCGGCATCGCCGCCATGCGCTTGGCCTGATCGAGCAGGCGCGCGTCCGCAATCTCATCCGGGTAATCGAACCGGAGCTTAAAGGTCATATCCTTGTTGTTGGGCGCACCCGCTTTGAGCAGGAAATTGTAGATGCGCTTGTTGGTGACAATGTTCATGTTCGTCACCGCGTCCCGTTCCAGCGGCTTGATGAACAGGAAGGCCTTGCTCTTGTCAGGAACCGCCTGCCAGGAGACGCTATCGCCCATGGCGACCGTCGCAATCTCTTCATCCTCGCCAAAGACAATCATGGTCGAGACGCCAAGCGTACCGGCGAGCGAAACAACATTGTCCTTGTGATAGGTCACGGTGCGGATGCGCTGATCGGCTTTGACGGCGGCTGGAACCAGTTCAGCCGAAGCACCTGAGGACAGGGCCAGCAGAGTGGCGAGTGACAACAGAAGCTTTTTCACCTTCCGGCCTCCACGGAGACTTCGACGGTTTCCTGATCCTTGCGATACTCGGTCACTTGGAAGCCGAGCGGGTTGTCGAAGCGGAGGTCATTGCGCTGTGGCTCCGAGGTGTAGCGGAAGCGGACATTGGCCACCCAGTGCTCGGTCACGTTCTCCCGGTCGTTCTTCCGGGTCGTCTGAAAGCGCACCGCTGCTGTGCGCTCATTGAGGAAAATCACAGACTTGACCATGACGGAGACCACCGTGTCCGGCCCGTAGCGGCGCATGGGATTGCGCAGGTTGGAGTTGTCGAACTCCGCCTGGAGATCCCGGCTTGCTGTCCCGGTCGAGTAGAGAAGCGCCATTTCGTAATTGTCGCGCAGGCCCTTGGGATCGTAGGTCTCGCGCGCCCGCAGGAAGCGCACGATATTGCCGCGTGTCACCGCCTCCTGCTGCGAGATCGTCCCGCCCTGTTCGAGCGGACGAGCCACTTCCACGAAGCCGGTCGTCTTGTCGACGGTCAGGGTCACGACCTCGAAGGTCTTGAGCGGCAGGAGCAGGATGAGGCATCCCAAGGCCGTCAGGAGGCAAAGGCCGAGGATCAGGGCGACACCGCGCCAGACGCGCAGCGAGTACACGGTCCGCTGATAGACGGCCTGCTCCCACCGGACGCCTTCATCATAGTAGCTCGGATCGACTAGCGCCGTAGAGGCGCTATTGCTAGCTAGGTCAGACATTGGGTCTCTCACCTACGAACGATTGTTTCTGAGATTGGTAATAAGAAGCTGTCGCTTCTGATCTTGTGGACTTGGGCTTACGAGGGCTTGGGTGCTTTCCGGTCCACTTGGCGCAATTGCGTTCGAGCCGCCGGATCTGCCCCTCAATTTCTCGTAGCCCCACATGGCGAGTTTGCGCGGCCCGTTCACAAGCTTGCGGTCGCGCCCCTCAGTGGACAGGCGCGAGCCACCAGCAATGCCCTGAGCGATTGCAAGGCTCTGATAGGTCAGGAAGTAGCCCACCCCGCACATGAGGAGAAATGGCGCAACAACGGTCAGGGCTGTCGAGAGGTCTTCGACCGAGTTGGACATATCATCCAGCGTCGTCTTGAGCAGGACGATGTAGAAGCCGAGGATGCCATAAACGATCAACGGAATGACCGCATATTGCATGCACGAGCGCATCCAGCCGTCGAACATCGGTACGGAGATCTGAAACAGGGCGAACGCAATAAAGATCGGAGCCAGACCTAACAGGACGAACAATGCGATCTTGCCGAGAATGACGAGGAAGACCGCAGCCGCGACGAACACGCCGGCCACGATCAGGACGATATAGGCGAGGATCTGCATACCGACGCCGGACCAGCCACCAGCCGCGCTGATCTTCTGTTGCGCCTCACCGGCTGCTGTCCATACCTCCGTGAGACTGTTCGAGACCCCGCTTACGCCTGACGTGCAGTTGGCACCCCCTCCCACCGCCTGACAGACGATTTGGCCGAAGCCCTCAGGAGCTTTGGTCAGCACTTCGACAATCAGGACCTGAAAATCACCCCAGGAGAAGGCGAGCGTGTAAATCAGCATCATGCGGCCAATGCGCCACAGAAACACAGTGGCCGAGACGCCCACCCTGCCGATCAGCAACTCATATCCCCAAAACGCGACATAGATTGCCATGGCCGCCAGGAACACAGGCTGTAGCTGACTGGCGAGCTGCGTGTAGATCGCCTGGATGGCTAAGGCACCTAGGGAATCGACCTTATTGAAGAGGGTGCCGATAATGTCGCTCACAGATCACCTCTGACTAGCAGTCGTAGCCATCATTGTTGTTGGTGATGCAGGCGACGTTATAGCCGGAGCCTGAGACCAGATACTTGCAGACGCTTGTTCCCGCGCCGTCCTTGGTCCCGGCTGCATTGCAGTCAAAGTCAGCTTTCACGAAGTTGGCCAACTTACCCCGAGGTCCACATCCAAACTGACAGGCTTTCAGGATGGAGGATTGTGTCAGGGTCGCGCACTCACCATTGTAGCAAATCCGCTGTCCAACCGCAGAGTCAAAGCCGAACTTCTGCGCCTTGGCCCACTCATCTTTCTGGTATTTCATCCAGGCGGCGACCTGTGCTTGAGCGTCGCTCAAGAACTGCTCGGGTGTCCCACGGAAATACTCTGAGAACGTACCGCCGACACGACTTCCTTTGTCTGAGCAGAACTGAAACGCGCCATAGCAGGTAAAGCCGTTCACGACAGGAGAAGTAGAGCCGAAACTGCCTTCGCTCGCACTCACATTCGCAGCGTAATCGGCACAATCGGCAGACATCCCCGCATTCATCAGGCTCACGGCGGTCTCTCCCGCGAGAGCGACGGTCGCAAAAAGGCAGGCCACAGCGGCTAGGATAGGACGCGAACGGTTCATCGGGTTCTCGCTACTGACCTGTGGAGGGGGAGTCTTCGACCAGCCTCGTCTTGGCGCGGTCATAGGTCATCATCTTTTGGCGGCCGCTGGCCTCTTCGATCTGCCGGAGCAGCTTGCCGTTCTCAAATTGGAGGCGGACCGAACCGGCCTGGATCGCCTGTCCCCACACGCCGACCGTTCCGATCCGGGCCTGCGAGTTCTGGTCCCAAGCGCCCTGGAGGGACTGCACGCCACCGATCTGCGCCTTGCCTTGGTTGAGGCCCTGCATGTTGGCCTCGATCACGGCGGCCAGGGCGCCGATCGACTGCGCCATGGCGGCGAAGTTTTTGCCCTGGGCGGCATTGATCACGCCAAGCGTCCCGCCGACCAGCGCCCCGACATCGACCCCGTTCACGACACCGGAAGTCGGTCCCGCCGTGAGAACGTTCGACACGCCCGCATTCATCGAGTCGCCTCCGGATTTCGGGGCAACCACGCTCTCGTTGACGCCTTTGGTCGGCTTTAGGGTGTTCGCTTTGTGGGTGCGGGAGCGCAACATGCAGCGCGCCGTCTTGTCCTCTTCCTTGACGAGAGCCGCGTCACTGGTCGGCACTTGCGCGAGAGCGCCCGTCGTGACGAGGGCGCCCAGGAACGAGAAAACAATCCGGTTCATGGGCTGACCTTCCAACCGCAGAAGTGGGGAAGCCACGCGGCCGGATCGTCGCCATACAGCTTACGCAGAGCTGCGCACTCGTCAACCGTGTCCTTGTTACCGGAGAGGACTTTCACAAGATCGCGCATGTGAGATAGATCGAGGCATGCAATCACTGAGTCCAAATCATGCTTGATAAGGAACTGACGCGCCTCCGGCTCCGTCGTCCGGACCCAATCAAACTCGCGCTGTGACAGCTTGAAGCCGCCCAGGTAGCTTGCCTCATCGGCCTTCGGGTTCGGAAAGAACAGGTTGGTTGGGGTCTGCTCAAGCAGGGTATGGGCGATTTCGGCCGACACGATGTCCTTGGCCGATTGCGTCCCGAAGCCGACGCAGCCGTTGAGCTTACGGATCGTCTTGAGCTTATCGTTGAGGAAGCCGGAGAACTTCTGATCGCGCAGGATTTTCCAGCCTTCGTCAATGAACAGCATGAAGGGCGTGCCATCCATCAGACCTTCGATGCGGTGGAAGATGTAGCCGAGAGCCGCCGTGCGCAGATCATCGTCATCGAGGATCTTGGTCATATCGAAGCCAAAGATCCCGCTGCCGGCCGACCATGAGTCCACCGGGTTGTTGAACAGCCAGCCCCGCGCGTTCAGCCAAACCTCGAAGCGCGAGGCGAGATCGTCGTGCCCTGCCCTCTCCTGACCACGCAGAAGCATGGTCACGTCCGAAAGCCGCCTCTCCGCAGCCGGCACCTCAAAAATCTGATCGACGGCCCCCTCGATGATCTTCTCTTGTTCGGCCGAGAGGTCGCGGTTGTCGGCAGGACGGACCATGAAGCGCAGGAGGTTGTTCACAAACTCCCGGTTCTTAGACGTGTCGGCCTGCTGGAGCGGGTTGAAGCCGGTCGCAGTGCCGGGTTCCAAGGTCTCATAGCTGCCGCCCATGGCGCGAATGAAGACTTCCGCGCCCTGGTCCTTATCGAAATAGGCGCAACGGGGTTGCGGCTGCACCCGCATGGCTTGGGCCATGAGGAAGGAGAGAGCCACAGTCTTGCCGGAGCCGGTTGGACCCACAACGGTAAAGTTGCCGACTTGGCGACGGTGGAAATTGAAATAGTAGGGCGTGCTGCTGGTCGTTTGCAGCAGGGAGACGGCCGGACCCCAATGGTTGCCGTCACGGCGACCCAGGGCGAAGTTATGAAGCGAACTAAAGGCAGTAAAGTTGCGCGACGTGATCAGGGCGCGGCGAGCGATATAGGGGAAGTTGCCGGGCATCTGAGCCCAGAAGCAGGGCTCCGCGTTCGTGTCTTCGCGTACTACTGTCATACCGAGCTTTTGCAGCTCACTCGTCGCGTCCTTAACGCACCGCTCCATATCGGCCAGCGTGTTACCGAGGCACATGACCGTCAGGTGATGTTCCCCGAAGACGGCGCGGCCTGTCGTCAGTTCATCCCGAGCGACGGAGATAATCGCCTCGACTTCGGTTCCACCTTCGTCCGAGGCCGCAATCTGGCGCTGAACCTTGCCGATCTGTGCCAGGACCGGAGCGCGGTCTTGAATGGCGAATGATTGCGAGACGATGAACTCGCCTTTGATCTTGAGGAGCCCATCAAGCATCCCTGGCCCTGTATAGGCGGGATATTCGCGGATCGAGACTATGCCGCCATAGCGATTGTCGCCGGTCACAGGGCCGCGCAGCTCCAAGGCGCGCTTACCGAAGGTGATCCGGCGTGTGGGGAGATAGGTGTCTAAGCCCATGCGCGGCAGAAGCATGGGCATCTCAACGCCGCCATTCAGGAGTTGGCCTAAGAACTCGCAGGGTTCAGAATAGACCGAGCCGTTGCGAGCCACCAGCGACAAGATCCGAGCGCCATAGGCGGCGAATTGCTCTCTCAGGTTCGAGACAACCTCGGCCAGTTCCTTGCGCGCTTCCTTGTCAAGTTCGGAGGTCGAGACACCCGCCGCCTTGCGAAAACCCTTCATGACCTTATCGGCCATGCCGACCTTTCCGGTGAAGCCCTTGCGGATCACCGTTAAGAAGAGGTCATTCACAAACATGCGTTGATCGCGGATGCTCGCGGAGTAACGCTCATTCAGAAGATCACAAAAGGGATTGGCGAGTTTGCCATCAAACGTCGGCTGAATTTCGCGCCGGATGATGTGGGAATAGACGGCAAAACGGCTGTCATTCAGGGCACGAACAAAAGTGTTGCGGCCTTCCAGCCTCAAGTTGATATCGGCCTGATCCGCCGTCTGGAAGCAGAAGCCGTCAAACTTCACAAAGGACATCAACATGCCGTCTTTTGTGCGGATGGTCTGGTCATCCACATGACGCAGGTAGGGCAGCATCTGCGCGATCGTCTTCTCGCGGGCGGCGACCGTCCCGAACGACAGCAGAGGACGAACGGCTTTGTTCACTTGTCTCATGCCTGGTCTCATTAAGGCGTGTAGGAGTCGCCGCCCCAAAAGGAGCGGTTGCGGGTGAACGGGCAGCGCCCGAAGCGGACGAGAATGATGTCCATGAACCGCGCATCCCGAACCGTCAGGATGTAGGCAATTCCGTGAACCGGGATCACCAGCAAGAACATGAGGAGGTTCTTGGTATTGATGAAGATCAGGACAACAAGGCAAAACTCCAAAACGAACAAAACGTATGGAATGCCAAGCATCATTGGCGGCCTCGTAAGGCCGCCAACCAGAGGATCAATATGGGGTGCTTCGTCGGACATTAGCCGCCCTGGCCCGAGAGCGTGCTGACGATCTGAGCCCCGCCGAAGATGAAGGCGACACCCACGACGATCGAGAAGCACATCATCCAAGGAATGCGGGAAGTTAGGGCCAGATAGCCGCAAACGCTGACGGCAATGGTCGCGGCCGTGGTTGCAAAGCTCCCGGTCAGGAACTCCAAGACCTTCGTGAAAGCATTGTCGATGGGCTGGAAGGCTCCGCCACCACCGCTCAGTTGGGCGTAGGCAGGATCCACGCTGACGACAGCGGCAATCAGGGCGATCCCGGCGATTAACGCCAAAGTCGTAGGGTTAGGCAGGTAAGCTCGAAGATTGGTCATGGAAGTGTCGTCCTTAGTCCACATAAAGAACGGATCCACCGATCCACTTTTGGCCGGAGGCGTCAGTGCGTGATGCGTCAGGCTCTTGTGCAGCCGTCGCTTTTTTCCGACTGGCTCCGGAGCGGCTGCCGCCTTTCAAGGAGTTGTCGAAGCCGTAGTAAGAGTTGGCGACTGTCGCGACGTAGCGCACAGTCTCGGAAATTGCGGGGATGCCTCTCGCGTCGTACACGCGCCGAGGACCGGCGTTATAGGCGGACAGGATCAGGAAGATGTTGCCGCCGAACTCAGCGGCAAGATCCTTGAGGAAGGCCACGCCGCCGCGAATGTTCTCAGCCGGGTCGCAGAGGTCCTTGACCTTATACATGGCTGCCGTGCCGGGGATGAGCTGCATCGGCCCACGTGCGTTCTTGTCGGAGTTGACCCGCGCGCCATAGGCGGATTCCTGATCGACAATCGCGAGAGCGAGCTTCTCATCGACGCCCTGCTTTGTGGCCTCTTCCTCGACCAGCTTGCGCACGAGGCCAGCCTCAACCGGATCACAGAGAGGAGCCACGTCAGGCGTCCCTGTTGTGGTCGCGTGAGCCGATCCGGCAGCCAGCAAAAGAGTGAGAACAAGAGCCCGGCGCATGTGTATCTCCTTGTTTGGCATTAAATATTGCGGTATCACCAAATGAGCAAGCAGAATGTACGAGCAAAAATGAGAAGTTCAGCACAAATGACACTGGCGCTTTTGGCGCTCGCAGCTACGCCCGCGACGGCTCAGGATGCGTCGTTCGGATGCAAGGTTTTGCTATGCGCGGCGGCCTCTACCCCGTCATGGACCGGCATTTCCTATTGCGTTCCGGTCATGCAGCAGGTGTTCAAGCAACTCGCCATGGGAAAGCCGTGGCCGGTCTGTTCCGAGGGCAGTGCGAGCGCGCCCGGGTACGAGCCCTATGAGCCCTGCGCCCCCGGCAAGGTGAGCGTTCGGCAGAACGACGAGGGGGACGCGATCACCGATGAGCAGGGCGGGCAATGCACGGCGCTTGTTATGGAGGCCGAACCCCGCTTTAAGGAACTTAATTGCGAGGCCGGTCAAGCGTGCATTGATCCCAATGCACTTGAAAGGCGGATCGGAAGAGGCAAGCCCTACTATGTCGATCTGGCATATGGAGGGCAGACGAGACGGTTTTGGTTCAGCCTGAATGGCGCAGACTAGGGGCGCTCGGGCGTGACCAGCAAATTGAGGAATCCGGTCATGCCCCATCATGATCCCTATTCGATCTATGATCCAAACTCACCCTATTACGATGATCCCCCCACCTACCCGAAGATATCGGGTGGAACGGGATGGGCGATAATCGGGACGGGATCCTTCGCGGTAGCGTTCTTCTGGTCCTATGTCGCGCCCGTCTTTTATACGATGGCCTACATTGGCGATTTTCTCGTGCAGGTGGGCAATCCGCGTGGGGTTGTGAAATGGCAGGGGGATAGCTCGACTTACACTATCGTTGTGGCCGGTCTTACATGCCTTGCCCTCATCGGGGCTGTGTTCTGGCTGCTACGCCGCGTTTGGCGGTTCATCCGATCACTCAGGCAGGGTTACTAAAATGCGTCTGAAACAGGTCACCATGATTGCGGCTCTTGCCATTGCTTGGGATATTCCGGCGTTCGCACAGCAGCAGAAGCTTCCCCCTGGCTACTCCCTCAAGCCGACGCTGGCCTATCAGAATGTGGCACAAGACCCTGACGGGATTTGGACACCCGACGATCTCGAACCGTTTGGGCTTCCTCCTCACCATCCTGACATCTACACAGCCCGTATCTCAACACCTGCGGGCGAATGGCTCCTTTCACAAATCACCAGCGGATGCAGCATGCAAAGCGACTGCCCGTTCCAACTCGCCCTGAAGCGGCCGGATGGTTCCAAGGCCATCGTTGCAGGCGGTGTCCTGGGGCGGGGAGGAACTGCCTCGCTGTCCCTCGATTACTCAAAGGTCTTCACAGAAACCTTTGCTGGTATCGAAACGGCTCCTGTTGAGGTGCGCAAATGAGATCCCGCGTTACAAGAGCCCTGTCCGTTCTAGGTTGCTTCATCCCCCTATCTGGACCGGCACTGTCCCAAGTGCCCGTAATCGACTCTGCAACGCTCTCGCAGGCGACGCAAACCGCCTCGAACACAGCTGCGATCATGCAGACCAATCAACAGATCATGCAGACCGTGCAGGAGACGTTGAAGGCGGTCACCGGCAACCGGCAGACCGGCTCGATCGCCAGTGCCGCCCTCGGCTCCGGCTTCAGTATGTCGGGTGCCCCCTCTCTCTCCTCGATCCTTGGCGGCGGCCAGATGGCCTGGGGCAACCTCGGGGAGTTCGGTCAGGTTGCTGCCGGGATCATCAACGGTCTCAAACTCGTGAACAGGTTGACCGGTCTGACGGGTTCGAACGTGTCAGGCCCGGATAAGGCCTATCAGGGTGCAGTGAACACCGCGACGGCTCTACAGGGCATGGTAGCCGGAACACAGTCGGCCGCGTCCTCCCGTACCAGTGCTTTCCAGGCAGCCGGGGCCCAAATCGGAACGGCGCAGGACATCAAGGGCTCCATCGACCAGAACAGCCAGTTGCAGGTGCAAACCGGCCTCACGGTCAACGAACTCATTGGCGTCATGAATGCCGCCAATGCCGCCCTGAACGCACAGCAGATGCAGGAGCTTGCCGGTCAGGCTCATGCAGCAAAAGTGCTGACCTACGACCGCACCAAAGCCCGGTTGGTTGCCCCGTAACATGACAAGATTTCTCTCCCGATTGATCGCTGCTACCGCGCTCGGCGTGTCCGTCCTCGGCCTTTCGGCCTGTGCCGGACATAAGGAACTCAAAGCCCCCTGCTCTCTCTCGGGCTCCTATTTCAGCGCGAGTGCCTTTGCTGTGGACGACGACTGCGGTCCCTTGAGGCTGCTCAATGAGTGAGGCGTCCGCCCTTGGTGGTGGCCCAGACGGGGTAAGCTATCGCGCCCTCCGTCTGGCAGGAGCGCTGGTTGCCGCCGCCCTGAGTCCGGCCGCTGCGCAGGGGCTGGCCCAAGCGCAACCTGCCTTCGGCATCCCCAAGGAAGGCGTGACCTTCGAGACCGGCGACACTTGGCAGCAGAACGGCCAGAGGATGCGGCTCTACGGGGTCCAAGCCTGCATTCGAGGGACAACATTCACAAATCAGGCCGGGGCAAGTGCCGATTGCGGCGAAGCCTCCTTGAGCTACCTCGCCGCCGTGATCCGTGACACCTCCCCCTCTTGTGTCCCGGTCGCGCAGATCGCCGGGGCGCCGGCGACCATCATCGTTGTTTGCACGGCCCAGATTGGTGGGCAGACCCTCGACCTTGGAACGATCCTTGTTTCACAAGGCTTTGCGTTCGCCTCATTCTCAAACGACGCAAAGCCTGTTTACATGCCCTATCTCGTGGCAGAGTTAACGGCTAAGCAGGCGAAGCGCGGTCTTTGGGCCGCGTCCGACCTGCCCCACCCAAACGTTCTTTTATTCAAGACTGTCGGCAATCAGCGATGAGCTCACGTAGTAAGTATGTCAGCGAGTGGAAAAAGGCGCAGAAGTCTCTCCTGCCGGCCTCATGGCGGGAGACCAAGACTTATGTAAGCGAAGAGACCTATAACCAGCTCGTGGAGCTTGCCGGGAGCCGACAGGAGCGCCTTCCAGTGACGATCGGGCGGGTGCTGGACTTCGCGATGAGCGTCATCAATCAGCAGGAGCCCGAGGAGCTGAAGCCCGAACCGGCGGTAACCCCGACCCTTGAGGTTCACGCCGAGGCTCTGTTGAAAGCCATTCTGGCCAGCCGCTTTCCCGCCGATACCGGGGCCGCCCGGTTGCGCCAGTTTGCCTTTGTCCAGATCCTGTCCGAACACAACGCCAGGGGAGAAGGTCTGTCCTCGACGGAGCTTGCGGAACTGACAGGTGGATTCCGGTCGCAGATGGACCTCATGGCGAAGTTGCTCATGGGACGCGGCGTCGTCACCCGCAAGCACGCCACCGGCCACAAGGGCGCAAAGAACGTCAAGCTCTTGATGATCACGAAAGATGCGCTCAAGAACCTGAACGACGCGCATGTTGCCGAGACCGGCGAGGCGATTGAGGGGATCAAGGAACTCAAGAAGATGGGCCGGTAAGGACTCCTCTACCGGCCCAGCAGCCAAGCAACGTCTGAGAAGATAGAAGGCCGGTCTGTTTTCACAGACTGGCGTTTTTCGGATCAGATCACGAGGAAGTCCTTGTAAGTGAGCGCCAGGCCGGACTTGAGATGAGTGATTGCCACCGCGGCTCCTGCCCCGGCGCCGTCAGCATCATACGATAGCAGACCGGCCGCCTTGTCGTAGATGATGAAATCATTGCCGTCCGTGGCAGCCGATCCGATCTTGAAGAGGCTCGACGCCAGCGCGCCCTTTCTTGGCAGGGCGGCGAAGACACTTTGGCTCAGCCAGATCGTATCGTCCTTGACGTTGAAATCCATTATCCGGTCGGTGTCACCGTTGGAGGGATCCGTGTTGAACACGACGGCATCCTTGCCCGAGCCGGCCGTCAGGACGTCCGAGCCCCACCCGCCATACAGCCGATCGTCCCCGGCCTGTCCGCGTAAGTCATCGTTGCCGAGACCACCTGTCAGCGTGTTCTTGGCACTATTGCCGGTCAGCGCATCGTTGCCGTCACCGCCAATCGCTTTCTCGATAACACTCTTCGGGCCGATTGTGACTGTGCCCGTGATGTACTGATCCGTCCCCCACTGAATGGGCGCGCTCAACGAGCTGAACTTGCCTTCGCGCAGGTCAATACTGACGTTCACCGTTCCCGAATATCTGATCGTATCAGTACCGCCGGCGTCATCAATCGCCTGCCAGTACTTCTGGCCTTCCTCGAACAGATAGGTGTTGTTGCCAGCGTTGTGCTTCTTGTTGCGACCGTAAAGGGCCTGGATCGCGACAAGATCATTATACATGGGACTTGTGGGATAGAAATCGGGCCTGTTCGATAGGTTCGATGCTACAGCATTATAGGCCAACGTCGAATAGATCAAACTATCGTACTTCATGGCGCTCTTGCCGCCCCCACCATTATCGAAAGGATGCTTAAGCCCGAGCGCATGACCAATCTCGTGCATCACGGTCTCAGGCCCGTATCCTTTAGCGTCGCCTGTCATGCTAATGAAGGGACTAATCCACACATCACCGGCACTTGGAGACTCGGATGGCATGAACGCCGAAGCCGTGCGAACGCTCTCGCTTTTCACAAATCGGAACTCACCAACCTTGGTACTGGTTTCCGTCACCTGCGAAAACTTGATGTTGGCAACGTCCGACCACTTTTTTAGGGTCGTCCTGATCGCGGCAACTTCCGCAGAGTCGAAGGTTTGAACATCGTCCTTTGTGTAGGTGTATTTCGAGATACCGGGCCGCACCACACTCCATGTAAGTGTGACACCCTTCCCGAGATCCCCGCCCCACTTAGCTCCACTTAGCAATGCTTTTGCAGACCCAATCGACGGCATATCGTCAAAGTAATAGGTCAGAGGAAGGGTGTTTTTGTTCGGAGTTGCCACGACTTTGCCCCTGTACGTTCAGCCCGAGATAGCAGCGTTCTGCTCTGAGAATGCTTGCCAATCAGTTGACTCCATAGATCTTTTTGAGAGCATCCGGCATGGGATCATTCGTGCGCCGTATCGTCTCGAATTGACGGCTTGCCACCTTTTTGCGCTCCGGCTTGACCGGCTTTGCCACGACGGGCATTGAAGCAGTCTGAGCGGCGGACGGCTCATCAACCAGAGTATCGAGCGCCGTCATGAAGCCCTTCATGGATGCGGCGAGCTCGATCGTCTCAGTGCCGAGGCTATAGCGGAATCGGATGTTGTTGGCGCCCAAGATCAACTGTTGCGCAGTCGGGTCGGCTGGGATGTAAAGTTCACAAGTCGGGCCAGAGCAGGCCCATTCCTCCTTGCCGAACTCTCGAATGAAGCCGCCGATCACCAATTGGATCTTGTGCGCCGGATTGGCAGCAGCCGGAAACGAGACGAGGAAGAACGGCTTCTTCTGCGAGGACTCGACTAGCTTCCATGTCAGAGCCCACCGGCCCGCGATCCCAAGCTCCTGTTCCAGCCGGCAGACGCGGCGGTTGCGCGACTCGATTTCATCGCAGGCCAGCCGCCAATCGCCGTAGAAACGGGACGAGGAGACATAATCGCCATCACTCACCGGCTCACCGGGAGCAACGACACTCGCCTGGGCCAGCCGCGCCATAGCAGGAGCGGCAGCAGCCGGTTGCGGATTGGCAACAGGAGCCACCAGAGCCGGAGCTTGAGGTGCTTCCGCCTTCGGCGCACCGAGTGGAGCGAGCGGCTGTTGCGCCAACGCCGCCGATCCAAGCAGAGCCAGGGAGCTAACGGCAGCAACCGCTAGGAGCCCGGCAAACTGGATTTTCGAATGATCTTTCATGGTCAGCCCCTTAGTTCAGCGTGAAGGACATTCCGCCTGCCACGCCCCATTCGCCGTCAGCCGTGCTTGCGGAGATGTTGTAGCGAGCAACACCGTCCTCGCTGTTCCAGCCGATACCCATCGCCATGGCGGTGGAGCCGCGCCAATGGCCTGAGCCCGCTGCCATACTCACCTTGCCGGGTCGCGGATCGTACCGGAGAGACGCCGTTGCAAGACCGACAGCCGCGGCTGCCCTCGCCTCTTTGCGGACCTCCCCGATTTCTCCCGAGAGCGAGCTAAAGCGGCGATCGACATACTCTCTCATGATGTCAATGCGGGTGTCGGTGTAGGTCTTCCCTCCCCCGGCCGCTTCCCGAAGCTGACGCACGTTCACAGCGTCAAGGTCCCGCTTGCCGTCTGCCACATTGCTGATCTGGACCGGCATACTCTTGTCGCCGCCGCTCAGCGAGATCCGATTGCCCTTCGAGCCATCCTCATTGCGGTCATACTTGATGGTTGCGTCATCGAGCGCAGCGATCGCCCCGCCAACGTTCCGGTACTCGCGATCTTGGACCTGATAGGTTGGCATCAAGACTGCACCGTTATCCGACCCGGAGCCAGCCGCAGCCCCTGTAGCCAACCTGCCGTTGATCGTTTGACCATTCCCAGCGCCCACCGCCGCACCACCACCGAGAGCGGCGGCCAGGGCGCGCAGTTGTTCAACGTTCGCCGCGTCGGTGTTTTCCGTGCCAGCCGCCACATTGGTAATCTGACGCTCGCCGCCGGCCGTACCCACGGAAACGGAGTTCGCCCGATCCGTCTTGGAGCCGTCTCCAAGTGCCACAGAGTTGTTATGCGAGGCCACCGATCCCGCCCCCACTGAAACAGTCTTATCGCCGGTCGCTTGCGCATCCGGGCCGTTGCTGTTGGTGCGGAAGTTCGTAATGCCCTTACCGGCATTCACATTGTTGATCCACGTCGAGTGCTGATCGACAGTCACGGTCAGACCGGCAACCTTCGTCTCAACTGTCCCCAGACGGGAACCGTGATCTGCCAATTGCGTTGCGTGATTAGAAAGCTGTGAAGTGTGGTTAGAGAGTTGCGAGGTGTGGTCCGCAAGCACAGTTTCGGCCGAATCCAACCTCGTACCGTGCAAGGCAACCGTTGTCTCGAGGCCGCCAATTCTAGTCTCGTGGTTCGCTAAGGTTTGGTTCTGAGTGTCATTGACGGACTCGATCGTAACTAGCCTGCCATTCTGCGCAGTGTTCACTGACTCGATTTCATCAAGCCGATTGTCTTGAGCCGTGTTTTTCGTCTCGGTATTGGACAGCCGAGTGTCCTGCGTGGCGTTCTTCGCCTCCACATTGTCAAGCCGGGAATTTTGAGCGTTGTTAACGGCCTCGACACTCCCCAACCGGACCTCGTGATTGTTGATCTGACTAGCAATCGTAGGATTGAGACGGATCGGGCTACTGAAGGAGCCATCCCCGAGTATGGTTGATCCATCCGTCGCAATGTCCGCGCCTGCGTCCACTCGATTACTCAGATTATTGATCTGGTTCTGTAGGTTGGTGACGGCATTATTCACAGATGACGTATCAGCGAAATTGCCTGAAGTGGTCAGTCCGCTGCCTGAATTGCTACCAGCATTGCAGCCGATAGGCCCATTGGTCGAGTTGCCGGCATCCTCACCGCCGGTTCCACCGCTTGCGGGATTATAGGTTGTTGCGCCCGGTTTAATCACACAGCCCTGTGTGCCGGTGACCGTCGGGGCGGCATAGGCCGCGTTCGAAGCCACGAGACCGAGCGCGACGAGGCCGACAGCGGCAGTTCGCGCGCCAATGTAAAACGACTTCATCGCGGACGCAGAACGCGCCGTGCCGGAGCGGGGAGGAGAGTGAAGAGTCATAGGGGCTATACCGACATGAGAGAGGGATCACTTAGAGAGGAGAGCTATCGCGAGATGGCCTCATGCAACTCGTAGTCTTTCAAGACACGCCGAGAGGGCTAGTTCCGTCGAGCAGGGTGGTGGCTGTCCTGCCACATGCAGGCTTGAGCGCCAAACAGCAGGCTTTCGACAATGCTCTTGGGTTCTTCCGGGTTAGAAGCCAGACCGGCTTTTTCCACCGTCTCGGCCCATTGCTCAGCAATTTGCTCAACTTCGTGAAATGCGGAGCCCGACCCAAGCGCCCAGAGCAATCTGCTGAAAGCGCAAAGAGCATCCGAACTGGTGGACTTGGAGAGGGCCGAGCCTTTCATGCTTGCCCTGGTGAATTGATCCTCTGCGAGAGCGGAATCCGCTCGGCCAATCGCGAGACGCTGTGCCTTGCCATTCATGATCTTACATCGCCTGAAAACGATTGAACTGTGAAGGGCTTGTGTTTTCAGGACGACAGGCATTCGCCCCTGAAGACAGGGGGAAATCAATGCGCTACTACTCCCGCGCTCAACTCATGTAGAGCGCCCATGGATTCGTATCGACGTGAACCGTTAACAAACCTGAACGTCGCTCTAGAGGGAACTAAAAGGTGGGGCAAGGGCCAAAATTACAATTCCAGGGCGAATCTCTCTCGTTCGTTCGGAGGGCCATCATTCGGATTGTGCTGGCAGACCTTCTTAAGCAAGAGTCTGGGGCCATGGCCGTGCAGCACCTTGGAATCCTGTGGATAATTTATGAGTACTCAGATTCACAAGATCCCGTCACCACCGCGCGCTTGAAAACACTCACGAAGATGACCTCAACGGCGATCATCAGGATTGCGGAGCGTCTTGAGAGCCTTGGCTTGATTAAGCGCAGGCTCGTGACCGCAAGCCACGGCCGAGGCCGTGCGTGGGAGTATCATCCAGCGTTGCCGGATGATCTTCTCGGAGAAGCGGTGAAAGGGATCCTTGCCGCTGGAACGCCGCTTCCGCCCTTCGAGGTTTCCGGAGAGCGCAATCTGCCTCGCCACGATCCTCATGTTTCGTCCGCCTCAAAGTCAAAGGCCGAGCCGCGCGATCAAGACCCGAGCCGCAGCACTGGCAAGCTCCGACGCAAACAGCGAAATCCAGCTTAAGCTTTTCACTTGCCAAGTGACCTGTCTCGGCTCGATTTGAGAGCGATGGGTGAAATTCACAATTAAGCTGTTGAACGTGGTCACCTCGGACTTTCGTAATTTCCCTTATGCGTCTAGTTCGAGCTCTAAGCATGGAAGATGTCCGCGAAGCGTATGACGATCAGAGAATGGCTATCCTACAGTACAAAGAGCGTGTGGCTGGACTGGCCGCCGGTCAGGTGACCCAGCATCTTCGGCAACTGTCAGGCTTACATTTCAGCTGTCGACGACCATCGTTGTCGGTGTTCTTCATCGATGCTCCGTCGTTTCTAGACGGGACGGCTGCTCTCACGTCTAGACTGTACCGAGATCCGTGTACCCTTTCTCCGCGAAGATCGAAGGCACGATTGCAGCGAAGCATCCACGTGCAGGTGCCGTCAGATCCGACATGCTGCAATGGCGTCTAGCGGGGCTTAAGCCCAACCAGGAGAAAGACTATGAGAAACGTCGCCAAGTTCGAAGTTCGCGGTCAGGTTGTCCGCAGTGCCCAGGTCGGCAAGGCTCTGAAACTCACCATCGCCGCCAATTACCAAGTTAAGGACGGCACCGAGTGGAAGGATGATCCGCACTACAACACTGTCACGATCTTCAGCGATCGGATGCATGGCTACATCGCAGAACATATCGGGACCGGCGATCTGGTCCAGGCCGAGGGCCGCATCCGTCAGGGCAGCTTTGAGAGGAATGGCGAGACGGTCTATACCGTCGATCTGATCTGCGAGAGCTTCTCGCGGCTCGCCCGAGCGTCCAGCCATCGCGACGAGGGCTAATGCGTTCGAGGACGGGGGCTTTCCCTCCCCGCCCCGTTCACCGCTAAATGGAGGCTCTAATGTCGAGCCAGACTGCGGAAGTCCAGCGCAGGGTGCCGCGCACAATCGCGCTCGAACTCCGACTGTTGCCGGTCGAGTGGCGCGCGGTCCTCTTCGGCCTCGGCTCATTCATCCTGGACCTTCAGCACGCTGCCAGGGAGTTGGAGGAGGCAGATGCCATTGCCCCGCCAACTCTGGCAACGACGCTCACTGCTTTCCAAATGACGATCCGTACGACCCTCTCTCTTCGCTCCGCTATTGAAGCGGCGCTCGAGCGCAGCCAGTCCACACAGCGGTACAAGCCAGTGAGGACGAGTGCTCCACGCCGGGCGTCGGTCCGCCACGCATCGGTGAGTGTCCTCCCTTCGATCTTGGACGATGCCGCGCAGAAGCTCTGGGACACTGGACATCCCGCGCAGGCTGAAGCTATGCGTTCGATCGCTCGTAAGGTCTCTTTCGCTCTGCCCTGAGTGGATCACGGAGGGGCCCTAGCGCCTCCTTATCAACGGTGTTGGATGATCGCAGGCTCGGGCTGTTAGGCACCCGTTGGCCGGGCAGTCAGGCGAAGGGATCCCTCACCGTTCGTCACTTTCGGCTGGTCGAAATTCAGGTTTCCCAGTTTCCAGGACTGAAGCACCACGGACGTGCCGCCGATTGCCTTTGGCTTCACGCCGCCCTCATTTACCCGCTCAATGCTCAGAGCCTTGCCGCTCCAGTCGAGCAGGAGGCGATCCTCAGGCCCAAATCCGGCGCTGTCCCACAATTCTCGCGGCATGCGGATCGAGGTGTAGAACCGGTCCTTGCCATTGGCGTCCGCAATAGACTTCACCACGACGTTGGCGGGCTCGCTCGGGCTTGTCTGATCCTTGGTCTTCCGCCGAGCCCGGGCTCGCTGGGGCGGCTCAGGCGGTTCCACTTCTGAGAGGCGTGCCGGCTCGGCAGCGGTGCCTTGCGGCTGAGAGATATCGGCGTCAGCCTCCGCGAGAGACAACTGATCGGGCATAGGCTGAGGCAGTTGCGGAATCGATTGGATGGCCCGAGCCACCTGCCGAAGGCCGTCCGAAATACCCCCGGCCGACTGGGTCAGAACTGGAGTTAGGTGTGCAAGGGTCTCGACATGACGCCCGCCCAGCGCGACCAGCTGGCTGACCTGCTCAGCCATGAGTTCCACGGCTGAGCGCAGGCCTCTTAGGTCTGCTGCCATGCCGGAGAGGGTCTGTTCGACCTCGGGCGAAAGGGCTGGCGTCGCCTGTGCTGGCAGCGGCGCCTTCTGAGCCGAGGACTGGGTGGGGTTGGCGTCCTTGGGCCGGAAGACCTCGGTGGCCAGTTTCTCCGGCGTGCCCAAGTGGCGGGCCAGGATGTCGGCTGTGTCCCGGTGGCGTTTGTCCAGCGCTTTGGTCTCCCGAAGCTGGCTTGCGGGTTGCACGCCCTGGGTCTGGCGAGGCCTCGCGAGGCAAGTCGGGCACAGGTCGAAGGATGCAGCCCGGCCGAGCAGCCAGCCACGATCCTTGAAGTAGGCCCTGACGGCGTCATGGCTGGCCGGCCTGGAGGCCTCATAAGCGTCGGTGTTGCCACAATCCGAGCAGCGGACGCTAAAGCGGTACTTGGAGGGCGCGCCACCACTACGGGTAATTTGGGGTTCGAACTGACGTGCGATGCCAGGCATCGAGATAATCCTGATCGTTAGAAAAGATCTTCAGGCCGAGAGCGCGGTACGCTGATCTCTCTGTCCAGAAAAGCAAACTGTGGGAATCGGCATGGAAGTAACATCTGTCCCGTTAAATGCCAACTGGGCGGTTCGGGTTTGCCTCATCTATGGTGAGCCCAACATGGACACGCTTCCAAGCTTACCCGAAAACGCTATGATCACAGGAGGGACGGCACCGAATACTTTTGAGCCGACTGATGTGGATATGGCGGACGCTGACATGACCGAGACACTCCAAGGCAGGGTTATTGCCGGCCGAGGCGATGCCGAGAGTATCGCCATTCAAGTCTTGAATTTCATCGTCATAGACGTTGATCGAATCATACAATTTCTGAACGTCACCGGCCTGCAGCCGGAGACGATCCGTAAGTCAGCGACATCATCGCATTTCCTGCTGCGCGTCCTTGAATATGTAGCGAAGGACGATGAACTTTTGAAGGCAATTGATCAAGAGATGCAAATCCGGCCAGCAGCGATCCTGTTGGCCGTTACGCTCCTGTCGCGGGAACCCGAGAATAGTCCGCTGGACAAGAAAATTGATCCAGCGTCGCGACTGCCGCGGCGAAATCTGTTCCATTGACGGGCAAGGCCCCACCTCCCGTTGCAGGAGTGATGAGGAGGCCTCTTGGTCCGGAACGCCATGACTGGAGTGCCGGCTTTCAATCGAGGTGATGCTCAGCCTGTTGACGGTTTCGGCGCAACTTACGAAAAGTCATGTAATGCGACCGAAGTTCGCTTTCGCGCTTTGGCCTCATTGTGAACATCGATTAAATGATGTCGGGACGATTGCAGAAGCTTCAGCGATAGACTGGTCAATGAGACGTCCGCCATAGACCACGAGCAAGATTCTCGCGTTCGGGTCGCGTCCATCAAGTGGTGAAGGGTTGATCCCAACCAATCAGTTTACGATCGGACCAATGGACTTTGCAGATCACCTATCATCGAATCTACGGCGACTCCCGTTGCTGACACGACCATCTTTCGGGGAATCACCTCCGTGAAACAGGAGAAACCCGCAACCGACCATTCACCAAACGGCGTGTCACGTGCTGGGATCACCTGAGTTTGACGTAGAGTGATGTTGGTGCATAAGTCCGTCCGGACCGACCGTGAGGTATAGAGGCGATCCGCCGAAGCTGAGAACTGTATGCCTTATATTACAAGGTCAATGACAAGCACCGCCACAGGATCCGAAAGGCTCGCTGCCGTGTGAAGAATTGGCGCTCCTACGATGCGGTGCTACGCCGGCCGGGCGACTTAACGGTGTGGGTCACACCCGCTGCGGTGGCGGCGTGGACGCTGCCCAACAATGGCAGGCGCGGCCGACCGCAGCAATATTGGCGATCGCGGTAGAGACCGGCTTGATCCTCCGGCTGGCGGCAGAGGAGAAGCACCCCATGCCAGCGACCTAAATTAGCAAGGGGGTTCATCTGCTCCATCGTTCAACTTTTGGATCCGGTTTGCGGCTTTCCCGGTGGAGAGCCAGCGGAGGAAGCGCTTGG
>Ga0182747_1000753_pt1 | contig 27973 bp, 20 predicted proteins | sample eDN3rd30CBELigBY_FD_128526 | JGI IMG/M metagenome (GOLD analysis project Ga0182747, IMG submission 128526) | Enriched backyard soil microbial communities from Emeryville, California, USA - eDNA 3rd pass 30_C BE-Lig BY (version 2) (version 2) | ecosystem: Environmental > Terrestrial > Soil >... | reverse complement strand
GGTAGCTCGTCAGGCTCATAACCTGAAGGTCACAGGTTCAAATCCTGTCCCCGCAACCAACACACAACACAAAAGCCCTCGCGAGAAAACCGCTCCGAGGGCTTTCGCTCGTCTGCACGCCTGATACAGCGACTGCACGGAGAGGCTTCAACTCTCCAGCGCCCGCTGAGCAAAGAGCCAGGATGCCCGCCAAGTCGCCGTGCAGAACTGCATCGAGACCACCCTCATCCTTCGGCGTCAGCTCGATCTTCTCAATCAGCGTGCGGATGAACTCCATCGCCTCATCCCTGTGCTCCATCTCTTCCAGAAGCGTCTCAAGCTCTTCCACCTTACGGCGGTAAACCGCGGCAAGGTTCGGATGTACCGAAATCTTCGGGGCGATCGAACCTGACGTTTGCTGAGCTGCGAGGCTCGCCCTCTCGGCTTCGAGCTAGGTCAGATGCGCCTTCATCGACGGCTGGTACAGGCCGTCCTCGATCTTGCGCTGAACACCGGCGAGCTTCGCCTCCACCTCCGCGGCCCTGCCACTCGCCTCCTTGGTCAGACGATTGACCTCATCGACTTTCGAGAAGGGCGTTCATGGAACGGTCTGCTTTCAGCGGCTGAAAGCAGCCGGCCGCCCATACCGATCAGGATCATGCCCATAGTGGCTTCGATGCCTGTCTTTGCTTTGGCGAAGATGCGCTTGGCAGCGCCGTGAGAGAACAGGAGCGCCAAGCCGCAATACCAAGCTGTCGACATGAGGGCCGCGACCACAAGAACTGCGATTTAGAACCACGAGGGCGCGTGGGCGGGCACCATGACCGTGAAGATACTACCGTAGAAGGCAACCGACTTAGGGTTGGTCATGCAGATCTGATAGGGGAGACATCCGAGCCGGCCGCTCCGGCTTGCGACCCGGACCCTCGGCTGCTTGCGCGCGCGACCGCGGCGAGGGTATAACTGGCCTTGTTGCCGCGGAGCACGGAACCAGATGGCCGCACCGCCGGTTGGACGCGTGACCTTTCCCGTGAACGAAAGTCTCCTGCGGCGGCGCCTGACCGAACTCGAGGACGTAGGGAGCTGGGCGCCTAGTGCTCTTCCAGGGCTTGAGCGCTTTATCCGCACCGCCGACGACTATGATCTCTTTCGCGTCAACCCCATTCAGTACGCGAGCGCCAACGGGCTCAGCGAAGCGGACGGCATCGAGCTGTTCGTGCACGCTGCCAAGGTGGGCCTGTTCGAGATGGACTGGATCCTCATCTGCGCGTATTGCCCACAGGTCGCCGGCAGCTTTCGCGAGCTCGACCAAGTCCATCCCCGCTTCCAGTGCGAGTTCTGCAACGCGCTCAACGACGTGGCGCTCGATGACTACATCCACGTCGCCTTTACGGTCTCAAGCGGCATCCGCGACATCGCATTCCGCCACCCCGAGATGTTGTCCGTCGAGGACTTCTATCTCCGCTATCACTTCGCCAGGGGCTTCAGGCCTCCGCACGGCATCACGCGCGAGCAGATCGTGGCAGCGCTCTCCCGCGGATTTGCCGACATCGAGGCCCAACATCAACAAAAGTTCGACTTCGAGGTGACACCCGGCCGCTTCGAGGTGCTGGACCTGAACCATAAGCTCCTTCTGGTTCTCTTCGCGGGCGGGGAGCCGATCGAGCCGCAACGGACGCTGGTCCAGCTCGAGTCAGGCCGCTTCGTGGTCCCGGACAGGCCTACGGAGCCGAGGGACATGGTGCTCGGCGACGGGCGCTTCTCGTTCCGGCAGACGGCCGATATCGGACCAGGCAAGCACACCATCACAATCGAGAACCACACAGGCGATCCTGGCCGCTTCTGGTTCCTGCAATATCCCTTAGGGTTCGAGCCGCACCGTATCGAGTACGAGCCGTTCCTCTCCGGCAAGCGATTGCTGCTCACCTCATGCTTCGGCGAGCTTTATAAGACGCAGCTCGTGGACGAGGCAGAGAGCCTGACGGTCTCCGACATGACCTACTTGTTCACCGATCTGAAGGACTCGACGCCGCTGTATGAACGCGTTGGCGACGTGAACGCGTATTTCCTCGTTCGCCAGCACTTCGACATCCTGAACCGGATCATCCGGAGCAGGGGCGGCACGATCGTCAAGACGATCGGTGACGCCGTCATGGCCGGCTTCGGGCATCCGCAGGACGCCGTACGCGCCGCGATCGAGATGATCGAGGAGCTGTCGCGGTTCAACCAGACCGCCTCGCGGCCTCTGGGGCTCAAGGTCGGCGTGCACAGAGGGCGGGCCATCGCCGTCAGGCTCAACGACCGGATCGACTATTTCGGCCAGGACGTGAACATTGCCGCCCGCGTGCAAGGTCTCGCCGACGTCAACGAGGTCTGCATCACCGAAACGGTGATGGAGTCGCCGGGTGTCCGTGAAATCACTGAGAGCCGCGTGGTTTCACGGGAATACGAAAACCTGAAGGGCATAGGCCAGAAGATGGAGATCCACCGGCTGGCAATCGCCCCCACGCAGTGATCAGGCTTGCGGGCCCCCGCCAAGGAGGACGCCTGCATACGAGATGTGGACGAGATCCCCCAGGCACCGTTAACGTCGCGGATCGCGACAACACAAAACTTGGTTCGGGCCGATACACCGCGGGAGGAATCTTGAAAGCGACCGTCGGCACCTGGCTGAAACGGCTTGCGGCCGGCACGGCCCTCCTGGTGGCGCTGGCGTTGGGTCTCGTCGTGGCCGGACTGGCATTCCGGGCCTGGGATGCCCTGCGGGCCCCGCCGCTCGAGGCCTGGCACACCTTCGTTCCCGACGAGCCTGACGCCGAGGCCATCGACGCCATGGATTGGGCGGCCTACCTGCGGAGGGAGGGGCAACTCATCGTCGACGTGAGGCGGGAGGTCTTACGCGCGCCGGAGGACGGCGCGGCGCTCCCGGTCGACCGGTACGTCACCGGCAGCCCCGTCGACCCAGCGACATTCGCGACCGACTGGAACCGCTCGTACGTCATGGAGCCCGAGGGCACGCCGGTCGGAGCCGCCGTATTCCTGCACGGCCTCACCGACGCCCCCTACAGCCTCCGTCACCTCGCCGCCGTCTACCGCGACCGCGGTTTCGTCGCCATCGGCATCCGCCTGCCCGGCCACGGCACCGTTCCGGCCGGCTTGACCAAGGTGGAATGGGAGGACTGGATGGCCGCCACCCGACTGGCCGTGCGAGAGGCCGTCCGGCGTGCCGGATCCGGCAAGCGCCTGCATGTCGTCGGGTTCTCGAACGGCGGTGCCCTGGCAGTGAAGTACGCCCTCGACGCCGTCGCGGATGGCAGTCTGCCAAAGCCTGAACGCCTCATCCTGCTCTCGCCGATGATCGGGCTTACGGCCTTCGCCCGCTACGCCGGCCTTGCCGGGCTGCCTGCCTTCTTCCCGGCCTTCGCGCGGGCGGCCTGGCTCGACGTGCTGCCGGAATTCAACCCGTTCAAGTACAATTCCTTCCCGGTGAACGCGGCGCGGCAGGCCTACCAGGTGACGCAGGAGGTCCAGGATCGGATCAACCAGGCCGCCGCCGACGGCAGCATCGCCGCCCTTCCGCCGATCCATACGTTCCAGTCGGTGGCCGACTTCACCGTCAGCACCCGGGCAATCGTCACGGGCCTCTATGCGCGGCTTCCCGCCAACGGCAGCGAGCTGACGCTGTTCGACCTCAACCGCGCCATCGGCCTCGGCCCCCTGCTCGACCGCTCCATGGACACGATCGTCGGGCGGCTGCTGCCGCCGGCCCCGCGCGCGTTCAGGACGACGCTCGTCACGAATGCCGACCCGTCCACGCTGGAGGCCGTCGAACGGGCCGTCGAGAGCGGCGCAACCGAGGAGGCGGCGACGCCCACGGGGCTGTCGTTCCCGCCCACGGCCTTCTCGCTCTCCCATGTCGCCCTGCCATTCCCGGTCACGGATCCGCTCTACGGCTCGCAGCCGGGCCCGGGGGAACGCTTCGGCATCAATCTCGGCGCGCTGACGCCGCGTGGCGAGCGCGGCGTCCTGATCGTCTCGCTCGATGCGCTGGTGCGCATCTCGTCGAACCCATTCTACCCCTACATCGAGCGCAGGGTGATCGAGGGCATAGAATGGCCGCCGCGGTAGGCCCCGGGGTTCAGCCGTCCGAAAGGGACCGCACCATCTCCGGCAGGGAGCAGCTCCGGCCTCGCTGGGGCGGGCGATGGCTACTGCGCCGGTCTGACGGGGTCTGCCCTGACCAACGCCTGAAGGCACGGGTGAAGGCGCTGTGCTCGGTGTAGTTCAGGGCGTGGGCGATCTCGGTGAGCGACAGGTCGGTCGCGGGGAGCAGCTTGCAGGCAATCTCGCAGGCGTCAGGGTGGCATCAGTGCCGATTCAGGACAATTCCTCCCCCTCCCCAGGGTTAGACCTGATGGACCCGTGGGTTGCGACGGGTATGCTCAAGGTCACGGAGGCCGGGGTTGTCGCCCTTCAGGAGCACATTCCATGCCGGAGCCGTTGAGCGGGCACCGGATTCGATCACCCAAAGGGTGCAGACCGCACCCTGAAGGAGCCGATACGCCGGCAACAAGGATCGCTGACCGCTCCCGAGGACGCAGTCGTCGCCGGGGCACTGACCGGAGCGATGCGCGGATCAGGGGCACCAGGAGTAACAGTCATCGAGTAGCCGAGCGCACTTCGGGGAGATGGCCGATGCTGACAGGTCGTTTGACTCCAAGGGGCAATGCCATTCACGCGCAAGCCGGATCCATGGCGCCCGAGCCCGGCGAAGGCCGGGACATCAAGGTCCGGCAGGCATCGACATATTTCGACGGGGCCGATGCCGCGCTCGATCGCGAGGCGCAAGCGAAGGAACTCAATTACCAATCATGGGACCTGGGCATCCTGCAGCTGGAACGGATTTCGCTGTTCCGCAGACCGGGAAGGACGCACCACCGCGGCAACCTGCGGGCCGATGACTGGCCCCGCGGAAGGGACATCGGGTCCGCCGCGTCGGCCTACTTGCAGCAGGGATCACCACCCGACCTGAATTTCCGCATCCTGATCGCGACCCTCGACGAGGGGGCATCCGAGCAGCTCCTGACCGCCTTCCTTCCGTGCACCCTGCTCAGGAAATCGGTGCCGTCGCAAAGCGCGGAACACATGGTGGCCCTGGATTCGTGGCAGGGTGCCATCATAGCAGGCCATCTCCTCTCGTTGGCCCGTGAGCTGCCTTCGATCCCGAAGGAGCACTGGCCGATGCTGGGGGCAGCGGCCTCCACCCTGGTTCAGGCCTGCCTCGTTCCCACGCGCGGCAATCCCGCACGGACCGGCGCGCCGAAAGACACCGCCGTTCGCGAGCGGCTCCGGTGCGTCGTGAGACAGAACATGAAATCTCCGGATTTCGGACCGGAGGCGCTCAGGCGGCTTGTCGGGATGTCACGTTCCAAGCTCTATCGCATTTTCGGAGGGACCGGCGGCGTCGCGCGATGCATCCAGGACGAACGCCTCGACGTAGCCAGGCAACGCCTCGCCGACATCGGGGACACGACCCCGATCAGGACTTTGGCAAGCGAGGTCGGATTCATCGAACACTCGTCCTTCAGCAGGGCCTTCAAGCTTCGATACGGAACCAGTCCCACCGAATTCAGAGAGACGGTTCTGGCCCAACCTCGTTTCGACGCGCGTGACGATCGACATGACGCCGACAGCATGACTGGATCGTGCAACCGATCTGCATGACATGGACCGGGTTCCGATCGAGCCGATTCGCGATGGTGTCGGCCGGGGCAGGGATCATGACCGCCGACGGAAGACGCCGTTCCCGAAGCGCAGACAGGGATCCGGGCCCATCTAGGAGCCATGCGCCCCTGCGCCGCCGGGCAATGCCGCGAAAATCCTGCCGACATCCTGTCATCGTGATCTGACAATGCCGGAGAATCCGGCGACGGCCAGGAGGCTCAGGACCCATCCCACGATGGACTGGAAATAATAATAACTCAGAGCCGATCCTCCGGAGGGCTTGGACGGATCGGGCCGCCAGTATGTCTTCTGATCCATCTCGAGCACCGGCAGGAGGACATCCAGCGAGTACATCCACGGATTGATCTCCGGATAGCTCGATGCCTCCCACTGCTGGCGGAAGCATGAGAACTGGGTTTGTCCGCTTTCGGCGCGTCCGTCCACGGCCGTCTGGGTCGCGGACAGGAAGCGCTGTTCCGATCGGTCCACTCCGCACATCGTCCATTCAGGCGATCGCAAGACGACAGCGCTGTTCGGCTTGAAGGCTCCCTGCCGTTCCGCATAGCCGAAGACCGCCACGCCAAGGGCCCAGAAGAAGGCGAGCCAGACCAAGGCGAGCAGAGGTTGGCGGCCATAGGCGACGGTGATTGCGAGTAGACCGTCCTTGACGGCTAGCATTGCACGCCACAGGGCGTGCCGTGCGCGCCGGCGACGGGCTCGCCGCTGAAGCCGCTCCTTCTCGATGAGCACCGTCGTGGCGTCCTCATCATGGCCCATCTCCCGGAAGACCGATGCGAGTTGCTCATAGGGTTGCGGCCAGAATTCCTCTCCGCGTCCATCCGGCACCTGTCGTGACAGCCACTCGAGGCGTCCCTCCGCATCGACCGGACCATCGATGAAGGCGCCATAGCGACAGCGGTTCAAGAGAAGTTCACCCTTTTTCGGCCAGCATGGTGCTTCGTCATGCAGAGTACCTACCGAGGCTCCTGTCATGGCCAGTGTCCCATCGATCCTTGCCTCTTTGCGCAGAAAGAACGCGCCTTCCACCAAGACGCGGCTTAGTTGCAGAGCATCGCGGCCGGAGTTGGTGATGACCGTGGAGGTGCAGTCCAGGTCACCCGCGATCCGCGCACCTGTGAGCCGGACTTCGCCCGTGACATTGCCCGAGCGCAGCAGGAAACCGCCCTGCACTTGGATTGCGTCGGCAGCAATGGCGACTTCGTCAGGACGGAAGATTGTCGATCCGGCACAATCGAAACTGGCTTCGAGCCGCGCACCGCGCAGGTTGACGCCGCCACGGAAATCCGCGTCCCGACAGAAGACATTGCGCACTTCCAAACCCTCGGCATTGAGCGCAAATCCGCCGGGCGACTGTATCACCGCACCGTCGCAAACGAGATTGCCACCGAGCCGTGAATCGGTGAGGCGAACCTCGCCGTTGGCATGTGAGCCGCGCAGATAAAGCCCGCCCCGGACCTCGAGCCGCTCGGCCTGTAGGCCCGGCAGTGACGACCCGTCCAGGAACAGACGATCGATGATCGCCGACCGGAAGACCGGAACGGCATCGAAGCGGCAATCCTTCAGACGGATATCACGAGACACCCGGCAGCCTTCGAGGTCGAGAACACCCTGGATCCAGGCCCCGCTGATCCTGACGCCCTTTTCGTGCGGGCGATAGCCCTCCTCGCCACCCAGCAGGAGAAAGCGTAGGAAGGAGGCGCGGACGGCGCGCGCGGGATCATCCGCGCCCGGTCGCACGCCGTCACCCAGACGATCAAGCCCACCGCTCGGAAGGCGGGATAGAACCACCTCCTCAGCCGGCAGCAAAGGACGGAAGCCGTCAAGAGTGGCGCCGACGGTCGACCATGGCTGTCCATCCACGCTTCTTGGAACGATCTGATCGCCATTCATGGGATGGCCTGGAGGAATACTTCGTCAACTCTGACAACGAACGCCATCACCACATTCACACCATCGGTCCGAAGCATGGCCGGGTGCTGCCCATGTCTCCACGGCTGACCACGCGGCCTCATTCGATATGCGACATTGCGCCAGCCCTCTGGTCACGGGCAGTCGCGGGCTGCGCCCTGAGGGATTTCACCCGCTGGCCCGGGTGAAGGGCCTGGACGCCGCCGGTCACGACGACGTCGTCCGGGTCGAGCCCTTGCGAGACGATCACCCGGTCGGAATCAAAGCGCAGAATGTCGACATTTCGCAGGGAGACGGTCGACGTCGCAGGATCGACGATCCACATGGCCGACGATGGCCCGGACCATGTGAGGGCGCTCGCCGGAACCGCGACGACAGCCGGCGAGCGCAGTTCGATCGTCCCGATGACGGTCGATCCCAGCCGCATGGCCTCCGGAGGATCTTGCAGGCTGACCCGGACCTGGAAGGTGCGGGTCACGGGGTCGGCCTGCGCCGCGATCTCGCGCACGCGCCCGACGGCGACGACGGAACGATCATCGGCGAGGGCCACGCGGATCACCGGATCCGTCGCCTGCTGATCGAGAAAACGCGCAGGGACGTTGAATACGGCATCGCGCCCATCGTCGCGGGCTAGTTGCACGACGGTCTGGCCTGCCTGCACGACTTCGCCGGGCTCGGCGCTTCGGGCCGTCACCACACCGGCGGTGTCGGATCGAAGCTCCGTGAAGGCAAGGCGATCGCGTGCCAGCCCGACTCTCGCTTCGGCATCCTCGAGGCCGGCTTCGGCGGTGTTCTTTGCCTGCAAGGCCTGGTCGAAACGCGGCCGGGTCGTAAAACCCTGTGTCATGAGCTCGTCCTGGCGGTCGAAGGCATTGCGTGCTGTGCTCACCTCACCTCTCGCAGCCGCCAACGCGGCCTTCGCGGCGCTCAGGGCGTTCTGCTCGGTCTGCGGGTCCAGGCGGGCGACAAGCTGGCCCGCCGCGATCCTGTCGCCGACGTTCACGGGACGCTCGACAACGCGACCGCCGATGCGGAACGCAAGTGCGACGTTGTTCTCCGCCTGGATCTCGCCAGATAGCTGGATATCGTTCACCAGCTTGCTCGCCTCCACCGAGATGACTTCGACCGGTCGGCCGACACCCGGCAATGGCGTTTCACTTCGACCGCATGCGGCCATTCCTGAAAGCAATGCGGCAATCATAGCCGGCCCCAGCTGGACCGATGCGGCCAATCGTGAAGCGAGGACGGTGATAACGGTCATGATCGGGACGCTCCCGCAGCCGTCGAACTGGCCGCCAAAGCGCCGGCGGCGGACGAACGCCTGTCGAACAACGTGACATAAAGCGTGGGCAGCAGGATCAGGGTGAGGACCGTGGCGACCAAGAGCCCCCCCATAATCGCATAGGCCATCGGCCCCCAGAAAACCGTGGGTGCGATCGGGATCATGCCGAGGACGGTGGAGATGGCCGTCAGCATGATCGGGCGGAACCGCGTCGTACTGGCATCGAGCGCGGCCTCCGCGACGCCCTTGCCGGCAGCTCTCTCCGCCTCGATCTGCCCGATGAGGATGACGGCATTCTTCGTGATGATGCCGATCAGGGCGAGAATGCCAAGCAGCGCCACGAAGCCAAGGGGCTTGCCCGAGATCAACAGGGCCCCGACGACGCCGATAAGGCCGAGCGGGGCGATGCAAAGGACCAGGGCGAGCAGCTTGAAGCTGCGCAACTGTGCCATGAGGACAGTCAGCATGATCAGGAGCATCAACGGGACCACCGCGATCACAGATGCCTGCGACTTCGCGCTCTCCTCGACCGTTCCGCCGACATCGATCCGGTATGAGGGCGGCAGGGTCCGCCTCAGTTCATCGATCTTCGGCGTCAGGGCGGAGACGGCCGTTTCAGGAAGGATACCGGGCGCGACATCGGCGGCGACCGTGAGGGTCGGCACCCGGTCCCGACGCCAGACCAGGGGAGTATCGAGCCCATAGCTGAACGTGACGAACTGCGACAGCGGCACGGATCGGCCACCCGGCAAGGCGACTTGCATGGTCCTCAACGTCTCGATCGAAGCCCGCTCGTCCTCCCTCGCGCGCGCAACGACGTTGACGAGATAGATGCTGTCACGCACCTGGGTGACGACGGTTCCTGACACGACCGTGTTGAGAATGGTCGCGAGCGCCGCCGAGCTGAGGCCGAGGCGCCTCGCCTCATCCTGGTCGACCCGCAATTGAAGCTTGCGCGCGGGCTCGATCCAATCGAAATTGACCTGCTTGGCCTGCGGGTTCGAAGCAACGACCTGGGCAAGCTTCATGGCAATGGTGCGGACCTCGCCGATGTCAGGGCCTGTCACGCGGTATTGCAGCGGCCAGCCGACAGGCGGTCCGAGCTCCAGGGGGTACACCCGCGCGACCAGATTCGGGAACTCGTTGGCCAACATCGATTCCAGCTTCTCCTGAAGTCTTTCCCGGGCCGGCACGTCCTTTGCGACGATCACGGCCTGACTGAAGAAATCGTTCGGAAGCTGGACATTCAGGGGAAGGTAGAAACGGATCGCGCCGCGTCCGACGTAGGTGCTCCATCGTTCGACATCGGCATCGTCCTTCAAGGCGGCGTCGAAGCGACGGACGAGATCCTCGCTCGCGAAGATCGAGGCGTTCTGGGGCATCGTCAGGTCGACAAGAAGCTCAGGACGGTCCGAGGCCGGGAAGAACTGACGCGGCACGAGTGGAAGAGCCAACAGCGAGGCGGCGAACAGGCCGACGCTGACGGCAATGGTGAGCCAGCGAGCGGCAATCGCGCCGGACAGGAGCCGTCGGAACAGCATGACCGCGCGGCCGGGCGACGGATCGGTCGAGGCGGTCTTCGGCCTGGACAGCATCGCGACGCCGAGCACCGGCGCGAACACCACCGCCACGAGCCAGGAGATGACCAGCGCAATGCTGACCACGGCAAAGAGCGAGAACGTATACTCGCCCGCCGAGCTCGCGGCGAAGCCGATCGGGACGAATCCGGCGATCGTCACCAGTGTGCCGGCCAGCATCGCCATGGCATACCGCTCGAAGGCATAGGTCGCGGCCTTCTCCTTCTCGTCGCCCGCCGCGAGGCGGGTCACCATGGCGTCGGTGGTCGTCATGGCATCGTCGACGAGCAGGGCCAGCGCGATGATCAACGCCCCCAGTGAGATGCGCTGCATGTCGATGTCGACGACATCCATGATGGCCAGCACGGCAGCGAGCGTCAGCGGAATGGACAGGGCGACGACCAGTCCGGGCCGGACCCCGAGGCTGACGAAGCTCGCGACGAGGATGATGGCAACCGACTGCCAAAGCGACGTCATGAAATCGGCGATCGCGTGATCGACGGTCACGGCCTGGTCTGCAACGAGATGCGGTTCGATGCCGTGCGGCAGGTTGGCGACAATCCCCGTCATCGCCTTCCTGACATTGTCGCCGAGCGCCAGGATATCGCCGCCGTCCCGCATGGCGATGCCGAGCCCGATCGCCTCCTGCCCGTCGACGCGAAACATCGGCTGCGGCGGGTCGGCAGGGCCGCGCTGAACGGTTGCGATATCGGCCAACCGAACCATCCGGTCCCCCACCGGGAAGTTCACGTCGAGAAGATCGGCTTCGGTCTCAAAAGCCCCGGAGACGCGCAGGGCCATGGTCTCGTCCCGTGTTTGGAGCACCCCCGCCGGACGCACGATGTTCTGGCTCTGCAAGGCCGTCAGCAGAGCCGTTCGATCGATGCCCAGATTGGCCAGTTCCCTCACCGAGAATTCGACGAAGATCCGCTCGTCCTGGGCGCCGATGATTTCGATCTTGGACACGTCGGGGACGAGCAGGAGCCTGGACCGGATGTCCTCGACGTAATCCCTTAACTCCCGACGGGTGAAGCCATCGGAGGTGAAGCCATAGATGATGCCGAACGTGTCGCCGAACCGATCGTTGAAGAATGGTCCAAGCGTGCCAGTCGGCAACGTGTGGCGGATATCGGTCACCAGGTTGCGGACCTGGAACCAGGTGTCCTGCACATCCGATCCCGGGACCGATTGCTTCAGGTTGACGAAGATCGTGGTCAACCCCGGCGTGGTCGAGCTTCGGAGGAAGTCGAGGCCCGGTGTTTCCTCGAGCTGGCGCTCGAGCCGTTCCGTGACCTGCGTCAGGGTATCTTCCATCGTCGCGCCCGGCCAGGCCGCGGAGACGACCATCGTCTTGATGACGAACGAGGGATCCTCGTTTCGGCCAAGGCGATAGAACGCCAGAAGGCCGGCGGCGACAGCCACGATCATGAGATAGATCACGACGGAGCGGTTCCTCAGGGCCAATCCCGACAGGTTGAAGGTCATTGCGATACCGTCCCGGGCAGCTTCACGGATTGACCCTCGCGTAGGAGATTGGCGCCTGCAGTCACGACGATGTCGCCTGCCGAGAGCCCCTTCGCGACGAGAGTGGTTGCGGGGCCGGCACCGATCACGTCGAGATTGCGCCAGGCGACTTTAGTCGTGCTTGGATCGACTACCCACACACCGCTGTCCGGCCCCCGCCGCACCAGTGCGGTGGAGGGGATCGTCATCGCCGTTTGCCCGCGCCCCCGGAGAATGCCGGTGACAGCCGTGCCAAGCCTGAGCGATTGGGGCGGATCGGTGAGGCCGACGCGGACGGCGAAGGTTCGAGTCACAGGATCGGCCTGCGGGGCGATCTCCCGAACCCGTCCGTGAACCTTGACGTTCGGGTCGCTCGCCAGGCTGACGACGACCTCGACGTCCGGCGCTGCCGCCCGCGCCAGGTCGGCTGGTATCTCGAAAACGGCATCGCGACCATCCCGTCGTGCGAGCTGCACGATCATCCGGCCGGCGGAAACCACCTCGCCGGGCTCCGCACCGACTGCCGTGACCGTGCCAGGCGCATCGGCTCTCAGGGTGGTGAACCCGACGGTATCCTCGGCTGTGCTGACACGGGCCTGAGCCCCGTCCACCTGTGCCTGTGCCGCCGTGCGCGCCTGTTCGGCGGCCTCGAAATCGGATTGTGTCGTGATGCCGCGTTCAACGAGATGCCGCTGCCGTTGATACTGGTTGTCCGCTTGTCTCAACACGCCCTGGGCCGCCGTCAGCGCCGCCTGAGCGGAGCGGAGCTCGTTGAGCTCGTTCTCCGGGTCGAGACGGGCGACCTCCTCCCCTTCGCCCACCGTCACCCCGACGCGGGCAGGCCTGTCGATCAGCCGGCCGCCCAACCTGAACGACAGGGAAGCCCGATCCTGGGGTTCGACATGGCCCGCGAAACTGACATCTGCTGACTTGGCAGGAGGCTCGACCACGATGACACGGGCAGGCCGCACCGGAGCCGGCGCCTCGACCTCCGCCTGGCAAGCGGCGCACCAGAGCGCGAGGGCAACCGGAACGGCGACTTGCAAGGGAGGACGAGCGCCGGAATCCCGCAACATATCCCATATCCTGCTTGGGTCGCTCTGGACCTTGGGTCACTCCTGCAAGTCACGGGCGGACCCGATTCCGACGGCACTGGGCCGCAATCAGCGGGATGTCCGACCGATGTCCGCAATCCACTCCCAGGACCTGTCACGCTTACGCACTAGGTTAAGGGTATCAGAAACTCCCGATGGTGCAGATTAACTCATCATCCCAATCCTATGCGCTGCATCCCATTTTTGGATCACGGCCCTCTCCTGATGCGGTCCGTCCCAAAAAATTGGGACGGCTCGCCTAGGTCTGGGACGCTGCGCCGATGCATTTCCGGCCGCGCAAGCTAAGCTCACGTGGATCGCAGCCGGCACTCGTTGCGTCCATGCGGCTTTGGCAAGGCGATCCCTGGCGCGACGATCATTTCGCTTGAGGCTAGAGCGATGGCAAGCATTCATACGGCGCCCAAGTCTCTGGACCCTCAGCCTAAGACCTTCATGCAGCGGTTTCTCGACGGAGTTGAACGGGTAGGGAACATGGTTCCTCACCCGGTGGTCATTTTCCTGATCCTGATCGCCATCGTCATCGTGCTCTCGGCCGTGCTCAGCCTGTTCGGGGCGGCGGTCTCCTTCGAGCGCATCAACCCTGACACGCACAAGGTCGAGACCGCGACCACGGAGATCCGCAGCCTGCTGAACACGGACGGCATCCGCTTCATCTACGCGTCGCTGATCCCGAATTTCATGAGCTTCACCGCGGTCGGGCTGATGATCGTCGCGATGATCGGCGCCGGGGTGGCGGAAGAGTCCGGTCTGGTCACTGCGCTGATCCGCAAGCTCGTCATCGTCTCGCCGGCCTGGGCGCTGACCTATATTCTGTCCTTCGTCGGCATCATTTCCAGCATCGCGGCCGATGCCGGCTATCTGGTGCTGATCCCGCTCGCCGGCATCGCCTATCTCGCCGTCGGGCGGCATCCGCTCGCCGGCCTCGCGCTCGGCTTCGCTGCCGTGGCCGCGGCATTCACCGTCAACATGCTGATCAAGCCGCTCGACGCCGTCCTCGTCGAATTCACCAACGATGCGGCCCATCTCGTCGATCCCAACCGTTCCATCGGCCTCACCTCGAATATCTGGTTTTCCTTCGCCTCGGTGCTGTTCCTCACCGTGGTCATCGCTTTCATCACCGACCGCGTGATCGCGCCCCGTCTCGGCACATACGATCCGAAGCTCGCAGCCGACGGAACAACGACGGACCAGAGTGCGGTCCTTTCAGAGCAGGAATCGCGGGGCCTGCGTTTCGCCGGGATCGGATTGCTCGGGCTGATCGCGGTCTTCTGCCTCCTGACCATTCCTTCGGGCGCACCCTTGCGCAATCCCGACACGCGGGAACTCATCGGCAATTCGCCCTTCATGAACGGGCTGATCGCGCTGATCATGCTGATGTTCCTCGTCACCGGCTGGTCCTATGGCATCGGTGCCGGCACGTTGAGGACTTTGTCCGAGGTGATCGCGGCGATCGAGAAGTCGATCAAGAGCCTCGGCGGCACGATCTTCCTGTTCTTCGTCCTGAGCCAGTTCGTTGCCTATTTCACCTACACCAACATGGGCACGGTGATGGCGCTCAGCCTGTCGGGGGCTCTGCAGGCGGCCAATATCGGCGCGCTGCCGCTGCTCCTCGGCTTCATCGTAGTCGTCGCGATCATCGACCTGCTGCTGACCGGCGCCATCGCCAAATGGGCGATCTTCGCCCCGGTCTTCGTGCCGTTGCTCATGAAGCTCGGGGTCGAGCCGGAGGCGGTGCTCGCGGCCTATCGCGTCGGTGACTCGCCGATGAATGCGATCACGCCGCTGAACGCCTATTTCGCCCTCGTCGTCGGGTTCGCGCAGAAATACGACAGGTTCGCGGGCGTCGGCACCGTCGTATCGCTGATGCTGCCTTATGTCGTCTGGATCTTCGTGCTCTGGACGGCCCTCTTCGCCATCTGGAAGATGCTCGGGCTGCCATGGGGTCTGTGAGCTGACGCCGACGATCGCCCGACAAAGGCCGGAGCAATGCAACCGCAAGCAACGGAATGAGACGATGAGCAGCCCTGCGATTCCCCTCGATGTCGCCGCCGCGGAAGATCACCTGATGCGGTTCCTCTCTGTTGAAGGCGTGACCGGGCAGGAGGCCGCAATCGCTGCGGCCGTGTCCGACGAGCTCAGAAAGGTGGGCATGCCGGCCTCCGCGATCCGCTTCGACGAAGCGCACAAGCGCATTCCTCTTCCCACCGAGACCGGCAATCTGATCGTCGATCTGCCGGGAACGCGGCCTGGACCGCGCCTGTTGTTCTCGACCCATCTCGATACGGTGCCGCTCTGCGCCGGCGCCAAGCCGAGGCGCGAGGGCGACCGGATCGTCGGAGACGGCACGACGGCGCTGGGCGGAGACAATCGCACGGGCTGCGCCATCCTCGTCGTCCTTGCGGAAACGTTGCTGAAGCACAAGCTGCCGCATCCGCCGATCACGCTGCTCTTCACCGTTCGCGAAGAGAGCGGCCTGCACGGCGCGCGCGAACTCGATCCTGCCGATCTCGGCGGCGCGGCGATGTGCATCAACGTCGATGGCCAGGACCCGTCGGATCTGATCGTCGGAGCTGTCGGCCAGGAGAACTGGGAGGTCGAGATCGTCGGCAAGGCCTCGCATGCGGGCGTCGCGCCGGAGAAGGGCATTTCGGCGACGCTGGTCGGCGCCATCGCCCTGACCGATGCAAAGCGCGAAGGATGGTTCGGCAAGGTGGTGAAGGCCGGGGACAGGGGCACGAGCAATGTCGGAATCTTCGGCGGCAAAAATGACAAGCCAGCAGGCGATGCGACCAATGTCGTGACCGATTACGTCTTCATCAAAGGGGAGGCGAGAAGCCCGACATCAGCGTTCGCGACAGCAATCGCCAAGGGCTACGAGCAGGCTTTCCGGAAGGGACGAGAAGAGGTGAAGGACGATGAAGGCGACATGGCCAAAGTCACCTTCACCCATACCCCATCCTATCCGCCCTTCAATCTCGACGAGACTTCACCCGTGGTGCAACGCGCGACCAAGGCCATGACGATGCTCGGCCTCAAGCCGAACTACCTGTTCTCGAATGGCGGCCTCGACGCCAACTGGCTCGACAAGCATGGCGTTCCGACCGTCACTATCGGCGCCGGCCAGGCGGAGATTCATACGATCAAGGAGTATGTGAACCTGCCGCAATTCGTGACCGGCTGCCGCCTCGCACTGCTGCTGGCCACGATCGAGGACTAGATGGGCAGCGGCAGCGACATGCTCGGCTCGAGGAGACAGGGCACCCGCACGCTCCGATACTCCGCCCCTTCCGCATTCTCAGCCAACTGGGCTAGCCGGGAGACGAGCGATTGAGCCCGATCACGTCCATCGCCATCGTCATCGCCCTGGCTGTCTTCCTATTCATCTTGAACAAGCTGCCGGTGGTCATCGTCGCCATGGCAACGGCGCTGGCGTTGTGGGCGACGCAGGTTCTCACCCTGAACCAGGCCCTGGGTGGCTTCGGCGACCCGGCCGTCATCTTCATCGCCTGCCTCTTCATCGTCAGCGCCGGCCTCGAGACCACCGGCGTGACGGCCTGGGCCGGTCAGCTTCTGATCCGGGGTGCAGGACAGGAGAGCCGGACACGCCTTCTTCTTCTCACCATGAGCCTGGTGGCCGTGCTGACCGCCATGATCAGTGTCAACGGCGCCGTTGCGGCCCTGCTGCCGGTCGTGGTCGTCATGGCGGTGCGTCTGAAGCGGAAATCGTCGCAGCTCCTGATGCCGCTGGTGTTCTCCGCCCATGCGGGCTCGATGCTCGCCCTGACCGGCACGCCGGTGAACGTCCTCGTCTCCGAGGCGGGATCGGATGCCGGGGTCGGCGGGTTCGGCTACTTCGAGTTCGCACTCGTCGGCCTTCCGCTGCTCGCCGGCACGATGGCGATCATCGTCCTCTTCGGCGAACGCCTTCTGCCGCAGCGCAACGGCGCCAAGATGCCGGCCGATCTCAGCCGCCATGCCAGGACCCTGGTGGAGCAATACGGCCTCGCAGATGGCATCTTTCAGCTACGTATGCGCGCCACCTCGCCTTATGTCGGCCTCTCCGCGACGGAAATCGATCTTTCTGCCTTTCCGGACGTGCATATCGTCGCCTTTCAGGAAGGCGAGAGCGGCGCTCCGTTCCGGCGACCGTTGAGGGACGGGGACCACATGCTGGTCCGCGGCACCGCCGACGCCGCAGCCCTGCTCGCTGCGAAGATGCATCTCTCCTTTCGCGAAGGCACCATCGCCGGTCACGGCGAGGAAACCCTGTTCAACCGCCGTTCCGGCCTAGCCGAAGTGGTGATTCCGCCGCGCTCGGGCCTGATCGGACAAACGGTGTTTCCAGGGATGGTCACCGACAGCGGCGACCTCATCGTCCTGGCCGTGCAGCGGGCTGGAGCGGAGATTGGCGCAGACGGGCCTAAAGCCGGTGGCCGCGTCGCGTTGCGTGCCGGCGACACCTTGCTGCTCCAGGGAACCTGGAAGGCCCTCGATGTCCATCTCAGCGATCCGGACGTGCTGGTGGTCAACTCGCCCGAACTGGTGCGGCGCCAGGCTGTGCCTTTGGGGCCGGGAGCCTATCAGGCGATCGCCATCCTGGTTGCGATGGTCATTCTGCTCGCGACCGGGCTCGTGCCGCCCGCCGTCGCGGGCCTCCTCGCCGCCGGTGCGATGGTCCTGTCCCGGATCATGAGCGTCGAGCAATCCTACCGGGCGATCGACTGGACCACGGTGATCCTCGTCGGCGCGCTGATGCCGCTATCGACGGCGATGGTGCAGACCGGGGCTGCGCAGCTCATGGCCGAGGGCCTCGTCCGCCTCATCGGGGGCGCGGGACCCCTTGCCCTCCTTGCCGGCCTCTTCGTGCTGACGGCCGTCATGGGCCAGTTGATCAGCAACACGGCGACGGCGCTCATCGTCATCCCGATCGGCATGGCGGCCGCATCGAGTATGGGCGTCTCGCCCCGTCCCGTTCTCATGAGCACGGCCGTTGCCGCGGCCGGTGCGTTCCTGACCCCCATTGCAACGCCGACCAACCTGATGGTCATGGGCCCGGGAGGATACGCCTTCGGCGATTACTGGAAGCTGGGATTGCCCCTGCTGATCTGGTTCTTCGTCGTCGCGGTCTTCCTCGTGCCGCTGATCTGGCGGTTCTGATCGGCCAGGCGGGGACCATCGATGAGCGACGCAGATCCGAACCGCGAAACGACCCTGGCACCGGTGAGGTCACACGGCCTGATCGGCCTCTGGGCCGTGCTCTTCGCCGTCTGGATGGTTGCCAATTCCACAATGGCGGTCGTCGTCGTGCTGCTCGGCGCGGCGATCACGCTGCCGATCGCCTGGATTTTCGCGTCCTCGGGCAATGCCTGGAGCGGGATCCGCCGGGCGCCTGGCGGGCTGCTGCACTTCATGCTCTACGGCGCGACATTCCTCGTCGAGCTCGTCAAGGCCAACATCGCCATGATGCGCTACGTCTATGCCCCACGCATCGCCATCAGGCCGGGCATCGTCAAGGTCCGCACCCGTCTCACATCGCCGATCGGCCGGCTGGCGCTTGCCAACACCATCGCGCTGACCCCGGGCTCACTCGTGATGGACCTGAAGGGCGACACGCTCTTCATTCACCTGCTCGACATCGACGGTATCGACGCCGACGCGATGACCGAAGCGATCGTCACCCCGTTCGAACGGCATCTGGAGCACGTGTTTGGCTGAAGGCATCGTTCAGGTCGCGGCCGTCCTTATCCTCGGCGCCATCCTGCTGGCCGTCACCCGGCTGGTGCTCGGGCCGACGCTGATCGACCGGGTCGTCGCGATCGATGTGCTGACGATCGTCTCGATCTCACTCATCGTCCTCTATGCCCATGTATCGGGACGCTTCGTCTATATCGATGTCGCCCTGGTCTATGGATTGCTGAGCTTCCTGGCGGTGCTGGCGATCGCACGCTTTCTCGAGAAGGGACTCTAGCCCATGCTTGAGCTTCTCCTCCTTGCCGTCTGTGCCGGAATCCTCATCAGCGGGCTTCTCGCGGTGTGCCTGAACAACCTCGTCGCCGCGATGGTGAGCTCGGGCCTGGCCGGCCTGCTCGCATCCGTGACGTTCCTGCTGCTGGCGGCTCCGGACGTGGCGATGGCGGAGGCGGCGATCGGATCGGGCCTGACGACCTTCATCTTCATCTATGCCCTCCGCCATGCCGGCAACGGGGAGCGTGAACCATGATCGAGCTGACCGGAAGTCTGTTGATCCTGACCGGCGCCGTGTTCCTGTTCTCGGCCGGCCTCGGCCTCGTGCGCATGCCTGACGCCTTCACCCGCATCCAGGCCGGCACCAAGGCCACGACCCTGGGCAACATCTTGATCGTCGTCGGCCTCGCTTTCTACCATCCGGGGTGGGGGCCCAAGCTGGCTCTCGTCATCGTCTTCGTCTTGATGACGAATCCCGTCTCCTCCCATGCATTGTCGCGCGCCGCGCATCGGATCCGCACGCCCATGACGCCGGCGACCGTGACGGACGCCCTCGCGGACGATGAGAAGACCGGCAGAACCGGAGGAGCGGCATGATCTATCGCGCCAGCGTGCTGTTCGCCGTCGCTCTGCTCGGGCTGATCTTCCTCCGATTGGCCGGCGGCTATGCGGAGCGGTCGGCCCTCCGCCCGCTTGCGGAGCATTACGTGTCGCAAGCGCCGCTCGAACTCGGTGTCTCGAACATCGTCACCGGAATCCTCATCGCCTACCGCGGCTTCGATACGCTGGGTGAGGTTGCCGTGCTCTTCATGGTTGCCGCCAGCGTTGGCCTGCTCCTCAGGAAGGAGGAAGCCGGCCGGAAGTATACGGAAGAAGGCCGGCGCAAGCCTGCCGGCGAGATCGTGACGACAGGCACTCAGGTCCTGCTGCCGGTGATCCTCACGTTCGGCGCCTATGTCATCGTCAACGGTCATCTGTCCGCAGGTGGCGGTTTCCAGGGCGGGGCGATCGTCGCCTCCGGCGTCATGCTGCTGCTTTTGGCCGATCCGGGAACACGGGTGAACGCCGCGGCGCTCAGCGTGATCGAATCCCTGGCCGGCGTATCGTATGTCGCAATCGGCATTCTCGGGCTGGTCCTGGCCGGCGGCTTCCTCGACCCGCGGTTCCTGCCGCCCGGCGAAGCCGGCGCCTTCATCAGCGCCGGCGCCATTCCGGTGGTCTCGGCGCTGCTCGGCATCAAGGTCGGGGCAGAGCTCAGCGTCATCATCGACCGCTTCGGACGTTGAGGCGGACAGGGCATGACAACGATCCTCCCAGTGTCCTCCATCCTGCTGGTCACCGGTTTCGGGCTCGCCCTGATCGGCCTTTGCTGCATCCTGCTCCACCGCCACCTGCTTCGCATCATCATCGGGTTCTCGCTGTTCGGCACCGGACTCCACATCGTCATCGTCGCGACCGGCTATGTGACCGGCGGCACGGCACCGATCATCGACCGTGCGCTCGGCCCGGCCGAGCCAGGGCGTGCGATCGACCCCGTCCCGTCCGCGTTGGTGGTGACGGCCATCGTCATCGGCTTCGCGGTGACGGCTGTCATGCTCGCTTATGCAGTCCGTCTCCATTCGGCCAGGAAGACGTTCGACATCGGCGCCTTCACGGAGTCGAAATGGTAACGAGCGTGTTCCATCCGCTGAACATCTTCCTTCTCGGACTGGGCGGCGGCTTCGCCATTCCGCTGCTCGTCCGGATCAGCAACGGCTGGCTTTCAGCCGGCTTCTTCATCGCACTCGTCGGGATCGGGATCATCAGCGGCGTTTCGCTGCTTCGCATTCTCGCCGGCGAGCCGCCCATCGACATCCTCACGGCTGGATCGCAGCCGCCCATTGCGATCAGCCTGCGCTTCGGCCCGGCCGAGGGATTTGTCGCCGCAAGCGTCAATGTCGTGGCCATCCTCGGAGCGCTGCATTTGTGGGATCGGCTGCGCGGCAACTACGCGGCGCTGCTGCTCTACCTGGGCCTCACCATGGGCATCAACGGCATGGTGATGACCCGGGACCTGTTCAATCTCTTCGTCTTCCTGGAAATCGTCTCCATCGCGACCTATGGACTTCTCGCGCTCGAGCGGACACCGGCCGCGTTGGGGGCAGCGTTCAAGTTCATCATGGCGACGGTCATCGCGTCGTCGTTCTTCCTGCTCGGCACCGGATTGCTCTACTTGGCCGTCGGCACTCTCGGCATCGATGAGCTCATTGCCGCCAGATCCGGCATCACGGGGCCTATCGGTGAGGCCGCGATCCTTCTCGTCCTGGCCAGCCTGATCATCGAGTTGAAGCCTTTCCCCGCCAATGGCTGGGGGCTCGATGTCTATGAAACCGCGCCGAGCGGTATCGCCGCTATGGTTTCGGTCGGCGCGTCCGCAGGCGTGTTCTTCTCACTCGTGAAACTGCTTCCTCTCCTTGAGCACCACTTCACCATCCTGGCCGTATCGGGCGGAGTGACATTCCTCCTCTCCAACCTGGTCGGGCTGAAACAGTCCAATATCCAGCGGCTTCTCGGCTATTCGTCGGTTGGCCAGATGGGCCTCCTTCTCCTTGCGCTGGCACTCCTGCACCAGACCGGCAGGACCGCATCGATTCCGCTCGTGGTCGGAGGCCTGTTCCTGAATCATCTTCTCGCCAAGGCCGGCCTCTTCTGGATCGCCGCCGTGACCCGGCAGCGCAACGTCGACAATGCCGTCGGCCTCGCCGGGCATCCGCTCCTCACCGCGCTGCTGACACTCTTCCTCGTGGCAATCGCCGGCCTGCCACCCTTTCCCGGGTTCTGGGCCAAGTGGGAGTTGGTCATGCAACTGACCAGTGCCGCACAATCGCCCTGGGTCGTGCTGATCCTGGCCGGCTCGCTGCTGGAAGCTGCGTATATGTTCCGCTGGTTCGTGAGAGCCCTGAGCCCGCATGAAGGGCGGCAGGTCGCGATGCCATCCGTGTCCGCGCTGTTCCCCGTCATGGCCGTCGCACTGCTCCTCTGTATCGCGGGCTATGCCGCCGCACGCGCCTCCGGAGCCGGTGCACCATGGATCTTCGCGCCGCTGCTCGTCGGTGCGGCCCTCTTCCTGCTGGACTGGATGCCGGGTCGGGCCAAGGCCGTATTGATGCTTGCCGCGGTGCTTTCCATCGGCGGCTTCCTTGCACAAGCCTCTCAGGGCATTGCTTGGCTCTTCGCGGTCCTGCTCCTCGCCGGGAGTCTCACCATTGCCGCGGCGGGCCTCTACAGGGACGATGTCCGCCCCGGCTACTATCCATTGCTGGCAGTGCTCCTGCTTTCGATCCAGGCGCTGCTTCGCTCCTCCACCAGCCTGGAGTTCTTCTTCGCCTGGGAGATCGTGACCCTGTCGACCGGTTTCCTGATCATGAAAGGCCGCAGGGCAGGACCGCATGTGCTATCCTTCGTGCTGTTCTCTCTGCTGTCCGCTTTCCTCCTGCTGGCGGGATTCGCCGGCATTGCAGCGAGCAGCGGCACGACCGACCTCAGGGCTTTCATGACGAGGGGCCCGGAGGAGAACGTCGCCTTCCTGCTCTTGGCAGTAGGCTTTCTGATCAAGGCGGGTGCGATCGGCGTTCACGTGTGGCTGCCAGGAGCCTATTCCGAGGCCGACGATGACTTCACCGCAATGCTGTCCGGTGTAGTCAGCAAGCTTGCGGTCTTTGGCCTGTTGATGGGAACCTATCTCGCGATCCGGTCCGAGGTGGGGCTGGAACTCGCGCATGCGATGGCCTGGCTCGGCATGCTGACCACGATCGCCGGCGCGGTGATGGCGCTCCGGCAGACCGATTTCAAATGCCTTCTCGCGCTCTCCAGCATGAGCCAGCTCGGCTACATCGTCACTGCAATCGCGCTGATGAGCCATCTCGGTTGGGTCACCGCGCTCTATCTGGTAGCGAACCACATGATGGTGAAGGGAATCCTCTTCCTCGCGGTCGCCGGGATCATCCTGCGCACGGGGACGCGCAGCTTCGCCGAAACAGGCGGGCTTGCCCGCGCCATGCCGATCACGTTCGGAACCGTGCTCGTCGCCATCATCTCGATGTCCGGTCTGCCGCCCCTGATGGGCTTCGGCGGCAAGTGGCTGCTTTTGAGCGCCATGATGGACAAAGGTTGGTACTTCCTCGCGATCGCCGGGCTCCTCGCGACCTTCCTCGGCTTCCTCTACATGATCCGCCTCGTTGGCGGCCTCTTCCTCGTCCGGCCCGAGGGAGGCCGGGTTACAGCCGGCGAGGCGCCTGCGTCTTTGCTCGCACCGCAGATCGTGCTGATCGCCGGCATCGTCATTCTCTCGCTGTACCCGAAACTGCTGATGGATCCCGTCTCGGCCGCGATCGACCCGCAATTCGCCTCGACCCTTGTCTGGAACGGGATGTCGCTCGAGATGATCTATGGCTATTGGAATCCGGCGCCGACCATGATTACGGCCGTTGCGATCGCGCTGATCCTTGGTCTGATCGCCCGGCTTCTCCGCCCTGCCCCCCGGCCGGATGCCGTCGATTTCCGCCGGTTGGTCATGCTCGATCGGCTTGTTCCCGTTCTATCGGTCCCGCCTGTTGCCGTCGTTTTCTGGAGGAGCCTCGCGAACGGTTCCGTCGGCGCCGCAGATCTGGTGCGGCGGCTCTATACCGGCAACGGCCAGACCTACGCACTCTATGTCCTGTCCTACATCCTGGTCGTTTACGTGGCGGGTGCCGGGCTTGTCGGGTTGTGGATTGGCGGCTGAGGGGCCTGCGCAGCCTCGCGAACGGCACCTCCTGCATGGAGCAGGCGGCTGGTACCGGAAGCTACGATGGGAGGACCACAGGAGCGCTTGCTTGACCTAGTGTCCCACATCCGTGCCGAACGTCCCATTGCGCCACGCAGCGTCGGAATTTGGTTGCAGCCACGACGGCGAGAACTCAGTTTGTGCACTTACCTGACCTGAAGATCCGTCGGATCAGGAAGTCTCGTCATGTCTGACCTTGTTGTCGTCATCGGCTTGCTTGCGGCCGCGATCGTGATGTTCGCGATCAACAGGCCTCGTCTGGACGCCGTAGCGCTGATCATGCTCGTGGCGCTGCCCCTGACGGGAGTGCTCACCATGGGGGAAGCGCTTGCGGGCTTCAGCGACCCCAACATCGTTCTGATCGCGGCCCTGTTCGTGATCGGCGAGGGACTGGTACGGACCGGCGTGGCTCAGGGGCTTGGCGATTGGCTGGCTACCAAGGCTGGGGCTGATGAATTGCGCCTGACGACGCTTCTGATGACGGTCGTCTGCGCACTGGGAGCCACTATGAGCTCCACGGCCGTGACCGCGATCTTTATCCCCGTGGCGCTCCGTATCGCTCACGGCACCGGAATCCCGCCTGGCAGGCTGATGATGCCGATCAGCGTCGCGGCACTGATCAGCGGGATGATGACCCTGGTCGCGACGGCACCGAACCTCGTGGTCAACAGCGAACTCGAGCGCCATGGCGTCGCCGGCTTTTCGTTCTTCAGTTTCACCCCGTTCGGAGCGCCCATTCTGGTACTGGGTATCGCTTACATGGCCTTCGCAAGACGCTGGCTGCCGGCTCGGGACTGGAAGAAGACTGGTCACCGCCCGACATTCGCGACGTGGGTCGAAGAGTATCACCTGGAGAACCGGGAGTATCGCCTTCGCGTGACCGACCGCTCGCCGCTGGCCGGCAAGACTTTGGATGAACTGGACCTCCGTGGCTCGTCGGGGGCGAACATCGTCGCCGTCGAGCGAAGTCGCAATTTCTCACGCGAACTGCTCCGGCCGACGGCACGCACGGCGATCCTGCCCGGCGATATCCTGTTGATCGACCTGTTCTCGGATGATCGGAACGTCCACCTCATCGAGGACAGGTTCCTCCTGGAGGAATTGCCGCTGACAGGCCGCTATTTCAGCGATCGTTCGCAGGAAATCGGGTTGGCCGAAGTCATCGTCCCGCCCTCGTCGGACCTGGTCGGACGGTCGGTGCTCGAAGCACGCTTCCGAAGCCGCTTCGGGCTTTCGGTCATCGGCCTCAAGCGGGGCCTTGTCGTGCAGGATCGGAGTCTCTTGAGCGAAAAGCTGAGGGTTGGCGACACTCTCCTGCTCATCGGGCCCTGGAGCGACATCGAACAGCTCCCATTGGATGACGGTGACCTCGTGATCATCCGGTTGCCGGCGGAAATCGACGAAGTCCTTCCGGCGCCCGGCAAGGCTCCCCAAGCCGTCGGATGCCTGGCGCTTGTCGTCGGTCTGATGGTCAGCGGGATCATCCCGAACGTGCATGCTGCACTGATCGGGTGCCTCCTGATGGGACTGCTGGGCTGCATCGATCTTCCCAGCGCCTACCGTTCCATAGACTGGAAGACCATCGTGCTCATCGTCGGCATGCTGCCGTTCTCGATCGCCTTGCAGAGGACCGGAGGAGTGGACCTGGCTGCCGACTTCCTGATGACGCTTATCCGCGACGCTGGCCCGCGTGTTGTCCTCGGAACCCTCTTTCTCATCACCGCGCTGCTGGGCATGTTTATCTCCAACACCGCAACCGCCGTTCTGATGGCACCAGTCGCCATTGCAGTGGCCAAGGAGTTGAACGCGTCGCCGTATCCATTTGCCATGATCGTTGCTCTGGCCGCGTCGACGGCTTTCATGACGCCGGTCTCGTCGCCGGTAAACACCCTGGTGGTCGGCCCGGGGAACTATTCATTCGGAGACTTCGTCAGGATCGGCGTGCCTTTCTCCATTCTGGTCCTCGTCGTTTGCGTGATCATGGTACCTTGGCTGTTGCCGATGTAAGGACCCGCTGCTTTTCGCAACGGCCCGGCATCACCCAGAGAACGCCGGGTTATCTGCGCTCGGACGCGGGTCATTCCGGGTTTCACATCGCCAAGCAGCGATTGCTATGCCTATCGAAATCGAACGCAAGTTTCTCGTATGCGGGGACGATTGGCGCCGAGATGCTCAGGGCCAGCGCTAATGCCAGGGCTATCTGGCGCGGTTGGATGGCGTGACGGTCCGTGTGCGACGCGTCGGGTCGGAGGCCTTCCTGACGGTCAAGAGGCCAGCCAACGGCATTGCTCGGTCGGAGTTCGAGTATCCAGTGCCTGTGGAGGCCGAGGCGATGCTCAAGCTGTATGTCCGTCCCTTGATCGAGAAGACGCGCTACGAAGGGCCCCACCAAGGACCCGTCTGGCACGTGGATGAGTTCGCGGGCGACAACGAGGGATTGATCCTCGCCGAGGTCGAGCTGGAGCATCCGGAGCAGGCGATCGAGCTACCATCCTGGGTGAGCGAGGAAGTCCCCCATAACGAGCGCTTCCTCAACTCTCGGCTTGTCGACAACCCCCAGGATGAAGAGGCGAACGAGCCTGAATGCTCGGAACGAGCGGGGTGAGCGTCCTGGTGCCCGGCCTGATGGCGGCACCATACCGGTCCGCCTTATGGTTGGCTCCCATTACGCCCTTCCTAAGGGATCGCGATACCAAGCCATTCCTTGGCCGCTCCGAGACAGTCGAAGGAATGCTCCGGATCGGTAAGGGTGCTGGCCGCCTCTCACGAGGGCAATCTTTACTGGAGATCGGATCGGTAGCATGCTGGCCGGAAGCATCGAAACGTCATGGGGCAAGACATCTTCGAGATCCGCTGCGGGAGGCGGTGTCATGAAGCTGATACCCATCGTACCCGCAAGTCTGTGTGCGCTCATCCTGATCCCGGCCCTTGCCGCGGCTCAGTCGGTGTCGCCGACGGAGGACGCGATTGACATCCCCACTCTCACTTTGACGGACGAGCAGTTTCTGCAAAATGACGGAGTTGCCGGCACGCCGGTCACCCTGACCGCCAGGCTCCAGCTTCCGGCAGGACAGTCGTCCTTCCCCGTCGTCGTGCTCCTGCATGGCACCGACGGTCCGGCCAGTGGGGCCGTCTGGGGTTGGGGCAACTTCCTCAACGGCATGGGCATCGCGACCCTGCGCATCGACAGCTACACGGCCCGAGGCATCACCCAAGCCTCGACGGACCAGTCCCGGATCGCGCAGTTCCTGCCCATCTATGATACCTATCGTGCCGTGGAAGTGTTGGCAGCAGATCCACGCATCGATCCCTCGCGGATCGCCGTCATGGGGTTCTCGCGCGGCGGAACTGCAGCCCTGTATGCCAGCCTGAAGCGGTTCCAATCCATGCACGGACCCAAGGGCGTGAGGATTGCTGCCTTCGTGCCGTTCTACCCAGCCTGCAACTTCGAGCTGGTCGGCGAACTCGACGTCGCGGACGCTCCCATCCGGCAGTTCCATGGCGCAGCGGACAACTGGACCCCATCCGCTCCCTGCCGAGACTACATCGACCGTGTTGCCGCGGCGGGGCACGACGCCGTGATGACCGAGTACCCCGGAGCTGCGCACGCCTTCGACAACCCGAGCAACCCTGCCTATCACGTCCTTGCAGACGCACAGACGTCCCGCAACTGCCGGCGGCGAGAGGTCGATGGACGAATCCTCAACGCCGAGACCGGACAACCCTTTGGTTACGGGGACGCCTGCGTGGAGCTGGGCCCAGCCGTCCAATACAATAGTCAGGCGGCGGACGCCGCTCAGGTCGCGATGAAGCGGTTTCTGAGCGGGATCTTTCGCCTGGCGAACTGAAGCGCTTCACGGCTCTCCTCCCAACCGTTGGCCTCGGTTCGCTTGGGGGTCAAAGAGTAACGAACAGCCGATCACTTGAAGGGCTGCTCATCGCCGCATCAACGACCAAATGCTTTCGTCCGAGGAGTGCCGATTACGTTGAAAAAGTCGGCCAGACGGGCTGGGACAGCGACAAAGCTTGCCTTGTTGACGTTGGGTCCGAGGTGAGGTGAGCCTTTCAGGCCTTTTCAGGCTCCTTGGGTTATCTG
>Ga0182747_1000745_pt1 | contig 28284 bp, 35 predicted proteins | sample eDN3rd30CBELigBY_FD_128526 | JGI IMG/M metagenome (GOLD analysis project Ga0182747, IMG submission 128526) | Enriched backyard soil microbial communities from Emeryville, California, USA - eDNA 3rd pass 30_C BE-Lig BY (version 2) (version 2) | ecosystem: Environmental > Terrestrial > Soil >... | reverse complement strand
TTTGTTCTATGTCTCGATTCGAGGAGAATGCCATTGTACGAAGTCTTTGATCGCTTTTGCCGCGTCCATACCTGGGAAACGATGCACGGCCATGACGAGCGGCGCTTCGAGGAAGCCCTCGCCGAGGTGATTGACGACCCTCTCTTCTCGCCCCAAGCGATGGGCGACTATATTCGCCGCAACCATGCCGAGCCGATCTGGCCCAAGTCGGATGCCCATATCGAGGCAGTCATCGCCCGGCTCGTCGCGCGGGCGACCGAGCGTCGGGGCGAAATCGCTTCCTGGTTTCGCAGCAAGGCGCTTTGATTCCGCACGGTCCGAAACCGAGCGGAGCACGGTGCGTGTTTCAGGTTTCGAGGCTCTTTTTCTCGTAGACCGTCTTGATGGCGGCGCCGTCCCAGACATAGCAGAGGTGCCGTTCCTGCCGGCAGTTTGACAGGAGGCGCGGCCGGAAGGCGGCGGCGCATTCGCTGCCCGGGTGGTGGACGCTGTGGTAGCGGATGCCGTCCGAACCCGCGTCGCGCAGTTCGGTCGCGAGGCCCTGGGCGTGAATATAATTGTCGGGGTCGTAGAGATGCGCGTGGCTGTCCGCGAGGGGGCGGATGTCGTGGAGGTCTGCGTTTAGGTCGACCGCGTAGACGCGCATGTCGATTTCCTGCCCGGGCTCGTCGGTCGCTGCGAGGAATCTGGTGCGGTGATGCTTGGTCTCCGCGATCGCGGTGTCGAGCGTGAGGCCGGCATAGAAGACGCCGAAGCTGCCGTCGGTGAAGCGGCTGCCCTCGGGGTTGAGATGGGTGAAGGCGGCCAGGATCGGCGTTGTGCCGGGACCCGAGACGCGGTCCCCGGGCGGAACGAGCTCGAGCTCGCCGACCTCATCGCGCAGCCGGTCGTTGGTCATCGCCTCGATCTGGAAGACCGCGTCGAGATCCTCCGGGCGCGCGACTTTCTCGAACAGGCCGATCGGCGGGAAGCGGCTCGGGATGATGCGATAGCAGGGCGCCCAATGGGTCGCGGTGACAGGAATTTGGGCGGGCACGAGCTAGCCGCGTTGTCCGTCGATATATTGCCGCACGACGTAGAGATCCGAGACATTGCCCGAGACCATCCGGTCGAGCGCCGACTTGCCGGCGAAGACTTTGGCGTGGTTCGCTTTGCGCACCCATTTGTCGGCGGTCGCGGGCACGAGGATCTGCAGGCCCTTGTAGATGCCCATCACATAGGAAATCCGCTCGAGTGCGTCCTTCGACAGCGCCGCGACTTCGCCGCGCTTCCAGTTGTGCAGCGTCGAGCGGCTGTCGAGCCCGAGGATCGCCATCTGCTCGCCTTCGTTGAGGTCCCAGGCGTCGGCAATGTTGAAAAAGGTGCGCAGCGCCGGGCCCGTCAGCCCTTTCCGGTCGATTGTCTTCGCTGCTGCCGTCGCCATGTCCGGCTCCTTTCGGCGCCTATATGTTCCTTTTATGGTCAAAAGTCAATATTTGTACCGAATAGGATCGTCGATGCTTATCGGAGGTCGGAGCCTCTATCGGTGACCGCGATACGGCTCGCAGGCAATGCCGTCCCCGTCGCCGTCCATCTCGGGGCGATAGCCCGGCTGGCCGCGATAGAGCGGCGCGGCGCCCGCGGCGCGCGCTTCGTTGCAACCGCGATAATAGACCCCGGAAGGGGCGGGCGGCGTAGAGCTCCGGCGCGGTGCAGCCTGCGGTTGCGGCCTCGCGCGCGGCGTCGGATGGGCGGCGCGATAGTCGCTCGGCCGCTCGAATTCGCCAGCCCAGATCCCGAAGCGCTGCTCGCGGGCGCGCGCTTCGTGTCCGACATAGGCGGTCGTGAAATGGGGCAGCGCGATCGCGAGGCCCGCATCGACCATCGCCGCCGATAGGTCGGTCGCGCCCACCCGGCAGGTCGCGACCGGCCGTCCATAATCGTCGATGTCGCGTTGCTCGCATCGCACGCTCCTGCCGGCGACCAGCCCCGCGAGCCTGTCGGCCGCGTCGCGGCCGCATGGCCAGGATGCGCCGTCGCGGGTGCAGCTTTGCGCAAGCTCGGGCGCGTCGATGCCGTGAAGGCGGACGGCTATGCCCGTGAGGTTGAGCGTGTCGCCGTCCGATACGCGCGCCGGGCCGCTGACGTCCTGCGCCATGACGCCCGGCGCGAGCATGGCGGCGGCAAGGAAAAGCGCGGACCGGGAAATGCGAGCCGGGATCGACATCATGGTCCGCCGGCTAGGGCTGTACCGGTGCCTCCGGCGAAACGCCGGCGACATCGACCAGACCCTCGCCGACAACGACGCCGGTGATCCGGACGCGCTTCTCGATATGGTCCACCGGCACGCGGTGGAGGTCGAGCTTCCAGCGGCCGCCGAGATCACGGCGCAGGATGAAGCCGCCCGCTTCGCGGAGCAAGGTTCCCGATTCTTCGATTCTGGTCCCGATGGCGGTCATGGGAAGGGCTTTATGGAAAGCGAGGCCACAGCGCGAGTCCAAACATCGCGGCGTCGCCGGCGTCATGCCGACAGGCGTTGGTGGCCGGGAGGGACAGGGCGGGGCGACGCTTGCGCGAGGATCGCGCGGGCCAGCTCGCTGGCCGCCGCCGCCCTGAGTTCGGGCCGGGGCTCGGTAATCCCCGAGCCGGGCCCAGCCGGGGGCGGCCGGGGGCGGCGAGGATGCGTTCGGCAATATGCTGTTCGTAGAGGTCGGTCATTTTCAAATGAGAACATATGTGGAACAATGTCGCAAGCGATTCGTGATTTGCGAGAAGACCCATGACTATTTTCCCGGCCGTCCGCAGTGCCCAGTCCGATCTCTTTTCCAACAGTTCGGGCGAAAGACTGGCCGAAATCGGTCGCCACGGCGGCGGCGTTCCGCCGCGCTTCCTCGGCGATGACCCCGGGATCGATGCGAACGCCGGTGAGCCGTGAGTCCAGGGCGCTTCATATTGCGGGCCCCGTGTTGCGCCCATCGAACAATGAGCCGGCGAAAAGGCTTTCCCCATCTCGTGAAGGAGACAGTCCCCTGCACCGACGATCATCCCGTTGCGCGGTCAATCAGGCGGGGAAGCCGATGGTTCGATGCGTGGGTGGCGCAAATGGGTACGCCCTATGCCGCACTTGCGAAGAAGAGCGGGGTTGCGATCGTTCGCCTGTTCGAACTGTCGCACGGCGCCGCCCCGACCGATGCCGAGCTTGCGGCGCTTGCCTCGCCCTGGCGCCTGACGGCCGAAGGACTCCGGGAATCGATTATCTTATCCGCAAAAGTCGAGGGATCTGGCCAGGAGACGGAGCTGACCGGAGCCTCCGAACCTGAAATTGGGCCCTGACGCGAGCTGCGGGTAGCCCGTATATCCGTCGCGGTGCCGGGACATCCGCCCTCCTGTCGCCCTTCTCCGGGGCCGGGCTTGCCTAATGCCGTCAACCCCTGGCGGGGTTCGCCCTCGCGTGCCGCTCGGTGACGGCGGCGCGCTGCCCCTCCTTCTGGCGCCATCGGGGATGGTCCCCGAGCACCAAGGAGACAGGACATGGCCACCATCGCAAATCTTACCGTCAAGGCCGACGGCAGTTTCGAAGGCACGCTCGCGACGCTCACCGTCACCGCACCGATCGCGATCGTTCCCAACGGCCGCAAGGCCAAGGACAGCGAACCCGATTATCGCGTCATCAGCCGCAAGAACGGCTTCGAACTCGGCGCGGGCTGGATCCGTACCGCGCAGGCGACCGGTGCCGAATATGTGTCGGTGTCGCTCTCGGCGCCCGAATTCGGCAGCATCTACGCCAATGTGGCGAATGCGCCGGGCGACGATCCGATGAAGAAGGTCCTCATCTGGAACCCGCCGAGCTGAGTACCGATCGGGGCTCCGCCTGCGGGCGGGGCCCGCTTCCGCTTATTGAGAAGGCGCGAGGATCAACGACAGGAAATGCGCATCCGACCATCGGCTCTTCTCGCCCGCAAGGATCGCGCTCATGTCGAGCCGAGCCTGACGGACGATGGTCAGGCGGAGCGAGGGGATCACGTAGAGGCGCTGTTCGCCCGCGCCGGCCGCCACCACCATGTCGGCGGGAAGCTTCGCCGCGGGGTCGGTAATATCGGTGCCGCGGGTCACGGGGTCGTTGGCAGGCGTCGCGCGCGGCAGCCACCAGGTGAGGCCATAGGCAGGATTGACGCTGCTGCCCTCGAAGAGCTGCGCGAAGGCTTCCGGATCGACCAGCGCCTTGTCGCCCTGCCTGCCGCCGGCCCGCACGAACTCGCCGATCTTGGCCCATTCGCTTGCTGCGAGGCGGAGGCCTTGCGGCATCAGCGCATTGCCGTCCGGTCCCTTGCGCCAGTCGCCGATCCCGACGCCGAGCGGGGTGAGGAGCCGGCGCTCGATATAGATCTGCGGATCGGCGTCCTGCCCCGCCTTGGCGAGCTTGCGCCGCATTACCTCGCCGAAGATCTGGAGCGGCGTGGGCCCATATTGGAAGCGCGCGCCCGGCGCCGCTGTCAGCGGCACCTTCAGGGAATCGGCATAGCCTTGCGGGCGCCCGATCGCCGAGGGCTGGCCGCTCGTCATGCCAAGCAGCTGGCGAAGCGTGATTGCGGATTTCCGGGGATCGCCCTGCCACTCGGTGAGCGTTTCCGAAGCCTTCTCGTCGAGGGTCAGCAGCCTGTCCTGCACTGCGGCAGCGGCCATCAGTCCGACGAGGCTTTTCGTCCCCGACCAGAGTTCCTGCGGCTTGGATATGTCCTTTGATGCGCAGACGATCCGGCCCTCATGGAGGATCAGGACGGCGACCCCCTTGTTGGCGTCGGAATAGGCAAGGGCGGCGGCGCATCCCGGGAGCGTCTCGGCGGCAGCGGGGGCCGCAATGCCGATGGCCGCGAACGCGGCGATGACAGTCGGCACATAGTTCATCGATCCGGTCTCCCGATTTCCGTTGCTTGTCTTTCATAATATTATCGATAATATCGCGATCTGCAATCATCGTTTGCCGGTCCTCGTACGAAGGCTAGGATGGCACATTATTCGGACCGGTCGGAACAAATGACGGCAACACATCATGAAGAAGACAGCGCGCCGACGCAGGACCGCGTCATCGCGCGCCTGCTGATCGACGATATCGTCGAATGGCGGATCCCGCCTGGATCCTGGCTTCGCGAGCGCGAGATCGCGGCGCGCTTCGGGGTGAGTCACGCGCCGGTGCGTGAGGCCTTTCGCCATGTCGCGAGCCTCGGCCTCATCAAGGTCGTCCCGTGGCGCGGCGCCTTTGCGATCGACCTCGACGATCATGGGGCCGACGAGATTTACGAGCTCTGGAAGGCATTGTTCGGCGTGGTCTGCCGCCTTGCCTGTACGGCGATGAGCGACCGCGACGGGCGCGAACTCATGCACCGGTTGATCGAATATAAGGATGTGACCGAGCGGACCGCCAACTCTGCCGAGCATCTTCGCGTCTCGAACCGGGTCGGCCGTTTCATCGCCAAGCGATCCAATGCCCCGATGGCGCTCGAACTTCTCGATCGGCTCGCGCTGCTCGCGCGCTGGCAGCATAATGTCTATACCGACGAGTTCGTCGCCGCGCATGGCGAGGGCGAGGTCGGTCGCCGCTCGGCCGTGCTCTACGAGCAGCTTTGCCGCCACATCGTCGCGCGCGAGCCCGACGATGCCGACCGCGTGGCGCGCGATCTCATCGCGACGTCGCAGCAGAATTTCGCCGAGGCGCTCGCCGAATATAAGGCGCGGCGCGTCAAGGCGAAGCCCGGCCGCCGCGGCGCCAAGCCGGCATGACGCGCGGATCGACCGACCGGCGGACGCTGCTGAAGGCGGGGCTGGCGGCGCCGCTCGCATTGCAGGCCGGCTCCTCCGTATCCGCCGCCGCACCTTCCGGGGACGTGTCGATGTTCGGGCCCGAGCGCCTCCTTGCCGATGCCAAAGCCTATGCCGACGCCGGCAACAAGTGTTCGGGCGGGGCTGGCGACCGCTGGGCGGCCGACTGGATGGCGAAGCGCCTCGAGCAGGCGGGCTTCGCCGTCGAGCGCCAGCGTTTCGAGGCGCCATGGTTCGAGGCCAGCGCATGCCAGCTTCAGATCGGCGCTCTGCGCGTCGACCTCGTCGCGCAGCCACTCGCAACCCCGACGGGGGCCGACGGGCTTGCTGCGCCGCTCTGTCTGGCCGAGTTTCCGGGGCGACTCGACGGCGCGATCGCGCTTGTTCGCTTGCCGCACCGGCGCTGGTCGAGTCTGCTCGACCGGGCAGCGCAGACGGCCGTTGCCGATGCGATCGAACGGGGTGCCGCCGCGATCATCCTCGTGACGACCGGCCCGACCGGCGAGGCGCTGCTCCTCAATGTTCCTGCCGATCGACCGGCCTCGGCGCGGCCTCTCGCGCTGCTCGCGCCGCGCTTGGCGGCGCCCGTCGTCGAGGCGGCCCGGCATGGCCGCGAAGCGCGGTTCTTGCTCGCAGGCGAGGGCGGCAACCGTCCTGCGGAGAATGTGATCGGGCGGATTCTCCGCCCGGGGAAGCGATGGCTCGTCGTGTCGACGCCGCGATCGGGATGGACCGACTGTGCGGGCGAACGCGGTCCCGGAATTGCGATCTGGCTTGCGCTCGCGGACTGGATGCCGCGCGTTTTTCAGAGCCATAGCCTGCTGTTCGTCTCGAACAGCGGCCATGAATATGAGAATCTCGGAGCCTCGCATCTCGTCGAGGAATTCGGTCCGCCGCCGGCCGAGACCGATTTCTGGCTGCACCTCGGTGCCAACGCCGCGACGCGCGACTGGCAGGAGATTCCCGGGCGACTGTTGCCGCTGCCCAGCGCCGATCCGAACCGGTTCCTGATGCTCTCGCCCGACCTTGTCGAGCGCGCACGCGAGATTTTCGCCGGCCAGCCTGGAATCGAGATGGCCTATCCCTCGGGCGAGGGGACCGCAGGCGAGCTCACCGAAATCGTCAAGGCCGGCTATCCGCGCCACGCCGGCATCTTCGGGGCGCACCGCCATCACCATGCCGCGACCGACGATTTTTCGACCGTTGCGGCAGAGCCGCTCGCCGCTACGGCACGCGGCTTTCGCGAACTGCTTCTCCACGCGGTTCCCGCTCACCGCTGATCGCTGAAAAGCGCGGACCTGTCTTTCCGGCTTGACTCGCCTCGTCTGATGCACAAAATTATCGATAATAATTGCACAATACACATTGGGAGGGATTCATGGGACGCAAGGCGCATCTACTCTTTTGCACGGCTGCGATCTGGACCGCGACAGCCGGGCCCGCCTTCGCTCAGGATATGGCTCCCGAGGCCCTCCCCCCCGAATCTTCAGGCGAAGCCGTGTCCGATGTTGGTGACGACGGCGCGATCGTCGTCACCGCCCGGCGCCGCGAGGAACGACTCTCCGATGTTCCCACCGCGGCGTCGGTGATCGATGCGACCTCGCTGGGTGATCGCGGCGGTGCGACGGGAAGCGGCGAACTGCTCGCCGACCAGCCGAGTGTCCGCTTCAACAATCTGAGCTCCTCGATCACCTCCGAAATCTCGATCCGCGCCTCCTCGACCGCGCGCGCGACCAATGGCGATCCGAGCGTCGGCCTCTATCGGGGCGGCGCCTATATCGCCGGCGGTCCGGTCGGTGGCCGCAACTTCACCCGCCTCGACATGCTCGATATCGGCCGCGTCGAGGTGCTGCGCGGGACGCAGGGCGCGCTCTACGGTCGCAACGCGGTCGGCGGCGCGATCAACATCATTTCGGCCGAACCCGAGTTCGACCTCTCGGGCTGGGGCAGTGCCCGCTATGCGTTCGAGACCAACAGCCTGCAGCTCCAGGGCGCTGTAAACGTCGCGCTCGCCGACGGGCTCGCGGTCCGGATCAGCGGCGACCTCATCGAACAGGACAAGGGCTTCTTCTACAATCCCGACAACGACGTCTATTTCGACCAGCAGAAGGGCCATGGTCTGCGCGGCCAGATCCGCCTGAGGCGCGGCCCGGTCGACGCGATCATCATGGCCGAGACGCAGCGCCTGACGACGCCGGCAATCCACTATCAGATCTTCATTCCCGCCGGCACGCCGGGCTTTCCCGGCGGCTATATCCAGGACCGCTTCAACTATCCCTGGAGCACGCCGCCGCGTGCGTCGCAGGACGTCGACGGGCTGCAGGCGATCGTGCGCGTCGACCTCGGCGGCGCCGATCTCACCTCGACGACCTCGTTCCGCAAGCGTCACTCCGAATATGACCTCGACAATGACGCGATCAGCCCCGCCGAACTCGCGCGGGCCCGTGCGGCGGGCGAGGTAGGGCCGCTGACGCCGCTCGATCCGAGCAGCGCCTCCTATGTCACCGATACGACCGACAATTTCTCGCAGGACCTCCACATCACGGGGGCATCCGACCGGTTGACCTGGCTCGTTGGCGGTGAATTCCTGATGCTCGACAGCGATTTCTCGGTGACGACGACCCGAACGCCGACGCTCGCCAATGTCTCACCCGGCAATATCGCGCCCGCGCGGCTCCATTTCGAAAGCTATGCCGCCTATGGCTCGCTCGGCTTCGATCTCACCGACAGCCTCAATATCACCGGCGAACTGCGCTACACGCATGATAGCCGCAGCATCACCGCGCGCCTCTACGATCTCGGCACGGGCCTCCCGACCGGCGGCCCGGCGCGGATCATCGACGACAGCATCAGCGCCGACAATCTCTCCTACAACGCAACGCTGTCCTACAAGCTCGCCTCGGACATCCTCGCTTATGCCAAGGTCGGTAGCAGCTATCGCGCCGGCGGTTTCAACACGCGCCTGTCCGATCCGCGCGCGCCGAGCCCGGTCGAAGTCCTCTTCGGCAACGAGAACAGCACCTCTTATGAAGTCGGGATCAAGGGCAGCCCGATGCGCCGCGGATATTTCGCGATCGCGGGCTATTATACCGAACTCGAGGATCTGATCGCGCAGGTCGATGATGGCTGCGCGCTCACCAATCCCGCCTGTCCGGTCGCGGCGGTGAGCTATCTCACCAATGCCGGCAACGCGAAGAGTTGGGGGATCGAGGCCGAATATAGTCAGGGCTTCGATCTCGGCGCAGGGTCCGGCCGCATCGCGCTCAGCGGCTCGCGGCAGGGTGGCAAGGTCAAGAGCGGCCGCTATGACGGGCTCGACCTCGCGCAGGTTCCCGACTGGCTTGCCTCCGCCAACCTCAATCTTCGCCAGCCGGTGACGAATGACGTGACGTTGACGGGGAACGTCCTCGTCAGCGGCCAGTGGGGCGGCAAGCAGGAACTGACCGCGACCTCGGTCGATCTCGACAATTATGTGCTCGTGAACCTCCGCGTCGGGGTCGAGTTCGGCGATTTCAGCATCGCCGCCTTCGCGAACAACGTCTTCGACAAGCTCTACTATGTCGCGCAGGCGCCGACGATCAATCGCTACAGCCAGCCGCGCGTCATCGGCGTCGAGGGCCGCGTCAAATTCTGAACCCATAGCGGTTCGCCGCGCTTCGCGGCGGGCCGGGAAGGGAGAGTGACATGCCAGGAAAGCTCGCGCTGGCCGCGCTTGCGGCCTTGATGCCGCTCGCGCCCGCTCTCGCGGCTGGCGCCGCTCCGCAGGTGCGCATCGCGCAAGGCACGGTTGCGGGCGCGAGCGATGCGTCGGTCGAGCACTTTCTCGACATTCCCTTCGCGGCCGCGCCGGTCGGAGAACTGCGCTGGCGCGCGCCGCAGGCGCCGCCGCGCTGGACGGGGATTCGCGATGCCTCGCATATGGGGCCGGCCTGTCCGCAGACGGTTCGTCCCGCGCTGGTCGCCGGCGGCGTCGCCGGCAACCAGTCCGAGGACTGCCTGCAGCTCAATATCTGGCGGCCCAAGGGTGCGAAGAAGCTGCCGGTGATGGTGTGGATCCATGGCGGCGCACATGTGATCGGATCCGGCACCTTTCCCGCCTTCGACGGCACGGCCTTCGCCCGGCAGGATGTCATCCTCGTCACGATCAATTACCGGCTCGGCGCGCTCGGTTATTTCGCGCATCCGGCGCTGACCGAAGTGGCGCCACCGGGCGAGGCGCTCGGCAACTATGGTCTCATGGATCAGCTCGCCGCGCTGCGCTGGGTGAAGGCGAACATCGCCGCTTTCGGCGGGGATCCGAAGGCGGTCACGCTGTTCGGCGAATCCGCCGGCGCGATCGGCGTCACCACCTTGCTGACGATGCCCGAGGCGAAGGGGCTTTTCTCGCGCGCAATCGTGCAATCGGGCGTTGCGCTCGCCGAGCCGCCGGCTTTAGGCGATGAGGAGACGCGCGGCGCGGCGCTCGCTGCGCGCGCGGGGGCGGGACCTTCGGCCACTGCCGCCGACCTGCGCGCGCTGCCCGCCGCATCGCTTGTGAGCGCTGGCGAGGGGCAAAGCGGCGGCGCCATGATCGGCCCGATGCGCGACGGAAGGCTGCTGCGCGAGGCGCCCTGGCGGGCGCTCGCGCGCCGCGAAACCATCGATGTGCCGCTGCTCGTCGGTGCGAACAGCAATGAAGCGAGCGTGATACTCGCGATGGGTGTTCCGCCCGCTGCCGCACTCGCCTATCTCGGCGGCGATGAAGGGTCAGGGCGAGCCGCCTACGGACCGGGCCTCGCCGACGACGAGCTCGCGCGCCAGATCCTCGGCGACGCCTGGTTTGTCGCGCCGACGCGTTGGCTCGCCGGACGTACCGCCGGCGGGTCGCCCTCTTATCTTTATCATTTCTCCTATGTTGCGGAGGGGCGGCGGGCGAGCGCCAAGGGTGCCGCGCATGGCTCGGAAATCCCTTACATTTTCGGGACGCTCGACTATTTCGCCTCGCTTGCGGGACCGGTCGGCGACGAGGATCGCCGCTTTGGCGCCGCAATCTCGGCCTGCTGGGTCGTCTTCGCCAAAACAGGCGCGCCGCGCTGCGCGCTGGTTACAGAGTGGCCGCGTTACGATCCGGCGGGCGACAAGCTCGCGCTCCTTTCGCCCGAGCCGGCGATCTTACCCCATTTCCGCAAGGCGCAGATCGATCATCTGCTTGCGGCATTCTTCGCGGCGGAGACATCGGCGCGATAGCGCACCCATCGATCCTCGCGGCCTTCCTTTTCGACGATGTGCAACGAAGCTGGGAGAGACGAAATGGCAGATAGGCGGAAATTGATTTGGCTCGGCGCCTTTGCCGCGGCAGGCGCGATCGCGATGGCCGCGCAGGCGCGCTTCGGCAGCAGCGAAGAAGCAGGCGAGGGTCGTTACATGGTCGAGTTGCCGCCCGCGGGACCGGCGGCAGCCAAGGCTGCGGCGGCGCCATCCGCCGCGACGGCGAGCCTCAGCACCACGGTGGGCGGCTACACCTATGACTGGACCGCGCTCCAGGCGGCGATTGATGCCGATACCGAGGTCGCGAGCGGCTACTTCATCGTCGGCAATGCCACCGACCCGACCTATCTCTTTTCCTATGAGAAGGGCAGCTTCTCGATCGACCGGGTTACGCCGCTCGCCTCCGCGTCGAAATGGTTTGCCGGCACGCTGGCGATGCGGATGGCGCAGGCGGGCATCGTGACCCTCGAAGACAATATGGCACCGCCGCTTGCCTTCTGGACGACGAGCGGGACGAAGAAGGACGTCAAGTTCAAACATACGCTGTCAATGACCTCGGGCTTCAATGCGAGCCCGCTCGTCGGCGGCTGCCAGCTGCTTCCCGCGATGACGCTCTATAATTGCGCGAAGAGCATCCACGACCTGCGCTACGATATCCTGCGGCCAGGCAACGCCCCGGGCGCGCAATATAGCTATGGGCCGCACGGCATTCAGATCGCGGCAGCCTATCTCGAGGCGAAGGACACCAGCATCCAGCCGGGCAGTTTGCCGGCGCGGCAGCGCAATTTCCACGAGCTCTTCGCGCAGCATGTGACGGCGCCGCTCGGGATGACGAGCACGACCTGGTACGACCCTGCGGGTGCGGCGCCGAGCAACCCGTGGGTGGCGGGCGGCGCTTTCTCGACGCCGCGCGATTATGCGAAGCTGCTCCGCGCTCTGCTCGGCGGCACCTTCGTCACCGACATGACGAGCTTTACCCAGCAACGGACGGCAGGATTGCCGCGCGTCTTCGTGCCCGCAGGCGCGGTGAACTGGGAATATGCGCTCGGCTCCTTCGTCGAATGCGCGACGCCTGCCGCCTGCGCGACCTCGAAGGTCAACTCTTCGCCGGGGGCCTACGGCTGGACCGGATGGATCGACCGCGAGACCGGCTATTACGGCCTCATCGCGACCGAAATATCGACAGGCGGCGACCGCAAGGGCGTCGAGCTCGAGCAGGAAATGCAGGGCCTCATCAAGACCGCGATCGCGAACCGCACCCCGGCACCCTGATCTCCGGATCCTTCGTGATCCTCTCCCTGACGCGGCGGGCCCATGTTCGCCGCGTCTTCCTTTCCAGTGATTGACCGGGAGGGAAGGCGAGAGGGCACCTGGCCGGGGCCGGACTCACCCGCTCTCGATTGCCGCTGTTCCCTTGGCGCGAGGCCAGGCCTCCTTCAATCAACCCGCAAGGGGTCCCTGCGCGGCGCTTGGGCCGCAGCTTCGCTGCGGTGATTGCGGCCTGTCCCCGGCCGGCGGGGCGACTGTCGAGCGGGAATGGTCCCGCTCCTTCGGACAGGAGCCTCGATATGCCGCTTTCCACCGCCCAATCGCTCGGCTGGAGCCTCGCCCGCACGATGATGACCATCATCGTCCTCATCGAAACCGCGAAAGGTTATTCGGTCATGTCGCTCGACGAATTCGACGGCGACCCCGCCTGCATCGTCTGCGAATATGACCCGTTCAGCCGCTGAGCTTCGGCAACCAGACCCGGGGTGGTTCCAGTTCGGGTTCCACCCTGCCGGTCCTTTTGCTAGGATTTGCAGGCAGATGGCGCTGTGGAGGAGGGGACGGGCGCATCCGGTCGGAGGACGCTTGTGACCATATTCCTCATCCTCGGCATCATTGCTGCCCTCTTTGTCGTCTGGCTGATCTTTCGGGCCGCGGCCTATGCGCTGCCACTCTATGCCGGCATCGCGCTTGGACTCCATCTCGCCCAGACCGGGCATGGCTATGGCGCGGCGATCCTGGCGGGTTTCGGATCCGGCATCGCGGTGCTGCTGCTCGGGCAGCTTGTCGTCGCTTTCCTTCCCTCGACCGCCTTGCGCCTCTTCGTTGCCGTCCTCTTCATGGTCCCGGCGGCCTTTGCCGGATATCAGGTCGGGAACGCGCTCGGAAGCCAGTTGCTGGGGCAGGGAACCCTTCTGACCCTGACCTCGGTGCTCTCGGGGCTCGTCGCCGCCGTATCGGCATGGGGCTCGCTCGCCTGGCCGGTCGGGGACGCTGGCGGCGCGGTTCCGACGGCAGTCGGTTCTCCGGCCGCCCCGCCGGCATCGGCGGACTAGCCGCCCATTTTCGATCAACGTGGGTTGCATGTGTGGCTGTGATGGGTGCTGCCCGCGATATTCCGTCAATCTCGATTTTCGATCCTGCTCTCGCCTCCTTGCCGCTGATACCGCACTCCTGCGGCCTCGGGGCGATGCGTCATCTGCCGGCGAGCCGCTGCGCTGACCCGGCTAGCCGCAACGGCGCGTCGCGGACTTTCTTCCCCCGGCGTGCCGCCGTTCCTCGCGAACCAAGAAACTCCGCGCCGCGCCGTCCTCCGCTGACGCTGCGGGCCTTCGGCTGCGGCGCCGGGCCCTCGCCGGCCTTCGATGCGCATCGAGGCCGCAATGGCGCGGTCCGACAGCAGCAGAAGGAAGGACAAGAAATGGCCAGGATCGGCAGCTTCAAGAAGGTCTCGGGAGAATATCGGGGCCACATCACCACCCTCTCGGTGCAGTCGAAGTCGGTGCGCATCACCCCCGAGGAAAGCCCGAACGGCAACGCCCCGAGCCACCGCGTCTTCGTCGGCGACGCCGAAGTCGGCGCCGCCTGGAGCAAGAAGACGCAGGACGATCGGCCCTATCTCTCGGTCAAGCTCGACGACCCGAGTTTCACGGGCCCGGTCTTCGCGCAGCTCTTCGAAGGCGAGGGCGGCGAATATGACCTGGTCTGGAACCGCCAGCCGCGCCGCGGCGATTGATCGCATCCCGCATCGCCCGGCTTCGGCCGGGCGATATTAGCACCAGATTGAGGCCGTCTCCGCGGGGCAAACAGGCGAACATGGGCTAAGCTTCTCGCTTGTGCGCCAGTGGCCATCGTTCGTCGGCCCCGGCAAAAGCGCCTGATTTTGCGTATCTTGTCCTCGGTTCTGTCGTGGGAGTTCCTCATGGACCAGACGATCGATTGGCGGTCGCCATATTTTCCGGAAATATTCGAGCGATATGACCGGGCGGATTTCGCGCAGGAATTCCTGCGCCGCAATCCCGCCTATCGGCGCCAATATGTCGCTGCCCGGCGCGGCGCGCGAGCCTCGGGCGTCGTTCTCGGCCGCCTGGCGCGCCACTGGGGGTTGGTCTTTCGCCCCGGACCCCGATCATAGCGCCGCCGAAGCGCCCGCGCTCTGGCATCCGGGCGCCTGCGCGCTCGTCGCCGTCGCCCAGCCGGCGCCCGCCGGCCTCGCCGCTGCGCGGCTCGCCGAGTTGGTGCGCAGCGACCGCGTTGCGACCGAGATCATCGGCCCTCGCGAGTGGCACCTCGTGCTGCTGGTCGCGGGCCGCCGCTATCGCCTCGCGATCCGCTGCTGCGCCGGGAACGAGGAACTGGCCTATATCTGTCCGGTCGATGCGCAAGGCGGCTTCCGCCTCGCGCTCGCCGCGGCGCTGCACCGCGGCCTGACCGGAGAGGGAACGGCGCGGCCTCCGGCCAGCGCCGATCCGGGGCCGACCGAGCGCTGGCGTCTCGTCCAATGGCTCCGCCTCCTCGACGGGATCGACGCGGGCGCGTCGTCCCGCGATCTCGCCGCGGCCCTCGTCACGCCGCAGGTGCATCACTATTCCGCGGCCGAATGGGACGCGTCGAGCGAACGGCGCCGCATCGCGCGATGGCAGCGCGGCGCGCTCGCCATGCGCGACGGCGGCTATCGCGCGCTCCTCGCGGCATGCTGATCGGGACATTCTGAACGCCTGCACTTTGTCCGTTCCCGGCGCGGACCCCGATGGCCGAACGTCGCCTCCAGCCCGCCGGCCTGTCCGGCACGACCCTCGTCCTTGCTGGAGACCGCCATTGACCGCTTCCTTCGTGCCTCTCGTCCCCCGCTATCTCAGAACCCCCGACGCTGCGGTGCATCTCGGGCTTTCGGCGCGAACGCTCGAGAAGCATCGCTGCTATGGCACCGGTCCCCAATATCTGAAGCTCGGCGGACGCATCGTCTATGCCATCGCCGATCTCGACGCCTGGGCCGAAATCGGGCGGCGTCATTCGACGTCCGATCCGGGCAAGGGAATGATCCACCCCGCACGCCCGGTGGTGCGCCGCTGATGACCGCCGGGGCTGCACCGGGCTGGCGGACCGATCGTGCGACGATACGTGCTGCGCCGTCAAGCGCTCGGACAATGAACCGCCGCTATCTCGCCGCGACGCTCGGATCGGCGGCCGTATTTGCGTCCCTTTTCGCCGCGGTCGCATGGCAGCCGCCGCGCCCGCAGCTTGTCTGGAACGCGAGCGCGAGCGTTCCCGTCGGCCTCTACCGGATCGATGAGGGCGCGCCCGCGATCGGTGATCTCGTCGCCGTGGCGCCGCCGCCGGCGGTCGCCGCCTGGCTCGCGCGCCGCGGCTACCTGCCCGCCGGCACACCGCTTCTCAAGCATATTGTCGCTCTGCCGGGCACCCATGTCTGCCGTTCCGGCGCCGAGATAATTGTCGATGGCAGGCGCGCCGCGATCACGCGCATGGCGGATCGCAAGGGGCGCGACCTGCCGCGCTGGGCGGGCTGCCGCACGCTTCGCGGCGGCGAAATCTTCCTCCTCAACCCGGCGCCGGACAGTCTCGACAGCCGCTATTTCGGGCCGCTGCCCGCTTCGCGATTGATCGGCCGCGCGCGGCCGATCCTCACGCGCTCCACACCCGGCGCGCCGCTTCGCTGGCGGCCGCGCGGGGCGTCCTGCCCGCATCCTGTGACAGAAAAGGAACCCACTTCATGTTGATCGGCACCTTCCAGAAAACCGCCCCCGGCTATTCGGGCCATATCGCCACCCTGACGCTCGACGCGATGCTCGCCATCGTGCCGGCGGCGGCGAGCGACACCGAAAATGCACCCGCCTGGCGCGTCCTGCTCGGCGACGCCGACAGCGGGATCGAGGTGGGAGCGGGTTGGGATCGCAGCGGCGAGCGCGCCGGGGCCTATGTCGCGCTGCAGATCGACGACCCCGCCTTGCCGGCGCCGCTGCGCGCGAACCTCATCCGCTCGGCGCGGGATGATCGCGAATATCATCTCCTCTGGTCGCGGACGATGCCGCAGGACCGGAGCTGAGCGGTGCCGCATATCCTGCATCCCGGCCGCAGCGCGGTTGCATCGCGCGTGCAGCGGCGCCGCGCTCTGCCGGCGTGTGCTTTCGCGCTCGCGATGGTTCCCGCACTCTCGGCGGCGGCCGCGCAAAGTGCGCCTGCAATCGTCCCGGCCGCGGCATCACGCCCTCCCTATGCGCAGCATGTGTCCGAAGCCGCGCGGCGTTTCGGCATCCCCGAAAGCTGGATTTCGCGCGTCATGCATGTCGAAAGCCGTGGCAACCCGCGCGCCGTGTCGCGCGCCGGTGCGATGGGGCTGATGCAGATCATGCCCGCGACCTGGACCATGCTGAGCGCGCGCCACGGGCTTGGGTCCGATCCGTTCGACGCGCGCGCGAACATCCTCGCCGGTGCGGCCTATCTGCGCACGATGTGGGATCGCTATCGCAGCGTCTCCTTGATGCTCGTCGCCTATAATGCGGGTCCGGGGCGCGCCGACGCCTATGCGGCGGGGCGGCGCGGCTTGCCCGCCGAAACGCTCACCTATGTCGCGCGTCTGGCGCCCGGGCTGGGCGCCGGCACTGACAAGCCCGCACCCATTGCGCGCAGCGAGCCGCCATCCTGGCGCGACGCGAGTCTGTTCACGCGGCGGTACGATCCGGCATCCGAGGAGGCGGACGAGCGCACGGAGCCGGCACCGCTCGTTCCGCTCTTCGTTCGCCTTTCGGGCCGCGAACAATGAGCGGCAATGTCTGCCTTGCCGAAGCGGAGAGCCGCGATTGTTGGCCGGTTCTGGTGGAATGCCATCGCTGCATCGAAGGGCTCGGGACGGGGAAAATGAGCGTTGCGATCGGGCCTGCCCGGCGTGGCGGCCGCGTTACATCGTCGGGGAGGCTGGCGAGCGGTCCGATCAGACCCGGAGCGGTTGCTCCTGGGGCAAGGTTGCAGGGCTGCGATGCTCCGCATCGAGCCGACAAATCAGATACACACCTCACGCACGCGTGCATCCAGCTTTTCCGCCATTTCTCGAGGCAGCGCTGCGGCAGCGCCACCCCCGCCTGCCCGGAAAGCGGCGCTTTTCTGGCGATTTCGAAGGCAGCGCCCCGGCAGCGCGGGGGAGGCACGCAGTGACCCTTGCCCGCCACAATGTTCGCCTCACAGTGGCGCTCGAAAAGGCGCTTCGCAAGCTCGCCGACCAGCAGGGGGTGACGCCATACGCGATGCTCCAACGTAGCGTGAGGGCCGGGATCGCCGCTCAGGCGAAACTGTCATCCCACGAGAATGAAGCGGGGGAACTGGTCGCGGAGATCGCCTCGATCAGCACCCGCCTGGCCGATATCGAAGGACTCGTCGATCGCACGCTGTTCACGGCCTGCGCTGCCTATTGCTTTGCGCGCAGCGCGGCGATGGGCGGCGGCAAAAGCGACGAGATCGTCACGGGCGAAATCAACCGCGCCTATGACCGGCAAAGGGCGATCGCGGAGGCCCGGACATGACCGAACCGCACCACCGCCGGCTCCATGCCGAGACGCTGCGACGGCACCTTCGCTACAGCCAGACGAAGCGTTTCAAGCGGCAGGTTGCGATCATGGTCTCGTCGATCGCGCTCGGTGGACTCGCCGCACCCTGGCTGATGCTCGGCGCGCCCATCATGGAGGCGACCGGCAGCTGGTATCATGCGAAGCTTCTGACGTGGTTCGCGGGCGGCGGCGATCCCGGCATGACCATCCGCCATGAAGGCGCCGATCATCTGGTCTCCGCGCGCGCGGTCGCCGCCCATCCCTATTATCGCCAGGCGGCGAGCGTCACCCATGCCGTCATTTTGCGTGGCGGCATCTCGGGTTTCGCGGCCTGGCTGTGGGGGCTTATTCTCCTGCGCGGCGTCGCGGCGCGGCGGCGCGAGCGCGCGCTGCGCGACCGGTTCATCAGCGGCACGCGGGTTACGAGCGAGGCGGCGCTCGCGAAGCTGACAGGAGCCGAGGCGAACGGGCGGTCGCTGGCGATCGGCACCGTCGCGCTCCCGCCGCGCCTCGAAACCCGGCACATGGCGATGGTCGGCACGACCGGCAGCGGCAAGACCACGGTGCTGCGCCAATTGCTCGACCGGATCGAGGCGCGCGGCGAGGCGGCGCTGGTCTATGACACCAGCGGCGAGTTCATCGCGCACTATTTCAATGCCGGGCGCGGCGACATCATCCTCAATCCTTTCGATGCGCGCTGCGCCTATTGGTCACCCTTCGCCGAGATCGCGCACCCCGCGGACGCCGATCGCATCGCGCACCAGCTCATCACCGAGACCGGGCAGCACGACCGCGACGTCTGGCTCGAGACGAGCCGCATCCTCGTTGCCAACATGCTGCGCGCGCTCTGGCGCGAGAAGAAGGACAGCTTGCCCGACCTGCTTCATGCGCTGCAGGTGCGGACCAAGGAGGATCTCAAGGCGTGGCTTGGCGACAGTTCGTCGGCGCGCACCTTCGCGGACGACGCCGACCGGGCGACGGGCAGCGTGCTCTTCATGCTCGCGAAGGCCGCCAACCTCATCCAGTTTCTGCGCGTACAGGACGGCGACGAGGCGTCCTTCTCCTTCCGTACATTCATTGCCGGCCTCGACGAACGGAAGGGACCGAAGCCCTGGATCTTCGTGCCGCGCAAGGAGGATTATTTCGAGGCATCGAAGCCGCTGCTCGCCTGCTGGCTCGAATGCGCGGCGAGTGCCTTGCTCGCCTTGCCGCCGTCGGCCGACCGGCGGGTCTGGTTCCTGCTCGACGAGCTCGCCGACCTGCCGCGCGTCGACAATCTCGCGCGGCTGCTCCCCGAGGGACGCAAGTTCGGCGCGGCGGTCGTGCTGACCTTTCAGGCGATCGGGCAGATGCGGCATCGCTACGGGAAGGATCTTTCCGAATCCATGCTGGGCTGCTGCAACACCAAGCTCTTCCTCCAGATGATCGATAGCGAGAGCCGTCAGTGGGCGAGCGACACGATCGGCAATTGCGAAGTCGAGCTCCACACGATGACCGGCGCGCTCGGCGATGGCGACGAAAAGCCGCGGATGACGCTCGGCCGGCAACGCAAGACCCGGCCTGCGGTCTTCGAAAGCGAGCTTCGCCTTGCGCGGCACGAGGGCTATCTGCTTTTTCCCGATGGGCTGCCGGTCGCGCGCATATCGCTGGCCGCCGGTCATATCGCGCGGCGCGGCCCGCCCGCTCAGCGCGGCTTTGTCGAAGCCAATCCGAAGACGAGCCTGTGGCAGCGATCGGTGGGAGGAGGAGCTGCGCCGCGGCCCACGGCCGTGAGCCAGGCGACCGAGCGACCGGGGTCGAATCCCGAACCGCCAGCGTCCCCGCCCGCATTCGATGACGGTCCGCTTTGATGGTCGCGTCGGTATCGGCGCTGACCAGTTCGGCGCAAGCCAGCAGCTATTATGAAGCCGATGACTATTATGCCGAGGGCGGGCTGTCGCCCTCCGAATGGCAGGGGAAAGGCGCGGCCGAACTCGGCCTCGCGGGTGAGGTCGATCGCGAGATGTTTCGCGACATGCTCGACGGCAAGATCGGCGAGCAGCAACTCGGGACGATCCGTGACGGCCAGCTCGAGCATCGACCCGGATGGGACGTGACCCTGAGCGCACCCAAGTCGGTGACGATCATGGCAGAGGTCGCTGGCGACCGGCGACTGATCGCGGCGCACGGGCAAGCGGTGAAAACGGCGCTCGCCCATGTCGAGACGCATATGGCCGCGACCCGCGTCCGGCATCGCGGCGTCGTCGCGCGCGAGGCCACGGGTAATCTCATTGTTGCGAGCTTCCAGCACGGCACCAGCCGCGCGCAGGATCCGCAGCTTCACACCCATAATGTCATCATGAATGCGACGCGGGGCGAGGATGGATCATGGCGCAGCCTCGAGCCGCGCGCGCTCTATCAGCTCCAGAAGCAGATCGGCGCGATTTACCGCCAGGAACTGGCGCTGAAGGTGTGCGAGCTCGGCTATGAGATCGAGGCGGGCAAGGACTCGATGTTCGAGATCAGCGGTGTTCCGGCCGAGGTCATGGCGGCGTTCAGCACCCGCAGTGCCGAGATCGAAGCCGCGCTCGGCGAGCGCGGAACCTCGCGCGGGGAAGCCAGTGCTGCCGAGAAGCAGGTGGCGGCGCTCGACACACGGCAGGCGAAGATCGCGACCGATCAGACTGCATTGGTCTCCGGTTGGCGCGCGACGGCCGATCGGGCGGGGTTCGATTCAGAGGCGCGGCGGGCTCTCGTTAGCGAGGCGAAATCCGGTTCTGCCCGTGTGACGGAGATCGCCGGACAGGCAAGTGCGGCCGAGCGCGCGGTGGCGCATGCCGCCGACAAGCTGGGCGAGCGGCAGTCGGTGTTTTCGGTCGCAGCCCTACACGAGGAAGCAGGGCGCGTGGGTCTCGGGCAGGCCGGCTATGCCGGGATCGGGGCGGCGATCGCGGCGGCGACCGGGCAGGGTGAACTGGTCGACCGCACCTTCCTCGACCGGCGCGGCGCGGCGTTTGCCGGACTCACCACCCGCCAGAATATCGAAGCCGAGACCCGTTTGCTCCGGATCGAGGCCAGGGGCCGCGGCGCGACCGCGCCTGTCGCCTCGCCGCTGGCGGCGGCGAAGGCGGTCGCCGGCGCTGCACGGCAGGCCGAGCGTAACGGTCTTGCCTGGAATACGGATCAGCGCGCTGCGACCGGGCAACTGCTCACCAGCCGCAACCGGATTACCGCGGTGCAGGGCTATGCCGGCACCGCCAAGACCACGACCGTGCTCGCGACCTTCGCGCGCGAGGTCGGCGTGCGTGGAACGTCTGTTGTCGCGCTCGCGCCGACGGCGTCGGCGGCCCTGGTGCTTGGCGAGGCGCTCGGAACGCGCGGCGATACGGTCGCGCACCATCTTCTGTCGCCCGGGCGATCGGCGCCGGGCGATGCGGCTGTCTGGATCGTCGACGAAGCCTCGCTGCTGTCGGCCCGCGATACCGCGCGCCTCTTCGATCTCGCCGAGACGCACGACGCCCGGGTGATCCTCGTTGGCGACGTGAAACAGCTCGGTTCGGTCGAGGCGGGCGCGGCGTTCGCGCAGCTCCAGGCGGCGGGCATGGAAACCGCGAGGCTCGGCGAAATCGTTCGCCAGAGCAACAAGGCCGCCAAGGCGGCCGTCCTGGCGTCGATCGAGGGGGACGCGAAGAAGGCGCTCGCGGCGCTCGATCGCGGCGGCGGCGAAGTCATCGAGCGCAGCGAGCGCGCCGACCGCTTCGTGGCGATTGCCGACCATTATGCCCGGCTCGGCGAGGCTGTCCGCACCCGCACGATCGTCATCGAGCCGTCGCGCGAGGGGCGCGACGCCCTGACCGCGGATATTCGTCGCGCGCTCGTCGGCTCGGGCAGGCTCGCGGGCCCGGCGGTCGCTCTCGAAAGCCTCGTCAACAAGGGGCTGACCCGTGCCGAGGCCCGCGATCCGCTTAGCTATGACAGGGGCGACGTGGTGTGCTTTGCCCGCGATTATGCCGACAAGGGTGTCGCTCGCGGCGAGGCCTTCCACATCGAGGACGTCGATCCGGTAAAGGCGGCCATAGCACTCAGATCGGAGGACGGGCGCGCAGTGGATTGGCGGCTCCGGCAATGGGGTGCCGGCAAGGTACGGGCGTTCGAACCGCAGCGCCTCGAGCTCCGCGCCGGCGACCGCATCCGCTTCACGCGCAACGATCGCGAGGCAGGCCGGGTGAACGGCGGGCGCGCCGAGGTGACGTCGGTCGATGAGGAGCGACGGACAGCGCTGGTCCGCGGCCCGCGCGGGAAGGTTCAGATATTGCACCTCGATGCCGCGCGCGACCGGCACATCGCCCACGGCTATGTCGATACCGCCTTTGCCGCCCAGGGGCGCACTGCCGATCATGTCATCATTCACGCCGACAGCCGCGCGGCAAATCTCGTCGATCAAAAGAGCTTCTATGTCGGGATATCGCGGGCCAGGGAATCGGTGACGATCGTCACCGACGATCGCGGCAAGCTGATCGCCGCGATAAACGAGCGGGCAGGCCAGGTGCAGACGGCCCTTGCGGTGCAATCCGTCATCGCTGCCCAGCCGGCTGCGCTCGCGGCTTCGGCAAGCAATGCGAGCGGGATGATGACGGGGTGATGGGAAGGCCTTGGCCCGATCGGCTTTCTCCCTTTCGACGGAGAGTCATGCATCAGCCGGGCCCCTCCTCGAAATAGGCGTTGATCCGGTGCGCGATCTCGGGGGCCAGGCTGACGAAGCTCCGGCGGCCATCGCTCGGGTCGGGGATGCGATAGATGATGCCTGCGTCGCATAGTTTCTGGCAGAGGCGCAGCGCGCTGCTCATCGGGATGCTCGGGCTGACGCAGAGCGAACTGACGGGCAGGGGATTGCCTTCGCGCTCGTGGATGAAAATATCGATGAGCATCTCCCACGCCGGGTCTCCGAACAGTTCCGGCGCGCCGAAAAGCTGGCCGCGCAGCATGCGGCGGCGGAGGGTCGCCTTGGCATTCTCCAAAGCGACATCGCGCGCCTCTGGCCGCGCCGGGTCGGGACTGCGCAGCAGCGGAATGGAAATCCGCGCCAAGCCTCTCTTCGCTCCGCTTGTGCGAATATGATGTGCGCCGCCCTCGGCGACGACGATATGACCGACGAGCGTGATATCGAGGGCTCGGCCGATCCGGTCGAGTAGCTGCGTGACCTTGATATCATTCTCGCTCGGGGTCGGATCGCGGCTCGGATGATTGTGGACGAGGATGATGCCCGCCGCGTTGAGTTCGAGAGCGCGGCGAAAGATCGTGCGAGGATAGAGGGCGAGCCGCGCCAGCGTTCCATATTGCAGCCGCTCATCGGCGATGAGGTGCTGGCTGGCGTCGAGGAAAAGCACGCGGAGTTGCTCGTCGGGGAGCGAGCCCATCCCCAGGATCAGATAATCGCGCAAGGCGGAGCACGCCGGGTCGATGCGGATTCCGCGCAAATCGCCCGAGAGGGCAGCAAGCGCGAGCTTGCGAGAATGAAGGAGCAGCCCGGTCACCTCGGATTTGGGTCCGAGAACCCGGTCGATGGCTTCGGGCGTCTGCGACCAGAGCCGTCCGATCGTCTGGAACTCGGCTAGGAGGCTTGCCGCGATCCGTTTTGCGTCGGTGGGCGCGACGACCGCGACCAGTTCCGCCAGGACGGATAGCTGCCGGTCCGCTTCAGCCTTTGCTGATGGCGCAATGTCGCGGCGATGAGCAGGGGCGGGACGCACCATGAAGCAGCAACCTGCATTGTGAGATAGACGATTGGGTTCACCGCGACATCGACGGCGCGCGCGAAATGGGCGAGGAGCGGCAGCGTGTGGAGGGCCGCAGCCACCAAAGGCCAGAAGCGATAAGCGCAGAGGGCGAGCAGAATGGTCGCCGCGGCGCCAAAGATATCCTGCGCGAGATAGCCGATGTCGACGCTCTGATAGGTCACCAGACCTGCGGCAACGAGCAGCCGGTCCCAGATTATGATCACGATCGCGATCCCGACCATCGCCCGCTCGGGGCCACCGCCCTTCCACGCCGCATAGACGAGCGCGACCAGCAGCAAGGTGGCGAAAATGGCTATTCGCATGCCCGCCACTATCGGTGCCGGCCGCGCTCCGGTCAATTGGCCTGCGCGAGCGATGATACCTCGGCGAGCGCGGTCGCGGGGCATTCCCTCAGATCATAGCCCGCGGTTTCCTTGCCGATCTCGGCAAGTTCGCCGTGGACGCGCAAAATTTCGCCGCCGACCTCGACGAGCGAGAGCTGGGCCTTCGCAAGGCGAAGGATGGTACCCTGACCCGTCTTTGCGGGGACGCCCGTTTCGCGGCGCGCGGTCACGACGCTGGTCATCAGCGACGATATGGCGATCAGCGTCTCATCGACATGGCCTTCGGCGTTCGGAACCTCGCGCTGAAGCCGCGCGGCCATGGCAGCAAATTTATCGGACATGACTTCTCCTTCGCCGGAAGCACAAGGCTCCGGCCATCTGACAAAATGACGAAGGGATCAGGTGGAGAGCAACTGCTCGAGAGCTTGCGCGATACCGAGACCGCCAAGGAGGATCAGGATCGTCACGACAAGAAGTCCGAGATAGATACTGATCCGCCAGGCCGTGCTATGATCGTGCCTGCCTAAATCCCTGAACGGAGAGCCCGATCCCGATCGGCTGTCCGGCAACGTCGTGCCATCGTTCAGATCGGTGAGATTGGGTGGGTCTCCATCCGGGAAACGGGATCGCACCCAATGCGGCTGCGGCGGAACCTCCGCTGCGTCGTATACTATCCGGTCGTATATCGACTTGAGCTGGCCATAGAGAACAGCGGTCTCGGCGCGGTTGCGCGCGCCGAGGGTCTCGCGCGCCGCCTTCAGCCGCTGATCGGCGGTGTCTTTCGAAATATCGAGCGCCCGCGCAATCTCTTTCGAGGTCTTGTGCTCAAGGAGCAGGTCGAGGCAGTCGCGCTGTTTCTCGGTGAGTCGTGCCCAGGCCTTTGCGGGTTCGTCGATCGGATCGGGTTCGGATATCATTTAAGCTTCAGCCGTTGCGGGGTTAGGCCGGTCCTTGCCTGATTCTGATTTGGCGACCTTACATGGAAGTTGCGGTTCTGGATCGGAAAGCATCGCTCCAAAGCAGTTGTCGCGCCGCGCTTGTCGATATCGGCATTCGCAATCGCGCGCGAAATTCTTTCCGAAGGGATTCTGTGACAAGCTTCATGCAAGCGCAGCCCAAAGCGCATTCGGGGCGGTCACATGCAGGAACCATGTGACAAATCCTCCAATCCAAATGCAACTCGTCAGCGTTTTTGTCACATCTCTTGAAATTCGCGAGTTCATGGCACCCCATGAGGCGGCCTGCTCAAATCGAGCGCGAAATCTTTGCCCATAAGCGGATAAGGTGATAAGCGTATAAGCATCGAAATGAGAAGGGTCGGCCATGGGTGACATTACGCGATGGACTGTCAATGTTGCATCGGAAACCGATATCGACGTCCGCACCTATCTGGCACAGCGCGGCATGAAGAAGGGCGACCTGTCGCGCTTCATCGAAGATGCTGTGAAATGGCGCCTCCTCGACCTGACGCTGGCGGAGGCGCGTGCCGGATTTGACGATCTTTCGGAAGATGACATGGGGTCGCTCATCGAGGAGGCCTTGGCCGACACGCGGCGGAACTGAACCGTGCGCGTGGTTCTCGACACCAATGTGCTGATCAGCGCGCTGTTGCACGACCGCTCGCTGCCCTTCCAGCTTGTCGCATTATGGCGGCAGGGCAGGATCGTGCTCCTGACGTCGGACGAACAGCTCGATGAAATGCGGCGTGTGACGCGATACCCCAAGATTCGCGCCCGCCTTAATCCTGCCGTGGCGGGCCGATTGGTCAACGAACTGAAGCAGGTGGCGACAGTTATTGAGGACCTGCCCGAAGTTTCCATCAGCCCGGATCCCTGGGACAACTATCTGCTGGCGACCGTGGAGGCCGGAAAGGCCGATCTGCTCGTAACCGGCGACAAGGCGGATCTGCTGCATCTCGAACGCCACGCGGGGGCCCGGATCGTGACCGTGCGCCAGTGCCTGAAGCTGGTGACCGGCGCCGAACCCTCCACCTGAACAGACCGACCGACCTCGCAGGCATACCGGCGATTAGCGGCGACGTCCCGCCAGTCCTTCATCGAGCACCGGCTCGTCCCAATGGCTGGTCGAGCCAAGCCATAACTTCATCACGTCCTGAAAGCCGGGTTCCTCGAAACAGATCTGGAACGTGTACAGCAGGTTGACCACCTGGCGCATCAGATCGCGCATCTCGTCATCGTTGAACCTCGAAACTTTATTCCAAGGGATACGCGCGCCGTCAGCACCGACGACGAAAACGTCCGAATAGTCGCCGGACTTTGTTAGCGGGACGAGGCCGGCGTGGAGATCCTCCAGCCTCGTGTTGCGAACGCAGAGGATCGCCATCGCCTTGGCGAGCGTGGCAGCGATCCGCTCCTCTTTGTTCCGGGCCATGTCCTTCTCCAAATCCCGATTGCGGCGAACAGAAAATCCTGAAGCGCCTTTCGGACGAAACTTCATTATTGCCACACATCGTAACGAGCCCCGCGACGCAAGTCTCGCGAGCAAATTCGAGCGGATGGGACACGGCCGATTCGCTCGACCGAAGTTGTGTCGGATTGGCGCTGACTACGACCTGATTTCTATTTCTAACCTGCCGCACGACGCGCGCATTTTCCTGTTGTAACACCCGCTTTCCTGCGTCTCTTAATCACCCCCGTCGAGCCCGGCGCGTCCGCCCGGCGCATGCGAACGGGGTAGCCATGATCATCGAGCCGAGCCGATCGGAGGCGCAAAGTCGCAGTTCGCGGATGCTGCGCACGGCGCTCGGCGGTGCGATTGCCGAATGGCTCGCCGACCCGCAGGTCATCGAGATTATGCTCAACCCCGACGGCCGTCTCTGGGTCGACCGGCTCGGCGAGGGAATCAGCGCGAGCACCGTCGTCATGGCCCCCGCCGATGGCGAGCGGATCATTCGCCTCGTCGCCCACCATGTCGGCGCCGAGGTGCATCGAGGGGCGCCCCGCGTGTCCGCAGAACTGCCGGAAAGCGGGGAACGGTTCGAGGGTCTGCTGCCGCCCGTGGTGGCAGCCCCGGCCTTTGCCGTCCGCAAGCCCGCGGTCGCTGTCTTCACGCTCGCCGACTATGTCGCCGCCGGAATCATGGCCGACGCCGAGGCGGACATCTTGCGCCGCGGCGTGACCGAGCGCCTCAACATCCTCGTCGCCGGGGGAACCGGCACCGGCAAGACAACGCTGACCAACGCGCTGCTTGCCGAGATCGCATGCAGCGATGACCGTATCGTCCTCATCGAAGACACCCGCGAACTTCAATGCGCGGCGCCTAACATGGTGGCGCTGCGCACCAAGGAAGGGGTCGCGTCGCTTTCCGATCTTGTCCGTTCCTCCCTCCGGCTCCGGCCAGATCGCATCCCGATCGGGGAGGTGCGCGGCGCTGAGGCGCTCGATCTCCTGAAGGCATGGGGAACCGGACATCCGGGCGGCGTCGGCACGATTCATGCCGGTAGCGCGATCGGCGCGCTGCGCCGGATGGAGCAGCTTATCCAGGAGGCCGTGGTCAGTGTGCCGCGCGCGCTGCTCGCCGAAACTATCGATCTCGTCGCCGTGCTGGTCCGCGACGGCGCCGGGCGCCGTCTCGCTGAACTCGCCCGCGTCGATGGGCTCGACGCCGCCACCGGCGAATATCGCCTCACGCCGCTTTCCAACCCCCGGACAGGAGTTTCGTAATGACGAACGACAAGAAGCGCTGCCTTTGCGGCAGCCCCATATGGAGCCGTGCCGGCGCTGCGGCAATCGCCGGGGCAATGCTCGTCTATACCGCGCCGGCCGCGTGGGCAGGCGGCTCGTCGATGCCCTGGGAGGCGCCGCTCCAGTCGATCCTCGAAAGCATCGAGGGGCCCGTCGCCAAGATCGTCGCGGTGATCATCATCATCGTGACCGGCCTCAGCCTCGCGTTCGGCGATACGTCGGGCGGCTTCCGGCGGCTCGTGCAGATCGTGTTCGGCCTGTCGATCGCTTTCGCGGCGTCGAGCTTTTTCCTCTCCTTTTTCTCCTTCGGCGGCGGAGCGCTGGTCTGATGGGCCGGGAAGAGGAGGTGCCGGGCCTTTTCGCTCCGGTCCACCGCTCGCTCGCCGAGCCGATCCTGCTTGGCGGCGCGCCGCGCAGTCTCGCGATCGTCAACGGCACGCTCGCCGGCGCGATCGGCCTCGGGCTTCGGCTCTGGATTGTGGGGCTCGCAATCTGGGCGATCGGTCATGCACTCGCCGTCTGGGCAGCGCGGCGCGATCCCGCCTTCGTCGACGTCGCGCGGCGTCATCTCAAATATCCGAACTGGATGCGGCCATGATGAACCTTGCCG
>Ga0182747_1000744_pt1 | contig 28286 bp, 28 predicted proteins | sample eDN3rd30CBELigBY_FD_128526 | JGI IMG/M metagenome (GOLD analysis project Ga0182747, IMG submission 128526) | Enriched backyard soil microbial communities from Emeryville, California, USA - eDNA 3rd pass 30_C BE-Lig BY (version 2) (version 2) | ecosystem: Environmental > Terrestrial > Soil >... | reverse complement strand
TCGCCACGTTCGCCTACATCGCCAACGGCGACCAGGACGGCCGCGACCCCATCCGGGCCCAGGCCTTCCTGGGCGAGATCCTCGCCACCTACCTGCCGCCGTGCCCCACCACGGATGCCGCGCCGATCCCCCTGGCCGACGCCGTGCAGGTCGCTCAGTTCGGTGCGCTGGCGGCGGCCCCGGCCGCTGGCGCACTGCCTGGTGTGCTGGCCTCGCTGGAGGCGATCGGCACACGGGCGAACGACCTGCTCGACCGCTGCTCGGTGGCAGCCGGCACCGACGTCGTCTCCCCCAAGCGGTAGGGGGACGCCGTACCCGCGGTGCTTCTTGCACCACCCCCGGCTTCCAACTAGGAAGGTCCGGCCCGACGCCAGGAGACGAAGTGGCAGCAGCGAGTCCGAAGCCAGGTGAGCACGAAGGGGTCCGGCAGGTCGTCAACGACCTCTGGATCCTCGTTCGCGACTACGCCAAGCAGGAGACCATCGACCCGATCAAGATGCTCGGGGCGTTCCTGGGCTGGGGTCTGCTCGGTGCGCTCGCGCTCACGCTCGGCATCGGGTTCGGGGCGCTCGCCATCATCCGGGCCCTCCAGACCCAGACCGGCGACCACCTGACCGGCAGCCTGTCCTGGGTCCCGTACCTGTTCGGCCTGCTGTTCACCGCCGCGGCGGCGGGCATCGCCGTGTGGTTCATCAAGCGCCCGTTCCGCCACGAGGAGGCTCCGGCATGACCGACGTCCAGCAGAAGATCACCCGCGACGACATCGAGGCGAAGTTCCGGACCCTCACCGGTGACGTCGACGACATCGCCGAGGACGCCAAGACCACCGCCATCAGCGTCGGCGCGGTCATCGCTGCCGGCGTGGTGATCGGTGTGTTCCTGTTCGGTCGCAGCCGGGGCCGCAAGAAGACCACCATGATCGAGGTTCGGCGCTTCTGATGGCGCGGACCAAGACCGTCCACCACACCCCCGCGGCGCACATCGGCCTCCTCCGGCGCGTCGAGACCCTCGGCATGCGCAAGGGCCGAGGCGGGTCGAAGACCTGGCTCTACGTCGGCACGGGCCTCTGGACGCTGCGCACGGTCCGCCGCCTCGCCGAGCGGCGCGAGGAGATCCTCGTCTCCGAGCCCCTCCGGCCCGGCGACCGGCTGATCATCTCGAACAACCGGCCGACGCTGGGCGAAGCGGCCCCCAAGCCGCCGAAGGGCCGACGGGCGAAGAAGCGGTACCGCAAGGCCCAGGCCCAAGCGGCCAAGGAGCAGGCCAAGCGGGACGAGAAGGCGGCCAAGGCCGACGCCAAGATGCAGGCGAAGACCGCCCGCAAGCAGGCGAAGAAGCCGAAGAAGGCCGCTCCGACCGAGACGGTCGCCGCGGGCTGACGTCCGCACTTCCGCGGCGGCGCTCCGGCGCGCCAGGATGGCTGTCGTGAAGGTCCAGCTCCGGAACCCGACGCGCACGATCGACGTGCCCGGCCCCGTCAGCATCGTCGCGCTCCTCCAGCGGCTCGAGCTCGACCGGGAGACGGTCCTCGTCATCCGCGGGGGCACGCTCGTGCCGGGCGACGCCATGCTCGATGACCGCGACGAGATCGAGATCCGCCCCGTCATCTCCGGGGGCGCGGCGTGAAGTGCCGGGTCTGCAAGGAGCCGGCGGTCATCGACATCCGGCGGCACAACGCCAACTTCTGCGCGGAGCACTTCCTCCGCCTCTGCCGGGACCAGGTGGCCCGGGCCGTCAAGGACTTCGACATGGTCCAGCCGGGGGACCGCCTCCTCGTCGCCGTGTCCGGCGGCAAGGACAGCCTGGCCGTGTGGGACATCCTGCGCGAGCTCGGGTACGACGCCGACGGCTTGTACGTCGGGCTCGGCATCGGGGGCTACAGCGACGAGTCGGGCCGCATCACCCGGGCGTTCGCCGAGCAGCGGGGCTGGCCGCTCCAGGTGATCGACCTGCGTGAGGCGTACGGCTACGACGTGCCCACGGCCGCCAAGGTGACCAAGCGGGTCCCGTGCTCGGCCTGCGGGCTCTCGAAGCGCCACCTCTTCGACCAGGCCGCCGTCGACGGCGGCTACGACGCCGTCGTCACCGGGCACAACCTCGACGACGAGGCGGCCGTCCTCTTCGGCAACACGCTGCGCTGGCAGACCGACTACCTGGCCCGGCAGCTGCCGGTGCTCCCCGCGCGCCACGGCTTCCCCCGGAAGGTGAAGCCGCTGGTGCGGCTGGGCGAGCGGGAGATGGCCGCCTACTGCGTGCTCCGGGGCATCGACTACATCGTCGAGGAGTGCCCCATGGCCGCCGGCAACAAGCACCTCGGCTACAAGGAGGCGCTCAACGCCATCGAGGCCCAGTCGCCGGGCAGCAAGCAGGCCTTCTACTTCGGGTTCCTCGACCGGGCCCAAGCCCACTTCGCCTCGGCGGTGCCGACCCCGGAGCGGATCGACGCCGCCGACCTCACCACGTGCTCGTCGTGCGGAGCTCCGAGCAGCGGTGAGATCTGCGCGTTCTGCTTCCTGGTCCAGCGCACCGCCGGCGCCCAACCCGTCGCCCTCACCGTGAAGGGGTCTTCGTGACCGAGACCGTCCTGCCCGATCGATCCCTGCGCGCCGGGGAGCGGGTGCTGCTGATCGACCGCAAGAAGCGGCGCTACCTCGTCACCCTCGAGGTCGACGCCGAGTTCCACACCCACTCGGGGTTCATCGCCCACAACGACATCATCGGCGCGGGGGAGGGGGCCGCCCTGCGCACCACGCGGGGCGCCACGTTCTCGGTGTTCCGGCCGACGCTGTCGGACTTCGTCCTCAAGATGCCGCGCGGCGCGCAGGTGATCTACCCGAAGGACCTGGGTGCCATCTTGATGCAAGCTGACATCTTCCCCGGCGCCCGCGTGCTGGAGTCGGGTGTCGGCTCCGGTGCCTTGTCGATGACCCTGTTGCGGGCCGGTGCGGTGGTCACCGGCTACGAGCTCCGCGAGGACTTCGCCGCCCGGGCGATGAAGAACGTCGAGTCCTACTGCACGCCCGAGATGCTCGAGCACTACTCGATCGAGGTCCGGGACTGCTACGAGGGCATCGATGACCTCGCCTTCGACCGGATCATCCTCGATCTCCCCGAGCCGTGGCAGGTGGTGCCCCACGCGGAGAAGGCGCTGCGGCCCGGCGGCATCCTCGTGGCGTACACGCCGGCCATCACCCAGGCCGTGCAGCTGCGCGAGCGCCTGGTGGACAGCGGCTTCGAGCTGGCCGAGACGATGGAGGTCCTGCACCGGGGCTGGAACATCGATGGCATGTCGGTCCGCCCCGATCACCGCATGGTCGCCCACACCGGCTTCCTCACCAACGCCCGTCTCCTGCCCGGCGCCTGAACCACCTAACCTGCCCGAGGTGACGGGGAGGGTCAGCGGGTGAAGGCGTCGATGATCGCGATGGTCGTCGTGCTCGGCGTGCTGGCTGCGTGCACCGACGGTGACGCCAGAGGCGGTTCCACCACCGTCCCCGAACGCGGGTTCACCCCGGCGTCGGAGCCGGGGGCGCTGCAAGGACCCGGCACCGAGATCGCCGAGGGCATCCACGTCCAGCCCGGTTCGACGCTGGTGGGGTCTGCGTTCCCGGTGGTGGATCCGTTTGAGGATGCTCCGGCGCCATCGGGGTGGCAGGCGGTGATCGCGGTGCAGGGCGACCCGGTGGAGGTGTGGGACGCCTACGCTGCCGAACTGGGGATCGAAGACGATGCAAGCGCGGCGGACGCCTGCGTCGTCGCAAGACCGGCCCGGCCCCAAGACGGCATCGCCGCGAACCTCCGGTTCCTCACCGAGCCCGCCATGGGCGGGGAGATCAGTCTCAAGTGCGTCGCACGATTCGGGACCCTGACCGCCTCGCTCGCTCACGGAGCAGTCGGCTGCGTCGAGCCCGACGTGCCCGATGATCCGTGCGAGCTGCGAAGCGGCTCAGCCCTCTACCTCCGGAGCGCACCGGACGGTCCACGGTCTTCGTCTGCCGACGAGTACCTCGGCACCGACCCGCTGCGCAGCGAACGCATCCACGCCGGGCTCGACGCCGACCCGGAGGGTCCGGTCATCCCTCCAGACCTCCAGGGGACCGGTCCGTCGCACCTCCCCGGCGAGGGCGAGCGCATCGACGACGGCATCGACGACTTCCTCGAGGTCGGGGACCGGGACGCTCCGGTGGCGATCCTGCCCGACGGCGCCGAGAGCCTGATCGCACCCGCGCTGCTGATCGACTGCAGCAGCGGACTGGTCGCGGTGGTGTCGCTGCCCGAGGAGCCGGCGGATGCCGTGACCGTCTTCGCCGCCCAGGATCCCCAGGGAGCCACCGAGGCCCGCACCGGCCGGCTGGGCGACGGTTCCTGGGCCACCCGGTTCTTCGACACCGTCGGGGGCTACAAGCTGCAGCTCACCGCCGTGACCGGTGCGGATGCTGGTTCGAGCTACGTCCTCGCCACCGAGTGCGGCGACTGACGTCGAGGCGAACCGGGCCCGAACGCGACGAAGGGACCCGCTCGGGTCCCTTCGCGCAGATCAGGTGCGCCCCGAGGGGCGGCGGATCAGAGCTCGATGAAGATGCACTCGCCGGGGCACTCCTCGGCGGACTCGATCGTGGCCTCTTCCTGACCGGCCGGCACGTTGGCCAGGCCTTCGGGGCCACCCGGGTCGGAGAAGATCTTGGCGCCTTCTTTGACGTAGGCGAGGCCGTCGTCGAGGAGCGTGAACACATCGGGGGCGATCTCTTCGCAGAGTCCGTCGCCGGTGCAGAGATCCTGATCGATCCAGACCTTCATGTGGGTTGCCTCTCTCGTCAGATGGTGCCGCCACGTCGGCGGCGCCCTGGCCTTGGCGAGCGTAGCGGAACGCCCTCGGAACCCGGGAACCCTGCACGCGTGCTTCGGTCACGTCTCGATCGGCCGCGCCCCGCCGCACGGGAGCCGGGCGCGGATGTTTCGCCGGTGTGAAGCGTGGGGACCGTCCGTGGAACCCGCGAAGGCACCGTGTAGGTTGCCGCGAAGCGCCCCGACACGGGTCCGCAAGGGCTCCTGGACGGCGACACCGACTCGCAAACCGAGGTGGTCCCACATGAGCGACGACACCGAACGACAGCTGGCCGGCCAGGCCGCCGAGCTCGACGAGCTCCGGGAGCAGGCCGCCGCCCTCGAAGACGAGGTGGTCGGCCTCCGCCGCCGCCTGCAGGACGCGCCGAAGCGGGTCCGCACGCTCGAGGAGCGGCTGCTGGAGACCAAGGGCCAGCTGTCCCAAGCGGTCACCCAGAACGAGAAGCTGACCTACACCCTGCGGGAGGCCCGCGAGCACATCGCCGCCCTGCGCGAGGAGGTGGACAAGCTCACCCAACCGCCCGCCGCCTACGGCACCGTCCTCGGCGTCAACGAGGACGACGACACCGTCGACGTCTTCTCCGGGGGCCGCAAGATGCGCGTCGCCGCCCTGCCCGACGTGCTCGGCAAGCTCCGCCGGGGCGAGGAGGTCGCCCTCAACGAGTCGTTCTCCGTGATCCTCTCTCGGGCCAGCGACCGCACCGGCGAGGTCGTCACCATCAAGACCCTCATGACCGAGGGCCGCGTCCTCGTCGTCGGGCGCGCCGACGAGGAGCGGGTGTGCGAGGTCCTCGACGAGGTCACCGAGGACGGGCTCCGCGTCGGCGACACCGTGCTGATGGACGGCCGGTCCGGCTTGGTGGTCGAGAAGCTGGAGCGTCCCGAGGTCGAAGAGCTGGTCCTCGAGGAGGTGCCCGACATCTCCTACGACGACGTCGGTGGCCTGGACTCGCAGATCGAGGCCATCGCCGATGCGGTCGAGCTTCCGTTCGTGCACCACGAGCTGTTCGCCGAGCACAAGCTGCCGGCGCCCAAGGGCATCCTCCTCTACGGCCCGCCCGGCTGCGGCAAGACGCTCATCGCCAAGGCCGTCGCCAACTCCCTCGCCAAGAAGGTGGCCGAGGTCTCCGGCGACGGACAGGCCAAGAGCTACTTCCTCAACATCAAGGGCCCCGAGCTGCTCAACAAGTACGTGGGCGAGACCGAGCGCCAGATCCGCCTGGTGTTCCAGCGAGCCCGCGAGAAGTCCGAGGAGGGCTGGCCCGTCATCGTGTTCTTCGACGAGATGGACTCGATGTTCCGCACCCGCGGCACCGGCATCAGCTCCGACATGGAGTCGACCATCGTCCCGCAGCTGCTCGCCGAGATCGACGGTGTCGAGACCCTGAAGAACGTGATCGTGATCGGCGCCTCCAACCGCGAGGACCTGATCGACCCGGCGATCCTCCGGCCCGGCCGCCTCGACGTGAAGATCAAGATCGAGCGCCCGAACGAGCAGGCCGCGGCGCAGATCTTCGGGCGCTACCTGACGTCGGACCTCCCGCTCCACCCCGACGAGGTCCGCGATCTCGGCGGCGGCGATCCCGACAAGTGCGTCCAGGCGATGATCGAGCGCACCGTCGAGGAGATGTACCGCGACGACGAGGACAACCAGTTCCTCGAGGTCACGTACCAGAACGGTGACAAGGAGATCATGTACTTCAAGGACTTCTCGTCGGGGGCCATGATCGAGAACATCGTCCGCCGGGCCAAGAAGCTCGCCATCAAGCGCCTGATCAGCGAGGGGGCCAAGGGCATCAAGACCCAGGACCTGCTCGACTCGATCCACCAGGAGTACAAGGAGCACGAAGACCTCCCCAACACGACGAACCCGGACGACTGGGCGAAGATCTCGGGCAAGAAGGGCGAGCGGATCGTCTACATCCGCACCCTCATCACCCACGGAGACGAAGAAGAGCCCGCCGGTGGCCGCGCCATCGAACGCGTCGGCACCGGCCAGTACCTCTAGGCGGGGCCAGGCCGCCGGAGCGCGGCGGTAGGGTCCCGGGCATGGCGCTGCACAAGGTGATGGGCATCGAGACCGAGTACGGGATCGTCGTCCGCGGCACGGCGGAGTCCAACCCGGTGAGCGCCTCCTCCCTGCTCATCAACGCCTACGTCCAAGAGCTCGAACGGCAGCGGCTGGCCGGCCCGAAGGTGGGGTGGGACTTCGAGGACGAGCACCCGGGCAACGACGCCCGGGGGTCGTCGGGCCCGTCGTCGCCACCGGACGTCGAGACGCACCTCGTCAACGCCGTGCTCACGAACGGCGCCCGGTACTACGTCGACCACGCCCACCCGGAGATCTCCACCCCGGAGTGCGCCGACGCCCGCGCCGTGGTCGTCTTCGACCGGGCGGCGGAGGAGATCGTCAAGCAGTCCATCGTCGCCGCGAACCGCTTCTTGCCCGAGGGCCAGGAGCTGGTGGTCCACAAGAACAACTCCGACGGCAAGGGCAACTCCTACGGCTGCCACGAGAACTACCTGATGGCCCGGTCGACGCCGTTCTCGCGGATCGTCACCCACGCCACCGCCCACTTCGTCAGCCGCCAGATCTTCACCGGCAGCGGCAAGGTCGGGTCCGAGGCGCCCGGCGTCTCGGCGGCGGACGTGCCCTACCAGCTCACCCAGCGGGCGGACTTCTTCGAGGCCGAGGTCGGGCTGGAGACCACGCTCAAGCGCCCCATCGTGAACACGCGCGACGAGCCCCACGCCGACGCCCAGAAGTACCGGCGGCTCCACGTCATCACCGGCGACGCCAACCGTTCGGAGACGGCGACGTTCCTCAAGGTCGGCACCACGGCGTTCGTCCTGGCGCTCGTGGAGGACGAGGCGCTGCCGCGGACCTTCGCCTTCCGCAGCGCCGTGGCCGCCATGCGGCAGGTGTCCTACGACCTCACCCTGCGATCGCCGCTCGAACTGGCCGACGGCACCACCATCACCGCCCTCGAGATCCAGTGGGAGCTCCTGGACCGGTCGAAGAAGTGGGCCGAGGCGCACGACCTGGAGCCCGTCGGCGGCGAGGTCGGATCCCTCGTGCTCGCCGAGTGGGAGGCTGTCCTCACCGCCTTGGAGCGGGACCCGATGGAGCTGGCCGACCGGCTCGACTGGGTCGCCAAGATGCGCCTGCTCGACGGCTACAGCGACCGGCACGGCATCGGCTGGGACGACCAGCGCCTGGCGGCCCTGGCCCTCCAGTACCACGACATGCGGCCTGAGCGGTCCCTGGCCGACCGGGTCGGGTTGCGACGCCTCACCGGCGACGACGAGGTCCGCCGGGCCATGACGGACCCTCCCACCGACACCCGGGCCTACTTCCGCGGGACGTGCCTCAAGCGGTGGGCCTCGCAGGTCGTCGCGGCCAACTGGGACTCGATCGTGTTCGACATCGGGAAGTCGTCGCTCCGCCGGGTCCCGATGATGGAACCGATGCGTGGGACGCGTGCCGGCGTCGGTACCGTGTTGGACGAAAGCGCCGATCCGGCCGAGCTCCTGGCTCGGTTGAACGGCTGAGGAGGACACCTGATGGCTGAACGGGAACAGAAGCGCAAGACCGCTCCGGCTCGCGAGACCGAAGAGGTGGTCGACACCCCCGCCACGTCGGAGACGGGCGAGAAGCTCAAGGCCGACATCGACGACCTCCTCGACGAGATCGACGAGGTCCTCGAGACCAATGCCGAGGACTTCGTCCGCTCCTACGTCCAAAAGGGCGGCGAGTAGGGGTTCGGCTTCGCCGTCGCCCCTTCTCCTCACTCGCTTCGCTCCGTTCGTCGAGCTTTCGATCGACGGGCTGACGCCCGACGCCTTCGCAGTTCGGCACGACTTCGTCGCACCTCACTGATCGAGGGCGCTCCGCAAGCTCCGCCCCTCGAGCTCCCCGGGGCTCACTTCGTTCGGAACCCATTCCTCGTGCTCGGGCCTGGTCCGATGACGGGGAACGGCCCGGTAGGGTCCCCGACGTGCAGATTCCCTCGTTCTCTCCGACGGATGACCCTGGGCCGGACTTTGCTGCGCTGCTGCGCGCATCTGGGCTGAACCCGTCCGTTCCTGATGGTCCGGTCTCCGCTGCTGGGGCGATTCCTCACGGGACCACCGTCGTGGCGGTTCGGTTCGGCGAGGGCGTGGTGATGGCGGGGGACCGGCGAGCGACCTCCGGCAACTTCATCTCGCACCGGTCCATCGAGAAGGTCTTCCCGGCCGACCGCTGGTCCGGTGTCGCCATCGCCGGTGCGGCCGGTCCGGCCATGGAGATGGTGAAGCTCTTCCAACTGCAGCTGGAGCACTACGAGAAGGTCGAGGGCCAGGCGCTCTCCCTGGAGGGCAAGGCCAACCAGCTGTCGCAGATGGTGCGCAACCACCTGCCCGCCGCCATGCAGGGGCTGGCGGTCGTGCCGCTCTTCGCCGGGTACGACACCCGCCGCGGGGTCGGCCGCCTCTTCCAGTACGACGTCACCGGTGGCCGCTACGAGGAGAACGACTACGCCACCTCCGGCTCGGGCGGGCTGCACGCCGCCACCGTGGTGAAGCTCGGCTTCCGCGAGGGCGCCGACCGGGCCGAGACCGTCGACTTGGCCCTGAAGGCGCTCATGACCGCCGCCGACGAGGACTCCGCCACCGGCGGACCCGATCCCGTCCGCGGCATCTGGCCCGTCATCGCCACGATCGATGCGCAGGGCTTCACCCGCCTGACCGACGCCGAACTGGCCGAACGCTACGCGGTCCTCACGGAAGGAGAAGGCCGGTGAGCATGCCGTTCTACGTCGCGCCCGAGCAGGTCATGAAGGACCGGGCGGACTACGCGCGCAAGGGCATCGCCCGAGGTCGCAGCCTGGTCGCCACGGTCTGCGCCGAGGGCATCGTGATCGCCGCAGAGAACCCGTCGAGCACGCTGCGGAAGGTGTCGGAGATCTACGACCGCATCGGCTTCGCCGGTGTCGGCAAGTACAACGAGTTCGACCAGCTCCGCATCTCCGGCGTGCGCGCTGCCGATCTCAAGGGCTACTCGTTCAGCCGGGAGGACGTCGATGCCCGGAGCTTGGCCAACCAGTACGCCCAGATCCTCGGGCAGGTCTTCACCCACGAGATGAAGCCGCTCGAAGTCGAGATCCTGGTGGCCGAGGTGGGCGCCGGCCCCGACGACGACCAGCTGTTCCACCTCCTCTACGACGGCACCGTGATCGACGAGACCGGCTCCGCGGTCCTCGGCGGCGACGCCGAGACCGTGGCCGAGCGGCTCGCGGCCGCCCGGCCCGCCGACCCGGACCTGGGCGCCGCCCTCACGGCCGCGGTCGGCGCCTTGGCCGGCGCGGACCGGACCCTCGGCGCGGGGGATCTGGAGGTCGCCCTCCTCGATCGGGCGGCGCCGCGCCGCTGCTTCCGCCGGCTCCCCGATGCCGAGGTCGCCGCCCTGCTCGGCAGCGGCGCCTGATCGCACCGTCCCCGCGTCAGCGGCCGCTCCGGCGGTAGCGTCACGGCGACGCACCCAGCAGGAGCACCTCATGCGCAAGTCCCTGACCATCGTCGCGGCGGTCGTGGCCCTCGGCCTCCTCGGCGCCTGCAGCTCCGGCGGCAGCGACGACGCCGCGAAGGACACGACCACCACCGCGAAGGAGGCGACCACCACGACCACGACCGCGGGGGTCAAGGTGGAGACGTGGGCCACCGACTTCTGCGGATCGCTCGGCACCTGGCTGGGTGACATCAAGAAGGCCAGCGACGCCGCCGGCGATCAGGCGAAGGTGGGCGACGTGGGCAGCCTCCAGCGAGCGGTGGGCAACCTCTACGGGACGATGTCGTCGGCCACCAAGACGCTGATCGAGGAGATCACCGCCCAGGGCCCGCCCGACATCGAAGACGGCGAGGCCTTCCAGGCTGCGCTCATCGGGAAGTACGAGGTGGTGGACCAAGCGGCGCTCGACGTGCAGGAGGAGATCACCGCCACGCCGGCCGAGGACATCGCGACGTTCCAGGCCAAAGTCGACGAGCTCGGCACCCGCTTCCAGGCGAAGGTCGAAGACGCGTCCAAGGCCATCCTCGCGCTGGGCACGAAGTACCCCTCCAAGGAACTGAGCGCCGCCATCAAGTCCTCCTGCCTGTTCTGAGGCGACGATCGGCTGACCAGCGCCGACCGTGGCGCCGCAGCCACGGCTCCCGCCGGTACGGTTTGCCCCGTGGAGCGCCGCATCTTCGGGATCGAGAACGAGTACGGGGTCACCTGTACGTCGCGCGGCCAGCGGCGCCTCAGTCCCGACGAGGTCGCCCGGTACCTGTTCCGCCGCGTGGTGTCGTGGGGCCGCAGCAGCAACGTGTTCCTCGCCAACGGCGCCCGCCTCTACCTCGACGTCGGCAGCCACCCCGAGTACGCCACCCCCGAGTGCGACTCGGTCCGACAGCTCGTGATCCACGACAAGGCAGGGGAGCGGATCCTCGAGCAGCTGCTGGTGAGCGCAGAGGAGCGCCTCCAAGAAGAGGGCATCCGCGGCACGATCTACCTCTTCAAGAACAACACCGACTCGGCCGGCAACTCCTACGGCTGCCACGAGAACTACCTGACGAGCCGCCGTGACGACTTCGGCCACTACGCCGAGGTCCTCATCCCGTTCCTCGTCAGCCGCCAGATCTACGCCGGGGCCGGGAAGGTCCTCCAGACCGCCCGCGGGGCGATGTTCTCGCTCAGCCAGCGCGCCGAGCACATCTGGGAGGGCGTCTCCAGCGCCACCACCCGCAGCAGGCCCATCATCAACACGCGCGACGAGCCTCACGCCGACGCCGAGAAGTACCGGCGCCTCCACGTGATCGTGGGCGACTCGAACATGAGCGAGCACGCCACCTTCCTCAAGGTGGGCGCCACCTCGCTGCTGCTGCGGATGCTCGAGGAGCCCAACGTGGTGCTCCGGGACATGACCCTCGAGAACCCGATCCGCGCCATCCGCGAGATCAGCCACGACATCACCTGCACGCGGCGGGTCCGCTTGGCCAACGGCCGGGAGGTCTCGGCGCTCGACATCCAAGGCGAGTACCTGCAGCGGGCCATCCGGTACGCCGAGACCCGGGGGCTCAGCCCCGAGGAGAAGGTGGCGCTCGACGCGTGGGAGCACGCCGTCACCAGCATCGAGCGGGACCCGCTGTCGCTCGACCGAGAGGCCGACTGGGTCATGAAGTACAAGATGATCGAGGGCTACCGGGAGCGCCACGACCTCGCGCTGTCGGACCCCAAGGTCGCCCTGATCGACCTGCAGTACCACGACATCAACCGCGACCGGGGGCTCTTCTACCGCCTCCAGGATCGCGGCTTGGCCGAGCGGGTCTGCGATGACGAGGAGATCGACATCGCCACCGACGAGGCCCCGCAGACCACACGGGCCCGGCTCCGCGGCGAGTTCATCCGCAAGGCGAAGGAGCGCAAGCGCGACTACACGGTGGACTGGGTGCACCTGAAGCTCAACGACCAGGCCCAGCGCACGGTGCTGTGCAAAGACCCGTTCAAGGCCCACGACGAGCGGGTCGAGAAGCTGATCGCCTCCCTGTAGGGCCCGGCTTGCCTTCCTTCCGCACCGCGACCGTCACCGAGGTCCTCGTCGAGCGAGACGGGTTCGTCCGCGTCCGTCTCGACGATGGCAGTCGCGCCTTCGCCCTCACCCAGCTGACCGGCCCGATCGGCCCCGGCGACGAGGTCGCGGTCAACACCACCGCCGTCGAGCTGGGGCTCGGCAGCGGCGGCTGGCACATCGTGCACTGGAACCTCACCCGCGGCGGATGGTCCGAGCCTGGTCCCGGCCACCTCATGAAGCTCCGCTACACGAGCCTCCAGGTCGACGCGGGCGCAGCCGAAGAGGACGGGGCGGTCCCGCGCTCGCTCCACGGCTGCCCGGTGATCGTCGCGGGCGTCCACAGCCAGCTGCCCGTCGCGGCGGCGGCGATCGGTGCCCTGCGGCCCGGCACGCGCACCGCCTACGTGATGACCGACGGCGCCGCGCTCCCGCTGGCCATGAGCGATCAGGTGGTGCGGCTGCGCGACACCGGGCTCCTCTGCGGCACGGTGTCGGCCGGGCATGCGTTCGGCGGCGACCTCGAGGCCCTGAACGTCCCGTCCGCCCTGGCCCTCGCCCGCCACCGCCTCGACGCGGAGGTGATCGTCGTGGCCATGGGGCCCGGCATCGCCGGCACGGGCAGCGAGCTCGGGTTCACCGGCCTCGAGGCCGCTCCGGCGCTGGACGCGGCGGGATGGCTGGAGGGCCGGCCGGTGTACTGCCTGCGGTGCTCCGACGCCGATCCACGGGCTCGCCACCGCGGGATCAGCCACCACAGCCGCACCGTGCTCGACGCCGTGCGCTCCGAGGTCGACGTGGCCCTGCCGCCCGGCGTCGACGCTTCCGATGATCGGCACCGCTGGCACCCGATCCACCCCGGTGACGTCGGCCGCCTCCTGGCCGACAACGGTCTCGAGGTCACGACCATGGGGCGAGGCCCGCAGGAGGATCCGCTCTACTTCGCGGCCGCCGCCGCGTCAGGGCACCTCGCGGTGCGACTCCTGTCAGGCGGCGGCGACCCGATGCTCGCCGCCTCACCGTCGAGCAGCTAGGCATGGCGCTCGTGGAGAAGGTGGAGAAGATCGAGCGGCTCCTCAGCCTGATGAACGCCCTCCTCGGTGCACCCCGGGCGATCAGCGCCGACGACCTGCGGAGCCGGGTCCCCGGCTACCCCGACGAGGACGCTTCGTTCAAGCGGGCCTTCGAGCGTGACAAGGACGACCTCCGGGAGATGGGGGTCCCGCTCCTCGTGGAGACCATCGGCGGGTCCGATCCGCCGCTCCTCGGCTACCGCATCAGGACCCAGGACTACGAGCTGCGCGACCCGGGCCTCGAACCCGACGAGCTCGAGGCCCTGAACCTGGCGGCGGCCGCCACCGGGCTCGCCGGCGGAGCCGGGCAGCGAGCGCTCTTCAAGCTCGGCGGCGCCGCACCGTCGGCCGCGCCCCAGGCCGCGCTCCCGGTCGACCCGGACCTGGTCGCCGCCTTCACGGGGGTGGCCGAGCGCCGCGTCATCGCCTTCCGCTACCACGACACCGACCGAGAGGTCCACCCGTACCGCCTCGAGTTCGTGCGGGGCCGCTGGTACCTCAACGGGTTCGACCGCGTGCGGGGCGACGACCGCTGGTTCCGCATGGGCCGGATCCAGAGCGCGATCGAAGTCACCGATCCGGCCGGCGCGTTCGAGCGCCCGGAGGAGGCCGTGCCCGGCCTCCAACTCGACCCGTGGGCGCTCGGCGGCCAATCCGATCCCGTCTCCGCCCTGGTCTGGTTCGACCCGGAGGTCGCCCACTCCGTCCGCACCGAGCTCCCGCCCGGCGCCCTCCGCTCCGACGATCGCGACGGGCTCGTGGCCGAGCTCACCGTCACCAACCGCGACGGCTTCCGCTCGTGGCTCCTGACGTTCCTCGACCGGGCCGAGGTGCTCGAGCCCCAGGAGCTGCGAGACGACATGGTGGCGTGGCTGACCGAGGTCATCGCGGGGGAGGAGCGGGCGTGAGGGCGCCGCGGATCACCGCGACCGGCCGGCTCCAGCGCCTGCTGGCGATCCTGCAGTGGGCGGCGCGGCAGCCCGACGGCGCCCTCGTGGACGACCTCTGCGAGCGCTTCGGCCTGAGCCAGGCCGATCTCGTGAAGGAGCTCGACCTCGCCAACATGATCAACGCCGATTCGCCGTTCTACGACGAGATGCCCTTCGAGGTGTTCCTCGAAGAGGACCGCGTGTTCGTGCGCCTGTTCTCGTTCCGGCGGCCGATGCGGCTCACGCCGGCCGAAGGGCTCGCCCTGGTGGCTGCGGCCGACTCGCTCGTCGATGACGAGGCCGAGGGCGCGTCCAGCCCCCTCGGCCGCGCCCTGGCCAAGCTCGCCGGCCTCCTCGGCATCGAACCGGGTCAGGCGGTCGACGTCGACCTCGACCCCGACGGTGGGGAGACCGGGCGCCGCCTGCGCCAGGCCATCGCCGAGGACCGGCGTGTCTCGTTCGTGTACTGGACGTACGGCCGCGACGCCGTCGCTCGTCGTGAGGTCGATCCGTGGGCGCTCTTCAGCGAGGGAGCGACGTGGTACCTGGCGGCGTGGGCCCACGACGCCGAAGCGAGCCGGAACTTCCGGCTCGACCGCATGCAGGACCTCGCCGTCGAGGACGCGCCGCGCCGCGAGCCAGCGCCAGCATCGCTCGACCGGAGCGCCCGGACCGTCGACGAGGCGCCGCGCGTCGTCCTCGACCTCCCCCCCTGGGCCTGGTGGGTGGCCGAGGCGCACCCGATCATCTCCGCCGAACAGCGCGACGACCAGCACCTGCGCGTGACCCTCGCCGTCGCCGGATCCTCGTGGCTCGAGCGGCTCCTGCTGCGGCTCGGACCAGGGGCGACGGTCGTGGAGATCGACCACGAGCTCGGCGGGCCGGACCTGGCCGCTCGCGCCGCGGCTCGGGTCCTCGCCCGGTACCAGCCCGCGGAAAGCGGCGCGAGGGCGGCGCGCTAGGTTCGCTCCTTGTGACCGATCAGCCCCCCGCAGGACCGCCGACGTCGGGCGATCCCGCTCCCGACGACGGCTTCGCCCGACGCCAGCAGCGTGAGGAGGCCGTGGTGGGCGAAGCCGGCTCGGCATCTGACGGGTCCGACCGCTCCGACGACGCCGAGGCCGCCGAGGCGGAGACCCGGGCGCAGCGCAGGAAGCCCAAGTCCCAGACCCGCAACATGCTCGAGTGGGTCGCGGTGATCGGCGGGGCGATCCTCATCGCGGTGGTCGTCCGCACCTTCATCCTGCAGACGTTCTGGATCCCGTCGCCGTCGATGTCGCCGACGCTGGTCGAGAACGACCGCGTGCTGGTCAACAAGCTCGCCTACCGGTTCCACGACGTGAACCGGGGCGACGTCGTGGTGTTCGAACGCCCCGAGAACGAGCCTCCGAGCGAGATCAAAGACCTCATCAAGCGGGTCGTGGCCCTGCCCGGCGAGCGGGTGTCGATCATGGACGGCAAGGTCAAGATCAACGGCCGCGCCCTCGACGAGCCCTACACGCACAACCTGCAGACGGTGCTCGACTCGTGTCCCATCACGTACGTGCCGGGCATCGACACCGACCAGGGGTTCAAGGTGCCCGAGGACCACGTGCTCGTGCTCGGCGACAACCGGACGAACTCGCACGACGGCCGCTGCTTCGGCGCCATCGACGAAGACCTCATCGTGGGCCGGGCCTTCTTCTTGATGTGGCCGCCGGGCCACGCCGGCGGCCTCTGACGCTCAGCCGAGGGTGCGGAACACGATCCCCGTCCGGGGCTTCGGGTAGAAGAACGTGCTCTTCGGGGGCATCCGCTTGCCCGAGTGGGCGTTGTCCTCGATGGCCGCGACCGTGACCGGTCGGATCAGCACCGCCCAGTCCGCGGCCCCGGAGGCGACGGCGGCCTGCGCTCGGTCCGTGCCGTGCTGGTAGGCGAGCTCGTGCGGGCCGAGCGCCGTGAGGGCCGCGGCGAGGCGGGCGCTGTCGAGGTCGTCGACGTCGGGGTACGACGCCGGATCCAGGCGGACGAGGACCGCCGAGCCGTCGGGGCCGACGACGGCGATGGCGCCCTGGTCCCGCATCTGGAGCAGGACCCGGCCGTCGGCGACCTCGTCGGCCGCGGCGGTGCCGACCCGGGCCGACCCGGGCAGGCCGGCGAGGGCGTCGGCCAGGTCCCGGTCGGCCAGCCCAGCGACGAGGCGGTGGATCGGCCGGACCGTCAGCTGCTCGTCGGACAGCTCCACGACGTAGCAGAGGGTGGCGTCGGCATCGCCGCCGTCGCCATCGGCTGCACGGCGCTCGTCGCGGTAGGCCAGGCTCGTCTCGTAGCGGTGGTGGCCGTCGGCGATGACCAGCGGATGGGAGCCGACGGCTCCGGCGATGGCCTCGATCTGGGCCGGATCGCTGATGCGCCACGTCTCGTGGAGCGTGCCGTCCTCGTCGGTCCAGGCCTGGAAGGGCGGGCGGTCGACATCGAGCAGGTCCGACAGGCCGTGGGCGAGCGAGAGCCCCCAGATGGCCGAGAGGTTGGCCCGCGTGCCGCGGAGGAGGTCGAGCCGGTCGCTCTTGGCCTTCGGCGTGGTGTGCTCGTGAGGGAGGATCTCGCCCTCGTCCGGGCGGCTGAGCGCCAAGGACCCGAGCACGCCCAAGGTGGCGACCGGGTTCCCGAGGTCGTCGGTGGTGGTCATCCGGTACGCCGTCAGCTCCGGCGCGCCGTCGCGCACCAGCGCGCCTTCGTCGATCCACGCCTGCAGCCGGCGCCCGGCCTCGGCGTAGCGGTCGTCGCCGTCGTCTTCGGTCGGGAGGTCGATCAGGACCGCGTTGTGCGGGTTCTTGGCGACGAGCGCCGCCCGGTCCTCGGGGGAGAGGACGTCGTAGGGCGGAGCGGTCACGTCCTCGGGGGCGAACCGGGCCGGGTCGTAGCGGAGGGAGCGGAACGGGGAGAAGTCGGGCACCGCTCTTTGCTAGCAGGCGCGTCCGACGCCGCTGTGAGCCTTCGGTGGCCTCTGGACGATCAGGGTGCTAACTCTTGCAAGCAGAACGCTCGCGGGACTATCGTTTGGCTCCATGGCTGAGACCAACGTCCTCAAGAAGTACCTCGATGCCGGGGTGTCCTTCACCAACCTGACCCAGGCGAAGGCGGAAGCCCTCGTCAAGGAGCTGGTCAAGGTTGGCGAAGTCCAGACCGAGCAGGCCCAGGCCGCCGTCTTGGATCTCCTCGAGCGGAGCAAGAAGAACACCGAGGCGCTCATCGAGCAGATCCGCAAGGAGATCTCGGAGTCGGCGGAGAGCCTCGGGCTCGCCACCATCGCCGACATCACCCGGCTCGAGAAGCTGATCGCCTCCATCAAGATCCCCGGTACCGGCTCGGCCGCTCCCGAGGCTCCGGCTCCCGCCGCCAAGAAGGCCCCGGCCAAGAAGGCCCCCGCCAAGAAGAAGGCCGCAGCGAAGAAGGCGCCCGCCAAGAAGGCTGCGGCGAAGAAGGCCCCGGCCAAGAAGGCCGCCGCCAAGAAGTCGGCCAGCTGAGGCTCCCACGGCCACGCGCCGCAGGCTCGACGCCGAACTGGTCCGTCGAGGCCTGATCCCCAGCAGAGAACGGGCCCGCGAGGCCATCGAGCGAGGCGAGGTCGTGGTGGCCGGGGCACCGGCGACCAAGGCGTCGCGCCTCGTCGCGGCCGATGAGCCCATCGTCGTCTCCGGGCCGCCGGCCCGGTTCGTCGGCCGGGGCGGGGAGAAGCTCGCGGGGGCCCTCGACCGCTTCGACGTCGATCTGGCCGATGCCCGGGTGCTCGACGCCGGCGCGTCCACCGGTGGCTTCACGGACTGCGCGCTCCAGGCCGGAGCCAGCCGGGTCATCGCCGTCGACGTCGGGCGCGGGCAGCTGCACCAGCGGCTCCGGGTCGATCCCCGGGTCGAGGTGCGCGAGCGCACCAACGTGCGCCACCTCGCGCCGGGCGACCTCGGCCCCGCGGTCGACGCCGTGGTCGCCGACCTGAGCTTCATCTCGCTGCGGACCGTCACGCCGGCCCTGCTCGGCTTGGTGCGCGACGGCGGCGATCTCATCTGGCTGGTGAAGCCGCAGTTCGAAGCCGGCCGGCAAGAGGCGTCCCGCAACCGAGGGGTCATCGCCGACCCGGCGGTGTGGCACCGCGTCCTGGGTGAGGTCTCTGGCACGCTCCGGGAGCACGGAGCCGCCATCATGGGGCTGATGACCTCTCCGCTCCGTGGTGCCGATGGCAACGTCGAGTTCCTCTTGCACGCCCGGGCCGCCTCGTCCCAGCCCCTCGGCGTCGACGTCGAGGGCTCGATCGATGCGGTGGTGGCTGAGGCCGGGGCGACGTGAGCACCGTCGGGCTCTTCGTCCACAGCGGCCGCGACGACGCCATCGCCCTCGGTCGCACCGTCGCGGCCTGGCTCGCCCACCGCGGGCACACCGTCGTGCTGGAGCCCGGCGAGGCTGAGCTGATCGGCGCGACGGGTGCGGTGCTCGACGATGACCGAGCCGAGCTGGATCTCGTCGTGGCGATCGGCGGCGACGGCACCGTCCTGCGGGCCGCGCGACGGGCGGTCGCGGCCGACGCCGACGTCCTCGGCATCAACCTGGGCGAGCTCGGCTACCTCGCCGAGATCGAGCCCGATGCCTGGGAGGCCGCCCTCGAGGCCTACCTCGCCGGCGGGCACCAGCTCGAAGAGCGCATGCTCGTGTCCGCCCGGACCGAGTCCGGCGCGCTGCCCCCCGGCCTCAACGAGGTCGTCATCGAGAAGCAGGCCCTGGGCCGCACGATCCGGCTGGGGGTGAGCATCGACGGCGGCTACTTCACGAGCTACGTGGCCGACGGTCTCATCGTGGCCACCCCCACCGGCTCGACGGCGTACTCGCTGTCGGCTCGGGGCCCCATCGTGGCGCCGTCGCACCGGGCCCTGGTGATGACGCCGGTGTCGCCGCACACCCTCTTCGACCGCTCGCTGGTGCTCGGCCCCACCAGCATCGTCGAGGTGGCCGTGCTGGGAGACCGCGACGCTGCCGTGTCCATCGACGGCTACGAGCAGGGCCGGCTGGCGGTGGGCGAGTCCATCAGCATCACGGCCGCGCCGGACCCCGCGCGCTTCGCGACCTTCGGCGGGCGGAACTTCCACCAGATCCTCAAGGCCAAGTTCGGGCTGAGCGACCGATGAGCGGTACCGCGCCGCCGCCCGACCACCTGGTCGAGCTGGCCGTCACCGACTTCGGGATCATCGAGCACGTGCGGCTCCTCTTCGGACCGGGGATGACGGCCCTGACGGGGGAGACGGGCGCCGGCAAGACGCTGCTGATCGGCGCGATCGACCTGCTGCTCGGCGGCCGCGCCGATCCAGCGCTGGTCCGCACCGGGCGCGACGAAGCGGTGGTCGAGGGGCGGTTCGTGGTCGACGGCGAGGAGGTCGTCCTCGCACGCGTCGTGCCCACCGACGGGCGGTCGCGGGCCTACGTCAACGGGCGCATGGCCACGGCCACGGTGCTGGGCGAGCAGGCGCGGGCGCTGATCGACCTCCACGGCCAGCACGCCCACCAGTCGCTGCTGGCCCCGGCGGTCCAGCGGGCGGCGCTCGACCAGTTCGCCTCGGTCGACCCCGAGCCCCTCCGAGCAGCTCGGGCCGAGCGTCGCCGCGTCGCCGCATCCCTCGAGGAGCTCGGGGGAGATGCCGGTGCCCGGGCGCGGGAGGCCGATCTCCTGCGGTTCCAGATCAGCGAGATCGAAGCCGCCTCGCTCGCCGACGCCGAGGAGGACGCGGCGCTCGACGAGCTGGAGGACCGCCTGGCCGACGCCGTGGCGCACCGGGAGGCCGCGTCCCGGGCCGTCGAGGCCCTCGGTGGCGACGGCGCGGCCGTCGACCAGGTGGGTGCGGCGGTGGCGGACCTCGACGGGCGGTCGCCGTTCGCCGGCCTCCTCGAGCGGCTCCGCTCCCTGCAGGCCGAGCTCACCGACGTGGCGGCGGAGCTGCGCTCCACCGGTGAGGCGATCGAGGACGACCCCGCCCGGCTGGCGGAGATCCGCGAGCGCCGCCAGCTGCTGGTGGAGCTCCGCCGCAAGTACGGCAGCGCGCCGCACGGCGGAAGCCCAGAGGGCGGCGCCGGCACGCTCGCCGACGTCATCGCCTACGGCGATGACGCGCTCCAGCGCCTGGCGGACATCGACGGCCATGACGCCCGGGCGGCGCAGCTCGACCGCGAGGGTGCTGCGGCCGTGGAGGCCGAGGCCCGAGCCGCCGCGGCCGTCGGCCGGGCTCGCCGTGGCGCCGCGGCCGACCTGGCCGCGGCGGTGGAGGCCAACCTCGCGGAGCTGGCCATGGCCAGCGCCCGCTTCACGGTCGAGGTCGGCGAGACCGACCCGGGCGACGACGTGACCTTCACGCTGGCCGCCAACCCCGGTTCAGCCCCCGGCCCGCTGGCGAAGGTGGCCTCGGGCGGCGAGCTGGCTCGGGCCATGCTCGCCCTGCGGCTCGTGTTGAGCGTCGCCCCGCCGGTCCTGGTGTTCGACGAGGTCGACGCCGGCATCGGCGGCGGCGCCGCCCTGGCCGTCGGCCGATCGCTCGCCGCCCTGGGCGCCGACCACCAGGTCCTGGTGGTCACCCACCTCCCGCAGGTGGCGGCGTTCGCCGATGCGCAGGTGGCCGTCCGCAAGGAGCTCACCGACGGGATCACCGTCGCCCGCGCCCGGCCGCTCACCCCCGATGACCGGGTGGTGGAGCTGTCGCGGATGCTGTCGGGCACACCGGAGAGCGATCGCGTGCGCGAGGCGGCCGACGAGCTGCTCCACCTCGCGGCGCGGGAACGGGGGCGGTGAGCCCTGCCTGGTCCGTTCACCGAGACGTCACCTATGCTCGCCGCGGCGACGCGCGGTCCCCCAGGCGACGGCACCGCCACTCGTCCGCACCAGACGGTGCCCGACCGCCGGGGTGGGTGATGACAGACCACGAGCACGATCACGACGCCACGAGTGCGGTTCTGTCCGACCGAGCCGAGCACGCCGGCGACGCCCACACCGCCTGGCCGTCCATCACCGGGATCGCCCGAGTCGACCGGAGGACGAAGGACCTCGCCAAGCGGCTCGTGCCCGGGGAGATCGCGGTGATCGACCACACCGACCTCGACACCGTCGCCGCGGAGAGCCTGCTCGCCTCGGGTGTCGTCGGCGTGGTCAACGCGTCGCGGTGCATCTCGGGCCGCTATCCCAACCCCGGTCCGCTCCTGCTCAGCGCCGCAGGGGTGGTGGTCGTCGACGGCATGGGCGAGGACATCATGACCGCCGTCGCCGACGGGACGGTCGTCACCATCGAGGGCGACCGGGTGCTGGTCGACGGCCAGGTCACCGCCTCGGGCACCCGCCAAGACACCGCCACCTTCGGTCTCGTGCTCGATCACGCCCGCAACAACATGGGCGACGAGCTCCAGCGCTTCGCCGAGAACACCCTCAACTACATCCAGCGCGAGGGCCACCTCCTGATCGACGACCCCGACATCCCGGACATTCCGGTCGACATCCGGGGTCGGCAGGTGCTGGTGGTCGTCCGCGGCGTCGAGTACAAGCAGGACCTCCAGCTGCTGCGCCGCAGCGGCTACCTCCGCGAGCAGCGCCCCCTGCTGATCGGCGTCGACGGCGGCGCCGATGCCATCTTGGAGCTCGGCCTCACCCCCGATGTGATCATCGGCGACATGGACTCGGTGAGCGAGCGCGCCCTGCGCTGCGGCGCCGCGCTGGTGGTGCACGGCTACACCGACGGCCGAGCGCCCGGTGCCGAGCTGCTCGACCAGCTCGGGCTCGAGTACTCGATCTTCGCGTCGGCCGGTACGTCGGAGGACATCGCCATGCTGATGGCCTTCGAGAACGGTGCGACCCTGATCGTGGCGGTGGGAACCCACTCCTCGATGGTCGACTTCCTCGACAAGGGCCGCCCGGGCATGGCCTCCACGTTCCTCGTGCGCATCAAGGTCGGACCGATCCTGGTCGATGCGAAGGGCGTCAACCGGCTCTACGACACCCGGGTCCGCGGCCGGGACCTCCTGTTGATGGTGGTCGCGGCCATCGTCACGCTCGTCATCATCAGCCTGGTGAGCGAGCCCATCCGCACCGTGTGGCGCGGCCTCTTCCTGTCACTGCGATGAACGCCCCCCGAGCGAGAGAGCTGCCGGTTCCCGAATGATCAACATCCGCTACCACATCGTCTCGATCACGGCCGTCTTCTTGGCGCTCGGGATCGGCGTGGCACTCGGCAGCACCTTCCTCGACCGGGCCACGGTCGACGTGTTGGACCGCAACATCCGCAGCGCCGAGAACCGGATCAAGGCCACGAACGAGGAGAACGACCAGCTCACCAAGCAGCTCGCGCAGTCGAAGAACCGCGACACGAGCCTGATCACGGTCGGGAGCGAGTCGCTCGTGGCCGGTCAGCTCACCGATGTGCCGGTCCTGGCCATCGCTGCTCCTGGCGTCGAGAAGGACGACCTCGACACGGTCCAGACCATCCTCGAGCGCAGCGGGGCCGACTTCCGCGGCACCGTCGCGCTGACCGACAAGCTGGCGTTCCGCGAGGCGGACGACGACCTGGCGGCCGACCTCGGGCTCACCGATCCGAGCAGGAGGCAGCTGCGCGCCGCGGGGACCGACGCACTCGTCGCTTCGCTGGCTGCGGCCGGCTCGGTGCCGTCCGAAGGCGACGACGAGGCCACGACGACGACCACCACCGAGCCTGGAGCGCCGAGCACGTCGGAACCGACCGCCACGACCACGACCACCGCCGCGACGACCACGACGACCACGACCGCCGACGGCGGGGGATCGCCCAGCGACGGCGCTCTTGACGGCGAGCAGCCAGCGGCCGTCTCGGCGCTGATCGAGCACGGCTACCTCAAGGTGATGCCGGGCGACGGCTACACCACCGACGACCCCATCCTCGAGACCGACGGGTACCGGTACGTGTTCATCGGCGGGCCCAACCTCGACGCGGCGCAGAACGACGTGCTGTTGAACATCCTCCCGTCCACCGGTGAGGCGCTCCCCGCCACCGTGATCAGCGCCACCCAGACCGCCTCAGGCGACGAGCCGGTGGTGCCGACCGTCGTCGCCCGGATCCGGGCCAACCGGCCGCTGCTGGAGCGGTACAGCACCGTCGACAACACCGAGACCTTCGCCGGCTTGTCGGCGATGCTGTTCACGCTCCGCGACATGGGCTCGGTCGCGCCTGGCCAGTACGGACAGGCTGCGGGAGCCACGGCCATCCTTCCGCCGTCCCCATGACCGCAGAGGCCGGCGACCGGGTCGCCGTCGCCACACCAGCGGGGCTCGCCCGCAGCACGGTCACCATGTCCGTGCTCACGGCCGTCTCCCGTGCGACCGGGCTCGTCCGCATCATCCTCGTCGGCGCCGTCGTCGGCACGACCTACCTCGGCAACACCTACGAGACCACCAACACGATCCCCAACATCGTGTTCGAGCTCATGGCGGCAGGCACGTTCCAGGCCGTGCTGATCCCGGCCCTCGTCCGCTACGAGTCCAAAGACGACCAGGAGCAGGCCGAGCACGTGGCCTCGTCGGTGTTCGGCATCGCGCTGGTGGCGCTGATGGGTGTCGCCGCGGTGGGCATGCTCATGTCGCCGTGGATCGCCGACCTGCTGTTCAGCGGTTCGTCGGAGGCCGTGCGCGCCGAGCAGGTGCGGCTGGGCACCATCTTCCTGCTCATCTTCCTGCCGCAGGTGGGCATGTACGCCGTCGGGATGGTGGCCACGGCGGTGCTGAACGCGCAGAACCGCTTCGCCGCGCCGGCCATCGCCCCGGCCGTCAACAACGTCATCGTGTGCGCGGCGTACCTCTTGTTCTGGCTCTCGCGCGAGGGCGGGCCCCCGGTGCTCGAGCTCTCCAACCTCCAGATCGCGCTGCTGGCGGGGGGCACGACGCTCGGCGTCGTCGGCTTCTGCGCGGTGCCGCTCCTCGCCGTGCGACGCACCTCGTTCCGGCTCCGCATCCGCTTCGACCGGCGCCACCCCGCGGTGCGCCAGGTCCTGCGCATGGGGGTCTGGGCTGCGGGCTTCTTGGCCACCACCCAGATGCTGATCCTGGTGGAGCTCCTCCTGTCGAACAAGGTCGAGGGCGGGGTGGTGGCCCTCCAGATCGGTTGGACGTTCTTCTTGCTGCCCTACGCGCTGTTCGCCCAGCCGATCCTCACCGCCCTCTTCCCGACGATGTCCCGCCAAGCGACCCGGCGCGACCACACGGGGTTCGCCCACTCGGTCGAGAGCGGCACCGAGATGATCTGCCTCCTCGTGATCCCCTGCGCCATCGCATTCGTCGCCGTCGCTCCAGCCATGTGCCGAGCGATCCTCTTCGGCGCGATCGACGCCGCCGGTGCCGCCGACGTGGCGCGCGTCGTGGTGGCGTTCGCGCCCGGTGTGGTCGGCTACGGCCTGCTGCTGTTCTACGCACGGGTGCTCTACGCCCGTGAGGACGCCCGCACGCCCACCATCGTGAACCTGGCCGCCGGCATCGTGGGAGCGGTCTTGATGCTGATCACCTCGTCGCTGCCCGACCGGGAGTGGCAGGTGCCGCTCCTCGCCGCCATCCACGCCTTCGCCTACAGCCTCGCCGCCATCGCCCTCGCCCTGATCATCCGGGGACGGCTCCCCGAGGGGAACCGTCCTGCGCTCCTGCGCCGGCTGCGGCCGCAGCTGCTCGCCATCGTTCCCGTCGGCGTCGCCGGCACGCTCGTCGGCCGCCAGGTTCCGGTGCACTCGCGAGCCGAGGCGCTGGTGCTCGGAGGCATCGTGGGGGTCGGCATCATCGTCGCCTTCGCGCTGGTGACCGCGGCGCTGGGGGGTCCCCGGCCCACCGCCCTGCTCGGCGCCCTCAAGCGCGGGGGGCGGCGATGACCTCGAACTGCCTCCAGGTGCTCGGCCCGTCCGCCGGAGGCATCCGCCGCCACGTCGCCACGCTCGCCGAGGGGCTCGAGGCACGCGGCCGTGCCGTCACGGTAGCCGGGCCCGCGGGCGTCATGGACGGCCTCTGGCCGGACGCGGCGGCCGTCCCCGCGGCGCTGGGGGCATCGGCCCCCTCCGCGGTCCGTCGGCTCCGTCCGCTGGTCCGCCAGGCCGACGTCGTGCACGCGCACGGGCTCACGGCCGGCTGGCTGGCGTGGGCCGCGGGCGCCGGACCGAAGCTCGTCGTCACCGTGCACAACCTCGTGCTCGACGAGGCGGCCGGCGCCTCGACGGCCGTGCTCCGCCGGTTGGAAGGATGGCTGCCGGGGCGGGCCTGCGAGACCATCGTCATCTCGGCCCCCATGCAGGCCCGCTTCGATGCCACGGGAACCGATCCGCACGTCCACCTGATCCCTCCGGTGGCCCCGACACCCGTCGTCACGCGGCGCCGCGAGGAGGTGCGGGGCGAGCTCGGCGTGCCCGACGGCGTTCCCCTCGTCGTCTTGGTGGGACGCCTGCACCCGCAGAAGGACGTGGCCTCCCTCCTCGATGCCGTGACGCTGCTCGATCGGCCTGCCCGCGTCGCCGTCGTGGGCGACGGCCCGCTCCGCGACGACCTCGCCCAGCAGATCGTCGCCCTGGGCCTCGAGGACCGTGTGCGGCTGGTGGGGGAGAAGCCGGACTCGGCGAACTACCTCGCCGCAGCCGATGTGACCGTCATGTGCTCGATCTGGGAGGGCTTCGGCCTCGTGGTCGCCGAGGCGCTGTACCTCGGGCGCCCCATGGTGGCCACCGACGTCGGGCCGGTGTCCACGATGGTCATCGCCGGCGAGACCGGGTTCTTGGTCCCCCCGTCGGATCCGTCGGCGCTCGCCGCCGGGATCGACGCCGCGCTCGCCGACCCCGACCATGCCGCTGAGCTCGGCCGGGCCGGCGCGAAGCTGGTGAGCCCGCATTTCGATACCGGTGCCCTGATCGCCAGAGTGGAAGACGTGTACGACCTCGTGACCAAGCAGCCCCGCCGATGACGCGCCCGAAGACCGCCGCCCACCGCGCCGCGGCGGTCGCGCTCGTCGCGCTCGCCGCCTTGGCGCCGGTGACCGGCCCTGCCGCCGCCGAGCCCGACGCCCCCGCATCCACCGGACGGGTGCTGGTCGTGAGCATTCCCCGGCTCACGTGGCCGCAGATCGCCAGCCGCGACGTGCCGAACATCGAGCGCTTCTTGTCGCAGAGCGCGGTCGGGGACCTGAGCCTGCGCACCATCGGCCCGCGCACCTCCCTGGGTGAGGGCTACATCACGATGGGGGCGGGCAACCGCGCCGGGGTTCGTGAAGCGGATGCCGGCCGGATGCTGTCTGCCACCGACCTGTACGAGAACGGCACCGCTGCCGACGCGTACCAGCGCCGCACGGGCTGGGATCCCGACGGCAAGCTGCTCCAGCTGTCGATCGCCGCCATCCAGGCCACCAACGACCGCTACCTGTACGGCGCGCAGCCGGGCGCGATGGGGCAGGCGCTGACCGAGGCCGGGTTCCGCACCAGCGTCATCGGCAACGACGACGTGGAGCTCAGCGCCGCCGGCTTGGTCACGTTCGACCCGTCATCGCCCACAGGCGAACCGAGCGATGGTCCGGCGGACGAGACGGCGGTCGGCGACAGCCCCGACTCCGCCATCACCGGCACCATCGAGCCGCTGAACGGCGAGAACCGCCCGGCCGGCCTGGCGGTCATGGACGACCAGGGGCAGGTCCCGAGCGGCTCGGTCTCGCGCAACCTGCTCGACCGCGACCAGAACGCCGCGTTCGGGATCGCCCTCTCGGAGGAGAAGGTCCTCGAGGCGTTCGAGACCACCTGGGACGACCGGACCGTGAGCCTGGTCGAGCTCAGCGACCTCGAGCGCGCCGACCTGTACGCCAGCCGGGCTGCCGCCGGACAGGCCAGGATCCTCTTCGACCGGGCGCTCACCCGCACCGACCACCTCCTGGGCGAGCTCCTGAAGCGCACGGACCCGGGCGATCTGGTGGTCCTGGTGTCGCCGGCATCCCCTCGGGCGCACGAGACGCTCACGCCCGTCGCCATCCGCGGCCCCGGGTTCTCCTCGGGCACGCTGAGCAGCGGCACCACCCGACGCGCCGGTTACGTGACGCTGCCGGATCTCGCGCCCACCATCCTCGACCACCTCGGCCTGGCCAAGCCGGAGCCGATGACCGGTTCGCCGATCGTCGCCACCAACGACGGGACCACCTCCCCAGCGCGGTTCCACGACTTCATCGAGAAGAACGAGGCCACCAAGTTCCGCGATGCGGCGGCCACCACGATCACCGTCCTGTTCGTCATCATGCAGGTCGTCTTGTGCGGCTTGGCGCTCGCCGCGCTCATCCGAGGGTCGGTCTGGCTGCGGCGCTCGGCGGCGCTCCTCGGGCTGGTGACGATGTGCCTGCCGGTCGTCACGTTCGCCATGGGGCTGGGCCGCCTCTACCGGATCGGGTTCTGGCCCTACCTGCTGCTGATGTACCTCGGTGCCGGTCTGCTGGCGTGGCTGTCGCTTCGGATCGGGGCCCGCACCGACGACCGCCGTCGAGCCGTGGTCACCACCCTGGTCCCCGTCGCCCTCACCTACACGCTGCTCGTGGTCGACATCCTCGTGGGCGGCCACCTCCAGCTCAACACCATCTTCGGGTACTCGCCGCTCGTGGCCGGGCGGTTCTCGGGGTACGGCAACCCCGCCTACTCCCTGCTCTCGATGGCCACCATCATCCTGGCGTGCGCGCTGTGGACGGTCTTCGACGGCGACCGCCCGGGTCCGACCCGCCGCCGGCTGCTCATCGGCATCATCGCCATGTTCTGCCTCACCATCGCGGTCGACGGGCACCCGTCGCTCGGCTCCGACGTGGGCGGTGTGCTGTCCATCGTCCCGTCGGTGT
>Ga0182747_1000740_pt1 | contig 28365 bp, 27 predicted proteins | sample eDN3rd30CBELigBY_FD_128526 | JGI IMG/M metagenome (GOLD analysis project Ga0182747, IMG submission 128526) | Enriched backyard soil microbial communities from Emeryville, California, USA - eDNA 3rd pass 30_C BE-Lig BY (version 2) (version 2) | ecosystem: Environmental > Terrestrial > Soil >... | reverse complement strand
GCTGGAAAACCTGGCGCGGCTTGAACCGCCGGGGAGGGAAAACCTGCGCCGCATCTCCGACGCCCCTGGCCCGGCCACCGCTCCCCGCCCCAGCATCTGGAGACGCTGATCAGACACCCCTCGCTAGATGGGGCGGGATACCGAGACTATAAGCCTACTAGGAATATAGATCAAGGATTATTTTCTAAAAAATTTCAATCCGTCATTCCGGGGCGCCGCGTGGCTCGCGGGCTTTGCTCGCGCCCCGGAATGACGGGGTTCGGGCCGTAGCCCGGGTGGAGCCAACGGGTCGGCGCGAAGCGCCGCCCGATGACAGGCTCCGCGTAACCCGGGAACGATCGACAGGTTGCCCCGGATTTCGCTGCGCTTCATCCGGGCTACGAGGCGCGCCCAGGAATGACGAGGGAACCCGCATCCCGTCCGGCGGTTTTCATCCCGACCGAAGCGAAGGGATTTCACAATGGGATTCGAAGGCGGCCTGCTCGGCCTGATCATTCTGGTGGCCGACATCTGGGCCATCTTCCAGATTCTGCGCAGCAACCAGACCAGCGGCTCGAAGCTGTTCTGGATTCTGCTGATCCTGCTGCTGCCGGTGCTGGGCCTGCTGATCTGGCTGGTGGCCGGGCGGCGCTGATGCCGCTCAGCGGCCGCGGCCGGCTTCGATCTGGCACTCGCGGTGGAGCGGCGGGTAGAGCCGCTCCATCTCCGTCTGATCGACCTCGCGATTGTCGTCGAACTGCTCGTGCATGCAGGTGCAATACTTGACCTTGCTCTCTGCCGTGCCGCGCTCGTTCTTGAGCCGCCCGGCGCAGGCCTCGATCCAGGCGCGGTCGGCATCGCCGAGTGAAGCGGCCAGTGCCGGCGCGCCGGTCAGCAGAACGAGGAGGGCAACAAGGCCGCGTGTCATGTCTCAGCGCTCCGCGATAACGTCGCTGGCGCCGCTCGCGCCCATATAAACCGCGAGGATGCGCACCGGCACCGCGCCGGTGTTGACGCCGGCATGGGTCACCGCCATCGCCTCCATCAAGGCATCGCCGGCGCGGTAGATGCGCTTGCCCTTGTCGCCGTAATCGACCGTCAGCTCGCCGTCGAGAATGTAGGCGAACATCGGTACGCCGTGGCGGTGCGCGATGGTGCGGCCGCCTGGCGCCAGCGTGACGATCGAGGCGGTGACGCGGGCATCGCCCGACGGATAACGGATGGTCTCGCCGACCACGGTCTCACCGGTCGAAAGCAGCTTGACGGCGGGATAGGACGGCGGCGCAGAGTCGGCGCCCGCAGCGGTGACGGAAACAAGCAGCGCGACGGCGGCCGCGAGAGGCGATGATGTCATGAACTGGCCCGGGTGCGAGGCGGCGATACGAGTCGCAGCCTAGCACAGCCGGGCCCTACGGTTAGCGTTCCAGTTCGCGGGCCCGCCGCGCCAGTTGCTGCACCCGCGTTTCCAGCGCGCGCAGTCTGGTCTCGGCCTTGAAGGCGCGCTCGCGCCAATAGCGGGCATCGGCCTGGGCGCGGGCGATGGCTTCGTCGCCATGCTCCAGGCGCAGCCGGCGCGGCGCGTATTTCAGAACGGCGGCCGTGGCGCCGAGCAGGCGGTGATTGACGACATTCTGCGGCGGCGGAGCCGGGGTGGTCTCGGGCAGGTCGGAGAAGAACGACAAGGCGGTGACTCCTGAAAGGCCGATCGGTTTCACAAAAGAACGCGGTGCAATGCCCACAGTTCCCCGTGACTTCGGCCGCACTGTGCCGAGACCTTGCCGCCGCCGTGGCAAAGCCGAGGCAGCCCACACACCGATCGGTTGCGCTGCGCGCGCTTACATCAGCGCGGCATTGACCCACAAATGGGTGGCGATGCCGGCGACGAAGCCGAGCGCGATGGCCCAGGCCCAGCGCAGATGGTTCATGAAGGTGTAGTGGTTGCGCACCAGCCCCATCAGCACCACGCCGGCCGCCGAGCCGATCGACACCAGGCTGCCGCCGATGCCGGTGCTGAGCGTGACCAGCATCCACTGCCCGGACGACATCTCCGGGTCCATGGTGAGCACCGCGAACATCAGCGGGATGTTATCGAAGGCGGCGCCGAGAATGCCGATGGCGATATTGGCGTAAGTCGGCCCGAGATCGACGAACAGGAAGTTCGACAGCAGCGCGAGGTAGCCGATGACGCCGAGGCCGGCGACGGCGAAGATGATGCCGAAGAAGAACAGCAGCGTGTCCCACTCGACGCGGCGCATCTCGCGGAAGGAATCGAGCGCCATGTCGGAGTTGCCGCGATGGCGGCCAAGGAGCTGAAGAAAATAGCTGTAGACCTGCAGATAGCCGAGGCCGAGCATCATGCCGAGCGAGGGCGGCAGGTTGAAGAAGCTCTTGAACGACACGGCGGTGGCGAGCGTGGCGCCGAACAGCCAGATCACCACCGCGCCGCCGGGCTTGAGGCGCCGGATCTCGCCAACGGATTCGGGAGAACCTTCGGGCACGCGGAAATGCATGAACACCGCCGGCACGAGGAAGCTGACCAGCGACGGCAGGAAGAGATTGAAGAACTCGAGGAACTGCAGCTTGCCCTTCTGCCACACCATCAGCGAGGTGATGTCGCCGAAGGGCGAGAACACGCCGCCGGCATTGGCGGCGATGACGATGATGACGCAGCCGAGCACGATGAAGCGATAATTGCCGACGCCAACGGCGACCACCACGGCGCCCATGACTAGCGCCGTGGTGAGATTGTCGATGATCGGGCCGAAGACGAAGGCCAGCCCGCCGACCAGCCAGAACAACTGGCGATAGGACAGGCCGAGCGCCACCAGCCGCGTGCGCAGCGAGTCGAAGACGCGCCGCTCCTGCATGGTGTTGACGTAAGTGATGGCCACGACGAGGAACAGCATCAGCTCGCCGTAGTCGAGAATGACGTGCTTGGCGGCGGCTTCGAGCGCCGCGCTTTCGCCATGCATAGAATAGGCAAGGCCGAGCAGCGCCCAGATCAGGCCGGCGGCGAGCATGACCGGCTTCGACTTGTGCAGCTGGATCGCCTTCTCGACCACGACGAAGCCGTAGGCGGCAAAGAAGATGAGCAGCGCGAGAAAGCCGACCGGGTGGCGGGTGAGATCGAGCGGCGCCACGGCCGCGGCCTGCGCCGGGACGGTGGACAGACCGAGCAGAACCGGCGCGATGGCCAAGCCCACGCGCAGCGCCCGTATTCCCAGCATCGTTTCCCCAATCGCCCGTTTCAACACCGCGGCCGCGCGTCCGACGCGAGGCTGTGTTTTGTTATATCGGGTTATCAGGCGCGTGCGCGAAGGGGGCGGCAGAGTGGGATAAACCGCTGCGACCGGACGTCGCAGCGGTTGTGCGCCGCGAAAACACATAGGCGAGGCTGGAAATGCGAGCGCCAATCGCCGCCCGGGCGCTAGATGCGGGCGCCGCGGTTATAGGCGTCGATGAGCTGATTGTAATCGCGCATCAGCCGCGGCGGCGAGCCTTCCACCATCCAGCCGGAGCCGGCGCCGCTGAGCATCATGCGGTCGCCGGTCGAATACGGCGTCTTGTCGCGAATGCGGCGCATCAGTTGCTTGGCCGTCGTGAGGAACGATTTGGCGTTGGACACGAACATGGAGCCGATCTTGTCGTTGCCCGTGCCGGAGGCGAAGGGCTCGGTGGCGATGACGATCGCCTCATAATCGTTGAGCGCCGCTGTGATCGCGGCGAGATCGGGCTTGTCGGCGGTCTCGGCGCGCAGCACGCGCTTGGCGTTGATCATCAGCGACTCGACATGATAGCGCGCCTTCTTGCCTTCGGCCTGCTCGATGGCGGCGAGCTTTTCCAGCGCGCGTTTGTCGTTGATGGCCTCGACATTGTCGCGCAGCTTCCTGTCGGCATCGGCGAAGGCGTCCCAGGCCGCGACGAGGCGCGGATGCAGCGCCTTTCCCTTGGCCATCTTGTCGTCCTTGTAATTCTCCTGCGTGTAATAATCGTCGGCTTCCTTGAGCAGCGGCTCGAGCTTGCCGACGGCCTCGGCATAAGCGGAGGCGGCGGCCTCCAGCGCGGCGTCGTGCGGTTCCAGCGCATTGGCCTTCTCGACATTCTTCCTGCAGTCGGAGGTGTCGTAGATGGTGTAGGTGCCGTAGATGATGCGTTCCTTGCCGGTCGGGCCATTTTTGCCCTTGACCCAGCTGAAATAGCGCTCGCGCGAGGAATAGCTGCGCTCCGACAGCCGGTTGATGCAGCCGACATAAGCGTTCATCTTTTCGACGCCCGCCTTGTCGGTGTTCGGCGCGGGCTGGGCGGATGCGGCCGTGAGAGACAGCGCGCCGAGGGTCGCGGCGAGGAGAAGGGCGGCGGGGCAGGACTTCATGGGGCACCTATCGAACGGATCGCGGGATTCCCGCGGACACTAGCGCGGCCGTGTCCGCGTGCCCGTGACAAATGTCACAGATGCCGTCGGTTCCCGATGCGGTGGTAGGATGCGCGGCCTAGAAGCTCAGGCGACCCGTGATGGTGCCGGCGTAGCTGGTGATGTCGTCGCGCAGCACCACCTGCCCGGCGACGCCGACGAGCCAACGACGCGTGAACAGATCGAAGCCGAGGCCGAGCGGGAATTCGCCGCGCGCGCTCTCCGACGGCCTGCGCCTGAGATCGTAGGCATAGCCGGCCGAAGCCCACACCCGGCCGGTCTCGAACGGTAGCGCGAGGCGGACATCGCCGACGAGCTGCGAGGCGCTGGTCGTCTCCGAGTCCGTGAACTGGAAATCGGTGCCGAGCGGATTGATGGCCTCGAGATAAGCGGGCCGGGCATTGCTGCTGTAGCGATGCGACAGGCTGGTCGTCACCAGATATCGCGCCAGCGGCAAGGTCAGCGCCGCGCCGGCCGACGTGGCGTAGGACGTGGAATTGTAACTGGTGCGGTAGACCGGTTGCAGATTGCTGCCGTCGCGCGTCTGGTCGCTCGACCAGCGCGTCACCGTGAACGAGACCGGGAAACTCAAAAACATCCACGGCGAATAGACGCCATAGCCGGTGACGCTGACGCCGCGCGAATCCGTGCGCATGTTCTGCGCGTCGGTCTGCACCTTGGCGTTCACCGCCGCGACGGCGGCGCCGAGCACGAGCTGGTCGCCCGGCGCGAACGGCGAGGCGAAGCGGTGGTCGTAGCCGGCCTGCAGCGACTGCGACGTGATCCTGCGCGACAGGCCGGGCCGGCTGTCATTGATGCGGCCCGCGCCGGCGGCGGCCCAGACGCCGTTATCGAGCGCACGATACTGCGACAGCGCCTCGGTGAGCGCGGCCATGCGGTTGTTGAGCTGCGGGCTCTCCTGCGCCAGCGTGGGCGTTGCGGCAAGAGCGGCGATGAGGGCGAGGCGGAAGCGCATGATTTGCCTCCGCTACTGCACAGCCGGAACCGGCAGCGTGCCGGACGCGCCGGGGATGCTGCTGCGGCCACCGGCGGGATAGCCCGGCTTTTGCAGCTCGCGCATGAAGGCGTCGATGATTTCGTAGTCCCGGCTGCCCTCATAGACGACGCGCTGCTTGGTCACGCCGTTCTCAACCCATTCCACGCCGTAATAGCGCCGGCCGTCGCCGGCGGTTTGTAATTCGCCGATGACGGTGCCGTAAACGCCCGGCACGACGTAAGATGGCGGAGCTGGCGAGGGGATGGGACAGCCGAAGAAGCCCTGCAGCATCACCATCATCGTCAACAGCACACCCACCCGATAGGGCCACGACCACCGTTTCCACGCCGTCATTGTCAGCCCCCACCGAATTTCGGACGGGCTGAGACAGTGCGGCTGTCCCTGGTTGTGCGCGGCCCCTTCCGTCAACCAATGTGCCGCATATTACCTGTAGTTGCAACGAGGTTGCGGCCCTTTATAAACACGGAAGCGGCCGGGTGCAGTGGCCGGCCGACGGGCCCGGCGCCGCCTTGTCAGAACTGCGGCGGGGCGGGCGCCGTGCCGACGGCGCCGGGAATGCTCGACGGCGAATACCACATGCCCGGGATGAAATCCCCGCGCCGAAAGATGTGGCCGAAGATGAGGACGTATTCACGGCTGGGATAATAATAGCGACGAAAGCCCCGCGCACCGTTCCGGTCGATTTCCTCGACGAGGAAATAATCGCCGTTTGCATCCTGAAAGCGTTCGGCGATCACGTTGCCGACGCCGGGCACGTGGAAGGTTGCCCGCTGGAACAAATCGAGCGGGCAGCTCGCGCCCTGCAGCAGCAGCGCCAGCGCGAACAGCGCGCCGACGCGATAACGCCACGACCATCGCTTCCATGCCGCCATCGTCAGCCTCTATACAATTGCGGACGGGCTGAGACAGCGCGGCTGTCTGTTGTTTATTTGTCGCCCATTCCGCCGACGAGGTTGCAGGAGAACACTGTCAGTTGCAATGGGCGCCGCGGCCGCTGTGAACGGATTTGGTGCGCGCGGCAACGATTTGCGCCGGGTGCGATCTGTGACGGTTTTGCATCGCTCGCGCCGCTATGGGCAGGCGAGGACTCAGCCGCGCAGGATTTTCTCCATTGCCTTGCCCTTCGCCAGTTCGTCGATCAGCTTGTCGAGATAGCGGATCTCCCGCATCACCGGCTCCTCGACATCCTCGACGCGGACGCCGCACACCACGCCGGTGATCAGCGCGCGCGCCGCGTTCGGCTTCGGCGCCTTCGCGAAGAAGGTTTCGACGTCGATTTCCTTCTTCAGCGCAGCCTCGAGTCCCTTGGCGGTGTAACCCGTCAGCCAGCGGATGATCGTATCGACTTCCTCCCGGCTGCGGCCCTTCCTCTCCGCCTTGGCGACATAGGCCGGATAAACCTCGGCGAAGCTCATGGCATAGATGCGGGGCTTTGTCTGGGGTGACTTTGTTTTTGGAGACCTGGTCATGCGCGCTCCGTCGATGTTTGCCGCACTCTATCAGCGCGCGGCGCGAAACGGCCAGTCGATGACGCCGGTCGCGAACAGCGCCCACCATATCAGGATGGGTTGAAGTGCGAGGCGCGGCCCGTGGTACCACCACGTGTCCGGGATCGGCGGCACGGCGATGTGCGCCACCGCCTGATAAATATTCGCCGGCCACACCGCGAGGATATACAGCGCGAGCGCGATGCCGGCGGCGCGGCGCGTGCGCGGCACCAGCAGGCCGATGGCGCCGGCGAGTTCCAGCCAGCCGGTGGCGAGCGCGACTTCATAACGGAACGGCACGAAAGGCGGCGTTACCCGCGCCAGCGCTTCCGGCGCGCGCATGTGCAGCGCGAAGCCGGCGACGAAGAGAGCGGCCATCGCGAGGCGCATGACGAGGCGGAGCGCGGGGCGCGATGGTGGCGGCGGCGACATGGGAAGATTACGCGGGCCGCCGCGGTTTGGATCCGCAAGGGGGGGCGCGGCATGTGCGACGCCTCATCCTGAGGCGGCCGCGTCGGCGGCCGTCGCGAGGAATGGCGGCTCTCCCCCGGATTTCGCTTCGCTCATCCGGGCTACAGTTGTTATAAACCCGGCATGGCACGCACACCCTTCCGCGATACCCGCAGCGAAGCCGAGAAGGCTTTCAAGCAGGCGACCACCAAGCCAGCGGACTTGCCGCCGGACAAGCCCTCCATTCCCGGCGTGAAGGAGCAGGTGACCCTGCGCCTCGACCGCGACGTGCTGGATTTCTTCCAGGCCGACGGCCCGGGCTGGCAGGAGCGGATCAATGCGGCGTTGAGGAAGGTGAGTGGGAAGTAGGGGGTAAGATCGTCAGTGTATTGAGCGGCATGAGTGACGCTATACCACTAACGTGCATGAGCCAAGGCTATCGGACAATTCGTTCCAATTCCGCCACCAAAGTAAAAGACGCGTCAAAATATTGCTTTAACGCATTTGGTCCGAGGCTTTGTCCGCCACCATGCGCGATAGAGTTTCTCACTGAGTAACAGGAATCGATGCCTTCACGAACTCTTTCGTTATCCGCGATGAACTGCTCGAATTGCCTGCCCCAATCAGAGTCAAATTTATACATCAGTTGCTGAATATTCTCGCAGTCGTAATTTCTCCCTGCCTTGAAATATCCTTTCAAAAAAAGAGAGACGCGAGGCTGAGAGCTGCCGCCCACCTTCTCTATGACAATATGCTCAACGCATCGTTCTAGGTTTCCGCAAATGAGAACGCTGCCGAGCTTGCAGAGATAAGACGCCATCTTCTCATCCAGGCCTTTTGTGCTGGCCGATAGGACAAGTTTTTCAAGTTCGACAAAGCGTCTTTCAATTTCGAAGCGCAACTATATGCTCTTGAATGCCGAAATTGCTTCTTTCTGTCTGGTTTCTACCGTGTCCTCACGGGCCGTCGCTCGCTCACACGCTCGCAAGAAGTCTTTGTCCTTAAAAAGTTTGTCGTAAGCGGCGGCGAATTTCTTAGGATCTGGAGCCGATTTTTGCGCCGATAATCGCGCAGCGAGCCCAACCATCACGGCTTCAAATGCAGCAGCGTTCAGCGCCCGCGACGGCCTGAAAGCCTTGTTTCCGTACACTTCATTTATTAACGCAATCGAGTCCACAAAGAGTTTCTTTAGTCTTTCGACGTCCTTCTTCTGAAGCTCCTTGTCTGCGAACTCATTCAGGAATTCGCGCATTGGCGCCTTGTATTCGGTGCGCTGATCGAACATTGCGAGCGCACGCAGTACGAGCTCCTGATCTTTTAGTCGACGATTCTTCTTTTCCCCAAAAATAGAGCGCCAGTCCTTGTTGTCATTAAGGTCGCGCGTCAGCTCCATCGACGGGCCTTCACTGATGCAATTGCGAATTTCTTGCGGCGATAGCCGCATCCCACCAGAGTTTATTCGCTCAAAGACGAAATAGAGGCTTTTGAGCTGGTCTTTAGGCTCATCTTGCTGGAAGATCGTCGCGTGTACGATTGAATCGTCAAGTTTCAACTGTTCTGAAGGGGATAGATCTTTGTAGGCTAAGCCTTCCCATTCATCTCGAACGCCAATTAATTTGAAGGCGCGATCAATAAATAATCCCGAGTGAAAATATTGAAGCGTGCGGAGCCTCTGCTGGCCATCAACTACCAGATGCCTGCTAGTTTTTGCTTCCTTGTATAGAAAAATGCCAGGAACAGGCAGTCCCATGAGCAGGGATTCGATAAAACGAGAAGCGTGACGTTGAGACCAGACAAACTGGCGCTGAAACGGGGGCACAAAGAACGCGTTGTCGTTGAGTCGTTTTACTATGGTCTCAACCGGGTAATCTGCCCCATAGCTGGTAATCGAAAATTGAAGGCTAGTTGAGCCTTCCTTTTCGCTCTCGTCGTCGACCCCCTCTTTGAGGTCAATCTCATAGTCATCCTCGTACTCGACGGGGGTCAGCTCTTTCTTCTTCGCCATAATTTAAATTTTCCCCATGACATGCCCACAGGTATCTTTAGCATTTAATGGAGTCTTCGGCGACCAAGGCTTTCATCCCCTCGGCTCGCGGGCTCTTGGAGCGCTCAATGCCATTCGCGCCTGGACCATAAGGTAGTAAGGCTACAGCGCCCTATTGCTCTCCTTCACCAACCCCGCATTCTTCGCGTGGTGCTCAGCTTCCGACGACGATCCCGTCGCCTTCAGCGTCTCGACCTTGTCCGCCGCGACATACACCTGCTGGCCCATGGCGTTGAACTTGTCGGACATTTCCTTCATGCCGGCTTCCGCCGTGGAAAGGCCCAGCGCCGCCTTCTCATTATCGCCCAGGCTCGCCGCATAATCCCGCACATCCTGCGTGATCTTCATCGAGCAGAACTTCGGGCCGCACATCGAGCAGAAATGCGCCACCTTGTGAGCGTCCTTCGGCAGCGTTTCGTCGTGATAGGCGCGCGCGGTGTCGGGATCGAGGCCGAGGTTGAACTGGTCCTCCCAGCGGAAGTCGAATCGCGCGCGGCTTAGCGCGTCGTCGCGCAGCTGCGCGGCGGGGTGGCCCTTGGCGAGGTCGGCGGCGTGCGCCGCGATCTTGTAGGTGATGACGCCTTCCTTGACGTCGTCGCGGTCGGGCAGGCCGAGATGCTCCTTCGGCGTCACGTAGCAGAGCATGGCGCAGCCGAACCAGCCGATCATGGCGGCGCCGATGCCGCTCGTGATGTGGTCGTAGCCCGGCGCGATGTCGGTCGTCAGCGGCCCGAGGGTGTAGAACGGCGCCTCGCCGCATTCCTTGAGCTGCTTGTCCATGTTGATCTTGATCTTGTGCATCGGCACATGGCCGGGGCCCTCGATCATCACCTGGCAGCCCTTGTCCCAGGCGACCTTGGTGAGTTCGCCGAGCGTCTCGAGTTCGGCGAACTGCGCGCGGTCATTGGCGTCGGCGATCGAGCCGGGGCGCAGGCCGTCGCCGAGCGAGAACGACACGTCGTATTTGCGCATGATGTCGCAGATTTCCTCGAAGCGCTCGTAGAGGAAGCTCTCCTTGTGTCGGCTCAGGCACCACTTCGCCATGATCGAGCCGCCGCGCGACACGATGCCGGTGACGCGGTTCGCGGTCAGCGGCACGTAAGCCAGGCGCACGCCGGCATGGATGGTGAAGTAATCGACGCCCTGTTCGCATTGCTCGATGAGCGTGTCCTTGTACACTTCCCAGTCGAGCTTGACGGGATCGCCGTTCACCTTCTCCAGCGCCTGATAGATCGGCACGGTGCCGATCGGCACCGGCGAGTTGCGCAGGATCCATTCGCGGGTGTTGTGGATGTTGCGGCCCGTGGACAGGTCCATCACCGTGTCGGCGCCCCAGCGGATCGCCCACACCATCTTCTCGATTTCCTCTTCGACGGAGGACGTGACGGCCGAGTTGCCGATATTGGCGTTGATCTTCACGAGGAAGTTGCGGCCGATGATCATCGGCTCGAGCTCGGCGTGGTTGATGTTGGACGGGATGATGGCGCGGCCGCGCGCGATCTCGTCGCGCACGAATTCCGGCGTGATGAAAGCGGGCACGGACGCGCCGAAGCTCTCGCCATCGGCGATCGCGGCCTGGGCGCGATCGAGCATCTGCTTGCGGCCGAGGTTCTCGCGCTCGGCGACGTAGATCATTTCCTTGGTGATGATGCCGGCGCGGGCGAATTCGTACTGCGTCACCGGGGCGTCGGCGACGGCGCGCCACGGCTTCGGCGTGTTGGGGAAGTTGCGCGCGAGGTGCTTGCCGGTGACATTGCCGTTGTCCACGGGCTGGATCGGCCGGCCTTCATATTCCTCGACGCCGCCGCGCGCCTTCACCCATTCGATGCGCGCGCGGGGCAGGCCTTTCTCGACGTCGATGCCGACATTGTCGTCGGTGTAGGGGCCGGTGGTGTCGTAAACAGGCAGCGGCGGCTCGCCGGAGGCGGCCGACAGCGCGATGGCGCGGTGCGGCACCTTCAGATCGGGCGCGGCGGCCGGCGAGGAATAGACCTTGCGCGAGGCGGGCAGGGGGCCGGTCGTGACCTTCGGCGTGACGAGATCGGCGGCGGTGATCGGCTTGTTCATGACTTCAACTCCCTGCGCTGGCTTCGCGGCTGTTCGGCCACATAGCCCTTGAATGTGAGAATGCCGCCGGCGATCAGAAAGATGACCGCCAGCACGGCGACGACACGTGGATTGCCGGTGGCGCCGACGAAGCGAACGAGATCGGGCGCGAAGATGCGGAACACACCCATCGCGGTCAGCAGCCAGCCGAGGCCGGTGACGAGGCTGCGCCAGTCGGGCGTCCAGCGCGGATGCGCGTTGAGAATGGCGAGGCCGGCGGTCAGCCCGAGCACGCCGGACAGCGCGACCAGCGCGCTGTTGCCGAGCAACTGCCGGCTTATTTCGGTGTAAGCAGCTCCATTGATGAGCGCGCCAATGGCGAGCACGACCATTACCGGGCCGGCGATCCGCGCGATCAAATGCGACGTCTGCATCGAATTGTCCTGTCCCTTCGCCGGCATGACCCGGATCAGGTTCAAAGGGACTCTCTCAGCCCGGCCATTCTGCCGGGCACCCCTCGGAATGGACGTAATCTAGGCCGGTGCGGGGGCGTGTCAATCCGGCCGGCGCTTTTGTTCCAGTCCATTTACCCTCGGTTATGGCTTGGCGGCTCTAATGATCGGGCCGCACCGGACATCCGCACCGGTTTTGGGGGCTTTTGCCGTGGCCTACCCGTCCGCCGACACTCGACGAACCGCACTGCCCGCGCTGCGCGCGCTGCCGGCGCATATCGCCTGGCCGCTCATCGTCGCGGCGCTCATCTACGTGATGTTATTGGCGCTGGGCGGCAAGCTGCTCAACGACGCCGACACCTATTGGCAGATCGCGCTCGGCGACTGGATGATCGCCAACCATGCCGTGCCGCATATAGATACGTTCTCCTGGACGGTCGCCGGCGCGCCGTGGATATCGAGTCAGTGGCTGGCGCAGGTCATCTTCGCCGCCATGTACGGCGCGCTCGGCTGGAGCGGCGTCGTCACCGTGAGTGCACTGGCGATCGCCTCGGCATTCGGTCTGCTCCCCTATTATCTGATGCGGCACCTCGCGCCGATGCCGGCGCTGGTGCTGGTGATGGCGGCCTTCGTGCTTGCCGCACCGCATATGCTGGCGCGACCGCATGCGCTGGCTCTGCCGGTGATGGTGCTGTGGGTCGCGGGGCTGGTGCGAGCGATCGACGAGAGGCGCGCGCCGTCATTCTGGCTGCTGCCGCTGATCGCGCTGTGGGCCAATCTGCACGGTGGCTTCACCTTCGGGCTGATGCTGATCGCGCCGGTCGCGCTCGAGGCGCTCATTAATGCGCGCGCCGAGGAGCGCGTGCGCGTCCTCACACGCTGGGCGCTGTTCGGCATTGCCGCCCTCGCGGCGGCTTGCATCACGCCTTACGGCCCGGAGTCGTTGCTCGTCACGCGACGCATTCTCGGCCTTGGTCCGGCGCTGGCGCTGATCGGCGAGTGGCAGCCGGAAAATTTCGCCAGGCTCGGCGGGCTGGAACTGGTCCTGCTCGGCGCCATCGGTTTTCTCCTGTATCGCCGCATCACGCTGCCGCCGGTGCGTATCCTTGTCGTGCTCGGCCTCGTGCACATGGCGCTGAGCCAATCGCGCAATGGCGAGATGCTGGGTCTGGTCGCGCCGTTGTTCATGGCCGCGCCTTTGGCGCCCCAGCTCGGCCGCCATATCGCTGGCGATGCGAGGACACTCTATACGGCGGTTGCGGCCGCGTTGATGCTTTTCGCCGTGGCGATGAGCATCGTGCTGCCGCTGTCGCTGCGTTACGAACCGCGCGCCGACGTGTCGCCGGCCGGCGCCGTCGCTGCGGTGAAAGCGTCAGGACGAACGCATCTACTCAATTCATACGATTTCGGCGGCTATCTGATCGCGCAGGGCGTCAAGCCTTTTATCGACGGCCGCACGGAGCTGTACGGAGCCGACTTCTTCCTGCGCCACGACGCGGCGGTGAACCTGAAGAATGTCGCCGTGTTCGACGACCTGATGCGCGCACGCGACATTGACGTCACCATGCTGGCGCCGTCGGCGCCGGCCGTCGGCTTGCTCGACCGCATGCCGGAATGGCAGCGCGTCTATGCCGACGACTTCGCGGTAGTTCATGTGCGGACACAAACCACGCGCTGAGCGCGTGGCATGTCTTTTGACATAGTTGCCGCTTCACAATTTCGGCGGATTCGCGCTCAAAATTGATCGTCATCCTTTACAGCGTTGGGGGGCGCAAACAGGGCGTGGCCGAAAGCGGCCGCGGCAATATTCATATGTCCATGGTTCTGCGCGACGGCATCGGCCGGCTGGAAACCACCAGCCGCGTGACCCTTGCCATCCTGTCGCTGGCGAGCGGCGTCTATACTTATCTCGGCGTGCGCGATCTGCTTAATGGCGACGCCACCATCGTATTTTTCGCGGCGGTGATTTATTCCGCCGCGGTGTCGGTCGGTATCTACGCCTTCTGGCTCTTCCTGATGCGCTTCCTGCCGCACATCCGCGAGCGCTCCAACCGCGCGCTGCTGTTCGGCTGCATGGGTTTGGGCGCGGTGATGATTGTCGCCATGTCGTCGTGGCTCAATGCCTCGGCGCTGGCCGGCGCGGCGGCAATCCAGCAGCATCTCGCCGTGATGACGCAGGGCTACACCCGCGATCTTGACCGCGCCCATAACAACGCGCTCGCCGCTCAGGGGCTTTTGCCTGACATCCAGATGGCCTCGACGAGGTTTTCGCGTCTCGCCGACGCCGAGCGTAGCGGCTCGCTCACCGGCACCGCTGGCTCCGGCACCGTGGTGCAACTGCTCACCCAGATGGCGAACCAGCTCGATAATCTCGGCAAGGAGGTCGCCGGCTCCGCCGACAAAGTGACGGCGCTGTACGCGCAAGGCGGCAAGCATCTGGAGAAGATGCGCGAGCTTGTCTCCGATCGTGGTCCGATCAATGCGCGCAGTGACGCCTTCGGCAAGGAGGCGATGAACCTGATGGGCGTCATCGCCAAGCTGCAGCAGACTTCGGTGGCGCCATCGGTGAAGCGTGCGGCCGATGGCCTGATCGCCGGCTTCATCGCGCCGGCCGCGGGCGGGCGCGGCGATCTCGCCGAGCGGCAGACTTCGGTGGTCGGCAAGGTGGAGCAGGCGGTCGATGCGCAGGCCAAGGCCTTGTCCGGCGCGGCCGAGAAGATCCTCGATACGCCGGCGGTCGAGCCGCAGCGCTTCCAGTCCTTGTCCACCGCCGAGGCGGTGGTGCGCTACGCGGGCGATTTCCTGCCGAGCTGGGCCGGCGCGATCTCGATCGATCTGTTGCCGGCGGTGCTGGTGCTGATCCTCTGTGTGGTCGAAGGCTCCATTCGCGGCAGCGACGAGCCGATCGCCGCCGACAGCATGACGGCGGGCCAGATGCTGGCAGCGCTGCGGCTGGCGCGCGACATCGAGCGCACGCACGCCGAGCTCAATGCGGCGTCCGATTTGCCCAAGCGCGCGGCCGAGGCGGATGCCCCGCTACAGCCGGCGGCGGCCCCCGACGACGAGAACGTCACCGCGCTGGCCACCGCGCGCGCCGGCAAGAAAGGCGAGGCGTGATGACATCGCTCAAGGCAGCGATGACGCGCTGGCGCGACGGCAGGCCGGACGACGATCTGCTGCGCTGGCTTTATCGCGGCCTGATTGCCGCGACCGTTGTGGTGCTGGTGCTCGATTATGGCGACATCCGCAAGCTTGCGGAGTCGAATGCATCGGTGGCGTCGCCGTCGTTCGACGACCCGCTCGACCGTCCCGCCGCCGAGCCGCTGCCGCAAACCAGGCGCGCGCCCGATCGCCGCGCGCCGCCGGTGCGCGAGAGCGAAGCGCTGAAGAATGCGATGACGTTTGAACTGGCTGCCGACGGCCGGCTCGAGGCTTACGGCACCATCACGCCGGGCACCGCGCAACGTTTCGCCGATGAGGTCGGCAAGCGCGGCACTTATGTAAAGACCGTGGTGCTGCGCTCGCCGGGCGGCTCGGTGCAGGACGCGCTGGCGATGGGGCGGCTCATCCGCGACAAGGGCTTCGCTACCGAAGTCGAGAGCGGCCGCTACTGCGCCTCGTCATGTCCGCTGGTGTTCGCGGGCGGCGTCGAGCGGCGTGCGGCGACGAAGGCGGCGATCGGCGTGCATCAGGTGTCGGCGGCGCGCAGCGCCGGTCTCACCGGGGACGACGCCATGCGCAATGCGCAGGCGATCTCCGCGCAGTGCCAGAAGTATCTGCGCGCGATGGGCATCGATCTCGGCGTCTGGGTCCATGCGATGGAGACGCCGCGGGATGAACTCTATTATTTCACGTCGGCCGAACTGACCGAGCTCAAGCTGGCCACGACGGTCGCGGACGCAGCCATAGCGAAGGGGCGGCCACAGCGGCCCAATTGATGAGACTTCGGTCGCTATCTGATGGCGCGGGGCATCAAGCCGTTCATGGACGGACGCGCAAACTCAATGGCGCCGACGCCGCCCAGCGGCGACCCCGTCGCGGCTCAGTAGCAGTTCTCTCGCGACACGCGGTGATAGCTGCCATCGCGATATTTGCGCCAGCAACGGCCATCGTACCAATAGTACCGGCCGCGGGGCTCCATCTGCGAACCGATCGCGGCCCCGGCGGCGGCGCCGATGATGCCGCCGGCGACAGCGCCGCCGGCCTTGCCGGTCGCAGCGCCGCCGACGATCGCGCCGATACCGCCGCCGATGATCGCGCCGCCGATGGTATTGTTTTGCGCCGTCGCCTGCCTCAGGGGCACCAAAGCGAGCAACGCCAAAACAGCGAGAATGCCGACCTTACGAACCATGGATCTGACCCTCCGAAACCCGTCCGTTGAGGTTTGTAGAGCATATCCTGGCCGCCGATCAAATCGCCTGCAGCCGAACTACATCCTCGGCAGTTGCGTCACCGCTACCCGCGCGGAGCCTTCGGCTTCGGCGATGACCCGCAAGGTGTTCGAGTCGAAGGCGATGCCGTTGAGCCGCAGGCTGTTGATCGCTGTGTCGACCGTGACGCCCTGGCCGGCCTGGCGGAAATCGGCCATGGCCTCGCCGATCTTCTTTCTGGCGTCGGCAAGGAACGGCGTCAGATCGATCACCGCGTTGTCGGCCAGCGCCTGGGTAAGATAGGGCATGGCCGCGCGCGCCGCAGTGCCAAGCAGGCCGTAAGCCGCTTCCGATTCCACCGCCAGCGTGATGTCGGTGAGGCGCAGCACCTGGGTCTGCGGATCGAGCTTCGGCACGCCCCAGATGTCGACGTCGGCCTGGGCGCCGAAACCGAACCAGCTCTTCCTCTCACGCGCCTTGACGCGCAGCGAGATCAGCAGCCGATCATTGGCGGCGGCGAGCGAAGCGCGAAGCACTTCGACTTCGACCGACGAGTTCGGATCGTCGGGGAATGTCTTGCCCTTGAGTTGCGCGTTGATGAGCTTGTTGAGCTCGGTGAACGGCACGTCGATCGGTACGCCGACGACGAGCTTGCCGTTCTCCATCGGCGGCACGAGTTCGAGTGTCTGCGGGAAGGGGCAGGCCGGCTTGGTCGCCTGCGCGGTGATGCGCGTCTCGGCCTGCACGCCGACGACCAGCGTGAGATTGCGCGCGTCGATCTGCGGCTGCGCCGCGGCGGCACGCACCGGCTTCATCTCCAGCCACAAAGCCGGCAGGCCGGTATCGCCGCCGCCGAGCGGGATCGAGCGGCACATTTTCGCCCACTGCTCGCGCGCGGTGACTTCGATGATCGGATCGTTGCGGATGCGGCCTTCGAAATTGGCGACCTGCTGATTGACCTGCTGCTCGATCAGCGGCTTGGCTTCGCCGGCCATGTTGAGGCGGATGCCGGCGATATTGATCGCGCTGTCGGCGACGTTGATCTGCGCCGCAAGATTGGGATTGACGCGCCAGTTGGCGGCGAATTCGGGCCGCGAACGCACGGTCACCTGGCTGCGCAGTTCGATGTTCTGGTCGAGCGCCTTGCCGGCAAGGCCGCCGATGGCCTTGTTGAGATCGCCGCCGAGCGCGCCGCCGCCGAGCAGGCCGCCGAGCGCGCCGGCAACGCCGCCGGTCAAGTTGCCGGCCGCGGCGCCCAGTTGCCCGGTGATATGGAGGTTGCCGGTCAGCGCGGTGCTGACGGTGAGTTCGCCGGCGCGGCCGTTGACCGCCATATTGCCGCGATTGACGGTGAGGCCGAGGTCGGCCTTCTGCAGCAGGCCGCTGACCGGGTTGCCGCTCTGGCCGGAGAAATTGCGCGGCGTCGAGGCCTCGATCGAGCGCTGGATGGCGTCGAGCGTGATGGCGACCGGCGCGATGACATAAGACGGTCGCGACAGCGCCGGCAAAGGCGGCAGCGGCTCGAGCTTGGCGGCAACGCGGCTGGCCTGATTGGCCGGCGGCAGGAAGCGGTCAAGCGCCCACAAGGTGGCGGCAAAGAACAGCGCAACGACAACAAGCGCCCCGATCATCAGGCGAAAGCGGCGCGAGCGCCCGAACAACCGCAGCGGAGCGGTGATGACATAGAAGATGGCGTCGAAAATGCGTCCCACCGGCCAAGTCCTCACGATTCGTGAACCTGGGCGATGTTAGGCCGCACGGCAGCGTTGCGCCAGCGCGGCGGCACGCCGCGTGGCGCTTGCGAAGCCTTCGCTCTTCGTCACGGCTCGGCAGGCGCGACGGCGTCGATCCTCGCGTTCAGCGCCTTCTCCGCGGCGGCCACCTTGGGCTTGCGCAGCCGCAGATAGATCTGCGTCGCGACCAGACTGAACGCCAGCGATACGAACACGAGACTGATCGGGTGCCGCAGGAAGACGGTGAGGTCGCCGCGTTCGATCATCATGGCGCGGCGGAAGTTCTCCTCGAAGCGCGGGCCGAGCACGAAGCCGAGCAGGATCGGCGCCGGATGGAAGTCGAGCAGCAGCAGGATGTAGCCGACAAGCCCTATCACCACCGTCTCGCCGACCTGGAACATGTCGTTGTTGGTGGAATAGACGCCGATGCAGAGGAAGAACATCGCGCTCGGGTAGAGATACTTGTAGGGGATCGCCAGCAGCTTCACCCAGATGCCGATCATCGGCACGTTGAGCAGCACCAGCATGATGTTGCCGATCCAGAACGAGGCGATCAGGCCCCAGAAGATATCGGGATGCGTGCGGATGAGCTGCGGGCCGGGCACGACGCCCTGAATCATCAGCGCGCCGAGAATGAGCGCCATCACCGCGTCGCCGGGGATGCCGAGGCTCATGGTCGGGATGAAGTCGCCTTGCACCGATGAGTGCGTCGAGGCTTCCGGCGAGGCGACGCCCTCGATCATGCCGGTGCCGAATTTCTCCGGGGTCTTGGAGATTTTCTTCTCGGTGGCATAAGCGATGAAGGAGGCGATGGTGGGTCCGGTACCGGGGATCAATGCGCACAGGCTGCCGACGAGCGTGCCGCGGAACATCGCCGGCCAGGCGCGCCGCAATTCCTCTCGCGTCGGCTTGAGATCGCGCAGCCCGACCCTGGTGTAGCTGGTGTTGACCGCGGTGATCTGGTTCACGCTCTTCATGAACTCGGCGATGCCGAACAGGCCGAGCGCCAGGCCGACGATCTCGATGCCGTCGAGCAGGTTCGGCAGGCCGGCCGTGAAACGCGGCATGCCGGTGTCGAGATCGCTGCCGACAATGCCGAGCGTCAGCCCCAGCAAAGTCATGGCGATGCCCTTGAGCGGCGAGCCACGCGCCAGTGTCGAGCCGGCGAGCAGGCCGAGGAACATCAGGGCGCAGATTTCCGACGGCCCGAACTCCAGCGCCACCTTCACCAGCACCGGCGACAGAAAGATCATCTCGGTGATGCCCCACGACGCGCCGATGAATGAGGCGATCACGGTGATGCCGAGCGCGGCGCCGCCGCGGCCCTGTTTGGTGAGCGGAAAGCCGTCGAGGCAGGTGACGGCGTGCGGCGGATGGCAGGGCAGGTTGAGCAGGATCGAACAGATCGCGCCGCCATATTGCGCGCCATAGAACACGCCGGCGAGCATCAGGATGGCGCCGACCGGCTTGATGCCGAAGGTGAGCGGCAGCAGGATCGAGATGGTGGCGAGCGGGCCCATGCCCGGCAAAACGCCGACCATGTTGCCGATCAGCACGCCGATGAAGCACCACATGATGTTGTGCGGCTCGAGCGCGACACCGAAGCCGAACCAGAGATCGGAAAGCGCGGACTGGATCATCAGACGCCCCAGCGCACGAGCGGGAAGCTGAGCTTGAGCACCAGCGAGAACACCACGCAGCCGACCACCGTGATGATGGCGGCGAGAATGGCGGCTTCCTTCACGCTCGAGGAGCGCTCGCCCAGCGCCGCGACAAAGACGCAGCCGAAGGTCGCGGCGGCGAGGCCGAAGTATTGACCGAGCACGATGAAGGCGATCGGGCCGGCCAGAATGCAGGCCCAGCCACGCCATTCGCGTTGCGCCGGCAGGATGGTTTCGTCGGGATCGCGCTCGGCGACGATGGCGTTGCCGAGGATCAGCATGCCGACCAACGTCATGGCGACGCCGAGCATCAGCGGAAACATGCCGGGGCCCATCTGGGTCAGCGTGCCGAGCCGATAGTTGGCATAACTGTTGAGAGAAATCGCTGCGCCAAGCAGCGTCATCAGGACGCCGGCATAGACGTCGCGCTTTTTCAATTGCTCGGCGAACAAGATAGACCCTCCCTGCGTCGTTCTGACGCACCCTAGGAAATGGTCAATTGCCGCGCAACGAGGAAGTTTTGGTCCGGTGGGCCGTCAGCGGTTGCCCATCCGGTGCAACTTCAGCACGGTCCAGACAGTGTCGCTCGCCGGCGTGGCGATGCCCAGCTCGCGGCCGAGTGCGCGCACCTTGCCGGACAACCAGTCGAGCTCGAGGCGGTTGCCGCGTTCGAGATCGTGCGCCATGGACGCCTTCATGCCGGGTTCGATACTGCCGGTGATCTGCGCCATGCGCTCGTCGATGATCGACCGATCAAGCGCGACGCCTTTGGCGCGGCCGACGGCATAGGCTTCCTCCATCAGTTGCTTGACGAAGGCGAGCAACTCGGGGTCGGCGGCGATCGGGCCGATGGATGAGCGCAAGGTCGCGGTCGCGCCCGACATGGCGGTGAGAAAGATGAACTTCTTCCAGCGCTCCGCCGTGATGTCCGGCGACAGGCCGAGATCGAGACCGGCCGCTGTGCCGGCGGCGACGAACTGATCGAGCGTCGCATCGGCGTTCTTGTCCGCTCGGCCGAACGACATCTTGGTGAAGGTGCTGGTGTGCCTGATGACGCCGGGCGCCGCGATGGTGGTGGCGATGTAAGTGACGCCACCGATGGTCTGCTCGGCGCCCAGGATCGGCGCGAGGCGCTCGGCGCTGTCGATGCCGTTCTGCAAGGTGATGACGCGCGTTGCATCCGTCACCATCGGCTTGGTCAGCTCGGCGGCCTTTTCGGTGTCCCATAGCTTGACGGCGAACAGGACGACATCGACCGGGCCGACAGCTTTCGGATCGTCGGTGACGTTGACCTTGGGCAGATGCAGGTCGCCATGCACGCTCTCGATCTTGAGGCCATTCGCCTTGATGGCCGCGAGGTTGGCGCCGCGTGCGATAAAGAAGACGTCGTGACCGGCGGCGGCCAGCCGCGCGCCGAAGTAACCGCCGACGGCGCCCGCCGCCATTGCCGCAATACGCATGAATAGGCTCCCGCGATTGAACTGCGGTTCCCTATAACACGCGCGGACAAAAAAGAGCCCGGCAGAACCGAAGGTCTGCCGGGCAGTTTTGGGAGGTTCAGTCAGTTAGAAATCGAAACGATTAGTAGAGGCCGCGCGGACGAATGGTCTCCCAGGTCCGCTCGGCGCGGCCCTGATCGGCCGAGGCGAAGGAGGACGCGGCTTCGTCCGAAATCGCCGTGACATTCTGCGGGGCGCTGTTGCGACGAGCGCGGGCTTCCGTGGTCTGCGGCAGCACGACGACCTTGGCACCGGGCTTCACGCGCTCATAGAGGTCGATCACGTCTTCGTTGGTGAGGCGGATGCAGCCCGACGACACGTTCTGACCGATGGTGGTCGGATCATTGGTGCCGTGAATGCGGTACATGGTGTTGCCGATATACATGGCGCGGGCGCCAAGCGGATTGCCGGGACCGCCGGCGGTGAAGCGCGGCAGATAAGGCTGGCGGGCGATCATCTCGGCCGGCGGATGCCAATCCGGCCACTCCGCCTTACGCGAAACCTGATTGACGCCCGACCAGGTGAAGCCTTCGCGGCCGACGCCGATGCCGTAGCGCATCGCCTTGCCGTTGCCGAGCACGAGATAGAGATAGGTGTTCGGCGTATCGACGATGATGGTGCCCGGCGCTTCGCGCGTCGAATAATCGACGACCTGGCGCTGCAGCCGGGGCTCGAGTTGCGCATCTTCGCTGCCGAGCTGGCTGTCGTACTGACTATCCTCGCTCTGCATCTGGCCCTGATAGGGAGCTTGCGGAGCAATCTGCTGTTGCAGCGGCGGCGCATAAAAAGCGTAGCTCTGCTGGGCCTGCGCGGCGCCGGTCAGGACGAAGCCGGCGATCAGCGCCGCGAGCGAAATGACGGTGTTACTCTTGTTGAGCATCTTACCCTCCGACCACGAAGTGTCGTGACATTCGTGTATCGAACGGCGAGGGAGGTTCATGTGTTCCCAATCACAAATCGCTCACATTTCGGAGCGGATTGGAACCTCATGAAATTGCAGGCGTTTTCGTTGCCTTATTTTTGGCGGTGCCAGCCCACAATTGCGTCCGGAGCGCTGTCAGTCGACGCAAAGTAAGGCTTGATGTCGATGAGAGGCGTGCCGTCGAGGCAGTCGAGGCCGACCACATTGAGCCGGTTACCGTCGATATCGTTGAGCTTCACCACGCTCATGGCGATTGGATTGGGCCGCGCCGGCGAGCGCAGGGCGAAGGTGCCACGCTGGACGCCATAATGACCGGGCACCTGGCGCACCAGGTTTCGCGGCGCTTTGTCCATCCAGTACAGCAGGACGAGGTGGCTGCAGGTCTCGACCTCCTTGAGGCCCGGCACCCAGAGCGGATCGAGCTCGACGGTGCAGACCGCGTCGGATTCGCGGGCGTTCTTCGGGCAGTCCCTGCGCTCCTTCCAGGGCGTGCGGATGCGGCCGATGAAATAGACCCCGGCGTCGAAGGCGGCGGGCAGGTCGACAGTCACTTCGCCCTCGCGGACGCCGAAGTCGGGGTTTTTCGTCATTGTAGGCCCTCGGGGCGGTCGAAAAAGGGCTGCCGCCGGTAGCGTCGCCTTTACCACGCCCTGTGGGCTTCGGCCGCCGCCCTTGCGGCGACACATTTAACCGTATAAAGATATCCTTATATGGTGGGAAGGCGCCCCGGCGGGCGGTTGCCCATGAGAACCAGCAAATTTGGACCTATGCCCCAGACGCCGCAAACCCTGCTCGGCTTCGACCCGCTCAACACCGTCCTCAAGGCCGCGGGCGAGGAGACGCGCCTGCGTGTGCTGGCGCTGCTGGCCGAGGCTGAACTGACCGTTTCCGACCTCACCGACATTCTGCGCCAGTCACAGCCGCGCATCTCGCGCCATCTCAAGCTGCTGGTCGAGGCCGGGCTGATCGAGCGCTTTCGCGAGGGCACCTGGGCCTTCTTCCGTCTCGCCGAGCATGGCGGCGCTGCCGAAGTGGTGCGCTCGCTGCTCGACCATCTCAATCCCGCCGACCAGACCATCGCCCGCGACCGCGAGCGCCTGACCTCGGTGCGGCAGGCGCGCGCCGCCGCGGCGCAGGCCTATTTCCGCGAACACGCCGCCGACTGGGACCGCATCCGCAAGCTGCACGTCACCGACGAGGCCGTGGAAGCCGCGATCATCAAGGCGCTCGGCGACAAGCCGTTCCGATCGCTGCTCGATCTCGGCACCGGTACTGGACGTATGCTCGAACTCTTTGCGCCGCAGATCGAACGCGGCCTCGGTCTCGATCTGTCGCTCGACATGCTGCTGCTCGCGCGCGACCGGCTGGAGCGCGCAGGTCTGAAAAACTGCAGCGTGCGCCAGGGCGATCTCTACGACCTGCCGCTCGCCGACGACTCCTTCGACGTCATCATCCTGCATCAGGTGCTGCACTTCCTCGACGATGGCGGCCGCGCCATCAAGGAAGCCGCGCGCGTCTTGCGTCCCGGCGGCCGGCTGCTGGTCGTCGACTTCGCGCCGCATGAACAGGAATTCCTGCGCGAGCAGTTCGCGCATCGTCGCCTCGGCTTCGCGCCGGACACGGTGACGCAATGGATGGCGCAGTCCGGTCTCGAGCCGGTGATGCACAGGAGCCTCAAGCCCGAACCGGGCTCCGAGAGCAAGATCGCCGTATCGCTGTGGCTGGCGCGCGATGTGCGCGCGCTGATGGCGCAGCCGGCCAAGCGTGAGGTGGCGTGATGATCAGTCAGTTGCGGCCGTCCCGATTCATGCCCCCCGGTCATGAACGCATCGACGTCTCCTTCGAGTTCTTCCCGCCCAAGGACGAGGCGATGGAGAAGACCTTGTGGGACGCGGTGACGCGGCTAGCGCCGCTCAATCCTCAATTTGTCTCAGTGACTTACGGCGCCGGCGGCTCGACCCGCGAGCGCACGCACGCCACCGTCAAGCGCATCCTGACCGAAACCGCGCTGACGCCGGCCGCGCATCTGACCTGCGTCGCCGCCACCCGCGCGGATATCGACGCCATCGTACGAAATTACCACGACGCCGGCGTGCGCCATCTGGTGGCGCTGCGCGGCGATCCGATCACCGGCGCGGGCGACAAGTACACGCCGCATCCGGACGGCTATGAGAACGCCGCGGCGCTGGTCGAAGGCATCAAGCGCATCGCGCCGGATTTCGAGGTGTCGGTCTCGGCCTATCCCGAACGGCATCCGGACTCCCCGACGCTGGAAGCCGACATCGACATGCTCAAGCGCAAGGTCGACAACGGCGCGACGCGGGCGATCACGCAGTTCTTCTTCGAGAACGATCTGTACTTCCGCTATCTCGACCGCGTGCGGGCGCGCGGCATCGATATCCCGATCGTGCCGGGCATTCTGCCGGTGCAGAATTTCGGCGCGGCGAAGAACTTCGCGACCCGCGCCGGCGCTACCGTGCCGAACTGGCTGGCCGAACGCTTCGCCGGCCTCGACCACGATCCGGCGACGCGCAAGTTGATCGCCGCGGCGGTGGCGGCCGAACAGGCCATCGATCTGCTGGATCGCGGCATCACCTCGTTCCACTTCTACACCATGAACCGCGCCGATCTCGTCTACGCGATCTGCCATCTGCTCGGCCTGCGCCCGCAAGTGAAGGAAGCGGCGTGATGAGCGCCGCCCGCCGCCAATTCTTCTTCTCCCTCCCCCGCTTGCGGGGGAGGGTTGGGGAGGGGGCCATCGCAACCTAGTTTCGATTGCCGCTTCCCCCTCCCTGTCCCTTCCCCGCAAGCGGGGGAGGGGACGCCAGAACCGAAGTGCAGTGCTCATGTCGAACGCTAAATCCACCCGCTCTCTTCTCGCCGCCGCGATGCGCGAGCGCATTCTGGTGCTCGATGGCGCCATGGGCACGATGATCCAGGAGCTGAAACTGGACGAGCAGGGCTATCGCGGCGCGCGCTTCGACGCCTGGAACCGCGAAGTGCGCGGCAACAACGATCTCCTGAACCTGTCGCGGCCGCGCGCCATTCGCGACATTCACTACAAATACTTCAAGGCCGGCGCCGATATCGTCTCGACCAACACGTTCTCGTCGACGACGATTGCCCAGGCCGATTACGGCATGGAAGGCATCGCCTACGAGCTCAACGCCATGGGCGCGCGGCTGGCGCGCGAGGCGGCCAACGACGCCGAGGCCGAAGACGGCGTGAAACGTTTCGTTGCCGGCGCGCTCGGGCCGACCAACCGCACCGCGTCGATTTCGCCGGACGTGTCGAACCCCGGCTATCGCGCCGTGACCTTCGACCAGTTGCGCACCGCCTATGGCGAGCAGGTGCGCGGCCTCATCGACGGCGGCGCTGATCTTCTGCTGATCGAAACCATCTTCGACACGCTCAATGCCAAGGCGGCGATCTACGCCATCGAGGAAATCCTCGCCGAGCGCGGCCTCGATCTGCCGGTGATGATCTCCGGCACGATCACCGATATGTCGGGCCGCCTCCTGTCCGGCCAGACCCCGGCGGCGTTCTGGAACGCCGTGCAGCACGCGCGGCCGGTCACCGTCGGCCTCAACTGCGCGCTCGGCGCCAAGGAAATGCGCGCCCATATCGAAGAACTCGGCCGCGTCGCCGACACCTTCGTCTGCGCCTATCCGAATGCCGGCCTGCCCAACGAGTTCGGCTATTACGACGAGAGCCCGGAATACATGGCCGGGCTGATCGAGGAATTCGCGTCCGCAGGCCTCGTCAATGTCGTCGGCGGCTGCTGCGGCACCACGCCCGACCACATCGCCGCCATCGCCAGGGCGGTCAATGGCAAGACGCCGCGCGTGCTCCCTGAAATCACGCCGCAACTTCGCCTGTCGGGCCTCGAGCCCTTCGCGCTGACGCCGGAAATTCCCTTCGTCAATGTCGGCGAGCGCACCAACGTCACCGGTTCGGCCAAGTTCAAGAAGCTGATCATGGCCGGCGACTACACCACCGCGCTGTCGATCGCGCGCGACCAGGTCGAGAACGGCGCGCAGATCATCGACGTCAACATGGACGAAGGGCTTCTCGACTCCGAAGAGGCGATGAAGACCTTCCTCAATCTCATCGCCGCGGAGCCGGATATCGCCCGCGTGCCGGTGATGGTCGATTCATCGAAGTTCTCCGTGATCGAGGCCGGCCTCAAATGCCTGCAGGGCAAGGCGGTGGTCAACTCGATCTCGATGAAGGAGGGCGAAGAGGCTTTCATCGAGCACGCCAAGGTGGTGCGCCGCCACGGCGCCGCCGTCGTCGTCATGGCTTTCGACGAAAAGGGCCAGGCCGACACCTTCGAACGCAAGACTGAGATCTGCGCGCGCGCCTACGACATTCTGGTCAACAAGGTCGGCTTCCCGCCGCAGGACATCATCTTCGATCCGAACATCTTCGCCATCGCCACCGGCATGGAGGAGCACAACAATTACGGCGTCGATTTCATCGAGGCGACGCGCTGGATCAGAGCGAACTTGCCGGGCGTCCATGTCTCGGGCGGCGTGTCGAACCTGTCGTTCTCGTTCCGCGGCAATGAGCGCGTGCGCGAGGCGATGCATTCGGTGTTCCTGTATCATGCCATCAAGGCCGGCATGGATATGGGCATCGTCAATGCCGGGCAGATGGCGGTCTATGACGATCTCGATCCCGAGCTGCGCGAAGCCTGCGAGGATGTCGTCCTCAACAAGCGCCCGGATGCCGCCGAGCGGTTGTTGTCGCTGGCCGGCAAATTCCGCGGCGACGGCGCGGCGGCCAAGGTTGTCGATCTCACATGGCGCGAGCAGCCGGTCGAGAAGCGGCTCGCGCACGCCTTGGTTCACGGCATTACCGATTTCGTCGAGGCCGACACCGAGGAAGCGCGCGCCAAGTCCGCGCGGCCGCTCGACGTCATCGAAGGCCCGTTGATGGACGGCATGAACATCGTCGGTGACCTGTTCGGCTCCGGCAAGATGTTCCTGCCGCAGGTGGTGAAGTCCGCCCGCGTGATGAAGCAGGCGGTCGCATACCTCATGCCGTTCATGGACAAGGAAAAGGAAGAGCGCCGCGCTGCCGGCGGCGCCGAAGAGCGCTCGTCCAACGGCAAGATCGTCATGGCGACGGTGAAGGGCGACGTTCATGACATCGGCAAGAACATCGTCGGCGTCGTGCTCCAGTGCAACAATTACGAGGTCATCGATCTCGGCGTCATGGTGCCGGCGGCCAAGATCCTCGAAACCGCCAAAGCCGAGAAGGCCGACATCATCGGCCTGTCGGGCCTTATCACGCCGTCGCTCGACGAGATGTGCCATGTCGCGGCCGAGATGGAGCGTCAGGGCCTCGACCTGCCGCTGCTGATCGGCGGCGCGACGACGAGCCGCGTCCACACCGCGGTGAAGATCCACCCGAACTACCGGCGCGGGCAGGCGGTGTACGTCAACGACGCCAGCCGCGCGGTCGGCGTGGCGCAGGCGCTGATGTCGGCCGACAACAAGGCGGGCTATGTTTCCGATCTGCGCGCCGAATATCGCAAGATCGCCGACGCCCATGCCCGCGCGCAGGAGGACAAGGCGCGCCTGTCGCTTTCTGCGGCGCGCGCCAATGCGCCGAAGTTCGACTGGTCGGGCGCCTATGTGCCGCCGAAGCCCAGCTTCATCGGCGCGCAGGTGATGGCGGATTATCCGGTGTCCGATCTGGTCAGCGTCATCGACTGGACGCCGTTCTTCCAGACCTGGGAGTTGTCGGGTCGCTATCCGAACATTCTCGAGGACGAGACGGTCGGCGAGGCGGCGCGCTCGCTGCACAAGGACGCCAAGGCGATGCTGGACAAGATCGTCGCCGAGAAATGGTTCAAGGCGTCTTGCGCGTTCGGCTTCTGGCCGGCCAATTCGGTCGGCGACGATATCCATGTCTATGCCGACGAAAACCGCGATAAGCCGATCCAGGTGCTGCACGGCCTGCGCCAGCAGCTTGCCAAGCGCGAGGGCCGGTTCAACTCGTCGCTGTCGGACTTCATCGCGCCGCGTGACAGCGGCCTGAAGGACTACATCGGCGCCTTCACCGTGACCGCCGGCATCGGCGAGGATGTCATCGCCGAGCGCTTCAAGCGCGCCAATGACGATTACTCGGCGATCATGGTGTCGGCCTTGGCCGATCGCCTCGCCGAAGCCTTCGCCGAGCGCCTGCACCAGAACGTGCGCAAGGAGTTCTGGGGCTACGCGGCGAACGAGTCATTGTCGAACGACGATCTCATCGCCGAGAAGTATCAGGGCATCCGTCCCGCG
>Ga0182747_1000738_pt1 | contig 28389 bp, 25 predicted proteins | sample eDN3rd30CBELigBY_FD_128526 | JGI IMG/M metagenome (GOLD analysis project Ga0182747, IMG submission 128526) | Enriched backyard soil microbial communities from Emeryville, California, USA - eDNA 3rd pass 30_C BE-Lig BY (version 2) (version 2) | ecosystem: Environmental > Terrestrial > Soil >... | reverse complement strand
TTTCCATACCGAACACGGAAGTTAAGCTCTTTAGCGCCGATGGTAGTTGGGGGCTTCCCCCTGTGAGAGTAGGACGTCGCTAGGCATATAAAACCACTGATTATTCAGTGGTTTTTTATGTGCAAAAAATTCGAAAGTGTGTGTGAGAACAGAGTTCACAGTCAGGATAAGTAAAAATTAATAATTAGGTACAGCCATTACATCACTACTCGTCTAACCACTTTCATCAAAATTAACTTAGTTTTTTGATAGTCGTTAATCACAATGTTCAAAAGACACTATATGATTGTATTTTTAATAAACCGTTATAAAAAAGTAGACAAAGTCATATTCACTTTGTCTACTCTATAGGTACAAACATTTATGACGATAATTTAATCATCGTATCGATCATCGTCATAACGGTCATCTAAATCGTTTTCGTAATCGTCATCATCATAACGATCATCCCACTCAACTTCGGTACGCGCATTTACAGGAGTTGTTGCATTCTGAATAGTAGAGGATTGAGTAGTTGATTGATTTTTTACTTGATTTGAAGATACAGTACTAACTTGAGTACTTTGATTGTCCCTGGCACCAATATTATGGCCTATCAATTCTTTTCTCTTAGATAGTATTTCACCTGTGATGGCATCAAGTACTAAGTCGTATTCTGCATCATTGGTCATTACTTCTACCTCGTAGTAGCTTTTATTGCGCTCATGTTCATACTCAATTTCAGTAATTGTTCCATTCACTTCAGCTAATGCTTTTGTTTTAATTTCACTTTTTGTTAAGAGTTTTGAGCTTTCCGCAAAACTAATTAAATCTTCACCTGCTACGGCAATAATTCCTCCGATACCCATGATGCCTACTAAAGCTGGTACTAAAATAACTTTTTTCATATTATTATCTCTCCTTGTTATTTGATACTTCTATCTTACAAAGAGAAAATTATAGAATAGGGAGAAGAAGATTAGAATTTCATGAGAAGATTATGAAAAGGTAAAGAGAATTCTTAATCCTCCTCGTCATCTGAGTGTTCCTCATGCTCTTCTTCCTCTTCTGTGTCGTCTTCTTCATCAGAATCTTGCTGATTTGTAACCGAAAGGACTTTCCCAGAAATCGCATGGATTTGGAAGATAGCCTCCTTGTTTTTAGCGTCTATTTCAATTAAGTAATAGCCTCCATCTGAAGACTCTTCGAAGATGATAAATTCCACAGAGCCATTTAGCTTAGATAAAGCAATTTGTTTGGCCTTTTCCTTTGAAATCAGCACTTTACCTGTATTACTTGCAGATTGCTCTTTTACGATTTCTGAGAGGATTTCTCCAGTCTTAGCGTCTAATGTCACCATTTTTAGCGTCTCATTGTTAGTGACTTGAACGATGTATTTAGGTGTTTCCCCTTGTTGGAGTGATATGGAATGAATGGTACCACCACTATATTGCGAACTTAAGAGAGTTCGAATTTCTTCAGTAGATTTCAATGGTTCCTCATTTCCTTCAACATGTTCTTTGCTAACTTGAGAAATTTTAGATACCTGACCGGTGTGGACATCCATTTCAATGTCATAGGTGTTACCTTTCCCATTAAGTACCATAAAAAATTTCCCTTCTTTTTGTTCGAAGGATTGAACGGATCCTCCATATAAGGATTCCATTTTTTGTGCAGCATCGTGTGCAGATAATTGAGTTGGTTCAAAGAAGCGATGTTGGATATTCCAAATAATATACACAGTGATGCCTAACATCACTACAACTAATCCGTACATCCATTTTGTATAGGTTGTCATTTGTTATCATCCTCCTTAGCCTCATGTCTAAGTGGAATGAAAAGGGTAAAGCAAGTGCTTTCTCCAATCTCACTTTGAACTTTTATATTGATATTAAGTACATCAGCCAACTCTTTAGCAATGGCTAACCCTAAACCCGTACCACCTGTTCTTCGGTTTCGATCTTCCCCGACTCTAAAAAAACGATCGAATAAGTGGGGGAGTTGATCTTGTGGGATTCCAACGCCATAATCTGTAATGGAAACTGTAATGTAGCTATTGTATTTAGCTAGCTCTACATTGATTTTGTCGTCACTATATTTTCTTGCGTTGTCTAACAGAATAAATAATATTTGTTTTAGTTTTTGTTCATCCGACTCAATATAAATCACTTCATCTAACGCACTTATTTCAAAGGGGCGATTATATGCTTGACGCATTTGTACAAGTGTATTTTCTACAAGTTGAAAGATATTGATTAATCGAATTGAAAGCGATAAGTGCTCTTTATTTTTTGCTAATTCTAACATTTGGACAATCATTTCATTCATTCGGGCTGATTCCGATACAATTGCATCTAACGCCTCTTTGGTCACCTTTTCATTGGTAAAACCACGTCGAAGTAATAGTTTCGCATAACTCTCAATAACAGTGAGGGGAGTTTTTAATTCATGAGATGCATTAGATACGAATTGTTCCTGTTTTTTATAGTTAGTTTCTAGAGCCTGCATCATACCGTTAAATGTCCGACCAATTTCAGCAAGTTCGTCTTTACCTAGGTTTGCCTGTTCAAGTTTTTCATAAGTACCTGAAGAGCCACTTCTTTTCATTGCCGTATTTAAGCGTTCTAATGGTTTCAGAATAAGTCGACTCAATGCCATATTTGATAATAAAATAGGGATTGTCATTAACACAGTAGTTGCAATGAGTATTAGCTTTAATAATTCTTGATTTGTTGCAAAATCATTTAATGTTTGGATCAGGGAAATGCGAACAACGGTACCATCTATCCAAATCGCAGGTGATTCTATCTTAATAAAAGGCAGGCCGCTGATTTCACCTTTTACGTATTGCTCGTTTCCCCTTATTTCTATATTCGTATTTTCTAATGTAAGGGAGGCTGCAACAGAAGTAATCTTTTGTCCTTTATTATCGACTACTTGAATTGCTCCATTTGTCGGCATATAGGCACGAAGAACAGTACTGGTATCGTTAGTGGAATCGATTTGGGCTAAGGCAGTAAGAAGCTCTTCACTACGAGATTTGAGCTGTTTGTATTCTGTATTAATGGAAAGCTGCTCATAAAGCATATAAACTCCAGCATTCATTACGATTAAAAGTAATATCATAAGAAGGGTTGTAAAAAGGTGAATCTTCGTTCTAAGTTTCATAAGAAGACTCCTTTAAAACATAACCAACGCCACGGACGGTTTGAATGGGAGATGTCGGGTTACACTTTTCTAACTTTTGACGAACGTAGCGAATATACACATCTACAACATTCGTGTCTCCATAGTAATCGAAGCCCCACACAGCTTCTAAAATCTGTTCCCTCGTTAGAACCTGCTTAGGATGTTTCAATAAAAATAGTAAAAGATCATATTCCCGTGGTGTAAGTTCAACCGATTTTTTATAATACAATACTTCTCTAGTCTGTTCATCAATAGATAAATGACTATAAGAAATGACTGAGGTATGTTGGCTCTCTCCCATTTTGGCATTTACTTTAGAAAAACGAATGGTACTGCGTATTCTTGCGATAAGTTCTTCAATTTCAAAAGGTTTCGTCACGTAATCATTTGCACCTAAGTCGAGCCCTTTTACCTTGTCTGTAACTTCACTTTTTGCAGTAAGTAGAATAACAGGAGTCATTTGTTCTGTTGCCCGAATTCTTTTTAAAACATCAAGACCATTCATCTCAGGTAACATTAAATCAAGCAGTATTAAATCATAAGTGTTTTCTCTGTATTTGATGAGACCAGTTGTACCACTGTGGGCAACGTCTGCAATATAACCTTCGAATTCTAATTCTAACTGCAGGACACGTGCAATATTTTCTTCATCTTCAACAATTAAAATTCTATGTTCCATTCCATTCAACTCACTTTTTTCTATTTAACTAAAATTTTACAATATCAAAATTAAAATTTGATGAGAAATATAGACCGTTTAATGGGTTTTTCCTATATTTTCATGATTGCGTTTATAAAATGGTAGAAATCAGTGTAAACAATAAAGGTAAGAAGCTTAAATATTAATTAATCAAAGCTTTTCTATTTTGAAATCTTTTCAAACTTATGGCCATTTAACTTTCATTCATCTAGTATTCGTAATATAGTAACTACAAACATTGAAAGGGAATTAAATATGGGAAAAAAACAAGTATGGTTTGAAGTAGAAGAAAATGAAACAATTGAACAATGTTTAGAACGAATGAGGAATCTAGGGTACATGCCCATGGGACGTAAAGAGGAACCTGTCTTCCACATAATAAACGGTGAGCCTACGTATTTACGTCAAAAGATTCAATTTAAAGGTATCTTAATGGAAGAATAAGTTGATTTCAAACCTAAATACGAACATTACTGTTTTCTGAAAATTAATTGTTCGCATTTTAGCATTGATTTTCTAATCGTGACTTGTTAAAATGAATAAGGAAGTAAAAAATTAAACAATGTGATAATACACATTTGCAGATTAAAATCTCACATTGTAATGTAAATGATAGAACCAATATATAAAAGATAAATACCTTACTAAAGAGTAAAATATTATATCCCACATATATGCTAGAGAATATGGCTCTAGTGTCTCTACCCGACACCGAAAATGTTGGACTATGCGGGAAAGCGAACTTTTGACGTTAAGAGGAGGAGTGACTGTGCCAATGTTCACCTCATTTCTTTTCAATCTTATGTCCTCAAGTTTTCTGCTTTCTACGCGTTAAGAGAGTGGATTATTTGAGGACTTTTTGGTGTTTAAAAATAACTTTGTTTATTGAATTACTTTCCATAGGATAGTTATTACTGACTTAATAAAAGCATCGAAATATCCTCACATGAATAGATATTGTGATGTTTATGGAAGGCAAATTTAAATAGATTAGAATTTTGAAGACAGTAAAGCACAATCGTGCCAAGATGATTGAAGGAGAGAGTGAAATGAATCCAAAAATCGGTGTCATTATGGGAAGTTCTAGTGACTGGGAAACGATGAAACACGCATGTGACATTCTTGATGAATTACAAGTTTCTTATGAAAAGCAAGTAGTCTCAGCACATCGCACACCTGATCTTATGTTTGAATATGCAGAAAACGCACGTTCAAGAGGAATCCAAGTAATTATTGCTGGTGCGGGAGGGGCAGCTCACTTACCAGGAATGGTTGCTGCTAAAACATCTTTACCAGTAATCGGTGTACCAGTCCAATCAAGAGCATTAAACGGTTTGGATTCATTGCTATCTATCGTACAAATGCCAGGTGGTGTACCAGTTGCGACTGTGGCAATTGGGAAAGCAGGTGCAACGAATGCTGGGCTCCTAGCAGCTCAAATCTTAGCAATTACAGATAACGAGTTAGCAGACAGACTTGAAGTACGACGAGAAACGATCAAACAACAAGTATTGGAAAGCTCGGGTGATTTATCGTGACTAAGATGATTTTTCCAGGACAAACGATTGGAATCATTGGTGGTGGTCAGCTAGGTCGTATGATGGCACTTTCTGCTAAAGAAGCGGGTTATAAAATTGCTGTACTTGAACCATCGATGGATTCACCTTGTGGTCAAGTAGCTGATATTCGAATTGTAGCTCCTTATGATGATGAGGCAGCTCTAGAAGAATTAGCAGATGTTAGTGATGTAATCACTTTTGAATTTGAAAACATTGATTATGAAGGCTTAAAGAGACTAACTGAAATTGCTTATGTCCCACAGGGAGCAGAGTTGGTACGTATCACTCAAAATCGTGTAACGGAAAAGGCGGCTATTTCTGAAGCGGGTTGTCCGGTTGCACCATACATAGTAGCAGAAAATTACGATGAATTAGTCAATCAAATTGATAATATTGGATATCCAAGTATTGTGAAAACCGCACGTGGTGGATATGATGGTAAAGGTCAACAACTATTAAATTCAAAGGAAGACTTATATTTAGCAAAGGAATTATTTGAGCATTCTCAATGTGTTGCTGAAGGTTTCGTTCCTTTTGAAAAAGAGATATCTGTCATTGTTCAACGAAATGGACAAGGGGAAACATATTGCCTCCCTGTAGGGGAGAATATCCATGTTCATCACATTTTACACGAAACAATTGTACCTGCACGTATTACGGAACAAACTTATAACAAGGCAATAGAAGCTGCAAAGAAAATTGCAGATAGTTTACAGCTTGTGGGAACATTAGCAGTAGAGATGTTTGTGTTAGAAAATGGAGAAATTGTGATTAATGAACTTGCACCTAGACCGCATAATTCGGGGCATTATTCAATAGAAGCGTGTAATGTTTCTCAATTTGGTCAACATATTCGTGCTATTTGTGGGTGGCCACTCCGAGTACCGAAACTTTTGCAACCATCCATTATGGTGAATGTTTTAGGTCAACATGTTGTGCCATTAAGTAATTCCATTTCTAAGCATCCTGATTGGTCAATCCATCTATATGGAAAGACTCAAGCTAAAGTGAATCGTAAAATGGGTCATGTAACAGTTTTGACAGATAATATTGAAGACACACTATATGAAATCGAACATTCTGGCATTTGGTCAGAATAAAAAAGGAGAAAAAAATATGATCGAACGTTATACACGTCCTGAAATGGGCGCAATTTGGACAGAAGAAAACAAATATAAAGCATGGTTAGAAGTTGAAATTTTAGCTTGTGAAGCTTGGGCTGAACTTGGTGAAATTCCAAAAGAAGATGTAGCATTACTTCGTCAAAATGCATCATTTGATATCAATCGTATTTATGAAATTGAACAAGAAACTCGCCATGATGTGGTAGCATTTACGCGTGCTGTTTCTGAAACTTGTGGAGAAGAACGCAAATGGGTGCACTACGGTTTAACTTCAACTGACGTAGTGGATACAGCATTATCTTATTTAATTAAACAAGCGAATGTTATCTTACGTAAAGATATCGTGAACTTCATCGAAATCTTAACGGAAAAAGCAAAAGAGCATAAATATACGGTAATGATGGGGCGTACTCACGGTGTACACGCTGAGCCGACAACTTTCGGTTTAAAACTTGCTTTATGGCGTGAAGAAATGAAACGTAACCTTGAACGTTTCGATACAGCCGCTCAAGTAATTGAAACAGGTAAAATTTCAGGTGCTGTTGGAACTTATGCAAATATTGATCCGTTTGTTGAACAATATGTTTGTGAAAAATTAGGCTTACAAGCTGCTCCAATCTCAACACAAACTTTACAACGTGACCGTCATGCACAGTACTTCTCAACATTAGCGTTAATTGCTACTTCTATTGAAAAATTTGCAACAGAAGTACGTGGTCTACAAAAATCAGAAACTCGTGAAGTTGAAGAAGGGTTTGCAAAAGGTCAAAAAGGATCATCTGCAATGCCACATAAACGTAACCCAATTGGTTCTGAAAATATGACAGGGATTGCTCGCTTAATGCGCGGATATATGCTAACTGCTTATGAAAATGTATCGTTATGGCATGAACGTGATATCTCACATTCATCTGCTGAACGTGTAATTATTCCAGATGCAACAATCGGATTAAATTATATGTTAAATCGTTTTGGCAATATTGTGAAAAACTTAACAGTATTCCCAGAGAATATGAAACGTAATATGGACCGTACTTTTGGTTTAATCTACTCACAACGTATTTTATTAGCATTAATCGATAAAGGACTATCTCGTGAAGAAGCGTATGATACAGTTCAACCACTTACAGCAATTAGCTGGGATGAACAAACGCAATTCCGTCCACTAGTTGAAGGAAATGAAAAAATCACTTCCCTATTATCGAAAGAAGAAATAGATGATGCTTTCGATTACAACTATCATATTAAAAATGTCGATATGATCTTTGATCGTCTTGGATTGAACAACTAAATAATTTTTGCAAGTAAACAATTGATCAAAATCATTCATCTCCCCTATTTGTGGGAGATGAATGAAAAATAATTGGAGGCACGCGTCATGAATAAAGGTCAGCTTTTATACGAAGGGAAAGCAAAACGTTTATATCAAACTGAACAAGAGGATATTTTGTTCGTAGAGTATAAGAACAGTGCTACTGCATTTAATGGTGAAAAAAAGGCAGAAATCGATGGTAAAGGTATACTAAATAACCGTATTTCGACAGTAATTTTCGAAAAATTAAGAAAGCAAGGTATTGATTCTCACTTTGTGGAACGAATCTCTGAAAATGAACAATTAGTTCGTAAAGTAGATATCATTCCAATCGAAGTAGTGGTTCGTAATATTGCTGCTGGTAGTCTGGCGAAACGACTTGGGTTTGAAGAAGGCACACCACTTAACAGAACAATTGTAGAGTTTTACTATAAAGATGATGCTTTAGGAGATCCGATTATAAATAATGATCATATTGACATACTAGGGATTGCTACGAAAGAAGAAGTCGAAACTCTATACGAACAAGGTTTAAAGGTTAATAGTGTACTTCAGCCAATCTTTGAGGAAGTCGGGGTTATTTTAGTAGACTTTAAGCTTGAATTTGGCCGTGATAAAGATGGAAATGTGTTACTGGCAGATGAAATTTCACCAGATACTTGCCGTCTTTGGGATGCAGAAACAAAACAAAAGCTTGATAAAGACGTGTTCCGACGTGATTTAGGTAGTTTAACGCAAGGTTATGAAATTGTACTTAATAGACTTGGAGGTAAATAGAGATGACTAAAGTTAAAATTTACGTTACATTACGCGAAAGTGTTCTTGACCCACAAGGTTCAGCTGTTCAAGGTTCATTAGTAAAAATGGGTTACAACGAAGTACAAGACATTCGTATCGGAAAATACTTAGAAGTTGTGATTGGCGATACAGAACGCAACCTTGATACATTAGTTAAAGAAATGTGTGAAAAGCTTCTTGCGAATACAGTCATTGAAGATTACCGCTATGAAGTCGAGGAGGCTAACTAATCATGAAATTCGCAGTACTTGTTTTCCCTGGATCAAATTGTGACGTTGATATGTATCATGCGATTAAAGATGAACTAGGTGAAGAAGTAGAATATGTTTGGCATGACGCAACAGATTTAAGCGGATTTGATGGCGTATTAGTACCAGGTGGTTTCTCCTACGGTGATTATTTACGTTGTGGCGCTATGGCAAATCAATCAAACGTAATGGCGGAAGTTAAAAAATTCGCTGAAGCAGGTAAACCAGTTCTTGGTGTATGTAACGGATTTCAAATTTTAACGGAAGCAGGCTTACTTCCAGGAGTATTACTTCGTAATAAAAACCTAAAATTCATGTGTCGTACAGTTGGTTTGAAAGTAGAAAACAACGATACATTATTTACAAATCAATATGAAGCTGGCGAAATTATTCAAATACCAATCGCACACGGAGAAGGTAATTATTTCTGTGACGAACAAACGCTAATCCAGTTAAAAACAAATAATCAAATTGTATTTACATATTCAGGTGAGAATCCAAACGGAAGTTTAGAAGACATTGCTGGTATCATAAATGAACAAGGAAATGTACTAGGCATGATGCCTCACCCAGAGCGAGCAGTCGATGCATTACTCGGCAGTGACGACGGTCTAAAATTATTTAAATCTATTGTGAAAATGTGGAGGGAATCACATGTCATCAGTTAGTTTAGAGCCAACTCAAGAGCAAATTAAAGAACAAAAACTTTATGCAAGTATGGGTATGTCAGATGAAGAATTTGCGTTGGTGGAAAAAATCTTAGGTCGTCTTCCAAACTGGACAGAAACAGGACTATTCTCGGTTATGTGGTCTGAACATTGTTCCTATAAAAATTCTAAACCAGTATTACGTAAGTTTCCAACTAAGGGTCCTCAGGTTTTACAAGGTCCTGGTGAAGGAGCTGGTATTGTTGATATCGGCGACGAGCAAGCAGTTGTTTTCAAAATGGAATCACATAACCATCCATCAGCAATTGAACCCTATCAAGGGGCAGCTACTGGTGTAGGTGGAATTATCCGTGACGTTTTCTCGATGGGTGCCCGTCCTATTGCCATGTTAAATTCCTTACGCTTCGGAGAATTACAATCTAAGCGCGGTAAATATTTATTTGAAGAGGTCGTTGCAGGAATTGCTGGTTACGGGAATTGTATCGGGATTCCAACAGTAGGTGGGGAAATTCAGTTTGACCCTTGTTATGAAGGAAATCCGCTTGTTAATGCAATGTGTGTGGGTTTAATTGACCATAAAGACATTCAACGTGGTATCGCAGCTGGTGTAGGTAACACAGTTATGTACGTTGGTGCTAAAACAGGTCGTGATGGTATTCATGGTGCAACATTCGCATCGGAAGAACTTTCAGAAGCTTCTGAAGAAAAGCGTCCAGCTGTACAAGTTGGAGATCCATTCATGGAAAAACTTTTACTTGAAGCTTGTTTAGAAGTAGTAAAGTCTGACGCTCTTGTGGGAATTCAAGATATGGGTGCTGCTGGTCTTACTTCTTCTTCTGCGGAAATGGCTTCAAAGGCTGGTTCTGGAGTAGAGATGAATTTAGACTTAGTGCCTCAACGTGAAACAGGAATGTCTGCATATGAAATGATGTTGTCTGAATCACAAGAACGTATGCTACTCGTTGTGAAAAAAGGTCGTGAAGATGAGATTAAAGCCATCTTCGATAAATACGGTTTAGATGCAGTATCAGTTGGTCGTGTGACAGATGATAAAATGCTTCGTCTATTCCATAATGGAGAAGTTGTTGCAGAAGTGCCAGCTGATGCACTTGCTGAAGACGCACCAGTTTACCATAAACCATCTAATGAACCAGCTTACTTTGCAGAATACCAATCTATTGAAAATAGCGAACCTGAAGTAGAGAACTATAAAGAAACATTAAAGGCATTACTTCAAGCTCCAACAATTGCATCAAAAGAGTGGGTTTATGATCAATATGATTACCAAGTACGTACGAATACAGTTGTTGCACCAGGTTCCGATGCGGCAGTATTACGTGTTCGTGGTACAAATAAAGGTCTTGCGATGACAACGGACTGTAACTCTCGTTATATTTTCTTAGATCCAGAAATGGGTGGGAAAATTGCAGTTGCAGAAGCTGCACGTAATATTGTTGCTTCTGGTGGTAAACCACTTGCAATTACAGACTGTTTGAACTTTGGAAATCCGGAAAAACCAGAAATCTTCTGGCAAATTGAAAAATCAGCGGATGGTATTTCAGCAGCATGTACGGCTCTTAATGCACCAGTTATTGGAGGGAACGTTTCCCTATATAACGAACGTTCTGGTGAAGCAGTTTACCCAACACCAACAATCGGCATGGTTGGTTTAGTAGAAGATTTAGCTCATGTTACAACTCAGCAAGTTAAAGCGGCTGGAGATGTTGTGTACTTAGTAGGTGATACAGCAACTGAGTTCGGTGGTTCGGAGCTACAAAAGCTTGTCTACGGCAAAATTTTTGGAAAAGCACCTTTCATTGATTTAGAAGTAGAAGCAAATCGCCAAGAAGCAATCTTAACTGCAATCCGTGAAGGGTTATTACAATCTGCACACGATGTTTCTGAAGGTGGTGTAGCAGTCGCTTTAGCTGAAAAGACTTTTGGCATAAATGGTTTAGGGGTTCATGTAACTTTAGATGGCTCTGCTGTTACGGCTTTATTTAGTGAATCTCAATCTCGCTTTATCGTTACGGTGAAAGAAGAAAATACCGTTGCATTTGAGAAGGTAATTCCAGAAGCACAAAAAATCGGTATTGTAACAGATGATTCGATTATTTCAATTAGCGGAGATACGGGCATTCTTTTAGAAGGTACAGTGGAGGAATTCCGTTCTGCTTGGAAAGGAGCTATCCCATGCTTGGTGAAATCAGAGGCTTAAACGAAGAATGTGGAGTTTTTGGTATCTGGGGACATCCCGATGCTGCTCAATTAAGCTATTATGGTTTACACGCACTTCAACACCGTGGTCAAGAAGGAGCTGGTATCGTCGCAACAGACGGTCAAGCTCTTCGTGTGGTGAAAGGTGAAGGACTTGTAAATGATGTATTTAACGAAAGTAACCTAAGTACTGTTAAAGGTTATGGGGCAATTGCTCATGTTCGATATACTACTGCTGGTGGTGGCGGAATTGAAAATGTACAACCATTATTATTCCGTTCCTCTACAGGTACTTTAGCCATCGCACATAACGGGAACCTAGTGAATGCTAATCATCTAAAACAACATTTAGAACGTTCAGGTAGTATTTTTCAATCTACTTCTGATACAGAAGTAGTTGTTCATTTGATTAAGAAAAGTAGAAAACCTGGCTTCCGTGCACAAGTAAAGGAATCTCTTTCATTATTAAAAGGTGCTTTTTCTTTCTTAATCATTACTAAAGAAGGAATGATGGTTGCACGTGATCGTAATGGATTACGTCCATTATCTCTTGGTAAATTAGGAGACGCCTATGTGGTCGCTTCAGAAACGTGTGCTTTTGATTTAATTGGTGCAGAGTTTATTCGCGAAGTAGAGCCTGGTGAATTATTAGTCATTACTGATAAAGGTATTGAAGAAGATCGTTTCGTTGAAATCGAAAAACGAGCAATGTGTGCCATGGAATATGTATACTTTGCACGCCCTGATTCAAACATCGATGAAATTAACATCCATACAGCACGTAAACGGATGGGGAAACAACTAGCAAAAGAGTGTATCGGCATTGAAGCTGATATTGTAACTGGGGTTCCGGACTCTTCCATTTCAGCAGCCATAGGTTTTTCTGAGGAAAGCGGTATTCCATATGAATTAGGATTAATTAAAAATCGCTATACAGGTCGTACTTTCATTCAACCTACACAAGAACTTCGTGAACGTGGAGTAAAAATGAAGCTTTCACCAGTTGTACAAGTTGTAAAAGGAAAACGTGTCATCATGGTAGATGATTCTATTGTACGTGGTACAACTTCACGTCGTATTGTAACGATGCTAAAAGAAGCTGGTGCTGCAGAAGTACATGTTGTTATATCATCCCCACCGATGAAAAATCCATGTTTCTATGGGATTGATATCTCAACGAGTGAGGAACTCATTGCCTCAAGTAAAAATGTAGAAGAAATTCGTGATGCAATCGGGGCAGACACATTAACATTCCTTTCTGCAGAAGGCCTAATTGAAGCGACGGCACGTGCATTTGATGATGAAAATCGTGGTCTTTGTATGGCTTGCTTTACAGGAGATTATCCAACAGAGATATTCCAAGATACAGTACTGCCGCATGAGAAGGAACTTCAACTACAACGATAAGGAGGACATTTAAGTGTCTAAAGCATATGAACAAGCGGGCGTTAATATAGAAGCAGGATACGAGGCAGTTACTCGTATGAAGTCCCATGTTGAACGAACAAATCGTTTAGGGGTAATGGGTACGTTTGGTGGCTTCGGGGGCATGTTTGACTTGTCCTCTTTAAACTTAAAAGAACCTGTTCTCATTTCAGGTACTGATGGTGTTGGAACAAAATTAAAGTTAGCATTTATGGTCGATAAGCACGATACAATTGGCGTGGACTGTGTGGCAATGTGTGTCAATGATATTGTTGCTCAAGGTGCTGAGCCACTTTACTTCTTAGATTATGTTGCAGTAGGAAAAGCTGAACCTGCAAAAATCGAACAAATCGTAAAAGGTGTTGCAGATGGTTGTGTGCAAGCAGGTAGTGCCTTAATTGGTGGCGAAACTGCTGAAATGCCCGGACTGTATGAAGAAGACGAATATGATTTAGCTGGATTTGCAGTAGGCGCTTGTGAAAAAGCAAATGTTGTGACTGGAGATAAAATTGCTGAAGGAGACATCTTGATTGGTCTTGCTTCAAGTGGTGTTCATTCAAATGGCTATTCACTAGTTCGTAAAATTGTTTTTGCGGATCATGGCTTCGCAGTTAACGAAGTGGTGGAAGGTTACGAAGACCTTGGACCAATTGGGGAAGCACTTCTTGTACCAACTAAAATCTACGCAAAACCAGTTCTAGAAATTTTAAAACAAGCAGAGATTCACGGTATGGCACATGTTACTGGTGGCGGTTTCTATGAAAATCTTCCACGTATGATGCCAAATGGATTAGCAACTGAAATTGATCTAGGCACATGGCCAGTATTACGTATCTTTGATTTCTTAAAAGACAAAGGTGCTTTAGAAGATAAGGATTTATATAACGTATTTAATATGGGAATTGGATTTGTGCTTTCTGTTCCAGCAAGTGAAGCAGATAAAGTAATTGCGATTGCTGAAGAAAATGGAGAAAAAGCATATAAAATAGGCCGTGTCATTAAAGGTGAAGGCGTATTATTTAATGGGAAAAATGATGGGAGCTTGAAGTAATGACAAATAAAATTGCCGTATTTGCTTCTGGAAGCGGTAGTAACTTTCAAGCAATCCAAGAAGCAATCGAGGAAGGTAAGCTTGATGCTCAAATTGAAATTGTCATTACAGATAAACCAAATGCCTACGTTGTAAAGCGAGCTGAACAGTTTGGAATTCCTGTATTTTCATTCGTTGCTAAGCTGTATGCATCCAAGTCACATTATGAACAAGAAATTATTGGTATACTTAAAAAGCATGAGGTTGAGTGGGTCATTCTTGCGGGGTACATGCGCTTAATCGGCAAAGACTTGCTATCTGCCTACTCGAATCATATTGTTAATATTCATCCCTCTTTATTACCTTCTTTCCCTGGTAAGGATGCTATTGGACAAGCTATGAATCATGGTGTAAAGATTACTGGGGTTACAGTCCATTTTGTTGATGAAGGGATGGATACAGGTCCCATACTTAGTCAAGCAGCAGTAGAAGTTGTGGAAGGAAATCGTGAAGCAACAGAAGAGAAAATCCATGCAGTTGAACACGAGCTTTATACAAGCACACTACAAAAGCTATTTAAAAATGAAATTAGATTAGTACATTAATATTAGGGCTCTATTGCGATAGAGTCCGAGTGTCACCTTAGATGGATGCGCTCACAAGGTAATACATAAATTCACTTACATAATTGGAGGTCTTTTTCGTGACGAAACGTGCACTTATTAGTGTTTCTAACAAAGATGGTATTTTAGAATTTGCAAAAGAATTAGTAGCTTTAGATTACGAGATTTTATCAACTGGTGGTACGAAAAAAATGTTACAAGATAACAATGTTCCAGTAACTGCTGTTGATGAAGTAACAAAGTTTCCTGAAATTTTGGATGGCCGTGTAAAAACATTAAATCCATTAATTCATGGAGGACTTTTAGGCAAATTTGATGACCCATCTCACCAAGCACAAATGAATGAACATGGTATCGAACCGATTGAAATTGTTTGTGTAAATCTATATCCGTTTGTAGAAACAATTTCAAAACCTAACGTAACATGGGATGACGCAATCGAGAATATTGATATCGGTGGCCCAACAATGTTACGTTCTGCAGCGAAAAACCATCAATATGTAACAGTAATTGTAGATTCAAAAGATTATACAAACGTTATTGAAGAATTAAAAAGTACTGGGTCAACTACTCTTGAAACGCGTAAACGTTTAGCAGCAAAAGTATTCCGTCATACAGCAGCTTATGATTCTTATATTTCAAACTATTTAACTGAAGAAGAGTTCCCAGAAAATTTAACAATGACATATGAGTTAAAACAAACTTTACGTTATGGTGAAAACCCTCATCAAAAAGCAGCTTTCTATCAAAAACGTTTAGGTTCTGACTTCTCTTTAGCTTATGCAACTCAATTGCATGGAAAAGAATTATCCTATAATAATATTCAAGATGGTAACGCTGCCTTACAAATTGTAAAAGAATTTGATATTCCAGCGGCTGTTGCAGTTAAACATATGAATCCATGTGGAGTAGGTACTGGTTCAAGTATCGAAGAAGCATTCGATAAAGCATACGAAGCGGATCCAACTTCTATTTTTGGTGGAATTATCGCATTGAACCGTGAAGTAGATGTGGCTACTGCTGAAAAATTAAGCAAGATCTTCTTAGAAATCATTATTGCTCCTTCGTTTACAGAAGATGCTTTAGCAATCTTAACGCAAAAGAAAAATATTCGCTTAATGACAATTAACTTCGATCAAGAGAACCAAGATAAGTTAAAAGTAGTTTCTGTTGAAGGTGGTTTATTAGTACAAGAAGATGATACGTTCGGATTTGCAGAAGCAGATGTGAAAGTAGTAACAGATCGCCAGCCTACAGAAGAAGAATGGGCAGCTTTAAAACTAGGGTGGGCAGTAGTTAAACATGTGAAATCAAACGCCATCGTAGTAACAGATACACAAATGACACTTGGTGTTGGTGCTGGTCAAATGAACCGTGTTGGCTCAGCTAAAATTGCACTTGAACAAGCTGGTAGTAAAGCGAACGGTGCAGCACTTGCATCTGATGCATTTTTCCCTATGAGTGACACAGTAGAAACAGCTGCTGCAGCGGGTATTAAAGCAATTATCCAACCAGGTGGCTCTATTAAGGACCAAGATTCTATCGATAAAGCTAACGAATATGGTATCGCTATGGTATTCACAGGAGTACGTCATTTTAAACACTAATTGCGAATAAATTGTAAATTGGCAAACGCTCGGCAATGAGCCGGGCGTTTTTTAGAACTGTATTTTTAAAATGTCAAAGATAACAAAATTATAAATAGAGGAGCCATTTAACATGAACATTCTAGTTATTGGTAGTGGTGGACGTGAACATGCTATTGCAAAGAAATTCAATGATTCTCCTTCTGTAAATAAGGTGTTTGTTGCACCTGGAAATGATGGGATGAAGCAGGTTGCTGAAGTAGTTGCTTTAGATGTAATGGACTTTGCAGGACTTGCTCAATTTGTAAAGGAAAATGAAATTGATCTTACATTTGTTGGACCTGAACAACCTCTAGCTGCAGGAATTGTTGACTTTTTCCAAGCAAGAGGTTTACAAATTTTTGGACCGACAAAAGCGGCAGCTCTAATTGAGGGTAGTAAATCCTATGCCAAAGAAATTATGAAGAAATATAACATTCCTACAGCAGCTTATGAAACGTTCACGGATGCATCAGAAGCTATTGCTTATGTTAAGGAACAAGGTGCCCCAATTGTTGTAAAGGCAGATGGATTAGCTGCTGGTAAAGGTGTTATCGTTGCCATGACTGAACAAGAAGCAATTGATGCTATTGATGATATGATTGGGAACCAACGTTTTGGCGAATCATCTTCTCGTGTAGTCGTTGAAGAGTTTTTAGATGGGGAAGAATTTTCTTTCATGTCATTCGTACATAAAGGACAAATTTACCCAATGGTAATTGCACAGGATCATAAACGTGCATATGATGGCGATAAAGGTCCAAACACAGGGGGAATGGGAGCGTATTCTCCAGTCCCACAAATTTCACAAGAATATATTTCAAGAGCCTATATTGAAATTGTTGAACCAACAGTGAAAGCAATGGAAGAAGAAGGAGTGTCATTCACTGGTATTCTTTATGCTGGATTAATTTTAACAAAGCAAGGTCCAAAAGTTATTGAGTTCAATGCACGCTTTGGTGATCCTGAAACTCAAGTAGTTCTTCCACGTATGGCTTCAGATTTTGGTCTATTTATGAAAGCACTTATGGAAGAAAAATATTTTGACTTACAGTGGTCTGACGAAGCAATGTTAGGTGTTGTTATTGCAGCAGATGGATATCCGGGCGACGTAGAGAAAGGTAATCCACTCCCAGACTTAACAACTTTATCTGAAAACTATGAGGTTTATCATGCAGGTACTAAAATCTCAAATGGGGAATTTGTAGGTAATGGTGGTCGTGTATTATTAGTAGCGGCAAAAGCTAATACATTAAAAGAAGCCCAAGAGAAAGTTTATAACGGCATAAATGAATACAAATGGGATAAATTCTTCTATCGTAAAGATATTGGTTGGAGAACTCTTCAATAATAAAATGGCAAGAGGAATGATTAACTCCTCTTGCCTAATTTATTTAATCGGACAAAGACAAAAATTAGTCAAATGTCCGTTGTTTTATTATTTTTTGTAATTAGTACCTGTTGCTCTTTTAACTGCTTGAGATGCAGTATTCTTCATCGACTCGTCTTGTGTTGCATTAGATACGATTTGTCCAATATCTGCAGCAGCTTTGTCAATATTGGTCGTACCTTTGGTATTAGTTGAAGAAGTATTTTTATGACTTTGTGAATGTTTATTACCGGAACCAGATGTTGTAGAAGAAGATCCATTGCCCCATTTATCTACATAAAACTCATTGTAGGCATTCATAATACTATCGCCATCTAAATACTCATCAAAAGTAGTTGCCACGGCTTCTTTTACATTGGAATTAATTAATGCTTTCATAGGACAATAAAGGAAAATACCTTCTGCCACTTTCATGGCACCCGCTGCTACGAAAAGTGTACCTAAACCACGGTTGCCTGATTCCTTTGCGAGATGAGCAATACCGCATGCTGTTAACCCAGTACCTAGTGCTAAACGGACAAAACCACTGCGTTCTGAAATATTCTCTTCCATGTAAAATCACTCCTTTTATTTAGTAAATTAATTCCAAATAAAGTACTTTAAATTAGAAAAATGCTGTGATACGATAAAAATCACTAGATTTTTCTAAATACTCAATAAATAATTGAACAATTTTTGAGCAAAGTTAGTATGTGCGTATAAAAAATGATTAACCAAAATAAATATTATAAGAAATAGAAGGGAGTGTTATTAATGTCAGAGACTACCTGGAAGATTCATGAAATACGAAAACAAGTGGCTGTTATTGACGGTCAACTTGCACCTTCAATGATTTTAAAAAATGCTCGCTTTCTACATAGTGTGCTAAAAAAATGGATAGTAGGTAATATTTGGATATTAAAGGATCGCATCGTATATGTTGGAGACGAAATGCCGACTGCAGATTTAACCCATACAGAAGTGATTGATTTAGATGGAAAAGTAGTTGTTCCAGGATATATTGAACCGCATGTACATCCAATGCAATTATACAATCCTTTTTCATTTGCGGAATTTGCTGCCCAAAGAGGAACTACCACATTTATTGCGGATAACATGACATTGGTCCTTTCATTATCAAATCAGAAAGCGTTTACATTTATGGACCAATTCAAAAAATTGCCATTTTCATTTTATTGGTGGACCCGTTTTGATGCACAAACAGAACTTCAGAATGAAGATGAAATATTTACAAATAAATCGGTTGTTGAATGGTTAGGACGGGATGATGTTCTACTTGGTGGAGAATTAACAGGATGGCCACGCTTAATACGTGGAGACGATTTAATGTTGCATTGGATTCAGGCAACAAAACTTAAAGGAAAAAAGGTAGAGGGACACTTTCCTGGTGCATCTGAAAAAACGATTGCTCGTATGAAGCTTTTTGGAGCTGATAGTGATCATGAAGCGATGACAGTAGAGGAAGTAGAAAAAAGGATTTTACATGGATTAGATGTAACATTACGTCATTCTTCGATTCGCCCAGATTTACCTGAATTATTAAAAGGTATATTAGAAAAGAGATTAGATATTTTTGATCATTTAATGATGACGACAGACGGTTCAACCCCTGCCTTCCATGAAGATGGTGTAATGGATAAATGCATTAGAATTGCATTAGAAGAAGGTGTTGCACCGATTGATGCATATAATATGGCATCCTACAATATTGCCAGATATTACAACAAAACACACTTACATGGCCTGATTGCTACAGGTCGGTTTGCTACATTGAATATCTTGGAAAACGAATTTTCCCCAAATCCAGAATCGGTGTTATCTAAAGGAGTCTGGTTAAAACGCAATCATCAGAAGGCAAATGCTTTTCCAAAAATTAATTGGAAAGATTTTAAGGATTTAACGATTCCTTATGATATCTCAGATGATGATTTTCAATTTTCAATGCCAATTGGTATTCATTTAATAAACGAGGTCATTACAAAACCGTACTCTATTAATCTACAATTTAGTAAAAAAGAGCTTCCGCTTGGAAAAGATGAGAGTTATTTAATATTAATTGATCGGCAAGGGAAATGGCGTGTAAATACAATGCTTAAAGGATTTGATACGAGCATAAAAGGTTTTGCTTCTTCCTATTCAAGCACAGGAGAAATAATCTTAATAGGAAAAAGCATAGAAGATATGAAGTTTGCATTTAATGAGTTAAAGAGATTAAATGGTGGAATTGTTCTAGTAGAAGATCAAAAAGTAGTTGTGTCAATCCCTCTTAAGATAGCTGGAAAGTTGTTTGACGGGGATGTAGAGCTGTTAATCGAACATGAAAAGCAACTGTCAAAAGCTTTAAAAGAAAGAGGATATAATCATTCAGATGCAATCTATACCTTATTCTTCTTACAATCCACGCATTTACCATATATTCGTATCACTCCTCAAGGTATGTATGATGTCATGAAAAAGAAAGTGATGTTGCCTGCTGTGATGCGCTAAAGGAGCGAAATTAATGCGTTTAAACAAAATGCTGACTATACTTACTTGTTCACTTGTATTAGTTGGATGTGGAGACAAAGAAAATGAAATAAGTACTGATCATGATGAAGAATTAATACCTGTAACCGAAGAGGTTGACTTACCATATGTGATACCTTTCACAGGTGAAAACATGGCTAATGAAATCACAACACGTCCTATTCTAGCAACAATTAATAATCATCCCGTAGCGCGACCACAGTCAGGAATAGTGTCTGCTGATGTCATTTATGAGATGTTAGCAGAAGGAGAAATTACAAGATTGTTAGCATTGTATCAATCTGAAATTCCTGAGAAAATTGGACCTATCCGTAGTGCTAGGGACTATTTTATTGAGATAGCTGAGGGGCTTGATGCATTTTATATTGCCCATGGTTATAGTCCCGAAGCACAGCAACTATTAATGAATCACGTTATTGATAATGTAAACGGAATGCAATATGACGGAATTTTGTTCGAGCGTTCTTCTGATCGTGTTGCACCACATAACTCTTATTTTTCAGGTGAAAAAATTGAAGCTGCTGCAGAAAAAGTGAACGCTTCACTTCTTTATCAGAAAAAAGTATCTTATCCTTTTTATAAAGAGGATGAAAGTGTTAAAATAGGTACTGAGGCTAAATCCGTAGCTGTTAGTTATGGTAAGAATGAATCTTACAATAGCTTATATACGTTTGATCAAAATAGTAATACTTATACACGACATTCAGGAAATGTTGTGACAATCGATTATTTAACGAATGAGCCAATAGTGCTTTCGAATGTCTTATTTTTTGAAATGAGTCATTCCATTATAGATAGTGAAGGTCGTCGCGAAATTGATTTGACTTCTGGAGGTAAGGCATTTCTGTTCCAGCATGGTGTTATGCGAGAAGTACGTTGGGAAAATAGTGATGGCCTACTCCAAGCCGTAGAAGAAGACGGTAGTGAAGTGAAACTAGTTCCAGGGAAAACTTGGATACATTTTGTTCCTACAAATCCAGGGATTACTACATCGGTAAAATATTCGTAGCAAATGCGAGAGGATGAAATATACATGCAAATCGATAAAATTCGTGGGCATCAAACCGATCAATTATTCAAAGCTGTATTAGAATTAAAAAATTTAGAAGAGTGTTATAAGTTTTTTGATGACTTATGTACAATTAGCGAAATTCAATCGTTAGCACAACGTTTCGAAGTTGCCCATTTATTACGTTTAAAGAAAACGTATGAATCAATAAAAAAAGAAACAGGTGCTTCAACTGCTACAATTTCGCGGGTTCGCCGTTGTTTTGATTACGGGAATGACACATATGATGAAATGTTGGGCCGTCTTTATCCAGACGAAAAACCTTTCCAAGCATCAAAATAACGAAAAAATATACTATCAAAATAGGCTGTTTAGTTAGTCGTAACAACAAGACTTGCTAAACGGCCTTTTATCTTTCATCATAATTTAGAGTAAGAATTAGAAATCTTATAAATGGGATAGATTTAGAAGAATGAAAACTTTTTCGCTTTAGAGTAGTTTACGTTATACTTGTAAGCGAATATTGATACTTAAAACTATATATTTTGCATTGTAAGGTGGAAAGTGACGAATGGATTATAGAAATTGGCGACATGTGTTCAAAATTGACCCTGCAAAAGAGATATCAGATGAAGCGTTAGAAAAAGTATGTGAATCTGGTACAGATGTCATCTTAGTAGGTGGAACAGATAATGTAACAATCGATAATGTAATTGATATTTTACTACGTGTTAGACGTTATTCAGTCCCAGTAGCATTAGAAATCTCAAATGTAGAGTCAATACTAGCAGGATTTGATTATTATTTTATCCCAAGTGTATTAAATAGTCGTGATACTAAATGGGTGAAAGACTTGCACCATGAAGCAATAAAAGAGTACGGGGATATATTAGTGTGGGACGAACTGGTTGCAGAAGGTTACTGTGTCTTAAATCCAGAGTGTAAGGTGGCACAAGTAACTGATGCCAATACGGATTTATCTAAAGACGATGTAATTGCTTATGCTCGTTTAGCTGAAAATTATTTTAAATTACCTATTTTTTATATGGAATATAGTGGAACATACGGTGATAAGGATATTGTCGCAGCAGTTAATGAGGTATTAAATGAGACTCGCCTTTTCTATGGTGGAGGTATTACGAGCCCAGAGCAGGCAGCTGAAATGGCTCGATTAGCTAATACAGTGATTGTTGGCAATATCATTTATGATAATTTGAAGGAAGCCTTAAAAACAGTTGAGGCAGTTAAAAAAGCTACAATATAAGTTTCACAAGTTGAGATAATTTCGTTATAATAAAGAGAGAACAAGTGTTTGTATAAAGGCGGTGCATCATGGAACAAATAACGAAAAACTTACTTAATGGCATGAATCCACAACAAGCTGAGGCTGTAAAAACGACAGATGGACCACTTCTAATCATGGCGGGTGCTGGATCTGGGAAAACGCGTGTTTTAACACATCGAATTGCTTATTTAGTTGTGGAAAAAGAAGTTTACCCGTCTAAAATATTAGCCATAACGTTTACAAATAAAGCGGCACGAGAAATGCGTGAGCGTATTGATAATCTACTTGGCAACGGTACGACAGAAAGTATGTGGGTTTCTACATTTCACTCAATGTGTGTCCGCATTTTAAGACGGAATATTGACCGGATTGGTATTTCAAAAAACTTTTCTATTTTAGATTCTAGTGATCAGTTATCTGTCGTGAAGAATGTATTAAAAGAATTGAATATTGACTCAAAACGATTTGAACCAAGAGCCATATTAAATGCCATAAGTTCTGCGAAAAATGAGTGTATTACTTCAGATATGTATAAGGCCAATAGTAATGATAACAACCCATACGAAAAGGTTATTTCACAAGTATACGAAGGTTATGAAAAAAGACTCCGTCGAAATCAGTCGCTCGATTTTGATGATTTAATCATGACAACGATTACTCTTTTTGAACGAGTACCAGAGGTGTTGGAGTTCTATCAAAATAAATTCCAATATATTCATGTGGATGAATATCAAGATACGAACCATTCTCAATATAAACTTGTACAACTACTTGCAAAGAAATTTAAAAATATTTGTGTTGTAGGGGACTCTGATCAGTCAATTTATCGTTGGCGTGGAGCCGATATTAGCAATATCTTATCTTTTGAAAAAGACTATCCAAATGCGAAAGCCATCCTACTTGAGCAAAATTACCGCTCAACAAAACGAATTCTCCAAGCGGCAAATGATGTGATTGAACATAATGAAAGTCGCTACCCGAAAAAACTACGTACGGAAAATTTGGAGGGGGAGAAACTTGTATTATATAAAGCTTCGAACGAACAAGATGAGGCACAGTTTGTAGTACAAACGATTCAAAAACTGATGCAGCAGGAAAATCGAACATTGGATGATTTTGCTATCCTTTATCGTACAAATGCTCAATCACGTGTAATGGAGGAAGTACTCGTAAAATCAAATATGAGTTACCAAATTGTAGGCGGTACAAAGTTCTATGATCGTAAGGAGATTAAAGACTTACTAGCTTATTTACGTTTAATTTCGAATAATGATGATGACCTATCTTTAGCGCGGATTATTAACGAACCGAAACGTAGTATTGGTGCCACTTCTTTTGAAAAAATTGCCTCATATGCGATTGGACAAGATCGTTCTATTTTTGATGCCATGAAAGAAGTTCTGTTCATGGGAATAACAGGTAGAGCAGCAAGCAGTGTAGAGAAATTCCACAAGCTAATTGAGGACTTCACTAAAATGCAAGAATACTTGTCAGTAACAGAGCTAGTCGAGCAAGTAATAGAGAAGTCTGGATATCGAGCAATGCTTGAAAATGAAAAAACTATTGAAGCCCAAAGTCGATTAGAAAACATTGAAGAGTTTTTATCCGTTACAAAAGCATTTGAAGAACGTAGCGATGATAAATCGTTAATAGCCTTTTTAACGGACCTTAGTCTAATCGCAGACATTGATTCTTTAGATAAAGAAGATACATCTAAAGGAAGTATCATTCTAATGACAATGCACTCCGCAAAAGGATTAGAATTCCCAGTAGTATTCATTATTGGAATGGAGGAAAACATATTCCCACACTCCCGTTCATTAGATGATGCTGCCGAAATGGAAGAAGAACGTCGACTAGCTTATGTAGGAATTACCCGTGCTGAACAAAGACTTTATTTAACTTGTGCTGGTTCTCGCACATTGTATGGACGATCTAGTTACAATAGGCCTTCTCGATTCCTGCAAGAAATTTCAGATGACATAATTGAGCAAATTTCAAAATCAGGTAACCGGTTTGAGGAAGATCAATTGCCATTTGGTGCAGGTAGAGGTCGAATACAAAGTCAGAGACGTCGGACAATCGGAAATGTTCAATCGAAACCACAAATTGCAAGTCTTCAATCTACAGGTGGTAACCAAATGGAATGGAAAGCTGGGGACAAAGCAGTTCATGGTAAATGGGGGACTGGTACAGTAGTGAGCGTTAAGGGAGAAGGGGATGGCCTTGAACTGGATATAGCATTCCCTAATGTTGGCATTAAACGCTTATTAGCTAAATTTGCTCCTATAACAAAAGGATAGAGATATTTTTGCGAAGACAACGGTTTACTATATAAGTGTATATTTTAATGATGGAGGAATAACATGAACGAAATTGAAAAACGAGTTGCCGAGTTAAATAAACTGCTTCATGAGTATGGGCATGCATACCATGTGTTGGACAAGCCACTGGTTCCAGATGCTGTCTATGATCAGCTTTTACATGAATTAATCGCTCTTGAAAAAGAGAATCCATCATTAATTTATCCTGATTCTCCCACAGGGCGTGTCGGGGGCACTCCGCTTCAAGGTTTTAAAAAGGTAACGCACACTTATCCTATGCTGAGTTTATCCAATGCTTTTGATGAAGAAGATTTAAGAGATTTTGATCGAAAAATTCGCCAAGCAATTGGAAATGATTTTACCTATGTTTGTGAATTGAAAATTGATGGGTTAGCTATTTCGTTACGATATGAAAACGGTCTGTTCGTACAAGGTGCTACTCGAGGAGATGGGACTGTAGGGGAAGATATTACAGCGAATCTGAAAACAATTGGTGCTATTCCTCTTCGTTTGAAAGAACCTGTAACGATTGAAGTTCGTGGTGAAGCGTATATGCCAAAAAGATCCTTCGAAGCCTTAAATAATTCACGTATAGAAAAAGGCGAAGAACTTTTTGCTAACCCGCGTAACGCTGCTGCAGGTTCTCTTCGTCAACTTGATCCTAAAATTGCTGCTAGCAGAAATCTTTCTACCTTTATTTATGCGATTGGTGGAGATGGAGAAGCATATGGCATTGATTCTCATGCAGAAATGCTCGATTATTTGGAAACGTTAGGTTTTCCATCGAATAAAGAGCGTGAGTTTTGTGAAACTATTGATGATGTATTGACGTTCATTAATAAGTGGACGGAGAATCGCCCGAATTTACCTTATGAAATCGATGGAATTGTAGTGAAAGTAAATCGCTATGCCCATCAAGATGAACTTGGATTTACAGCAAAAAGCCCACGTTGGGCCATTGCTTACAAATTCCCTGCAGAAGAAGCTATAACGACAATTGTTGATATTGATTTAACAGTAGGGCGTACGGGAGTAATTACACCAACTGCTATTTTAAATCCTGTGCTAGTAGCTGGTTCCACTGTAGGAAGAGCTTCACTTCATAACGAGGACCTAATTCGTGGAAAAGATATTCGTATTGGAGATACGGTCATTATCCACAAAGCTGGCGACATTATTCCAGAAGTTGTTGGGGTTATTTTAGAACAGCGCTCAGAAGATTCTGTTCCATTTGAAATGCCTACAGATTGTCCTGCATGTGGAAGTGAGGTAGTTCGTATCGAAGGAGAAGTGGCACTACGTTGTGTAAATCCTACATGTCCTGCTCAAATTGCAGAAGGGATTAAGCACTTTGTTTCTCGTAATGCGATGAATATAGATGGATTAGGAGAAAAGGTAGTTGAACAGTTACTTCGTGCAGAATATATTCGAGATGTTGCGGATTTATATCATCTCGATAAAGAACAACTTGTGAAACTAGAGAGAATGGGTGAGAAATCCGCAACAAATCTAGTTGAAGCAATTGAGCGTTCAAAAGAGAATTCTTTAGAAAGATTACTATTTGGCCTAGGAATTCGTCATGTTGGGGAAAAAGCAGCGAAATTATTGGCAGAACAATTTGAATCAATGGATGCCCTAATGCTTGCAAAAGAAGGAGACATCACTGCAGTTTATGAAATTGGAGATAAAATGGCTGATTCTATTGTGACGTATTTCTCAAGTGATGAAGTGAAGGTATTGGTTAATCGACTAAAAGAAGTTGGCGTCAACATGATGTATAAAGGGAAGAAAGTACAGGTTGAAGTTGGAGTCAATCCATTTGCAGGGAAGACGATTGTACTAACGGGTAAATTATCTCAATTGACACGGAATGAAGCAAAGGCGAAAATAGAAGAGTTGGGCGGAACCGTAACAGGTAGTGTTAGTAAAAAGACAGACCTGGTAATTGCAGGCGAAGATGCTGGTTCAAAGCTTACAAAAGCAAATGAACTTGGTATTGAAGTTTGGGACGAAGGTCGCCTAGTTGAACAATTACAACAGTAAAGGAGTTTCAAACGATGAACCGATTTCGCTGGATTCCGGCGGTGGTCGTGGTGGCAATGCTAGCAGGTTGTGTGCCTTCCATTAAAGAAGATACAGAAGTGTTAAAAGATACAGATGAAACTGAAAGCGAAGTTGAAACGACAATCATCCCAAGTATGCAATTAAATGATAGTTATTATAGAACGCTAGTACCTTATAAAGAAAGTGCTAGCCGTGGATTAGTCGTGTCAAATTTATATACAAAATATGACATCAAAGAAGTTGAAGAAGGTTTAATGCGACTTTCACAAAATGTATATGATACGGATAATTATTACTTCCAAGAAGGACAATATTTAGATTCTGAAACGGTTAGTAACTGGCTGGCAAGAAGTAACCAAAATGTAGATGAACCAGAAGAGATGCGCGGGTTAAATCCTGCTGATGTGGATGCAAGTGGAAATACGTTAGATCCGGAAGTAAAGGCGAAACAAGCACCCATCTTTTTAGCTCATATCGTTGAACAAAATTATCTTGTTAAAACAGATGACAATAAAGTCAAACTTGGTGGTATTTCAATCGGACTTGCATTGAATTCTAAATATTATTATCAAAAAGAACAATATGGAGATACATTTGAAGAAACGATTCCGGTTGCAGAACTTGAAAAAAACGGGAAAGAGATTGCTAAAGAAGTCATTTCTCGATTGCGTCAACGTCCTGAGCTTCAAGATGTGCCCATTGTTGTAGGGTTATTTAAACAAGAAGCGCGTAACTCTATTGTTCCAGGATCTTATTTTGCATATAGTATTTCCGATAAAGGAAAAAGTGATTTAGGAGATTGGCAATCTATCAATGAGAAATATGTTACTTTCCCAATGTCTTTACCTGATGAGCTTTATCGTAGTGTAAATACAAGCTTCCAAAACTTTAAACAAGATGTAGATAAGTATTTCTCGAATTATACAAGTGTTATCGGAAAAGGGTTCTACCAAAACGATACACTTCGTAAACTTTCGATTGAAGTGCCAATCCAATTTTATGGGACAACCGAAATCATTGGATTTACACAGTATTTATCAGGGGTTATCATGCAACAGCTACCTCTTGATGTAGATATTGAAGTAAGTATCACATCTATTAACGGCGCTGAGGCACTAATTATAAAAGAAGCCAATGAACAAGAACCTTTCGTTCATATCTATAATAACTAAAGAGGGTGGGACAAAACCCACCTCTTACTAAAAATAGCCGCTGGCATTTTACGAATGTGAAATGTCAGCGGCTATTTTTTTTGCATCAAAAAAGGACACTTTCTGATAAAATTTAAGTATCT
>Ga0182747_1000733_pt1 | contig 28548 bp, 26 predicted proteins | sample eDN3rd30CBELigBY_FD_128526 | JGI IMG/M metagenome (GOLD analysis project Ga0182747, IMG submission 128526) | Enriched backyard soil microbial communities from Emeryville, California, USA - eDNA 3rd pass 30_C BE-Lig BY (version 2) (version 2) | ecosystem: Environmental > Terrestrial > Soil >... | reverse complement strand
GCTCACATATTCACGGCCTCCAAGGCCGAGTGGTTCGAGATCAACGATTCACTGCCACAGTTCCCGCAGCGACCGGAGTGATCGTTCGAGCTGGCCTCCAGCGGAGCCGACCTCGCACCTGGCAGACTCATCCGTCTGCCAGGCCGCATCAAAATAATTCTTTTGCGAATGCGCTGTGCAGCTGACCGCGCGGCATTCACGGCATGACCGGCGGCCGATACTCCAGCGTCAGCCCGAACAGCCATAGCAGGAACAGCACCAGCGGCACGTGCGCGACGAACTGCACGATGGTGAAGCCAACCACGTCGCGCGCCTTCAGGCCCAGAATGCCCAGTAGCGGCAACATCCAGAACGGATTGATCAGGTTGGGCAGCGCCTCGGCGGCGTTGTAGACCTGTACCGCCCAACCCAGGTGCACGTGCAGATCGTTGGCCGCCTGCATCACGTACGGCGCTTCGATGATCCACTTGCCGCCGCCGGAAGGAATGAAGAAGCCGAGCACAGCGGAGTAGACGCCCATGACGACTGGGAAGCTCTCGCGCGAAGCGGCTTCCGTGAAGAATATGGACAAGTGATGCGCGATGCTGACGCCGTCGCTACCGTTAGCGCCGGTAATGATGGCGGCGATGCCGCCATACAGCGGAAACTGGATCAGTACACCCGTAATACTCGGCACGCCGCGAGCCACCGCATCCAGGAACACGCGTGGCCGCCAGCACAGCAGCAGCCCCAGCATCAGGAACAGGAAGTTGTAGGTGTTGAGATTGGAGATCGCCAGGGTCGCGCCCTTGGTCGAAAACTCGTGCACCAGCCAGGTCGCACCGAGCGCTGCAATCAGCACGTTCAGCAGCGGACTGTACTCCAGCCATTCGCCAGGCCGCGTGCGTTTGGAAACAGACGCCTGCACGAAATCGGTGTCGATGCCGAGGTCTCGCGCGGTACGCGAGCGCGACGCATGCGGCGCGGTCAACCATGCGATCCAGAGCGTCACGACGATCAGGACCGCCGTCAGCGCGAGCGACTGCCACAGAAAGATGGTGCCGCTGAAAGGAATGACGCCGGTAATGGCAAGCAGCGACGGCGGCATGCTCGCCGGATTCGCCTGCAACTGTGCTGCCGAAGACGACAGACCGAGCGCCCATACCGAGCCCATGCCCAGATAGGCCGCAGCGCCGGCGGCGCGATAGTCCATCTCCAGATCTTCGCGGCGCCCCATGGCACGCACCAGCAAACTGCCAACGATAGAGCTCAGCCCCCAGTGGACCAGCGACAGCATCATGCTGATCAAGGCGACCCAGCAAATCGCGCGGCGTCCGGTCCGCGGTACTGCCGCCAGCCGATCGATCAACCGCGCGACCGGCGGCGAACTCGCCACCACGTAGCCACCGATGATGATGAAGCTCATCTGCATGGTGAAGGGGATGAGGCTCCAGAAGCCGTCACCGAATGCCTTGGCTGTCGCTACCGGCCCAGCGCCCAACGCCAGCGCCGCCACGGCCACGATGACCACGGCCAGCGCCGCGAAAACGTAAGCGTCGGGAATCCAGCGTTCCGACCAGGCGCAGCTGCGCAGAGCGATGCGTTCGAGGCGGGACGGGGCGGTCTCTTTCATGACGGCAGCTTGTTCTTGTCGGGGCGATGAGCGGGGCCAAGGGTACCGCAACTGGACCCAATCGTAGCCGCGCACTGGCACTACGTCGGCGACTTGCTGCTGGACAATGACAACGACGAACTGCTGATCAACCTGGCAACGGTGGGAATTTTTCTGTGCGCCACGGTTGCCCTCATCCCGGCGCGCCTGCTGGATCGCGCGGCAGCCGCTCGCATGCGCAATCCATAGTTCATTGCGAGGCAGGCGCTGCGTTCACCTGGGCTCCTTGCCTTGATCGGCCGCGCTCTTTCGACTCAACAATGTCTTGCGCGCCTGCTGCGCCAGCATTTCGTAACGCGCCCGGATCTCGTCCAGTTCAGCCTCTTCCAGATCCTCCAGATCGAGCATGCTGTTCTGCGCACCCTTCATGGCGCGGATCAGCTCGTCCAGCTTGACCTGGGTCGCCTCGGAGTCGCGGTTCTGGGTGTTCTGAATCAGGAACACCATCAGGAAAGTGATGATCGTGGTGGAGGTGTTCACCACCAGCTGCCAGGTATCGCTGAAACCGAACAGCGGCCCGCTCAGCGCCCAGACCAGGATGAGAAGCGACGCCAGCAGGAAGGCCGCGGGCCGGCCGGCCAACCGTGCGCTCGCCTTGGCGAACCGGGTGAAGGGTTTGATGGGTTGCATGGTGCCGCCTTTGTCTGCCTGGATGCGTCATCAACGTGCATGCGTCGTCCGGGTTTCCGTGAAATCACTACGCGACGCATCATTCCGGCACCGTATTTACCGGTCTTTGCGCGGCACGCGGCAGGCGTAAGCTCTTGGCTTCGCGCGGACCTCGATCCGCCCCACGAGTTCATCCCCGGTAACTCAAGCCGCGAAGAGCCGGCCGTCGGGCTCTTTGCTTTTTTCGGGAGAGCGCCATGAAAGTCCGAGATGCCATGACCCGCGATGTCCGCCTGGTGCGGCCTGAGCAGAGCCTGCAAGACGCCGCCCGTCTGATGGCCGAACTGGATATCGGCTGCCTGCCCGTGGAAGAGAACGATCGGATGGTCGGCATGATCACCGATCGCGACATCGCCGTAAGGGCAGTGGCCGAAGGCCGCAACCCACAGACGCCGGTGAGCGAAGTGATGAGCCGCGACGTGAAGTACTGCTACGACGATCAATCCGTCGAGGAAGTCACCCGCAACATGGCCGACATCCGCGTACGCCGCCTGCCGGTGGTGAATCGCAACAAGCGCCTGGTCGGCATTCTGGCGCTCGGCGACTTGGCCATCGAAGAAACCGCGCAGGATGGGGCCGGTGAAGCCCTTTGCGGCATATCACGCCCGGGCGGCGAGCACTCGCAGTCGGCGCAGCGTCATTGACCTCGAAGGCACCGCGTCATCTCTGATGGAAGAGTCGGACAGCAGACCGGAAGGCGCGGCTGCTCTGCCCGGAGTCGACTGCCTGGCGTGATCTCGCAGGAGCGAGGCGGCGGCATGAATCCGCCGCCCGCTTTAGATCGATCATTTCGGCGGCTTGTACGGGTTCGGATCTTCCTGGGCATGGAAGTCGTGCAAGGTGTCCATGGCCGCCTTGGCCGCGGGCCGTTCGAGCTCCTGCTTCGGGTAGGCATTGGCCAGATCGACCGTCGCTTCGTAGCCGCCCGCCCCTTGAACGAACAGGATATGCGCCGGCTTGCCGCCGACCACGTGGACCTTGTGCGGCGTGTTGGCGGGCACATAGACCACGTCACCGGTCTGCATCACGTGGGTCTCGCCACCGACCGTCCACTCGATCGAACCACCCAGCAGGTAGAACACTTCCCAGTGCCGTTTGTGGTGGTGCAGCCGCACGTTGAAGTCGGCCGGCCAGGTTTCGTCCTGGATGGTGAAGCGACCCTCGCTGTCATCGCCGGAGAGCACGATCCTCGAACTGACGTTGCCGCTGCTGTTGACGGCGGTGCGGGTCTTGTCGCGCAGCGCGAAATGCTGAAGGCCGCGATGCGGTGCGGCACCCGCGGCAACGGATGGCACCGCAGTGTCGTCCGGCAGCTGGTTGAAGTCGCCGAGCTTCTGCGCGAACGCCTTTGCGACCGGCGTATCCAGCTCCTGCTTGCTGAACTGCCGCATGATTTCGCTCTGGTCCTCATAGCCGCCCGGAGTGAACATGAACAGCGTATGCATCGGCTTGCCGCCGACCACACGGACCTTGTGCGGCGTGTTCGGCGGAATGTAGACGAGTTCGCCAGGGCCCACCACGTGGGTCTCGCCGCCCACCGTCCATTCGACCTCGCCATCGACGATGTAGAAAACCTCGGCATGCCGCTTGTGGAAATGCAGCGGCACGTTGAATTTGGGGTCCCACACTTCGTCCTGCAGCGTGAACGCCCCTTCGGTCATGTCGCCGGTCAGCGGCACCGTCGAGTCCACGGTGGGACTGCCCGCCTGCAGATTGGCAGCATTGGTCTGTTTCGCGCTGTCCTTCTTGAGATGGAAATGATGTGCGCCGCGCACCGGCGCCTGCGCGCCGAGAACGGTAAATGGAGCAGACGCGGCAATGACCAGAATGGCGAGACTGGCGGCGGCTGACGCCCTGGAACTCAAGAACATCGTGCTGTACCCGGTGACTGAAGGACGGCCGATCCTAGGACAGCACCGCCGCGCCGGATCGACTGACAGCGAACTAACTGTCCACCGCATGGGCACGCCTGCGGCGGCTCGACCTCATTGGCCTGGCGGTGGCTGCCACAGTTCCACCTTGTTGCCTTCCGGATCCATGACCCAGCCGAACTTGCCGTACTCGGAATCGTCGGTCTTCTCCAGAACCTGGCACCCCTCGTTTCGGAGCGTCTGCAGCAGGCAAGCCAAGTCGTCCACCCGGTAATTCACCATGAAGGGTGCCGTGCTTGGGGCGAAATGGTTGCTGTCCGCCGAACCGATGGACCAGGTGGTCGTGCCTTGCGTCGGATGGCCCGAGCTGTCCGTCCAGGTAAAGGCCGCGCCTCCCCATTCCTGCACATCAATGCCCAGATGCCGCTGGTACCAGGCACGCAGGGCAGCAGGATCTCTGGCGTTGAAGAAGATGCCGCCGATGCCGGTGACTCGCTTCATGTCAGCCTCCAAGACGAAGGGCGTTAATGTCGGGTTCCGGGGCCGTCCGCATCAATCGGCGCTTGCCACCATGCGCTTGGACTGCCCGATCATCCAGGCGATGCCCACGCCACCGGCCCAGTAGCTGCGGCTGCGCACCAGAGGGCTGTCTTCGAAGACCGCGCCGGACAAGGTGTCGTAGCGAAGATAGGCGCCGACCCAGTAGCCGGAGAATCGCTTCGACAACGACGTGAGCACGTGCATGCCCGAATAGCCGCCGTCGGCTTGGTACGCCGTACGTTCGGCCGTAGCAAACCGCGGCGCCACCGAGTAGAAATAATCGTGAAATTTACGATCGGCGACGATCGGGCCGGCGCCGAAACCGAAATCCCAGCCTCGATGGCCGATGTCCTGGAAGTCGACGTTCAGGCGCGGCGAGAACACCCAGCCGATGGATTGCGGGGAACTTTCGACGGTGATCGGCGCGCGTACCGGCATCACCAGGTCGAGCTTCACGTTCTCGCTCGCCGAACGCCACAGGTGCAGATCCAGCGACGGGCCGATCTCGATGGTCGGCTTCAGGTCCGGCATGCCACGGCGCGCTGCATTGTCGTCGCTGTTCACCGGGATAGTGGCATTGAGACTGATGTTGAACTCGACGTACCTGCGATTGAACAGCTCGCCACGCACGCCATCGCGGTCAGCCTTGAAGAAATCGCCGCGATACACGAAGTACGGTACGGGCACCGGATAGACCTGCGACTCATCCGATCCACGATAGTCCGGAAAGCGCAACGCGCCGATACCGAGGCCCGCCTCCCAAAGCGGTTTCTCTTCGGCCGCTGCCGGCCGCACCGCCAGCAACGCGGCAGCGATGAAGATGGCGTTCGCAATAGATATGCGGACAGGACGCCGACTGCTCACAGCAGGGCCTCGATGTCGGACGCCAGTTTCTCCGGTTTGGTGGCTGGCGCGTAACGCGCCTTCACGGTGCCGCTGCGATCCAGCAGAAACTTGGTGAAATTCCATTTGATGCGCTTGCTGCCGAGCAGCCCGGGCGCCGCATCCTTGAGCCAGCGATACAACCGGTGCGCGTCCGCGCCGTTCACTTCGATTTTCGCGAACATCGGAAAGCTCACACCGTAATTCTTCTGGCAGAACGCACCGATCTCCTCGGCCGAGCCGGGCTCCTGCTCGCCGAACTGGTTGCACGGGAAGCCGAGCACCACCAGTCCACGGTCGCGATAACGCCGGTAGAGATCCTCGAGGCCCTGGTACTGTGGTGTAAAGCCGCACTTGCTCGCGGTGTTCACGATGAGCAGTGCCTTGCCGGCATAGTCGCGCAGGTGGACCTGCCTGCCGTCGAGGGAGGTGGCATCGAAGTCATAGACCGTCGTCATGAGCGTCTCTGGATTCACGAATCCGGTAGGCGGATGCGGATTCTCCACCCGCCGGCACGCACACTCAATGACGCTTCGCAAAAACGATGCAGTTTGCTGCTGCCACGACTTCAGGCCGCACGGCCATTCATCTCCCGCGATAGTTCACCACGGCCTTCAGGTACTGATAGTAGAAATCCACCGCGCGATTGAAGGAAGTCACTGCGATTCGCTCGTCCTGACCATGCGCGCGCAGGTCGCTGCGCTCGATGGCTTCGCCGCCGATGACATACGTGGGCAACCCCGCAGCGCTGGTGTAGACACCATCGGTTGCCCCTGCAGACATCGAGGTCATCACCGGCGCGCCCGGCCACATCTTCGCCCCCAGCTTCTTCAGCGGCTCGATCACTTCGGGGCGCGGCGGTGGCGGCTGGAATCCCGCTTGCTCTGGCGCCGTATCGCGGATCGCGCCGCCGGTAGCGACGTAGCGAACCGTGATGCGCGGATCGTTCAGCGCCTTGATCAGCGTCTGTCGGACTTCCTCCGGCGAATGGCCGGGCAGGATGCGGCAGTTCACGTTGGCGCGTGCCTTCTGCGGCAGAGCGTTGTTGGCGTGACCAGCTTCCAGGCGCGTGGCTACGCAGGTGGTGTGCGTGGTCGAATGATCGATGGCGTCCTTCGAGATGCGCTCGATCGCAGCAGGGTCTGGCGGTGTTGCAAGCATTCCGCGCAGGTCGGCCGCACGCTGGCCTTCGGCTTTCTGCGCGATCTGCTCATAGTAGGCACGCGTGACGTTGTTCAGCTCGAACGGAAATTCATAGGCCGCGAGCCGCATCAAACCCTCGGCCAGTGCATAGATTGCGTTGTCCGGCACCGGCAGCGAGCTGTGGCCACCGGGATTGGTGGTCGAAACATCGTAATCGGCGTACACCTTCTCCGAGGCTGTCACCTCGATCTGCACCGGCTTGCCGTTCTCCAGCAGCACGCCGCCACCGTCGTGATTCAGCACGAAATCGGCATCGACCCGCGCGCGCTGATGTTCGAGCAGCCAGTCGACGCCGTTGGCATCGCCGCCTTCCTCATCGGCGGTCAGCGCCAGGATGATGTCGCGGTCGCTCTTGAAGCCCTCCTGCTTCAGCCGGATCAGCGTCGTCGCCATGATGGCATCGCCGTCCTTCATGTCCTGGGTGCCGCGACCGTAGTAGTAGCCGTCCTTCTCGACGAACTGATATGGATCGGTAGTCCAGTCCGCGCGACGCGCCTCGACCACGTCGAGATGGCCGATCAGCAACACCGGCTTCTTCTTGCCGTTGCCACGCAACCGCACGACGAGGTTCTTCTTTCGCTCGTTCGGACCGCCGATATAGATATCGTCAGCGGCAAAGCCGGCCGCACGAAACCGCTGCGCCATCGCTTCGGCGGCAGGCGTGCTGCCGAGTCCGGATTCGGAAGTGTCGATCTCGATCAGCTGCTTGAAGATATCGAGCGCCAGCGCCCGCCCGTCTTCGTCGCTCATGGCGGTGGCACCGCCGCAGCACAGGAAATAGCCGATCAACGCGAGCAGCGTGACTCTGAAGGTCATGGCGAATCTCCCCGAGAGAGCTCCAGTTGTATGCAATGCCGGCGAGCGGGTTGCCTGGAATTCGCCGGCTGTTCGACGTGACTGCAGCATACTCTGATCGGTGACGTTCGCGAGGTGCGGTGCGACTCGACGCAGCCGAGGAGGCTTCGTCGCCCGACTCTGCAAGGGGGCAGCTTCGTTCGACGGTGGCGGTCCCGGGCCAGGGTGGCTCGTTTCGGGACCCTCAAAAACAGGGATGTTTTTGGGGAGCCTCCAGGGATGGATTCACGGCGTTCCCGAAACGAGCCACCCTGGCCCGGGACCGCCCGCAATTTGCCAGTGCGGTGGCGCTCGGATAGGTGTCTTCTGAGAAGAAGCGAAGAACCGAGGAGATCCGGCTGCGGTGGGCGACGACAACGGTCGCTCTTCAGCGGCAGCATCAATAGAATTGCCACCTACTCGATGATCGCCCCTGGAGAGACTGGACGTGAACCTGCTGCATTCTTCGACCATCGCCGCCGTGCTCGCGCTTTCGCTGAGCGGCTGTGGCGGCGACCCGTCCGGCGCGGATCGCAATGCGGTCAGCGTGATCCGCATCGACGGCTCCAGCACCGTGTTTCCGATCGCCGAGGCGGTGGCCGAGGAGTTCCAGCTCGCCGGCAATAACCGTGTGCGCGTCACGGTGGGATTGTCCGGCACCGGCGGTGGGTTCAAGAAGTTGTGCCGCGGCGATACCGACGTAGCCAACGCCTCGCGCCCCATCCTCAAGGAGGAAATGGAAGCCTGCCGCGCGAGCGGGATCAAGTATCTGGAGCTGCCCGTCGCCTTCGACGCCATCACCGTGGTGGTCAACCCGAGCAACGACTGGGTCAAGACGCTGACCATCGCCGACCTGAAGAAAATGTGGGAGCCGGCCGCGCAGGGTCGGATCGCCAGCTGGCAGCAGGTACGCCCGGAATGGCCGGATACGCGGCTGATGCTGTTCGGCCCGGGCGCCGATTCGGGCACCTTCGACTACTTCACCGAGGCCGTGACGCATAAGGCCAAAGCCAGCCGCGGTGATTTCACCGCCAGCGAAGACGACAACGTGCTGGTGCAGGGCGTGGAGAACAACAAGAACGCGCTGGGCTACTTTGGCTACGCCTACTACGCTTCGCACAAGGACCGCATGCGCGCCGTGGCCATCGAACGTGAAGACGGCAGCGCCGCCGTCCTGCCAAGCATCGAGACGGTGGTGGACGGCAGCTACCAGCCGCTGTCTCGCCCGCTGTTCATCTACGTCAGCGAAACCGCAGCGCAGCGGCCCGAGGTGCGCAAGTTCATCGAGTTCTACCTGACCGAGGGCACGAAGCTCACCCAGGAAGTGGGCTTCGTTCCATTGCCGCAGGAGGCGTCGCAGACCGCGCTGGAACACTTCAACAGCAATCGGCTCGGCACGGTGTTCGGTGGTATTTCCGAAGTCGGTGTCACCATCGACGATCTGCTGAAGCGCGAAGCCAAGTTATAGACCGTAACCGCCGTGGAGGATTCGAAAGTGACGACTCGACACCGTTTCCGCTGCTTCGTCTCCGTCCTGCTCATGAGCATCGCGCTGGCCGCTCCATCGGTGCGGGCAGCGGGCATCGATGAGTTCTTCGATTCCTTCACCGCCGAATGGGTGCGGGGCAATCCGAATCTGGCGACGGCGATCCGGTACTTCGCCGGCGAGGAACAGGATCGGCTGGAACGACAACTGACGCCGGAAACGCGCAAGTACACCGAGGAGCGAATCCAGCTGGCGCGCAAGGGCTTGAGCGAACTGCGCAAGTTCGATCGCTCGCGCCTGACCCAGATACAACGCGTGTCCGCCGATCTGATGCAATGGCAGCTCGAAGCGGTGGCGGGCACCGAGCCGTATCTGGACTACTACTTCCCGCTCGAGCAATTCGGCGGTGCCAACGTGCAGCTGGTGGAGACATTGACGCTGCGCCATCCGCTGGCCACCCGCAAGGACGCGGATAACTACCTGACGCGGCTCGAGCTCGTCGACGATCGCATGAACGAGGTGATCACCGAGGCGCAACGGCTCGCGAGCAAGAACATGGTGCCGCCACGCTTCATCGTGCAGGCGACTCTGGCCTCGATGCGCACTTTCAGTGGAGCCGCGCCGGATCAGAACCCGCTGGTCACGGTACTGGCGCAGAAGCTCGCAGCAGTGGAGTCGATTCCGGCAACCGATCGCGAAGCGCTGCGGCAGCAGGCAGTCGCGCTGGTCGAAAAGCAGGTCTATCCGGCGTGGCAGCGGGCGATCGCCCTGCTCGAATCCATTCTGCCCAAGACAACCGACGATGCCGGGCTGTGGCGCTACCAAAGCGGCGGCGCCGCTGCTTACGCCAACGCGCTGCGTCGCTTCACCACCACTTCACTGACGCCGGATCAGATTCACGAGATCGGCCTGCAGCAGGTCGCCCGTATCGAAGCGGAGATGGACGGCATCCTGAAGCGCCTGGGCCGAACCGAAGGCACGGTGCGCGAGCGGATGCAGAAGCTGCAGGAGGATCTGGGTTATCCGGATCCGACCTCGGAAGCCAGCCGCAGCAAGATCATGAGTGACATCGATGGCCTGATCAGAAATGCCATCGAACGCAGCATTCCGATGTTCGAGCGCACGCCGAAAACGCCGGTCATTGCGCAGCCCTTCCCGCGATTTCGCGAGGCGAGCGCAGCCGCCAACTACAACCGTGCGCCGCTGGACGGCTCGCGGCCGGCGATCTTCCAGATGCCCTTGCGGCCACAGCGCATGACCAAGCTGGGCCTGCGTACACTGGTCTATCACGAGACGGTGCCGGGCCATCATTTCCAGATCGCGCTGGAACAGGAGAACAAGGCGTTGCCGCGCTTCCGGCAGGCACGTGCGTTGGGCGGCATCTCGGCGCTGTCCGAAGGTTGGGCGCTCTACGCCGAGAAGCTCGCCATGGAATCGGGCTGGTACGACGGCGATCCGGAAGGCATGCTGGGAGCACTGAATGCCGCGCTGTTCCGTGCCCGGCGCCTGGTCGTCGACACCGGTCTGCATGCGAAACACTGGACGCGGCAGCAAGCGATCGACTACGGCATCGAAGCGAGCGAAGTGGAGCGCTACGTGGTCAACCCGGGACAGGCCTGCGCCTACATGATCGGTCAGCTGCGCATTCTCGAACTGCGCGACCGGGCGCGGACGCAGCTCGGAGACAAGTTCTCACTCAAGCAATTCCACAGCACCGTGCTCGACACCGGCACGACGCCACTCGGCATCCTGGAACAGGAGGTCGATCGATACGTCAAAGCGGTGCAGGCGAAAGCGGCAGACGCCGCAGCGCACTGAACCAGATTCAACCCCATCCGCAATCCTCCGCACGGCAGCAGATGCTGCCGTGCGGATTTCGGCATCAGCCTGCGGGCACAGTGATCGGCGCGCCCTGTTCCTTCACCATGAACACCAGAATCTTGGCGGGCTTCGAGGTGCTGGCATTACGGGAGACCGTGTGAATGTCCGTTGGCAACTCATGGAAGGTCTGACCCACGGTCAGGGTCTGCTCCGGTCCACCGGCAACTTGCATCACGACGCTGCCTTCGAGCACGTACACGAAGGTGTTCGCATTGTGACGGTGGCTGGCCGATGCAACCCCCGGCGGATATTCGACCGTCAGCATGACGCCTTCCTTGCCCGCAATGTCGGGCAGCGCCTTGGTCAGCAACGGCACTGCTTTCGCACCCGCAATGGGCGCTGCTTCGCCGGCGTTGACGTCGAGCGTCAGCATCGACATGCCGAGCAGCAGGCTCCCCACGATCAAGACTCTGTTCATCATCAGCACTCCTCATGCACTCGTTGTTTTAGCCGTGCCTGCCGGCTGGTAGCTGCCCGGCACCGTGCGGAATGGAATCGCGAAGCGGTTCCAGCCGTTGATCTCCACCACGCATAGTGTCAGCGCCACCAGTTCTTCCTCGGAGAACACCCGGCGTGCCTGTTCATACACTTCGTCGGCAACTTCCTGGTTCTTGAGCAGTGTAACTGCTTCCGCCCACGCCAGAGCCGCCTGCTCGCGCTCGCTGTAGATTGGAGCTTCGCGCCACACGCTCAGAAGATACAGCCGCTGTTCCGTCTCTCCCAGAGCACGCGCGTCCTTGGTGTGCATGTCGATGCAATAACCGCAGCCATTGATCAGAGACACACGCGCCTTGATCAAGTGGGTCAGCGAAGGTTCGAGCGTACCTTCCACGGCTTCCTTCAAGCCGAGCATGGCCTTGTACACCTTCGGGTATTTCAGCGGATTGACGCGGGCAGTCATCTCAATCTCTCCTGTGCATTGCCTGATATCGGCATTCTCGACAGCTAGACGCGGCAGCCCCGCGCGCTGTGACAGGAATCAGGCCGGCAGGAACGCGCCGAGCTTGTCGGGGTTGGCGATGGAGTAATAGGCGTAGATTCGCTCGCCATCGGTGTCGATCGTCGCGACCGAATGCAGTTTGCCCAGATAGTAGGACGCAATCGCCGGCTCCCCATTGACGCGAACGATCTCGCGCACCGGTTGCAACACGGGCCGGCGCGCAACGGCGTACCAAAGCATCGAGATTCGTTCGGCACCGTGCAGCGGTCTATACACGGCCAGCGCCTTGCCGCCGCCGTCGGAGATCATGGTCGCGTCCTTGTCGAAAACCGCGAGGATCTCGCGGCGGTCGCCGCTGGAAACCGCGCCGATGAAGCGCTCCAGCATTCTGATGCGGGTGGCATCGTCGACCACGAAGCGGCGCCGGCGTGAGGTCAGCCGCTCGCGGGCACGATGCACCATCTGCCGGCAGGCGGCCTCGCTCTTGCCCAGCGCTTCGGCAATGTCGACATAGTCGTCGTCGACGATATCGTGCAGGATGAACGCGGCCCGCTCTTCCGGCGCCAGCGTTTCGAGGACGGTCAGAAAGGCGATCGAGACGTCGCCCTCGAACTCCGCGGCGGCTTCCGGCGTGTTCATGTCGCTTTCCGCCAGCGGCTCAGGCAGCCAGGGCCCGAAATACGCCTCGCGCTCGACCTTGATGCGCCGCAACCGATCGATGGCAAGCCGGGTTACCGTGGTGGTCAACCAGGCTTCGGTCGAGCGGATGGCCGTCATGTCCGCGTCGTGCCAGCGCAGATAGGCGTCCTGCAGTACGTCTTCCGCGTCCGCGCGGCTGCCCAGCATCCGGTAGGCCACACCGAACAGATGTTGCCGGTGCTGCTTGAAAGTGTCGGCAGTGGATTGCACGCGATGACCGTGGAGTGACCTGATACCGCCAAGACGCACCGGCGGGTACGTTTGTGACAACGCTGGCGGGATTGTAAGGGAGTATTGCGCCGGCCGACCCTGACACATTTACTAACGGGATTGCGCCCGCCGCCGCACCGGCGGCGCTATTTTAGGATGGCGCGGACCCGCCGCTTCCAACGGAGCCTGCCATGTCGATATCTCGTCGGTCGAACGGATGGATCACCCGTCGCGAAGCGCTCGGACTCATCGGCGCCACCGGCTTGGTCGGACACGCAACAGCCGCTTCCGCGGCGAGCGCAGCAGACACCCGCTGCGTGCTGATCCCCCGGGAAACCGGCGGACCCTATCCCCTGTTCGCCGATACGGCGCGCCTCAAGGCTCTCACACGGCAGAACATCGCCGAAGGCCGCGGCGGAACCCCGCTCAACCTGCTGCTGACCGTGCGCAACGTGAACGACGGCTGCACTCCCATCGCCAATGCGCTGGTGTACGTCTGGCACTGCGACAAGGACGGCGACTACTCGGGCTACCGGCAGCGGGGCTCCAGTACGATGGGCGAAACCTTCTGCCGCGGCGTACAGAGCACCGATCGCAACGGCCAGGCGCGGTTCGTCACCGTCTATCCCGGCTGGTATCCGGGACGCATCACGCACATCCACTTCCGCGTCTATCTCGGCGACCGGCTCGAAGCGACTTCGCAGCTCGGTTTTCCGGAGGACATCACCCGAGCGGTCTACGACTCCCCGCTATATGTCGCCCGCGGACAGAACCGCACGGTGAACGGCTTCGAGGACGACAGCGTGTTTGCGGACGGCGTGCAGCATCAGCTGTGCTCGACCGCCAGGAATACGGCGACCGGCGGATACGATGCCTCGCTGAATGTCGGCATCGCCCTTTAGAGAAGTTTCGGTATCGCCCTTCAGGGAAGCTCCAGCTCAGGGCAGTCATCCCCGCGCACGCGGACTATTGAAGAACAGCCCGTCGCACCGCACGCAGCACCCTCAGTTTCCGGATCGACCTACGACCGTGAAGCTCTCGGCAAAAAAGGGCGTTTCGGCAAAGCAGTTGGTCGGGATGCCGCGATGCTCCTCGTAGTGCAGCTGGATCTCCTGCCCCACCGCCTGCGACAGCTTTGCCGCCAGCTCGGGATCGCGCGTGCTGAAATCCCACAACTGCGGCGCCACGCCACCGACCACGTACAGCGCCAACTGGCCTTCGTAGGTTTTGCAGATCCAGCCCTTGCGGGAGAACTTGACCAGCACGCCAGCATGGTCGCCGGTGGAATAAGCCCAGGACAGCGTGAACCAGGTCCACAGCACGGCGGCCACGATCAATCCACCCACGATGACGAACAGCACGCGTTTGAAAACGCCGCGGCGAGCTTCTGAACTGCCGAGCATCGAAAGGCTCCCTGTTGCGACCTATCGGTGAATCCACATCGGCGCCACCGTTGCAGCCTGCTTCCAATCCTCACGCCACGGATGGCGACGCCAGCAAAGCCGATCCGCTGCGATCATAACCTGCGGCCCCGGCCGGCACCGTGGAATCCGCACCGGCCCTGGGCGTGCGCTATGACCGGCTTTGCGCCCGGTAGATCGCCCGGACCGCATCGATGGGATCGGCCTGCCCGACCGGCTTGTCCGGCCGATAGGCTTTCACCCGGGCGAAGCGCAACGCCAGCCCGCCCGGATACTGCGGGCTCGCCTGGATGTCGTTGAATGCAATCTCGACCACCAGTTCCGGCCGCACGAACACGGTGTAACGATCCCTGGCGACTTCGCGCGCCAGGAACTCCTTGGTCTGCCATTCCAGCATCGCGTCCGTGAGCCCCTTGAAAGTCTTGCCCAGCATGACGTACTGGCCGGTGGCCGGATCGAACGCGCCCAGGTGCAGATTGGAGAGCTTGCCATTGCGGCGGCCGTGCCCCCATTCCGCCGCCAGCACCACCAGATCGAGCGTATGCACATGCTTGATCTTGAGCCAGCTTGCTCCACGGCTGCCGGCTTCATAAGGGGCATCGAGCGCCTTGGCCATGACCCCTTCGTGTCCACTGGCAAGCGAGCTTTCGTAAAACGCCCGGGCTTCCGCCTCGCTGGTGGTCACGATGCGCGGCACGCGAATCGATTCCGGCAGTGCCTGCGTCAGCGCCGCGAAACGCTCGCGGGCCGGACGGTCCGCGAGACTGCGATCATCGAGCCGCAGACAATCGAAAAAGTAGGCGTGCAGTGGCAATTCAGCACGCAGCGCTTCCACGTCCAGCTTCCGACCGAAGCGTCGCATCGTGATCTGGAAAGGCCTGGGTTTGCCGTTCGGCTCGAGCGCGACCGCTTCGCCGTCCAGCACGATTTCGCGGGCGGCGATACCTGCAACAGCGGCAACGATCTCCGGCACCGCAGCGGTCACGTCGTTGAGACTGCGTGTATAGACCCGAACGATCTCGCCGGCCTTGTGCACTTGCACGCGTGCGCCATCCACTTTCCATTCAAAAGCGGCTTCGCCACCCAGCTGCTCCAGCGCGTCGACCACGTCCACGGCGGTTTGCGCGAGCATGGGCGTAATGGGTGACAAGGTTTCGAGCTGGAACTTCGCCAGTCCTGCCGTACCTTCGAGCAGTGCAGCCCGGGCCAGCGCGCCGATCTGCTTGGCATACATCGAGGCGCGACGCACCTCGGCCACCGCAATGTCCGCAGCAGTCGCAATGGCATCGATCATCAGCCCGGCCAGCGCGCCCTGGCGCAGCTCACCCACCATCAACTTGAGCAGGAACGTCTGCTCATCCGCCGTGGCACGCGAGAACAGCGCCTGCAGTTCCTGTGCCCGTCGGGCAGATGAGCCTGAACCGCGGATTGCGAGAATGGAGTCGAGCGCTGCATCGACATCCTGCAGCGTCAGTGTTGCGGTCGGTGCCGGCTGGGCGGTGCTTGCGTCCTGCAGCAGCGAATAGCCTACACCGATCTTCCCCTGGCGCGTTTCTCCAGCGAGATATGCGGCACCGATTTCGATCTCATCCGCATTCATCGAGCGCAGGCAGCCCGCCAGCTCGCGCAGCTTGGCCAGGCGGCTGGCCGTCTGCGCGACGCGTCCGGAGGTCGCCACGACCTGTGCGAAGGTAGTCATGCGGAAGCTGGCGTTGCGTGGGAATTTTCGGCCGATCGTCCATCATCGCGCGATTGATTCGTCCCCGGCCATGGTGTCTATTACCGGCATGCTCTGCAAGGGTGCGCCGCAACTGCCCGCAAAAGCCGGAGCAGAAGAAGCGACCGCAGATGACGCGATCTCGGTCGCACCAGCACGACCCCCGGGAAGCCAACGGAACATTGCCTCGAAATGGAAACACAACATGTCAGTCCAGGCGCCATCGGAGCTTGGCGTAGCCAGGCGGTCATCGGTACGGCGGCCGCGGCACTCGTGGCGGCCGGCTTGCTGCGGTCGCAAGCCGACTTCGGATGGCTCCTGTTGGCGATCGCGCTGATCACAGCCCTGGCGGCGAGCTGGATCTGGCCGCCGCTCTACTATCGCCATCTGCGCTACGGCGTCGATGTCACCGGTATCGTGATCGAACGCGGTGTGCTGTGGCGCTCCCGTATCGCGCTGCCACGTGTGCGCATCCAGCACACGGACGTGTCGCAAGGTCCGCTGCAACGCCGGTTCGGTGTCGGCACACTGAAGCTGTACACCGCGGGCAGCCGGCACACCATGATCGTGCTGCCGGGACTCGATCATGCCGACGCCATTGCCCTGCGCGACGCCCTGCTGGCGGAGAACGTTTCGAGTGGCGTCTGAGCCGCAGTTCGAGCCCCGGCTGAAGCTGCATCCGCTGTCGTGGCTGTTTGCGCTGGTGACGTACGTCAGACAATTGATCGTGCCGCTGGCCGCGATCGTGATATTCGGCGCAAACGACGACACCGCCTTGTGGGGCCTGTTCGCCATCGTGCCGCTGCTGGCCATCGCCTTGTGGCACCAATGGATCTATCGCTATGGCTTCGGGCCGCGCGGCCTGGTCATCCAGGAAGGCCTGCTCTTTCGCAACGTGCGCCAGATCGAGTATCCGCGCATCGAGAACATCGACGTCGAACGCGGCCTGCTGCATCGCCTGCTTGGCGTGGCGCAGGTCAGCATTGCTACTTCGACGGGTGGTAAGGCGGAGGCCTCGATTCGAGTACTGAGCCTCGCCGCGGTTCAGGAAATGCGCGAGCGTATTTTCACGCAGGCGCGCACATCGCGGGAACAGCAGGCCGTGGAGACAGGATCCGCACTGCTGCATTTGCCACCGTCGGAACTGGTGCGTTACGGCTTCATCGACAATCGTGGCATGATCATCGTCGCTGCCCTCGCCGGCGTGGTCTACCAGAGCGGCTTCGTCGAACTGTTGCGCGCCCATCTCGACGACTGGCTGGACTCACGGCAACTTGCCGAGTTCGCCGCGCTTGGCTTTGCGATGCAGGTCGCTTTCGCCGCCATCGTCGTGCTCGCCATCTTTGCCTCGCTGCGCTTGCTGTCGGTCGTGCTCGCTCTCATAACACTGTTCGATTTCACGCTGACACGGGACGGACAGGACCTGCGCATTCGGCATGGACTGCTCACCCGCCTCGCCTTGACGTTGCGCGTGAAGCGCGTTCAAGCCGTGCATCGAAGCGAAACCCTGCTGCATCGCTGGTTCGGGCGCGTTTCACTGCGGGTGGATCTGGCCGGTGACAGCGGCGCCGATCGGCAAGGCAAGCAGCAGTCCCAGAACCGCACGCGTTGGCTCGCGCCGATCTGCACGGCCGAACAGGCGCAGGTACTGATAGCGGCAGCCTTGCCGGAGGTCGATCTGACGGCCGAGCCGGACTGGCAGCCGCTGGCGCCACGAGCGGGGGTCCGTCTTTTCAAGCAAACGATCTATGTCTGGGCCGTGCTGACGTTGGCGGGATTCGCGGCGACGCAACTGATCCCGCACCTGGTTGGCTTCGACAGTGGCTGGGTGCTGCTGTTCGCGCTCGTCGGTCCGCTGGTGGCCTGGGCACGCTCACATATATATGTGAGGCACACGCGCTGGGCGCTGACACCCGGGGCCATTCTGTTCCGCTACGGCTGGCTGACGCGTCGCCTCATCATCGCGCCCCGCCAACGGGTTCAGTCGGTGACGCTTTCCGCCTCGCCTTTCGACCGCCGTTACGCCATGGCGGCGGTTTTCGTCGACACCGCCGGCGCCGGCGCGCTGCACGATCGCATTCGTATTCCGATGCTGCCAAGGCTGATTGCCGAACAGCTGGCAATAGCGCTGTACGCGCTGCCGCCACAGGGAATCTCCTGACGCTTCGGTCGTGGCATGAATGCACGCCGATCATCCTGGGGCTTGGCCTGAATCCTCAGGCTGCGCCCGCGCGCGCGCCGCCGTGGACGAGCGCATGGGGATGTTGCTGGACGTGGATCGGTTGCTGGTTACGGATGCGCAGCGGAACTACTCGTTGAACCGACCCGCACCGGCAGCGGCACATTGCACACGTCGATGTGTCCTGCCGGCACCTTGTACCATTCGTCACGGCGATTGCGGCGCGACTCGATCAGGTCGGTGAAGGTCGTCGTGTCGGTGCGCAAAGCCTCCAATGCAATGCGTTCCGAGGGCGGCACGTCCGCGGCCACGCGAATGCGGCTGATCGTGACGTTCTGCTCGGGCTTGTCGTAGAACCCCATCGGGGCCGGACCGCGCGGCAGCGCGGACAACAGCTCGATTCCCTGCACGACGCGGCCCACCACGGTGATGTTGCGGTCGAGCTGTCTCGGCGCATGACCCGTCACGACATACAGTTCCGTGCCCCCACCGCTATCCGCATCGTTGTCCCGACCCGCGCCGACCATTCCATAGCAATGCACTGGCCAGGCCGTACCCGCCTCACTGTCGCGAGCCGCCGGGAAGCCATCGACGAACCCGGTTTGCGGCGCGTACGTGTCCGGGTCGGGCAGAGCCGTGAACGGCAATCCCTTGGCGGACCGGGTGAACTCCGCGGGCAGGGTGCGCTTGGCCGTGCGCGGCGTACGTGCGTTCTTCGGATCGCTCCATTGCACGACGAAGTTGTCCTGCACGCGGGTGATGGCCAGTCCTTCGAAATAGCCTTCCCGTACCAGCGCGCGGATATTGTCGGCATGCTTCGGCGAGAACTGCGGAGCAAGCTCGATGATCACGCGTCCCGACGAGATGTCCATGTACAACGTGTTGGCGGGATCGATCGGCCGCCAGTCGGAGGGTTTCGCGGCTTCCAGCACGTCGGTCATGGTGCGACCGGCAGCATGCGCCGCACCCTGCCCCAGGCCGGCGCCCAGCATCGCAGCCAGACATATCGCCGGCAGTATCGGCCCTTTTCCCGTTTGTGTATGAATCAACGGCGGCTTCTGGTGCTGATTGAGCATGTTGTTCGTCTCGCCCGATCCGGTGAATCGCCGGTGGCCGGATGATCGCGGCTGGCGGCCCCCAACTCAATAGCCGCTGCCGTCGCGCATCGACACCCTTCTGCAAGTCGCCGGTGACCGGCAATTCGACGGGATCGCCGGGCCACCCGACCGGCACCGTCACGCTACTTCCGCTCCTGTGGGTAAACAAAGCCAATCGGCCGCTTCACCGGCTCCGGTGGATTCATCAGCTCGCGGATGGCTTTGAGGATGCCGCTGATTGCCTGGTCGTGAGTCGAGACCTTCCGCTCCAGCTCTGCGAACTTCTGCTCGAGTTCCTTGTTAGAAGCCAACAGCGCTCTGAGCTGCACGAACGCCCGCACCACATGAATGCCCATCAGAACGGCGCGTCGGGAGTTGAGAACGTTGGCTGCCTGGATGGCGCCGTGCTCGGTGAAGGCATGAGGCAGGAATTTTACGTTCCGGCCGCGACCGCTCTTCAAGATCACAGATTGTGATCTTGAAAGCAGAGCCTCCTCTGCGGTCAGCTGAAAATGAAAATCTTCCGGAAAGCGCTCGGCGTTGCGTTTGACTGCCTGATTGAGCGCTCGGGTCTCGACCCCGTAGATCTCAGCCAGGTCACTGTCGATGATGACTCGATGGCCGCGCAGAACCAGGATCGAGTGCGTAATACGCTCAAGCGGTACGAGCGCCGTGTCAGTGTGCTTGGTCATCCATGACTCCTTGAGTTATACCGGCATCCAGCCGGCGGATCGCGTAGCGAAGGTCCCATTTACTCCAGGCCCTTGGCAAGCCCGAGCCGTCGGTTAGAGTAGTCGAGGCAAGCCGCGCCCCCAAGGGGTTTTCGGGCAAGCAGAATCCCGATCTCATGCGACCCGTTGATCCAGCGACCCTCGAACTGGCCGAGACCCTGACGGCCGACGCGATCCAGCTCTTCAGGGCCGGCGCCGTGGAACGCGCGCTCTACGCGCTGCGCGACACGGAGCGGAGCTTCCCTTTTTTCACGCCCGCCATTACCTGGCAAATTCCCATGCTGGATGCGCTCGGTGAATTTCAGGAGGTGCGCAAGCTCTACGATTTCAGGAACAGCGTTCTGATCCTCGACGCTGACTCCGGCGACGACGAGAAGATGACGGACCTGGCGCACGCGCTTTCCGTAACGATCACCCGCAAAGTCACGTTCAAGTCCGGCACGACGCGCATGCCGCTGCTGAAGGCCTCGGTCAGTTCGGATCTGACCGGGCTGCGCGACCCGGCAATCGCACGCTTCCGGACATTGCTGATGCACGGCTTTCGCCGCTATCTACGGCAAGCGACATTCCGCAACCGGCACGTCGCCCAGGTCGATGATTGCTGGCTGTCGTTCTGGTCGACGCAGACGCGCCGGCACGGCAGCATCGGTCCGCATTTTCATGCACGCAGCTGGATCAGCTGCGTTTTCTATCCCGGCGTCCGGGCCCGCACAGGCTCACGCATCTGCGTCGGGGGCGACCTGGAGCTGGGCCATGTTCCAGCTCTCATGGGCAATCTGCGCCGCCCCTGCCTTCTGCGCATCCGGCCGCAGCCCGGGCGGCTGGTGCTGTTCCCTTCCTATATCGGTCATGCGGTCACACCGGTCAGGTCGATGCAATCGCGCATCAGTCTGGCGGGTGATCTCGGCCTCACACCGGGACGTGCTGCTGACCGAGCGGCCCGGCAGTAATACGCAGCACTTCGGCGCAAGCGAGAATCCATCGAGACCCGCCCGCGGGAGGCATCGCCCGCGCAGGACAGGGTGGGCGATGGGCTCGCCCCCTCTCGACCGGTGGAGGCTAGAAGCGCAGCGGCCCGAACAGTCCCAGCACGCCGATGACGATCAGGTAGATCGCCACGATGAAGCGCAGCAGCTTCGGCACGAACAGGATCAGGACGCCGGCAATGAGCGCGGCAAGCGGACCGATACTCAGATGAAGATTCATGGGTGCTTCCAGGATGCAGTGCGCTCCAGTTGCGCGGCGGCAGTGTAGCCTCAGGCATGGCTGCGACGAAGCACCGCGGTGGCAAGTACGGAGTTCACCGGGATCGGCCGCCCGGTGAGTTGTAGCTGGAAGTGTCGGGACAACAAGGATCGGCGCGCAAAACAGACAGGCTTGCAGAAGCTGTCCCCTCCGCCGCGATACTCGGCAGAGGGGTTCCTGCGATCATCCTGGCAGCAACGGTAGTTCCCTGGCTCCCAGCGCCGGAGCCGCGGACGGCTCTTCGATCGCCTTCACTGCACTGCGATCCGCGGCGATCAGCGTGTAGAAGACCGGCACCACGAACAGCGTGAACAAGGTACCGACGATCATGCCGGTCACCAGCACGATGCCGATGCTGTTGCGCGCCTCCGCGCCCGGCCCGGAGACCAGTACCAGCGGGAAATGTCCGAAGACGGTTGCCGCTGAAGTCATGAGCACTGGGCGCAAGCGCGTCAGCGAGGCCTCACGCAACGCCGCGAGCTTGGCCACGCCACGCTCCTGCAGTGTGTTGGCGAACTCGACGATCAGGATGCCGTTCTTGGCGATCAGGCCCACCAGCGTGATGAGTCCCACCTGCGAGTAGATGTTGATCGTGGTGAGATCCAGGAACGTGAACACCAGCGCACCGGAAATGGCCAGCGGCACCGAACCGAGCAGCACGATCAGCGGATCGCGGAAGCTGTGGAACTGCGCCGCGAGCACCAGGTAGATCAGCACCACGGCGAAAGCGAGCGTCGCCGTCAACGCGGCGCCTTCCTGCTTGATCTGCCGTGACTCGCCGGCGTAGTCGACCAGCACCTGTGGGCCAGCCGTCGCCACGGCAGCGTCTTCGAGCACTTTCAGTCCTTCCGCCTTCGTGACGCCGGGCTGCACGCCGCCGAAGATGCGCGCCGAGTTGCGTTGCTGAAAACGGTTCAGCGTGCGTGGACCGGTGTCGGACTCGATGCGCATGAAGGTGGAAACCGGCACCAGGCTGCCGTCCGGCGTCTTGATCTTCAGATCGAGCAGCGGCTCGAGCGTCGCGCGGTCCTTGTCGCCGATCTGCGGAATCACCTTGTAGCTGCGGTCGAAATAGTTGAAGCGGTTGACGTAGGCGCCGCCCAGCAACGTGCCGAGCTCCCGGCCGACCGTCGCCAGGTCGAGTCCCAGATCGGCGATGCGCTCGCGATCCAACACCACCCGCGCCTGCGGCAGATCGACCTTGAGATCCGTGTCCACGTACAGGAATTTGCCGCTGCGCGTGCCGGCATCGAGGATCGACTGAGTGGTCTGCAACAGCTCCTCGAGCGAAGCCTCGTTCTGCACGATCAGCTCGACATCGTATTGGCCGGGCGTCGGCAGCGGCGGGTCCAGGCGCGGAAACACGCGAAGTCCAGACACCTGGGACACAGCACCGTAGACCTCGCCATACATCTGCTCGGTCGAGCGCCCGCGCTCGTGCCAGTCCTTGGCAACCATGCCACCGAATCCGCCCCATGCGGCCGTGAGCGACCACATGAAACGGGCCTCGGGGAAGGCCGTGATGGCCTGCACCACCTTCTTGGTGTCGCGGTCGGTCGCAGCCAGCGTCGAATCCGGCGAAGCCTCGAAGAACAGGCTGATGTGGCTCTGGTCCTCGACCGGCGCCAACTCCTGGCGCGAGTACATGTACAGCGGCCAGGCTGCTGTGGTAACGACCAGGGCAATCGCGACGATGGCCCAGCGCATTCCCAGCGCACCGTCCAGCAGCTTCGCGTAGTTGCGGCTGACCACATCGAAGCCGCGATTGACCAGCGAGGTCAGCCGGCTCTCCTTGCCGTGCGCATGCACGAAGCGCGAGCTCATGACCGGCGACAGCGTCAGCGCCACGACACCGGAAACGACCACTGCCGCCGCCAATGTGATCGCGAACTCCAGGAACAGCGATCCGGTGAGACCCCCCTGGAAGGCGATCGGCGTGTAGACGGTGGCCAGCGTAATGGTCATCGCCACGATGGGCCCGGCCAGCTCCCGCGCACCGAGCAAGGCAGCGTCGATGCGCGATCTTCCTTCACGCACGTGCCGCTCGACGTTCTCCACCACCACGATGGCATCGTCCACCACCAGGCCGACCGACAGCACGATGGCCAGAATGGTCAGAAGATTGAGACTGAAACCGCAGGCGATCATCACGATGGCCGCGCCCACCAGCGATACCGGCATCGCCACCAGCGGCACCAACGCCGTGCGCACCGAGCCCATGAACAGGAACACCACGATGGCCACGATCAGCACCGTCTCGCCCAGCGTCTTGGTGATCTCCTTGAGTGCGCTGCGCATGAACATGGTGCCGTCCCACACCAGCTGCATCTCGACATCCGCCGGCAAGGTCTTCTGGATCTCACCCATGGCATCGCGCAGGTGCTGAGCGACTTCGATCTCGTTAGAACCCGGCAGCGGCCACACGCCCAGGTAGACACTCTGCTGCTCGTTGTACTTGGCCACCATGGCCGCCTCTTCGGCGCCGAGCTCGACGCGCGCCACGTCGCTTAAGCGCACGATCGCGCCGTCACGATCGGCGACGATCAGGTTCTCGAATTCGCTCACGGCACGCAGGTCGGTGTCGGCGAGCAAATTGATCTGTACCAGATTGCCCTTGGTCTGCCCGACCGCGGCCAGATAATTGTTCCGCCTCAGCGCCTCATGCACGTCGCCGGGCGCAAGATTGCGGGCCGCCAGACGGTCCGGATCGATCCACACGCGCATGGCCAGCGGACGCGCGCCTTCGAAGCTGACACGCTGCACGCCTTCGAGCGTGGACAGCTGTGGCTGCAGCGTGCGCGACAACCAGTCGGTCATTGCCGGAACGTCACGCTGCTCGGAGGTGAAAGACAGATAGAACGTTGCATACGGCCGATCGGCGCGCTGCACTTCGATGACAGGCGGCTCAGCTTCCGCGGGCAGCTCTGAGCGAACCTGTTGCAGGCGCGCGGTGACTTCGGCCAGCGCCGCGGTGCTGTCGTGGTCGAGTTTCAGCCGCACCGTGATGGTGCTGACGCCGGGCCGGCTGGTGGACTCGACATAGTCGACACCGCTGATCGCGGAGACGGCCCTTTCGATGGGCGTCGTCAGAAAGCCGCGAATGGTCTCGGCGCTGGCGCCGGTATAGACCGTAGTGATGATGACGGAGGAACTCTCGACGCTGGGGAACTGCTGCACCGGCAAATTGAGCAGCGCCCGCGCGCCGACCAGCACGATGACCAGGTTGACCACCAGGGCCAGAACCGGATGCTTGATGAAAATATCGGTGAACGAGCGCATGAACCTGATTCCCTGGAACGACGACCTAGAGGTGCGCGCCCTGACCTGCAGCCTGGTTGAATGCCACCGAGCCGGCTGGATTCTCGATTGCCACCAGCGCAGCCTCGCGCAGCTTGAATGAGCCGGACGCGGCCACCCGCTCGCCTGGTGACAGGCCCCCGGTAACCACGACTTCATCGCCCGTCATCGCATCGACCTGCACTTGCCGCAGATGAGCGCGCGTGTGGCCCTCCTTGTCCGCGAGAAGAACGAATACGTGGTCTCCCGCCGGGCCTTTGCGCAGCGCGCTGGCAGGAATGGCAACCGCCATGCGCGGCGTGCCGATCGGAATCTGAATCCTCACCGACGCACCGGGTGCCGGCGTTCCGTTCTCCTCCTGGATCTTCGCGCGCACCGTACGATTCCGGGTCGCCGGATCGACTCTCGCATCGACAGCTACGATGGCCGCACTGGTGGGCGAAATCTCGCCCGCAGCAAACACGTTCACCATGTTGCCGGCACGCAGTCCGGCTGCAATCTGTTGTGCAACCGTGAAATCGACGTAGGCGGAATCGTCCACGCCCTGCAATGTCGTCAGCAGCGTGCCCTCGTTCAGATACTGACCGGGATGCACGTCGGCGATGCCGACACGAGCACGAAACGGCGCTCGAATCGTCTTACGCGCGATGACCGCCTTGATGCGGGCAATCTGTGCCAGCGAGACATCACGCTCGGCGCGCGCGCTATCCACCTCCATCTCCGACGCAGCGCGGTGTTCGCTCATGCGTTGCATGCGCGCGAACTGGGTTCGAGCCAGCTCAGCCTGGGCTTCCAGCGCCTCGAGCTCCGCTTCCTCGACCGAGACGTCCAGCGCCACCAGCACCGTGCCGGCTTCCACCACCTGCCCGGGAACCAACGACACTGCACGCACGGTGCCGGACAATTCATTGCGCACGGTGATCGAACGCAGCGCCACTACGGTGCCGATCGAAGTCGTGGTGCGACTGTGCTCACGCTCCTGCGCCACCGCGACGGCCACTGCTTCGGCCGGCTCCGGCTGACTTGCGGCGATCTCCGCCGCTTCCGCCAAGCTCGATCGCTTCCAGGCCGTCAACGCGATTCCAATACCAACGACAACGCCGATCAGCACCAACGGCGCCGCCCACTTGTGACGAATCATCGGGGTCAACACTCCCTGCCTCGAATGAGAATTGCGGCGTACGTTAGCGGCGGGTAGGAAGTGGAGAAATGGGTGAGCGCGAAACTCACTCATGCCGACGAAGCAGGAATATCGCGCCGGTCATCGGATTGCGACGTCAAACGTTGGCGATACCCGTGACAGGCAGGTTACGGCAGACGATCGAATCGCTTTGCGCGTTCGCTTCGGCCGTCAGGCAATGGCATCACCGCATTGCATCGAGTCGCCGCAAGCTGCACCACCACATCAAAGCGTCTTTCGTCATAACCAGAACACGGGTGGCACCACTTGCCAAGCGTTCGCGATTTCAATCACGCTTTTCCTGCAGCAGCGGTCGGATCAGATCGATGGGCAGCGGGAAAACGATGGTGGAAGTCTTCTCACTGGAAATGTCTGCCAACGTCTGCAAGTAACGCAGCTGCATCGCGCGAGGATCGGCACTGAGTACGTGAGCGGCGTCGACCAGCATGGCGGCCGCCTGCTTCTCGCCTTCGGCATGAATCACTTTGGCGCGGCGCGTACGCTCGGCTTCCGCCTGCTTGGCAATCGCGCGGATCATGGTTTCATCCAGGTCCACATGCTTGATCTCGACGTTCGACACCTTGATGCCCCAGGCGTCGGTGGCCTGGTCCAGGATGCGCTGGATGTCCAGGTTGAGCTTGTCGCGCTCGGACAGCATCTCGTCCAGTTCATGCTGGCCCAGCACCGAGCGCAGCGTGGTCTGCGCCAGCTGGCTGGTCGCTTCGAAGGGGCTGGCGACCTGGATGATGGTGCGCGCCGCATCGACGATGCGGAAATACACCACCGCATTGACCTTCACCGAAACGTTGTCGCGCGAGATGACGTCCTGGGTCGGCACGTCCAGCACGATGATGCGCAGGTCCACCTTGACCATGCGCTGGATGAAGGGCACCACGATGATGATGCCCGGCCCCTTGGTGCCGGTGTAGCGCCCGAGCGTGAAGATCACGCCGCGCTCGTACTCATTGAGGATCCTGATCGCCGAGAAAATCAATATAGCGAGGATGACGGCGGCAACGATCACGGGCATGTGCTTCTCCTGTCGTTCAAGTCTTCTGGATCGGCCCGCCGGAACGCGCCGGCTCGACCTGCAACGTCAGGCCATCGACCCGCACGATGCGCAGCGGATCGCCCGCTTTGACCGCTTCACGAGTGACGGCATTCCAGATCTCGCCGCGCACGCGGACCGGCCCGGTACGCTCGAAATCGGCCATCGCCACGACCGGCTCATGCAGCAACTGCTCGGTGCCGGTAACCACCGGGCGCTTGCGCGAGCGCGAGAAATAAGTACTGATCAGCAATGCCACCAGCGCACCTGCGACGGCGATGCCGCCGATCAGGCCGCGCGCGACGGTGAAGCCTGGCGCGTTGGTATCCATGAGGATGATCGAGCCGATCACGAAGGCGACCACGCCACCCAATCCCAGTGAGCCGAAACTTGGAGCGAAGGCCTCGGCGACGATCAGCGCGATTCCCAGGATCATCAACCCCAGTCCGGCGTAATTGACCGCCAGCACCTGGAACGCGTACAGCGCCAACAGCAGCGCGATGGCGCCGACGACTCCAGGCAGGATCGCGCCGGGGTTGTAACCTTCCAGCAATAAGCCGTACACGCCGATCAGCATCAGCAGATAGGCGACGTTCGGATTCGTCAGCATCGCCAGCAGCTTGGTGCGCCAGGTCGCTTCCACGCGCTCCACTGTGAGATCCGCCGTGGCCAACGTCAGCTCGCCGGTGCTCACTTTCACCACACGGCCGTCCATCTGGCGCAAGAGGTCGGTCACGTCGGCGGCCTGGATGTCGATGACCTTCTGCGCCAGAGCCTGGGTGGCCGAGAGGCTCGCAGCCGTGCGCACGGCGGACTCGGCCCATTCGGCATTGCGGTTGCGCAGCTCCGCCAGCCCACGAATGTAGGCGACGGCATCGTTCACCATCTTGTGCTCCATCGCACTGCCTGAGGGTGGCTGCGATTTTTCCGCGGAGTCCGGCTTGGACTCATCCGGTTTGGAATCGTCGGGCTTCGGCCCCTGCGGCGCGGGCATGGACGGTGCGCCGATCTGCACCGGCGTTGCGGCACCGAGATTGGTGGCCGGCGCCATGGCGGCGATGTGGCTTGCATACAGCAAGTACGTACCGGCGCTTGCAGCGCGGGCACCGGACGGCGAAACGTAGATCGCCACCGGAATCGGCGACGCCAGAATCGCCCGGATCATGTCGCGCATGGAGGAATCGAGCCCGCCAGGCGTGTCCAGCTGCACGATGACGACCCGCGCGTTGCGTTCGGTCGCCTGTTCCAGCGTCCGCAAGAAGAAATCGCTGGTCGCCGGTCCAATCGCGTCCCGAATTTCCAGCAACACCGCAACTGGCGGCTGATTCGCACGCGCAGGCGGTTGCTCGTTTGCCGCGAACGCGGCAAACGCGAGCAGCGTGACGAGCAGGTATGCCCATCGTTGCATACGCGGAACGCTCACACATCCTCCGGAAAACGGCTGCATCGGCAGCCTCGTCCGATACTAAGCCACGCCGGACGAGGACCGAGAGAGTATGAAACGCAGTGCGATCCGCTGATCGCTGTGATCCGAGCGGCGAACGGGACCGAAATCGTTGCGGGCCCGGCGGATTTCACCGGGTGGATGTTGCAACGCAGGGCCGGTAGCACAACCACGATGACGGTGGCCCGCTGCGCAACCGGCGCAACACAAAGGCATTGACCTAAGTTTCAGCGGCTTCTATGGTTAGGCACATGCCTAACCAATCGACCCAGCTCAACCGCGTGTTCCAGGCCCTGGCCGACCCGACCCGGCGTGCCGTGCTC